>Ga0105048_10016729_pt1 | contig 11327 bp, 8 predicted proteins | sample MAT05_FD_78382 | JGI IMG/M metagenome (GOLD analysis project Ga0105048, IMG submission 78382) | Freshwater microbial communities from Lake Fryxell liftoff mats and glacier meltwater in Antarctica - MAT-05 | ecosystem: Environmental > Aquatic > Freshwater > Ice > Liftoff microbial mat | place...
GCCATCGCGCGTTCGATTAAGCGCGACAGTTGAGTCTTTGCTTCATGAATCGAAGTGTCCATGATGTCATTACGATATGGCTAAGTGGACGGCTAAGCTACCACCAATTTTCACCAGCTTCAACAGATGCTCGGTATCTCACACCGCGACCAAGCCACCGCTCGCAAACGCCAGGCTGGCATCGCGGATGCGTTTGATTTCATCGCGAACGCGGGCCGCCGCTTCGAATTCCAAGTTCTGCGCGTGCTGAAACATTTGATTTTCGAGCTTCTTAAGCTTCGCCGACAGCTGGCTGGGCGTGAGTCGCGCATAGTCAATTTTCTCCTCGACCGCCGCCGCAATACGGCTTTTCTCGCCGCGCTTTTTAGGCGTCGCATCGCGCCCGCCGATATCCAACACGTCAGTGATTCGCTTGCTAATGGTCATCGGCGTGATGCCGTTGATCTCGTTGTAGATAGTCTGCTTGTCGCGGCGGCGTTTGGTCTCATCAATCGCGCGCGCCATTGAGTCGGTGATCTTGTCACCGTACAAAATTGCCTTGCCCCGCACGTTGCGCGCGGCGCGCCCGATGGTCTGGATCAGCGATCCGCTCGAGCGCAAAAAGCCTTCTTTGTCGGCATCAAGGATTGCCACCAAACTCACCTCCGGCATGTCCAACCCTTCGCGCAATAAGTTAATGCCCACCAGCACATCAAACTTGCCCAAACGCAAATCGCGAATAATCTCAACCCGCTCGACAGTGTCGATATCGGAATGCAAATAGCGCACCTTGACGTCGTGCTCGCTTAGATAATCCGTTAGCGACTCCGCCATGCGTTTAGTCAGCGTCGTAATCAACACGCGATCGCCCCACGACACGCGCTCGGTAATTTCCGACAGCACATCGTCGACCTGCGAGCTCACCGGCCGCACTTCCACCTCCGGATCAATCAACCCGGTCGGGCGCACCAGCAGCTCGACCACTTGTCCACTCGACTTGTCTAATTCGTACTCGCGCGGCGTGGCCGAGACAAACAGCGTTTGCGGCGATTTAAGCTCCCATTCCTCAAATTTAAGCGGCCGGTTATCAAGCGCCGATGGCATTCGAAAGCCGTATTCGACGAGGTTCTCTTTGCGCGCGCGATCGCCGCGATACATGCCGCCGATTTGCGGCACCGTGACGTGCGATTCGTCGATGACCAGCAATGCGTCAGGCGGCAAATAGTCAAAAAGCGTCGGCGGTGACTCACCAGGCATGCGCCCCGTTAAATGCCGCGAATAGTTTTCAATCCCCTGGCAATAGCCCAGCTCCGCCATCATCTCGATATCAAACTGGGTGCGCTGCTGCAAACGCTGCGCCTCTAGCAGCTTGTTGTTGGCGTACAGATATTCGAGGCGATCCTTCAATTCAATTTTGATCGCATCAATGGCTTCCAATACCGTTCGCCGCGGTGTCACATAATGACTTTTCGGATACAGCGTAAATCGCGATAAATCCGCAGTTACCTCGCCAGTCAGTGGATCAAATTCGCTAATTCGCTCGATCTCGCCTTCAAACATCTCCACGCGCAGGCCGTTTCGATCATTCTCTGCCGGGAATATATCGATAACTTCTCCGCGCACCCGATACGTGCCGCGCTTTAAATCAAACTCATTGCGCGTGTACTGCAACTCGGTCAAGCGACGCAGAAACTCACGCTGATCTAACTGATGCCCGCGCGCCAAATGCAGCACCATTGAAAAATAGGCGTTCGGATCGCCCAAGCCATAAATTGCCGACACCGTCGCCACAATCAACACGTCGCGGCGCTCGAGCAGTGCTTTGGTCGCTGACAGCCGCATCTGCTCAATGTGCTCGTTGATCGAGGCGTCCTTCTCGATATAGGTATCTGACGAGGGTACGTAAGCTTCAGGCTGGTAGTAATCGTAATAGCTGACGAAATACTCCACCGCGTTGTTCGGAAAAAACTCCTTGAACTCGCCATACAGCTGCGCCGCCAAGGTTTTATTCGGCGCCATGATTAACGTAGGCCGCTGCACTGCCTGCACCAAATTGGCCACCACATAGGTTTTGCCCGAGCCGGTCACACCTAGCAAGGTCTGGTGTGCCAAACCTTGCCGAAACCCATCGATCAGCTTCGCGATCGCCTGCGGCTGATCACCGGCCGGAGAAAAGTCCGATTGCAACTCAAAAGCCATTGTCGTGCGCACTCCGGAAACCCAAGCGCGCAACATTACCCCGACATCAGTTCACTTCGCGTTAGGCCGGCTCAGTACTTCCAACGGGGGCAGGTCGGTCATGCTCCCAGTGGGCTATCCTTTAGGCGCTTCCGCCGCACCGGCACGCCCAGCGCCGTCCTTAGACAGCCCTAATCACTGGCGCGCCCATCCCGATGTTCGACCAACTGCTCACAATCGCGACGAAGGCAACTGGGATCGTGGCAAGCGCTCCGGCGCCGGTGGACTACGCACATTGGGGTGCTAACGCGCTGGTCGTCGCCTGCACTTTGCTGGTGGTAGTCGCCTGCATCCTGCTGCACTACATCGGCCTGGACTGGACTTGGCGTTACTTAGACGAGCGTCGCGACACGCGTCGCCATCGCCGCGTGCTTTACGGAATTCTCGCGGCTCTCGCCTTACACATTGCGCAGATTTGGCTGTTCGGCCTAGGCTATTGGTCGCTCGCCCACTGGCCGGAGACGGGACATATCTTAGGCGCCCAACCATTAAACTTTCTTGATGCCGTGTACCTGTCAGCCGCGTGTTTCACCACCGTCGGTTTTGGTGATTTAGCGCCGAAGGGTGCATTGCGCTTTATGGCCGGCACTGAATCCCTGACCGGCTTTCTGCTGATCACCTGGTCGGCGTCGTTCACGTTTTTGGAAATGGACCGCTTCTGGCGGCGCAAATCGTAATGATTTCGACCCTAACCCCTACAGCTGTGTCGTCAAAAGTGACGCAAATCGCTCGCCGACCCGTTCGCTGAGTGGGCGCTTGCGCCATTGGGCGTAGGTGATGGGTTTAGACAGCGCTAGGTCGGCCTCGAACACGGCGGTTTGTTGTTGGGCGAATGCTGCGTCGACGATATTGAGAGTGGCTTCGTCCCCAGCGAGCGCGCGATGCGCTGCGCACGGTTTCGCTGTCGATGTGCTCACCGGGCACCACTATGCGCAGCTTGACTCCGCGCTTAACCGCCGCGACGAGCGCGTCGGACATTAGCTCGTCGGGGACAAAGTACGACGCCGATAAATCGATGGATTTCGACGCGGCGGTGATAGCTAGCAAATACATCAGCTGCATGCTCTCGCTACCGCCGCTGGGCGAACTGCTAAACATCTGCGCGCGCGCTGGGCCAACGGGCGTAAGCGGCGGGAAGTAGGCCGGGCCGTGCAGCACCTCACCTTTAACCTTGACCCAGTTGTCTAAAAACACCGCCTGCATTTGCGCGACCACGGGCCCATCCACTTCAAAGTGGGAGTCGCGCCAATGCTCGGGATCTTGCGCATCGCCGAGCCACGGCGGCGCAATTCCGACTCCGCCGGTAAACGCCAAGTGGCCGTCGATGACCAAAATCTTGCGATGGGTGCGGTTGTTCATGCGGCCTATGTTCCACCAATGCGGCGCATGAAATTTGACTACTTCCACGCCCGAGGCTTGCATTTCATCGACCAGCGCATCGTCCATTTTAGCGCTGCCCACCCAGTCGAGCAGCACATGCACTTTGACCCCTTCGCGGGCGCGCTTGGAAAGCGCCTGAGCAAACTGCTGGCCGATTTCGCCCGACCAATAAATGTAGGACTCAAAGGTGATGGAGGTTTGCGCGCTTTCGATGCCTTTGAGCATCGCCGAGAAAATCTCATCGCCATTGCGCAGCAGTTTGATGCGGTTACCGTCGAGGAACGCAGGCCCCAGCAGCACGCCTAACTCATTGAAAAATCGTGGATCACTGAGCTCGTAATGGCGCGCAATGCGGCGCTCAATTTTCTTCTCGCCACCCGTAAAATTAAGCACGAGGAGCCCTACTGCGATGGTGATAGCCACGGCAACTGCCGCCTTCCAAACCCACTTACGCGATCGTTTTTCACTGGCCATGCGAGGATTGAAGCACATCGATCCCGGCGCGAGGTCGCCAGCATGTATTTGGCTCGAGATCAGCGATCTCGTCCGGTCGCCCTGATCGTGGCATGCCGCCGCTTAAGCTTGCTCCAAAGACTCTTCTTGAAGCGGAAATGGGCCGCCAATCATGCGTCTGCTGCACTATTTAGAAATCGAAAACTTTAAACGCTTTGGGCCGCGTCAGCGTATTGAACTGGCGCATCCGGCGGTGTTAATCGGCCCAAATAACTGCGGGAAGACCAGCGCTATACAAGCCCTGGCACTCTGGTCGCAAGCGGTGCGTAGTTGGTATGACGCGCGCAAAGAATCGAGCGCTTTGACGCCGCCAGCAACTTCATTGAACCGCTTGGCAATTGTCGCCGTGCCAGTGCAACGCACGCGGTTTGCTTGTCCGTCATTAAAAATTCCCCTTCGGATTGGCAACGTATTTCTGGGTTAATGCAGCGACTATTCAATGTGCAGCTTGGCACGCCAGAGGAAACCAGCCGCGGTGGCATTACCTTGTCTTATCGGCAAATGAACTTGAAAGAGGCGCTCGATATTTCCTCAGCCGGGCGCGGGATGTTGCAAATGCTATTAGTGTTTGCCTACCTGTATTCGCACAAGGGCAGCGTGTTGCTGGTGGATGAACCGGATGCGCACTTGGAAATATTGCGGCAAAAACAGGTGTACGTATTGCTGCGCGATATCGCGAGTGAGAACGGCGCGCAGGTGGTGATGGTCACCCACTCCGAGCAAATCCTGGAGGAGGCGCTGGACCGAAACTTGACGCTGTTGATTGAAGGTCGCGCAGATGATTTAGCGGGTAAGCAAGATATTCGCAATAGCCTGAAGCATTTTGGTGCTGATCATTATGTGCGCGCGCGTGAACGCGGCTATGTGCTGTATGTCGAAGGGGGCACGGATGTGGATATGTTGCGCGCGCTGGCCGAGCGGCTTGAGCACCGCGCCGCAAAAGTGTGGGATGAGCGCATCAACACGTTTTATGTGCAAAACAATTATCCCGCGCAAACCGCAGATGCCGAGTTGGAGCGCGTTGAGGGCGGATTCGGAATAACGCCCCGTGATCATTTCAATGGATTGCGCGGGCTATTGCCTAAGCTGCAAGGTCTGGCCCTTCTTGATAACGATGGTCAGAATCGCCGAGACAGCTACTCCGACGCAATCGGGCTGCGCGAAAGTGCAGCGCCGATTGGCGCTCACAAACCGCGCGCCGCGGCATCTACGGCTCGAAACAGCGCGCGGCATTTGTTCATGGTTTCTTTCCATTCCAATTCAGGAATGGAATCGGCCACCACGCCGCCGGCGGCTTGCACGTGCAGCTGGCCGTTTTGGATGATCGCTGTGCGGATCGCGATGGCTAAATCCGCTTCGTCATGCCAGCTCAAATAGCCCACCGCGCCGCCGTAAACGCCGCGTTTGACCGGCTCAAGCTCGTTGATCACTTCCATCGCACGCACTTTTGGCGCGCCGGTGAGGGTGCCTGCCGGAAACGTCGCGCGCAGCACATCTAAAAAACTCAAATTCGGACGAATGCGCCCAACCACTTCAGACACGATGTGCATCACGTGGCTGTAGCGCTCGACCACCATATTTTCGGTCAGCCGAACGCTGCCTGTCTCGGCGATACGCCCGACGTCGTTGCGGCCTAAATCGATCAACATTAAATGCTCCGCGCGTTCTTTCGGATCGCTGAGCAACTCGCGTTCCATCGCCTGATCCTCTTGCGCGCTGTGGCCGCGGCGACGCGTCCCCGCGATCGGTCGAACGACCACTTCGCCATCGCGCGCGCGCACCAAAATTTCCGGCGAAGAGCCGACGATTTGCTCGCGGCCGAGGTCCATAAAGTACATATACGGCGAGGGATTCAAACCGCGAAGTGCGCGGTAGACGTCCAGCGGCCGCGCGCGAAACGGTACGCTCAAACGCTGCGAAATTTGCACTTGAAACACATCGCCCGCGTAGACGTATTCTTTGCCGCGCGCGACGGCGGCGAGATAGTCTTCTTTGGGAAAGCTTGATACAAAATCGCCTTCGCCGATGGGGCTCGGATCGACCAGCTCCGGGTAGCTTGACGACCCCCGGCGCAGCTGGCGGGTTAGATCGTCGAGCCGTTTGACGCCGCGCCGATACGCGCCGGGCGAGCTCGGATCGGCGTTATGGATCAAAAACAGGCGACCCTTTAAATTGTCAAACACCGCCAATTCATCGGCCAGCATCAGGCAGATATCTGGCATACCCAACTCATCGCGACCCAGCGCCGGCGCCAGCTGCGGTTCGACGTAGCGCGCGCAGTCGTAGCCAAAATAGCCGACCCAGCCGCCGAAAAATCTGGGCAGATCGTCGAGTTTAGGTACGCGGTAGGACGCTTTGATCAACTGAATTTCCTGCAGCGGATCAGCCACTTCACGCGACACGATCACCACGCCGTCCTGTTCGATTTCCAGCCGATTCCCATAAACCTTCAGCACCCGCGACGCGGGCAAGCCAATGATGGAATGGCGCGCCCAGCGCGAGCCGCCTTCGACCGACTCAAACAGATAGGTGTAGGCGCCGGTGGCGAGTTTCAGATACACCGACAGCGGCGTATCCAGGTCGGAATACACCTCGCGCACCAGCGGCACGCGGGTAAAGCCCTGGCGGGCAAACTGCTCGAACTGATCTGGGTTCAACACTTAATATTTCTCGCTGGTCGCGGCGTGGCCGCACAGTATGCCAATGCCTTAGTTTTGCCTTGCGAAACGACCCTTTATCCAGCTGCCGAAATCGTCGATCACCGTGTAGGCCGCAGGAATAACCACCAAACTGAGCAAGGTCGAGGTCATCAGCCCGCCAATCACCGCGACCGCCATTGGTGCACGGAAGCTTGAATCGGCGGAAAAACCGAGCGCTATCGGCAGCATGCCCGCGCCCATCGCAAGCGTGGTCATGATGACCGGCTGCGCGCGCTTGCGGCACGCGTCGATCACCGCGTCATGCTGCGCCATGCCCATTTCGGCCTCAGCGATCACTGCGTAATCGACCAGCAAAATCGAGTTTTTGGTCGCAATCCCAATCAGCATCAACAGCCCAATCAGCGCGGGCAGCGAGAGCGCGTGCTGGGTCAGCAAGAGCGCGCCAAACGCGCCGCCCGCGCACAGTGGCACGGCCACCAAAATGGTCAGCGGCTGCAAGGCGTGGTTAAACAGCAGCAGCAAGACCATGTACACCGCAATCAAGCCCGCGACCATGGCGATCGCAAAGCCGACAAATAGCTCAACAAACACCTCAGCATCGCCGGAGTTTAAAAACTCAACGCCCGGCGGCAGGTTCTTCACGCTCGGCAGATTTTCAACCTCCGCCATCACCTCACCTAACGGGCGCCCGTTGAGCTCGGCGGTCAGCGTGACGTTGCGCTGGCGCTGGTAGCGATCAATCTGCGCCGGGCCGGAAGTTTCCTCAATGGTTGCGACCGCGCTCAGGGGCACGCTCGAGTTCTTGCTCGGCACGCGCAACGAACCAATCAACGCCGGATCGGCGAGATCGGCCGCCGCGAAGCCCACGCGGATCGGCACCTGGCGCTCGGCCAAATTGAGTTTGGCCAAGCGCTGCTGATAGTCGCCGGAAGTCGCGATGCGCGCGGTTTCGGCGATCGCGGCAGTCGACACACCCAGATCAGCGGCACGTGCAGAATTCGGAATGACCAGCACTTCCGGGCGCAGCAGCGAGGCCGACGAGCTGATGCTGCCCAAGCCCTTGAGTGTGCGCAAATCGCGCTCTAGATCGCCCGCCGCGTCGATCACCCTGCGCGAATCTTCACCCGTGAGCACAAGCTGCATCAGCTCGCCGGGTTCCGTCGAGATAAAGCTCACGCGCACGCCCGTGAGATCACTCAGGCGCTGGCGCACGTCGCGTTCAAGCAGCTGCTGGCTCTGCTCGCGGTCCTCGGGCTGGCCCCAGTTGAGGATCAGCACCGCTTTGCGCACATCCGGCGCGCCGGTTTTGGCTGGGTCACCAATATCCAACGACACGCCGACGGTGGTGTAGACCGATTCAAGCTGTGCGATCGATTCGATTTTGCGCCGCGCCTGCTCGGCAAGCGCGACGGTTTCCGCAAGCTGCGTGCCCGGCGGCAGCTCTAGGCTCAAATTGCTGCGGCCCAGATCGGAGGTTGGAATAAACGTGGTCGGGATCAGCGGCACTAGCGCGATGGAGCCCAGAAAGATCACAAATGCGATCAGCAAGGTCAAAAATCGGTGCTGCATCGCGCGCTCAACAAAGCGCAAGTACCAAGCCATCAAGCGCGATTCGGTGTGCACATCGGGCGTCGCCTTAAGCAGATAGGCGGCCATCATCGGCGTCAGCAAGCGCGCTACCAGCAGCGAAAACAGCACCGCCGCCGCCGCCGTCCAGCCAAATTCACGGAAAAACTTACCCGGAATGCCCGGCATAAATGCCACCGGCACAAACACCGCCGCGAGCGTGAACGAGGTCGCAATCACCGCCACGCCGATCTCGTCGGCCGCATCGCGCGCGGCTTGGATCGGCGTTTTACCCATGCGCAAATGGCGCACGATATTTTCAACTTCAACGATGGCATCGTCGACCAGGATGCCCACCACCGCCGCCAACGCCAGCAGCGTAATTAGGTTCAGGCTAAAGCCGAAAACGTACATCACCGCGAAGGTTGGAATGATCGACAGCGGCAGCGCCACCGCTGAAATCCAGGTCGCACGCCAGTTGCGCAAAAATATGAACACCACCAGCACCGCGAGCAGCCCGCCTTCCCACAGCATGGTCATCGAGGACGCATACGAGCGTTCGGCTTCCTCAACCGTGGTCGTGATCAACACAAAGCGCACGCCGCGATGCGCGCGTTCGAGCGCCTTCAAGGCGTTGCGCACTTCTTTGGCCACTTCCACTTCGCTCGAGCCGCGGGTGCGCGACAGCGAAAACGCGACCACCGGAGAGCCGTCAAGCAGCGCCACTTGGGTTTCATCGGCGGCGGCATCGCTGATGGTCGCGAGGGCCGACAAGCGCACCGAGCGGCCGTCGGGAAGGCTGATCGTAAAAGCGCCGAGCGCGCTGGCATCGTCGATCGTGCCGACCGTGCGCACCACTTGATCTGCCGAACCTAGCTTAAGCTTGCCGCCCGGGCGCTCGACTTGGGTTTGCGCAAGCTGCGCGGATACATCCCCCGCGCTCACGCCATACGCGGCCAGCGCGAGCGGCTTGAGATCCACGCGAATTTCGCGGTCAATCCCGCCGGCGCGGGTCACTTGCGCGACGCCGCGCACCCCATACAGCGCCTTGCTCACCTCGCGATCAACAAACCAGCTGAGCTCATCGGTGCGCAAGGAGTCCGATTGCACCGCGTAGGTCATCAGCGAACCGCCGATGTTGACCTTGCCGATAATCGGTTCCTGAATGTCCTGCGGCAAATCTGCGCGAATGCGCGTGATCGCATCGCGCACGTCGTCCAATGCCACGGTCAAGTCAGCTTCGAGGACAAACTCGATCGCGGTAAAACTCGAGCCTTCGCTCGCGGTAGAAATCACCCGTTTGATATCTGGAATGGTTGCGACCGCGTCTTCCACGCGCCGCGTCACTTCAGTTTCAAGCTGCGCAGGTGCCGCGCCCGGCAGGCTCACCGTAACGGTGACCAGCGGAAAGGCGATATCTGGAAAGCGCTGGATCGACAGCTCGCGAAAACCCCATAAACCTGCCACGCACAGCACCAAAAAAATCATCAGCGCAGGCAGCGGGCGATCGATCGCCCAGGCCGATGAATTCACTTGGCGACCCCCGCCGCAGCGGGTTCAGCAAGCGTCACTACGCGCACCAAATCGCCATCGCTCAAAAAGCCAGCGCCGCGCGCCACCACCGGCGTCAAGGCCTGCAAACCCTCGGTAATCTCGACACCCTCAGCGGTGCTGCCACCAACCGCCACCCGCACCCGTTTGGCCACGTTTTTGCCATCCACCGTGTACACGTAGGCGTAGCCATCGCGTCGTATCAGCGCTTGAGCGGGCACCACAATTACGCGCGCCTGTTGCAACGAGATGCGGCCTTCAACAAAGCTGCCCACTTTCAAGTTGCTGGTCGGCGGCAAATCGACATACGCCGTGCCGGTGCGCGTGCGCGCATCAACGCCCGGCGTCACCGCGCGCACCTGGCCTTCAATCCCCTCATCGAGCGCCACCCGAGCGCCCACTTGCACGCCGCGCAAGCTCGCATCGTCAAGCTCCGCGCGCCATTCCAGGCGGCCCTGGCGAATCAAACGCAGCAGCTCAGCACCCGCGCTGACCACCTCGCCGCTGCGCACGCGCCGCTCGGAAATCACGCCGTCATCGGGCGCGCGCAGCTCAGTAAAGCTCACCCGCAGCTGCGCGCCTTGCGCTTGCGCACGCGTGGTTTCAAGGCGTGCCTGCGCTTGCACCTTCGCGGCACGCAGCTGATCAAGATCCGCCTCGCTGATCAAGCGTTTCTTGCTGATCTTCACTCCGCGCGCCAGATTCAAATCAGCCAACTGCACGCCCGCTGCGGCCTCAGTCAGCGCCGCCTGCGCCACTTTGGCCTCACTTTGCAAGGTGCGATCATCAAGCGTCAGCAAAACTTGGCCGCGGCGCACGCGCTCGCCCACCTCCACGTTCAAAGCTGTCACGCGCTGGCCTGAAAGCTCGACACCCAGCAGCATTTCCTCCCACGCCCCGATCGGCCCCGACGCGCTCACCGTGCGCTCAATGATGACCTCGCGCGCCGCCACCAGCGACACCGTCAAACTCGGGCTCGCTGAGCTCGCAGCCGCAGTGTCTGTCTCCGGCTCAGCCGGCTTCGAGCAGGCCAGCAGGCCCAGTGCCAGCGTCGCAATTACCACTATTCGCATTTGTCAGCGCTCAGCATCATTTCAAGTGATTCAAGATAACCGCTTAAGCCAGGCAGCACCGTCAAGCGTCGGTCAACGGCCGCTCAAAAAGGTTTGGATTGGGTTGCTGTTAGACCACACGGGGCAGGCCGGATACAAAGTTCGCACCACGCCCCCGCTCAACATTGATGAGATCTCGTTCTACGTGATAGATGACGTCAAAAATGGGTTTTCAGTTCGAAAATTCACTTGATTTATTGACTTTAAAAACGGCGGTGCTATGCAGGTTTTTGAGCATGTCCTAGATTCGACAGACGCTATGAGAATTAAGCAGGCGCACGATCTCCGAAGCGAATGGGATGCAGGCAAGGAAATGGCAATTCCTGCA
>Ga0105048_10016731_pt1 | contig 11327 bp, 8 predicted proteins | sample MAT05_FD_78382 | JGI IMG/M metagenome (GOLD analysis project Ga0105048, IMG submission 78382) | Freshwater microbial communities from Lake Fryxell liftoff mats and glacier meltwater in Antarctica - MAT-05 | ecosystem: Environmental > Aquatic > Freshwater > Ice > Liftoff microbial mat | place...
TGTTTAGATTGATCAGACGTGTTTAGATTGATCGGGCGTGTTGAAGCAAATAGCCCAACGGGCTAACACAATGGCAGCCCGGGGCAGAGCGACGCGGTGAAACCGCGAAGCGCCGCCCCGGGGTATGAATGCCGACTGGCCGCGTTACTGAGATGTCTTTACTCCGGCCTGTCCTGTATTCGAGAATCTTGCAAGCTTCAGAAAACTCAAGTCGAAAGGGATCTGCTCGCTCATGGCTAAGTCTGCGGCTAGTTCTCCCAGGACACTTGTGAATTTGAAACCGTGTCCTGATAGACCAGCCACCACGGTGACTTGGGGTATGTCGGGCAAAGTATCCACAATGAAATGTTCGTCGGGCGTCATGGTGTAGTAGCAACCCGACCAACGCGTCAAATGCCGACTGGTTTGTGGTAGGTTGTCACTCAAGAAGGATTCCACCGCCACTTGATCCTCCTGGTTCTTTGCATGAGCCCCGTCAATTTCAGACTGGACTTTCTGGCCTCCACTATGCCGGGCGATCTTTAAACCCAAAGCGTCCCGTTCAGGGAAACCATAAAAGTGCCCAGTCGGAGTCTCAAAGAAGAAGCATGGAAAGCCGTCGGCTTGTCGATACGAAGCATGTTTCGTCTCGTACCAATAGACATGCTTGTGCAAAACTTGCAGTGGAAAACCAATCCTACTGAGCAAGGCCCCGGCCCATGGGCCGGCAGCCACGATCAACCTGTCTGCTCTGTATTCATTGCTGTGAGTTCGTACCATCACTCCTTTTCCATCTGCATCCCAACCGATCACTTTCTGCTGGGTTAGCAGAGTGGCTCCGAGTTTCGTCGCGCAATCGAGATGGGCCTTAACACATTCCTCCACCAACAAATAGCCTGCGTCTTTCTCGAAGATCACCGTCCACGATTCGTTCCCTTGCAATCCCGGGTATCGAGCCATCGCTTCCGGCATGGTGTGTCGCTCGATCGGTAAATTAAACTCAGAAGCGCTCCTCAGAACACCAGGTATAACAACTCCATCTGCAGGTCCAATTTCAAGCAGTCCGGTGGGGAAGTACAAGCGGGCTCCAGATCGCAATTCCAACTCTGTCCAGAGATCATAGGCACGCCTCAGTAGCGGCACGTACGCAGGATGCTCGAAGTAGGATTTGCGAATGATTCGTGTTTCACCGTGTGAACTTCCGAATGGGTGTGGCGGTGAGAATTGGTCGATACCGAGAACCCGACATCCCCGTTTTGCGAGCGCAAATGCCGCCGAGCTTCCAACGCCTCCCAAACCAAGGACGATTGTGTCGTACGAATTCGACATTCCAGTGGGCTACCTAGGATACGAAGTGGATCTACTGTGGGAGGTTGGAACATTGTTTGGCCATGGCCTTTGTTGCGCCTAATGACTCTGCAAATAGACTGGCGGATAGTCGAGTTGTCGTAGGTAACGTTGACTATAGCCATCAAACTGTTCGTTTACAATTCGCTGCGCGGCCTGCGTTGCTGCCCCGATGCGAACTGCTTTATCAAATGCTTCGCTACCCCCAATAAATTCGAGTGCCGACCTTAATGCTTTCACCTGTGGGTCATCGGCGATTCTCTTCATCGCCGCATCCGGCTGTTCCGAAGCAGACTGTTCCGACGTAGACCGCCAAAGAATAGACCATTTTCCCGAAGTCAATCGTACAACGAAAACGGATTCCACCATCGCCTTGAGGCCATCGCCCTCCAAGCGGAGTTGGGTTGCCCTGAAGTAGTTTTTTTCTTTTGCTTCCGATTGAGCAATCGACTTCTTAATCCAGTCCTGATCCATGATCGATGGCGGTTGTGATCGATGAGTGCCTTCCGTCAAATCCTGAACAATCGACTTCATCTGCAGTTGCAGCATTTGTGGCAACAGGGCAGCCAGTGACACATTCTCCTTGGCCCCCACCAAGATCATCATTGCTCCCGAGCCTTGAAATTCGATCGGCTGCGCCAAACGATGCGATACCAACGCCAACCTGGCTGTCCATTGATCGTCACTTTCTTCGATGGCCGGGAATCGGCTTGCCAAATCAGGTGGCTGGGAATCCGGATCGATGTCTTTGGACTTTAGCTCCGTTGCCAAGCTGCTAGCTGGTCGCGTTTCTACGTCCAATAAGCGTTCGTACCAACTCCAAAGAGCGATTCTTCGATTGGCGTCGGGAGAAATCTTAGTACTTGCGATTGCGTTCGCCTTGAACTTCAGGATAAGGAACTGTGTTTCCGATTGGACGGGGTTTTCGATCTCCGATTCAATGCGCTGCAACTCCTTGCCAAGGAAGAAATCATACGACTGGAATACTTCTGTAGGAACAAGTGCTTTAAGACGGTCTCGCAACTGTGTCCGGGATCGCGAAGCAGTTTGCTTCGATGTCTCGGTAGATTTAACGAACAAGTTCAAGTCGTTCTTTCGAAGCCATTCCAATGCGACTGCGATCGAGACCTCTTGTTCGCGATTGGCTCCGATGACAAAGCCGCGTAGCAGCGTTCGATCTTTGAGCACCATCGAGTCAACTGCCAGTTTGGACTTAGGCCGATCTTGCGATAGCACGGGCACTGCAAGGATTGAAACCAACCAAGAAAGAATCGTGAGGCAGAGGGTACAGCGGCCTGAATAGCCAATAGTTGCGACGGTCATGCAGAATAGTCAGTCGGTTGGGGACACCCATGGAACCCAAGTAAACGCCTATTACATTGTACGCTTTATTCCTGCTAGGTTGTCGTTCGACAAGAAAACAAAGAAACTCCACCAAGGTATCCCTCCACCAAGGTATCCCTATCAGTTTTCCCAGTTAGAATAGAAAAAGACTTCTATCGCACTCATTGTTTTGCTTTCCATTTCATGAAATCATTGCTAGTTACCGGCGCCTCTGGACTGATTGGTTCTGAGGTTTGCACTCATTTTGCTACCAAAGGTTGGAGAATTCACGGTGTAGATAATAACCAACGAGCCGTATTTTTTGGCCCGCAGGGTGACACGCGTTGGAATCAATCCCGCCTGCAGGAGCAGATTCCGGGATTCGTTCACCACGAAGTCGATATCCGCAATCGCGAGGGAATTCTGGGATTGGTGCGGTCTGTCAAGCCGGATGCAATCGTCCACACAGCCGCCCAGCCGAGTCACGACCGGGCGGCGGCGATTCCGTTTGATGACTTCGACACCAACGCGGTAGGCACCTTCAATATGCTGGAGGCGGCCAGGCAAGCTTGCCCGGAATCTCCATTCGTTCACATGTCCACCAACAAAGTCTACGGCGACCGTCCGAATACCATTTCGCTCCGAGAGCTCGAGACTCGCTGGGACTATGATGATCCGGCATTCGAGCACGGAATCGACGAGAGCTTCTCTATAGATCAGTCGAAACACTCGTTGTTTGGTGCATCCAAGGTGGCGGCCGACATTGTAGTGCAGGAGTATGGTCGCTATTTTAACATGCCGACATGTTGTCTCCGGGGTGGGTGTTTGACCGGCCCCAATCATTCTGGGGTAGAACTCCATGGCTTCTTGAGCTATTTGGTTAAGTGCAATTTAGAGGGCAAAGAGTATCGGATTTTTGGCTACCTCGGGAAGCAGGTCCGAGACAATATTCACTCTGAAGACGTGGCCAAGTTTATGGCTGCATTCATCGAAACACCTAGATGCGCCGAAGTTTACAATCTGGGTGGTGGCAAGACGAACAGTTGCTCGATTCTGGAAGCTTTTAAGATTGCGGAATCGTTTACGGGCAAGGCGCAGGTTTACACCTATGTCGACGAGAACCGAATAGGCGACCACATCTGTTACTACAGCGATCTACGAAAGATGCGACAACACTATCCAGGATGGGATATCATGCATTCCCTGGAGAGTACGATCGGCCAAATCGTCGCAGCTTGGAAACAACGCTAAGGCCACGTGCTCTGCTAGGACTTTCGGACCCTCGCGTCCGCTTGATCTTCTGTTTCGCCGGTAATTAAGCGGGCCGTACGATTCCTGGTTACGTAGTTCCAAAACCATTGCAGCAAGACCAGCATTCGATTCTCAAAGCGTGCCAGATACATGATGTGGATGAATAGCCAAGCCAACCAAGCGAGCTTGCCGGTCATGCGAATCTTCCCGGCTTCCACGATTGCATGCGACCGACCTATTGTCGCCATGTTGCCTTTGTCCCAATACTGGAATGGCTTAGACGGTCGCCCGTGTTGAACCGTTTGCGCGATGAGCTTTCCGACGAAGTCACCTTGCTGCATCGCTACGGGGGCTACGCCGGGTAGTGTTTTGCCATCGGGCAAACCAAAGGAGGCAAGGTCCCCGACAACGAAGACGTTCGAAAAGCCTTCCAGGGAACACTGGGGATCGACGGTGATTCTTCCTCCACGATCGATTCGATCGGGAGAATGGATCGCATCGGCAATTTTCTTTCCCAGCGGCGAGGCTTTCACCCCTGCAGCCCATATGACGGTGCCAGTATCCAGTCGTTTCGGAACGCCATTTTGCGTTACCGTGACGTGGTCGGTGTAGATCTCTGTCAAGCGAGTTTCGTTCCATATCTCTGCTCCCAGACCTCGCAGATCGCGTGCGGCGGCATCGGATAGGGAGCTGTGGTAGCGATCGAGAATGAGCTTGCTGTTTTCGATCAATACAATACGGGCTGTTCTGGGATCGATGGTGCGGAATTCATTTTTCATCGTTTGATGCGCGAGTTCGCAGATCGAACCCGCCATTTCCACGCCTGTAGGACCGCCGCCCACGATTACGAAGGTGAGCAGAGCCGCACGTTTGGCGGGATCCTGTGTCCGTTCGGCCTGCTCAAAGGCCGACAGAATCCTCCGGCGGATTTCCGTCGCATCTTCGATCGTTTTCAGTCCGGGCGCGATGTGTTCCCAGTCGGCATCGCGGCCGAAATAATGGTGTGTTGAACCAGTCGCGACCACGAGATAGTCGAACGGAATGCTTGAACCTTCTTCCAAAACCACCGATCGATCGGTGAGGTTGATGTCAGCGACCTCTCCCATCAACACTTGAACATTTTTTTGACGCTGAAAAATACTTCTCAAAGGGGCGGCGATATTGGCAGGCGAAAGCCCTCCGGATGCTACTTGGTAGAGGAGCGGCTGGAATAAATGGAAATTGCGTCGGTCGATGAGTTTGATTTCGATATTGGCTTTTCGCATCGCGCGGACGCAGGCCAACCCAGCGAAACCGCCACCGATCACGACAACTTGGGGTTTGGTAGAATGAGTCATAACGAATTCGGAGCTTTCCATGGGATGGCGATGATTCTTTGGCAAGGGTGAATGCGGCATTGTAGATGTTTCAAACATTCGTGCGAATCCGTACTGCTGTTTACTCTAAAAGGAATGTCCATGCTGTCGTTGGTCTTTCGAACGCTAGCCTATTTTCGCGGATTGCTAATACCGGTTGCATTGGGGGTCGCGGTCGCTAGCGCGGTGATTGTCGGAGCGTTAGTGGTCGGCGACAGCATGCGAGGCTCACTGCGTTTTATTGCAATGGATCGCATCGGAACCATCGATTCGGTTCTCATTGCACCGAGGTGGTTTAATGAATCTTTGGTTCAGAATTTGACGGAACCTGGGGTTGGAGCGGCGAACAGTTTGGTATTCGTGCAAAGCGCGATGGCCGAGCGCGAGGAGTATCGGGCGAGCGAGATGGCCCTTTTGGGTGTTGATCAAGACTTTTGGTCTATGGGGACGATCGCGCCCAAGCGACAGCCGACTGGCGAAGAAGTCATCTTGAATCGAGCGCTGGCAGATAAATTGCAAGCTTCCGTTGGCGATCAGGTGACCCTCCGAGTAGAGAGTCAAGCGGTCGTGCCGGCGGACAGTCCGCTTGGAAAACGCGACCAGGACCGTTTGGCTTTGCCGAGATGGAGGGTAATTGAGATTCTTCCCGATGTGAGCCTTGCTCGTTTCTCGTTGCGGAGCGACCAACGGCCCATCATGAATGCATTTGCAGATAAAAAGTCGTTGCAGGGTGAGCTTGAGATCCACAACCAAGTGAATGCGATCTTCGTGGCTCAAACCAAAACGCCTCAGGACGCGACTAAGACTAAGGAGTCAAAGTCAGGAAAGTTGCTTGAAAGGCTTTCGCCCAAACTAACCGATCTTGGTCTGAAATGGCAGCATGTCCAGCGATCCTTCCCTGATGAAAAACGAGGGGAGTCTCGGTTGGAGAACGCTGGCTCCCCCGCAAACGTGCTCGACTATCATCAGCTGACGACCGATCAAATGTTGATTGGGAAAGAGTTTTCTGACCAAATCGTGAATGCAACGGGGGCGAACAATCCTCGAAGCGTTTTGACGTATCTGGCAAACGGCGTCCAGCTTACGAAAGAGGGGCAAAGCGTTGGACGCAACGTGCCGTATTCGACGATCAGTGCGGTGGATTGGCCAGTGCTCTCTGACATGCTATCCAAGGGTCGAGACACTTCAGAGCCAGTCGTTGCGCCGAAGCCATCTAGGTCCGACTGGGTAGTCGTAACGCAATGGTTGGCGAATGAATTGTCACTTCACGTGGGAGATACACTTCAATTGGATTACTATTTGCCCGAAACCGTGGATGGCGACGAGGTGGAAAAGAGCTTTGCCGCAACCGTTGTTGCGATTGCACCCTTGACGGCTCCCAAGTCTGGTTATACTCGCAATCGAGAAGCGACGTTCGCGATAGCACCCACTCCTTTCAATGATCCTGCATGGACCCCGGTGGTGCCGGGCATTACCGATCAAGAGTCGATCAGCAAATGGGATACGCCGTTTCCTTTGACTCGCAAGGTGGAAAAGCCGGACGATGAATATTGGAACGACCATCGCCTAACCCCAAAACTTTTCATTTCCACCGAGCGAGGTATTGAACTGTTCGGGTCTCGATTTGGAAACGTGAGCAGTATTCGCTTCGACGGTCTAAAGGGTGAGCAGGCGATTGCGGTGGAAACGACAATTGCCTCAGTTGCTACCAAGCATCTCTCCCAATTGGGATGGCGTGAAATTCCTTTGCGACAACAGCAGTTGCGAGCGTCGAGCGGCACGACGCCCTTTGACGCGTTGTTCTTGTCCCTCAGCTTTTTTGTAATAGTCGCGGCCTTGCTGTTGGTCGCGATTTTGTTCCGATTGGCCATTGAGCAGCGGGCTGACCACTGGGGACTGCTGCTCGCGTCGGGGTGGACACGGGGTTCGGTGCGTCGGCTATTGCTTACCGAGGGAGCCATTGTGTGTGCATTTGGGGCAACGCTAGGTGTTTTTCTGGGGTTGGGGTATGCCTATTTGATGATTGCTGGACTGCGATCCTGGTGGATTGGTGCCATCACGATTTCCTTTTTGGAGTATCACGCAAACCCACTCAGCTTGGTGATCGGCTGGCTGCTGAGCTGGCTGGCTGCGATTGGAACTATTCTTTTGTCGACGCGGATGTTGCGTCGCATTCCCATTGCTAGGCTGCTCAAGAAACGTTTCGAGGGGAGTGATATTCAGGTCAAGACTGGTAGCGGCCGATCGATTTTAGCGATTGGTTGCGGGGTGTTGGCCATTTCGATCCTTTTGGTTGGGCAATGGCTGCAAGGTCAGGCTCAGGCGGGTGCGTTTGTGGGAGCGGGCATGTTGTTCTTGGTTGCTGGAGTCCTATGGGTATTGGGACGTTTAAAGCGAACCGATTCGTTTGCTTCCGAGGACGTTTCAAAAGCTAGTTCCGTGCTTAGCGACTCTGCTTTGGCCAGCAGCAGTGCAAAGCGGGCGCCGATGCGTAGCATTTTGGCTATCGGATTGGTCGCTATCGCCTCGTTTCTGATTCTTTCGATGAGTCTATTCCAAGCGTCACCGGACGAGGCAGGGACAGGCCGCTTCGCGTTCATTGGCCGGAGCTCGCAGGCCATTCACGACAACATTGCGAAGCCGGAAAAACAAAAGGAAGTATTGGGTAAGGACGCGTCTGCGTTGAGCGGTCTCGATTTCGTACCGATGCGAGTTCGTGGTGGCGACGATGCAAGTTGCAGCAATCTGTACCAAGCCAGTGAACCGCAGGTTTTGGGCGTGTCTTCGCGAATGGAGACGATTGACCGAAATGCTAAAGGGGTCTCCTCGTTCGCTTGGTTTGGTACTGCAAACTCCCCTGGGGAATCACCATGGACACGGTTGCAAAGAAAATCCGATGGCTCCGAGGAATCGCCGATCCCTGTGGTACTCGATCAGAACACCGCGCTTTGGGCGTTGCACTTAGGCGGATACGTCGGCGAAAAATTCTCGTATTCGTATGACGACCGCAAGATTCACTTTGTAACAGTCGGTGTGCTTCAGAATACGATCCTGCAAGGCAGTTTGCTCATCGGCGAAGCGAACTTTGAGCGCCTGTTCCCAAGTATCACAGGCTATAGGATGTTCCTCATCAAAGAGTCTGCGGAGAATCAGGCCACTGAAGATAGTTCTGCCGGTAGCGTGAATCGACTTGAAAACGCGAGAATGGTGATGGAAAAGGGATGGTCGGATTCGGGCTTGAGTTTGGCTTCTAGCGACAGCGTGCTTAGGCAATTGCTGGCGGTGCAAAACACCTATCTTGGCGCGTTTCAAGTGTTGGGTGCGTTGGGATTATTGTTGGGCACGATTGGGCTAGGGGTTTCGCAGTTGAGGAGCGCGATGGAGCGGCGAGGGGAGTTGGCCGCGATGCGAGCCATCGGTTTTACCAAGTCGCGATTGGTTTGGTTGCTGACGCTCGAGAACGGATGGCAGTTATTGCGAGGCGTTGGGATTGGGACCGCTGCTGCGGCTTTAGCCACGTTGCCGGCTATACTCAATGGCCAGCCGTTCCATGGTCTCGTTTGGCCATCAATGATGATGGGGATTGTGGTTGCGTGTGGCTTGGCGTGCAGTGTCATTGCGGCATGGGGTGCGATGCAATGGCCTCTGCTAAAAGCGCTGCGAGATTCGGGTTAGAGTTGGAGTTAGAGTTGGAGTTGGAGCGGAGAGTCGGAGAGGTGGACTATTTCGCAGTCCATCCGCCGTCGACAGTCAGCAAACTGCCGGTGCAATAAGTGCTAGCGGAACTGGATAGAAAGATAGCCGCGCCTTGGATTTCTTCCAGTTGACCCCAGCGTTCGAGAGCAGTAGCGCCGATAATGTTTTTTTTCGCGTCTTCGGAGTCGGCGATCGGTTCGTTCATAGGGGTGAGGAAAGGGCCAGGGCAGATGGCATTCACGGTGATTCCGTCTTTTGCGAGTTCGACTCCCAAGGCACGTGTCAATTGGACAACCGCACCTTTGCTGCTGGCGTAGGGTGTCCTATTGGCGAGCCCAACGACTCCCAGGGTGCTAGCCATATTGACGATGCGCCCGTAGCGGTGGCGCTTCATCCATGGAACCACTGCCTTGGCCATGCACCAAAGGCCCGTCACGTTGACCTCCTGGACCTTGCGAAAATCGTCTAGCGTTAAGTTCTCGATGGGGCCACGAATATTGATGCCCGCATTGTTAATCAAAATATCGATGCGGCCCCCAAGGCATTCGGCTGCTCGATCGACGAATATCGGGATGGAATCGGTATTGGAAATCTCGAGTGGCAGGCCGATAACGTGCTGTTGGGTAGCGATTGAAATTGCGGTCGCTACCTCGCCAGCATCCGCAGTGCTTCGGGCCGTAATCACCACTTTGGCGCCGCAGCAGGCGAGGGCGGTGGCCATGGCTGTACCGAGCCCACGAGACCCGCCGGTGACAATAGCACATCGGCCGGAAAGATCGAACAATTTTGGCCCGAGCAGCCAATTGCTTGGAATGTTTGTCATAGCTATCGAGTATAGAACGGGGATTTTTCAACGCCAGCCTACTTCGAACTAGGACTTCCGAGAGCGGAGAACTGGACTAGAATTCATGCTCTCGCAAAAATCGTTTCTGGAAACGGCGAAGCGAATGATTGCCAATTACTCCTTGTTGTAAAGAAAAGAAAGAAGTTGCCGAGAGATGCGAGACTATGACGTTTGTGGGTTGGGTAATGCCATTGTCGACATTTTCCTGGAACTGAACGATTCCGAGTTTGAAACCTTGGCTTTCGAAAGAGGGACGATGCGATTGGTCGATGCCGAGGAGCAGACAAAATTGCTTCAACGATTTTCCGACGATCAGAGGGATTTGCGATTGGTGAGCGGGGGTTCCGTCGCCAATTCGGTAATCGGTGTTTCTCAGTTAGGAGGACGGGCTGCTTTTATCGGATGCGTCGGCGACGATCGGTATGGTTTGCATTATGCCGAGGAGTTTAGCGATCTCAAGATCAATATTGGCAACCCGGTCATGGTTGGACAGACGACAGGTACGTGTGTGGCGTTGATCACGCCTGACGCCGAGCGAACGATGCGAACGTGTTTGGCGGTTGCAAGTCACTTGGCGGCGCGGCATGTCGATGCGAGTCGCATTGCAAATTCGACTTGGCTGTTTATTGAGGGATATATTTTTGCGAATCCAGCAACAGGTCAACACGCCATAAGAGATGCGATCAAAGCCGCGAAAAGTGCTGGGACCAAGGTTGCACTGACCTGTTCGGATGCGTTTATCCCGGAGGTTTTTGGGGACGCATTCCATGAAGCATTGGTTCAAAGCGACTTGTTGTTTTGCAACGCTCCGGAATCGTTGGCTGTAACCAAGACCCAGACGAGTGAAGAGGCGTTTGCGGCGCTCAAGTCGCTGGTTCCGAACTGTGTGGTTACGGACGGTCCCCATGGAGCTTTTGTGCGTTTCGACGGCGACGAATCGCATGTACCAGCCTTTGCATGCCATCCGAAGGACTTGACGGGGGCGGGTGACATGTTTGCGGGTGCTTTTTTGTATGGGATAACACACGGCTACGCGCCTGCGGTGGCCGCCCGCGGTGCGAACTTTTTGTGTATGAATGTCATTACCCAGATAGGCGCCAGGCTGCAGCAGGACGCCAAGTCTTTGTGGGAAGAGGGGCTCGAGGCGCTTCGAGCCGACGACGTCGGAGGCTGAGCTTAGAGAAGCGTTTCACTTTCCAAGAATTCTTGTTCCAAAACGGATTTCTAAAGCTTATTGCACCCCATCTGGCCTTGTGTCAGTTTTTGGAATGATTGATCGGCTAGTCAGCAACGAGTAGATCGCAATCTAGCCGGTCAGTCTCGCTCCGTCTGACGCAAGGAGGTCGTACAGCTTTCGCCCCGAATGGGGCAGCAACATATTAGCCCAGGGCAGAGCGCAGCGACGGAACGTCGCGAAGCGCCGCCATGGGGACTTTTTCAGTATTGACGGGCAAGCTGTACGTCCTCCTTGCGTCAGTGGCGAGCAAAGTAACAATGTCGACTGAACTCGCTCCGATGTGCGCGAAGCATAA
>Ga0105048_10016732_pt1 | contig 11327 bp, 9 predicted proteins | sample MAT05_FD_78382 | JGI IMG/M metagenome (GOLD analysis project Ga0105048, IMG submission 78382) | Freshwater microbial communities from Lake Fryxell liftoff mats and glacier meltwater in Antarctica - MAT-05 | ecosystem: Environmental > Aquatic > Freshwater > Ice > Liftoff microbial mat | place...
AATCCAGGCCCTCCATAGAAGCGATTGATGATCAGCACATTTATGCGAAGCCGCTTATTGATATGCGCTTCTCCTATCGCCCGACGAGTCCGCTGTATGTTGTATTGCTTCGCGTGTGGGAATTTGATCAACCTGTTGAATTACAAAACACACCGGATTACGCCGGCTGCAAGAGCTGGGTGCCGCTGAAGACACCTGTCGATTCACAAGGCCGCTGGGTGCTGAGCGACGCCGAGTTCGCCCAGAGGGCAAAGAATCTCGCATCACTGTGCTGACGATCACCCGCATACCGACAGAAAAACAATGTCCTGCCGGACGGGCCGGAGAAGAGAGTCATATCACACCGCGGCGTTCAGCGCGTCGATCAGCTCGCGCAGGCCGCCCAGGTCGCGTCGGTTAAAGCTGAAGTAGAGCCGGGGGAGTTCGATGAGTGCGTGCTCGTCGTGTTCGACCTTGAAGGCCGGGCCCGATTCGAATGTGCCCTCGGTCAGCAGTCTTGCGAAGCGGACATTGAGCTGGTCGAGAAGCTCGGCCGACGGGGTGTGACGCAGCCGCAAAACGCACTTGCCCTTGACGTAGCGCATGGAGTGGAAATTTTTGTAGAACGTGCAGACTTCTTCGACGGCCTCGTCGATGGTCTCGACGATTTTGTAGAGCTTGAGGTCGCTGGGGCTGATGAGGCCGCGATCGAGTAGCTGCGACTGCACGTAGGCTTGCCACTGCGTCCAGTATTGCCCGCCCGGCTTGTCGAGCATGACGATGGGGACGGGCGGGCTTTTGCCGGTCTGGATGAGTGTGAGCGCCTCGAATCCTTCGTCGAGCGTGCCGAACCCGCCCGGGAAGAGGGCGATGGCGTGGCTGGTTCGCATGAACATCAGCTTGCGTGTGAAGAAGTAGTTGAAGTTGATGAGCTTGGGATCGTTGGCGATGTATCGGTTGGTTTCCTGCTCGAAGGGCAGTCGAATCGCCAGGCCGAAGGACGGCTCAGCCCCCGCCCCACCGTGCGCCGCCGCCATGATTCCGCCGCCCGCGCCGGTGGTGACCATCCAGCCGCGCTGCACCATTTTCTGTCCGAACTCGACGGCCGCGACGTAGTCAGTGGCGGCCGGGTCCGTGCGTGCGCTTCCAAAGACGCTGATCTTTCGGATCTCGCGATAGGGCGCGAAAATCTTCAATGCGTATCGAAGCTCGGCCAGGCTTATGTCGATCAGTTTCACGTCACCGCGATTGGTCTCGTCGCGCAGCAGCTTCATCGCATTGGTGATGATTCGCCCGACCAGATCGCCTTCTGGAAGCGCGTAGAGCGATTCGACCAACGCCTCCGCCAGCGCGAGGGCCTCGGTCATCAACTCCTTCGATCCTGCCGCATTGGGCATGTCTGAAGCGGGAATTTCCTGTTGACTCATAGCGTTATTGTAGAAGCTAAAACACGCGATGGTAGCGGCGGCGTGGTTCACGACTTATATGACCCACGTATCAGGTGGTCGCAGAGGTTGCGGTGGTTGAGTGCAACGACTTTGCCGACGATTGCGCGTCCTAAGCCTCACGCGGGTGTACGTCGGCCGATAGAGAGCCGGTGGTCACGAAGTATGCGGGTTCTTCAACTCGTGAACCACTTCAGCCGCTCGCAAAAGCACTCGAAGACCTCGCTGTCTCCTGAAATTCATCGCACGCACGTTACGATTCGTAAACGCCGCGTCCTGGCAGCGTTTCTGGCCCGTCCGGCAGGACATTCTCCAGCTGAATCTCCCTAAAGAGTCTTCTACTCGTGAAAAAACACAATGTCCGCCGGACGGGCCAAAAGCGAATCCACATCGTAAACTCCTCACGGCAATTCGCAGAAACCGCTTACTGACGTGCGCGGCTCGATCAATCGCGTCTGCTTTCACGCCGCTCGACCACGAACTCATTGCAGTCAACTGAAGTGTTACCCAAGGGCGTCACTTGGCCTTAGGCTCAAACCCTTTGCCGGGCGTGTAGACGTAGATTGCGCCGTCAAGGCCTGTGGCTTCGCCGGTCTCGGGGTTTTGCGTGCTGACCTGTATCCATTTGGGCTTCAACACCGGGTCGTCATCAGACGCCAATCGAATATGAAGGGTGCCGGTTTTTGCAACACGATCCGTCACGACTCTGACGTCTGCGCTGCCGTCGGCCTCGATGTCCTTGGTGCCAGTAATGGCAATTTTGTCCGGGTATGACGTTTTTTGTTCAGGATTATATGTTGAAGTTCCGACCGATACTGCAGGAAGTCCGAGCGTGTCCTTTAATTTGAAGATGATCGAACGATCGTTCGCCGCTTTCCTGTCAATCGGCGTGCTGATAATGATATTTTTGCCGATCTCTTCAAGAAATTGATAGCTGCCCCGATCGACTGCGTTGAACCGTTTTTCATCCACAATAGAAATTGGTTGGGTGGTAGGAGCACTTTGACGTGCAGCCAGCCACCCGGAAAAACCGAGTACGACGACGGAGCTGACAAGCAGGTATGCGACGGTCTTCATAATGCATCTTTCTAAAAGTCGGTGCCAGAAGCATCCCAACTCGTTGTTTAAGTCATTCATTGCCTGATTCCACAGGCGTCACTTGGCTTTCGGCTCGAACCCTTTGCCGGGCGTATAGACGTAGATCGTCCCGTCAAGGCCTGTGGCTTCGCCGATCTCGCGGTTGAACAGTTTGACTTCCAGCCACGGCTCAATTTTTTGCGTCGTGGTTTGTGGGTCTGGCTGTTCGAGCCGAATGCGAGTGTTAGTGGTACGGGCGATTTGGTCCCGAAACACTTTGACATCTACCGACTGATCACACTCCACATCGACTGTAAAGCTAACCGAGACCAATTCCTTCGATTCGGCGTTACTCTCCGACCCTGACACGATCAAGGCGGGCAAGTCGAGCGTATAATTAGCATAGAATGTTATTTGCCAATCACGATGCAAAGCCTGTTGAGCCGCGGTAAGTTTATGCTTACTTTTTGGTGCGATGCTAACGCTTTCACCAATTCTTTCACCAATCATATAGCTCCCGCGATCGACCGAGACGGAATCATTTCCAGTCGGTTGCTCGTAAAGTAACTTTGCTTGCGATAGACAAGTCAAACTTATTATTGTTATAACGATCGTATTCAAGAAAGTGGTCATTACAAGGTTCGTTTAGTTGTGGAGAGTGATCGAAGACGCAAAAAATAAGTATGCGAAATTTAAGCGGTTCTGAATTCTACATTCTCCGCATTGACTTTGAGGACTATGGTGCCCTCCCGATGTTGGGATCGCGTGCTTGGATTGCTTGAAGATCTTCCCCAGTAAGATCGTTGACATTGCCGCCATTGTGGAACTTCATCTGCGCTCGATACAACGGATCTGAACTTGGGTCGTCGTTGTTCGGGTTACCATCGACCAATAGCTCAACCACTCGATTTCGAGCCGCGATGTGAGGAGCGATTCCCCCGACCTTATGGATGGCGACACCGCCTTGTGCGACCGTTACCGCCGCGCCTGCTGCGGCAGCTGCGACCTTTGCGCTTGATTTGATGCCCGTGCCTTCGATCACGCCGTCTCGAACCATTCCGCCGTGCTCTTTGGCGGCGGGATATTCATCGCATTCTCCTGCTGGCTTTAAGGGATCTAGAAAAACGATGAACTATCAATTAGCGTCGGGAGAGTACCAACGTCAACCGCAATGTGCAATTACAAAATAGATGAATTTTTATACTCGCCTGGATATGAGTGGGATGACGTTTCCGAGCTTGATGACTCGCTATTTCGCCCAGATTCGGCAGTAATGCCCGTTATCGGTCCAAACTCGTATGTACTAGAGAACCGTTGGCCTATACGCGAGACCTTCTCGTAAATAAGATACGTCTAGTCGTAGATACGAAAAGTCTTGCCGAAAGTACTTCTTGTTCTCTCGTATGTATAACACTGGTGATTGTATCTACGCGACACCATGCCGTCCCCACGATCAGTTCTCTAGAGGGCGGCAGTCCCTGACGCGGGGGATAAAAGGCGCAGCAGAAGCGTCACGGAGTGACGCCCTCCAATGAGGTACACGGCTCTTTGCGACGAAGACGTAACTTCAACCACCCGAAAACTTCTGCGCGATGATCTGCAATCGCTGGCCGACCTGACCCAGATCGCTCGGCCGTTTCGCGGCGTTTACGCGCACGCACTCCATCACCAATTGGCTCAGCGGCTCGGGAATGTGCGGGCAAAGTTCCGTCGGCGTCTTGATCAACGCGTCCGACAAAAAGCTGTTCGCGCCCTTATCCAAGTTGATCAGCGTCGGAATGTTATGCCCGGTCAACACCGTATAAAGCGTCGCACCAAAGTTGTACGCATCGGTCCGCTGATCGACGGCATGACGCTTGACCTGCTCGGGGGCAATGAAGTCGGGCGTGCCTTGAATGCGCTCCTTAATCGTGCCGATCGGACAGGCCTGCCCGAGATCGATAACGCGGACTTCTCCAGACGCACTTTGCAGGATGTTGGCGGGCTTGAGGTCGCAGTGGACGAATCCGGCCGCGTGCATGGCGGAGAGGGCGCTGGCGACGTGCGAAAACACGATGGCGGCGTCGATGAAGTTGAGCCTTACGAGGGGTTTACCGTCGAACATCTCCATGACAAGCGCCGCCGACAGTACCTTCCGCATGAAGGTTTTTTCGAGCTTCAAGTCGACGACTTTGCGGAGCGAAACGTGGGAAACGCGCTTGCCGACGAGAAATTCGTCTTCAAGTTGTGTGATGAAGCGCACATCGCGATCGGTCTTGCGAACGACGTGCTTGAGCGCGCGAAGCTGGCGGCTGGTCGGGTCGGTTACGACGTAGATCGTGCTGCCCGCACCGTGGCCCAGGAGGTCGACGACGTCGTAGCCGAAAATCTTACGAGGCAATGCGATAGCCTTCTCGCTGCTACTTTGTTCGCGGAGTTCGCCGACGGGGGGTGGATAATTGTTTGCCAAGCCTACCATGTGCATTTTGTCCGTTCATCCGACAGTTCGATTCACCATACGCCATTTCCACCGAAATGTCGGCGGGGGAAATCTACTCTTGAGAAGATAATTTTCTTTCGTATTCTTTCGACCGTGCTTTGGATCGATCCTGCCATCCGCGCGTCTTCGCCGTTGGTATAACGCCGGTCGACTGCTAAAATTCCCCGGCAAAGTTTCGGGCATGCCAAAGAAGCCAGTCACTTTAGCCCGCCTGACTTCAGTCGGCGGCGTTACCGGGTACAGTCGCAAAAATGGCCGTGCCCGCCCGCCAACCCGCGTTGCCCTTTTCATCGCCCTTCTCATCGCCGCAGTCATCGCCGCTGTCGACGCAAGCGACGCAGCCCGGCGAGGCGACACCAAAATTATCGGGCCCGCCCGAATACTCGCCATCGGAAATCAACCACCTCGCCAGCCAGACACTCAAGCGGGAGTTTCCGCCCGTCATCCGCGTTCGCGGCGAGCTTTCGGACTACAAGCCCGCGCCGTCGGGCCATCGATATTTCAACATCAAGGACGCCCGAGGCGTGATCGCGTGCACGATGTGGGCGGCGGCGGCGGCGCATCTGAAGTTCGAGCCGCAAAGCGGCATGGAGATAATCGCCAGCGGCGGCCTGGAAATTTACGTCAAGGCCGGGAAGTTTCAGATGTCAGTCACACGCCTCGAGCCCGCCGGCCAGGGCGCGATGGATCTGGCAAAGCGCGAGCTGATTCAGCGGCTGCAAGTGGCCGGGCTCTTGGATCGCCTGCGTTTACCACTGCCTCGATTTCCGCGCCGCATCGCGCTGGTCACCAGCCCGCAGGCGGCGGGTTATGCGGACATGCGAAAGGTTTTTGCCAATGCCCCGCAGATCGAGCTGTTGCTTTTGCCCGTGCGTGTCCAGGGAGACGGCGCGGCCTCCGACGTCTCGGCCGCCATCCTCATTCTCGCTCGCAATGCGAAAAAGCTCGGCATCGATCTCATCGTCGTCGCACGCGGCGGAGGCTCGACTGAAGACCTCTGGCCGTTCAACGACGAGGCGATTGTTAAAGCGATCCTCAGCAGCAGCATGAATTACAAGGTGCCCGTCGTCACCGGCATCGGGCACGAGACCGACACGCACGTGGCCGACCTCGTCAGCGACTACCACGCCCACACGCCCACCGAAGCCGCGGCCGTCATCAGCAGGTCTTGGCGCGACGCGCCGGCGCAAATCGATACGCTCGCAAGGTCGCTTCGGTCATTGGCCCACCAACGCGTCGCCTCGACCCGGCGGCACTTTGATCTGCTCGCAAATTCGCCCGCGCTGCGCGATGCCGCGTCCGCCGTCGCCGCCGTCGTCTCGCCGCGAGAGCAGGAACTCGACGAACTCGATTCGCGCCTGGATCGTTCATTGCGACAAGTTTTGCTGCGGCGCGAACGGTGGCTCACGACGGCTCAGTCGCGGCTGGACCGCCTGACGCCTCAGCAGCAGCTTCGCCAGCAGTACGAGCGCCTGGCGCGTCTCGAAGGGCCGTTGCGCGAGTCGCTTCGATTGCAGCTTTACCGAAACGCGATGCGGATCGAACAGTTTACGCAGCGGCTATTTCGCCCGGAGAATCTGTTGTCCAGGCCCGGGCAAAAGCTGGATGTGCTTGAGTCGCGACTGGAAGGATTGTCGCCGCTGGCGATTTTGTCGCGCGGGTATTCCATCACGACGCGAGCCGAAAGTGGCGAGGTCGTGCGCGACGCCTCCGACGCGGCCGCGGGCACGCTCATTCGCACGCGACTGGCGAAGGGCGAGATTCAGAGCAGCGTGAGTTAGTGAAGATTCGCGACAGAAGTCGTAGCGATTGAAAACCGTGAGTACAGACTGCGACACGCGATCAACTCATTTTCAGCTTTTTTCCCGCTGCTGCTTTTCTCGCGCGTTTGTGTACAGTCGGTCGGACTTATGAGCACGAACGACACGGTGAACATAGCGATCGTCGGCTGCGGCGGGATGGCGCATTGGCACGTCGAGAATTATCAAAAGATTCCTCAGGCCCGGCTCGTCGCGTTCGTCGATGTCGACGAAAAAAAGACCGAGGAGTTTCGCTCGCGGTATGCCAAACAAGCGGCCGTCTATAGCTCGCTCGATCAGCTTATCGCCTCGCGTCCGGCGGAGCTTCACGGCGTGACACTCGTAACGCCGCACACCCTGCACTTCGGCCAGGCGACGACGGCGCTCGAAGCCGGACTGCACGTGCTGGTCGAGAAGCCCATGGTGACTTCGACGCCGCACGCGATGCGACTTTGGCAAAGCGTTAAAGATTCGGGAAAGAAGCTCGGCATCTCCTTCCAGGCGCCTTACACGCGCGAGTATCAGGCGATCAAAAATATGCGAACCGCCGGCACGCTGGGCAAGATTCAGCTCATCCAAGGCTGGCTTGCTCAAGGGTGGCTGAAGGGCTCAAAAGGCACGTGGCGACAGGACCCGTCCCTCAGCGGCGGCGGACAGATGTACGACAGCGGGGCCCACGTGCTTAACGGCATGATGTGGATTATGAACGAGCCCGTCGTCGAGGTCAGCTGCATGTATGACACGCTGGGCGCACCCGTCGACATCAACGGCGTGGCTATCTTGCGATTCGCAAGCGGTGCGATGGGCAGCGTGGCGCTGGGAGGCAACTCGCCGGGATGGGACGTCGAAGTTCGCGTTCAAACAGACAAGCTGCAGCTCCGCACAGGACCGCACGGCGGATGGCTTAACGCTTCGAGTGATCACAAACCGTTCGACATTGCCCTGCCCAATCACGACGTCCCGGCCGCCTTTACGCCGCACGGAAACTTCGTGCGATCCATACTCGGGCTTGAAGAACTACAGGCCCCCGTGCGATACGGCGCGCTGCTTAGTGCGTTGATGGATGCGATGTACGAAAGCGCCGCCCAGAAGCGGCCGATCACGGTCAAGCCCGTTCCAGATGAGCTGTAAAAGGACCAGACGCGCAAAGACTATGGAATCATAATGACTACGGAATCACTTTGTTCAGCGGATAGCTGATGATGCCCGTCGCGCCTGCCCGCTTGAGGCGCGGAATGAGTTCGCGCTCTTGTTTGTCTTCGAGAATCACTTCGATCGCGACCCAGCCTGGAATGTTGAGTTGGCTGACGGTCGGGCTCTTTTCTGAAGGAAGGATCGCCGCGACTTCGCCGAGCTTGTCGGCCGGGAGGTTCATCTTCAGGCCGATCTTTCTCCGCGCCGCCATCGCACCCTGCAACAGCATCGCGAGGTTTTCCATCTTCTCGCGCTTCCAGTCGATCGCCCACGCCGCCTTGCTGCACACGAACCTTGTCGTGCTGGAAAGGATCGTGTCGACGATGCGGAGATTGTTGGCGCGGATGCTGCTGCCGGTCTCGGTGATGTCGACGATCGCATCGAGAATGCGGGCCTTGATTTCGGTCGTGCCCCAACTGAACTCGACGGTGACGGGAATATTCTTGCCTTCAAACCAGCGGCGGGTCGTGTTGACCAGTTCCGTCGCAATGATCGCGCCGCGTAAATCTTCCGCGGATTGAACCGTCGATTCCTCGGGCACGGCCAGGACCCATCTCGCCGGGTTGCTGCTGGCGCGGGAATATTCGAGCGGGCAGATTTCGTGGAGGTCGAGCTCGTTGCCGTTTTCGACGATCCAGTCATGACCGGTCAGGCCGCAATCGATGACGCCGTCGACGATATACCGGCTGATTTCCTGTGCTCGAAACAGCACGCTGGAAATCTGCGGGTCGTCGAAACGCGGAAACACGCTGCGATCCGCGATACTGATGCGATAGCCGGCCTTGTCGAACAGCTCGATCGTGGCGCGCTGCAGCGAGCCCGAGGGCAAGCCCATGCGAAGCGTGTTGGCGGGCAATGGTGAAACGACATTGGGCATGACAGAGCCTGGCTTGGTTGGATCAGTGTTGGGTTCGATGGACGAACCGCAAACTGTATCGAGGCCGGGCTCAAAAGTCGTGCTCCAGCAGCCTGTGGCAAAAGTCGTGCGGGAGGCTAGCTCTTATCAACCACGAAGGCCTGCCAGTTGGGCGAGATCGATTCGGGAATGTGGATGTTGTCCACGCCGAAAATCACAAAGCACGCGCCGCTCAACGGGCCCTGTGCGGTGATGCCCTGATATTTCGGATAGAGCAGCAGATACTTTCGGCCCGCGTGGAGGCTTGCGAAGAGCAAATCGAGATTGCACATCTGACCGCCCCAGATGTCGAAGCGGAACTCCGGGCGGCCTGGAACGCGGAAGTCATCCACCAGCATCACGCCCGCGGGCAGGTGTTCGGAGAGGATGCGAATTTCATCAGCGAGCGGCCATTGAAAGCCGTTGCCGTGTGCGTCCAGGTGATAGAAGCAAATCTGCTCGGCCAGTTCTTTGTGCTGCTCGAACAGGACAGACAGAAACTTCGGGCTGGCTTCTTCGAAGATTTTGACGTTGGGACAGTCGGCCAGATGTTGCTGTGCGAACGCGCGGGTGGAGGCTTCGGGCTCACTGCTGTAGACGGGCAGATGCTTGAATCGCATCGCGACGTGCCGGGCGGTGATGCCGAAGTTCGTGCCCGTCTCGACGAATGCCTGGCAATCATTAAGCAGGTGGTTCGCAAGCGCGATGAGTTTCTCATCGCCGTGGAAGCCGGGCTGATTCTTGGAGATGTTCGCCGACGGGACTGGGTAGGTCAGTGCCATAGACCATGGTTATCGGCTGTTGGAGATGTTTGTCGTGAATGGTCGTTTGCGATGTCGGACCAACGAGCCGTTCGTAAATTGAATCAACCTCGAAAAATTTCCATCACCCCACCGGCGTGTCGGGCATGTCCAATTTGTCGTGCGTTTTCTGATATTGCTTGAGAGCGCGAATGACGTTGGTCGGGCAAACCGATCGCAACTGCTCGACGTCGCCGCCCAGGGTGACGACTTGCCGGATCAGGGATGAGCTTGTGAGGGCGTAGCGTTCGCCTGTCATGATGAAGACGGTTTCGACGTCGCCCAGGGCGCGATTCGCCAGGGCGAGCTGAAATTCGTATCGCAAATCGGTGACGTCACGTATGCCGCGAAGGATGACGGTCGCTCCGCATTTTTTCACGAAATCGGCGGTCAGGCCCGTATAAAGCTCGGCCCGAACGTTGGTCAGTTCCTGCTGATCGAGAAGTTCCTGAATCAGATTGAGCCGATGATCGTGCGAGAAGAGTTCGCGCTTTTCAGGGTTCACACCCACCGCCACGATCAGCTCGTCGAACAACGTCGCGCCCCGGCCGATGATGTCGAGATGGCCCAGCGTGATCGGGTCGAATTGTCCGGGCATGACGGCGCGTTTGAGATTGCGTGCCGGGGGATGTGACTGGGGATGTAATTGGAGTTTCGATGGTATTTTTTTTGCGTCGGTTGGGTTGGATTTTGGCATATTGCGGATTGGTTTTTGAATCGGCATGAATCGAATCGGGAGAATCAGTATACTCCGCCGCGTGACGCCTCCAACCGGCCCAGATGCTCAAGCTTCTCTTACCACAGGCAACGCCACGAAACGCCGTCGATTTCGCCTTTGGATTTTGATTCCACTGGCCTTCCTCACCGGCGGCGCGATTGTGCTGGCCGTCCTCACGACCAGAACGCCCGAATGGTACGGAAAAAAAAGACTCACGCCCGAGGAGCAGTCACAGGCCGCCGATCGACTCGAACGCAAGATCGTCAGCCTGGGCAATGAACTGGGTCATCAACTCAACGCGCGGCCGACTACCGCATCGTCGGGCACCGCATCGTCCGCACCCATGCCTGTACCGACCGGCGATGCAAATGGGACACCCACCGCCAACCCAAAGCCCGACGCGCGCGTGGTTCTGGTCCTCACCGAGGCCGAGCTCAATGCGTTTTATCGCAAGTGGATCACATGGGATCAGCTCGACAAAAAGATCGAGCCCTACGTCGAAGCACCTGAGATCAGGCTGTTGCCTGGCAAGATCATTCTCGGCGGAAACGTGACGGCGGCGCGGTCGATCGTGTGGACGACATTGGTGGTCACGCGAAATCCCGGCGACGACTCGCCGACGGTCGCTCTGGGCTCTGTGAACGCCGGCGCCTTGCCACTTCCCGCGGCCGTGTGGGCAAAGTGGTCTAAGCCGCTGCTCGACCGCGTCGCTTCCGAGCGCGAGACTTGGAAATCCCGCGCGCAGCTCGCACCCGCAAACCCCGAAGGCATCGCCCTGGCGAGCCTGGACCAGTTCACCCGCATCATCGACGGCCAGTCCATTCGACCGGTGCTCTTTGTTCGAACCAGCCTTGGCAATCGAATCATGCCGGTGAAACTCTGGCAGCTCGATGTGCAGGAAGGCCTGATGAGCATGCAGGTCGAGGTGCTCGATGAAGCCG
>Ga0105048_10016733_pt1 | contig 11327 bp, 10 predicted proteins | sample MAT05_FD_78382 | JGI IMG/M metagenome (GOLD analysis project Ga0105048, IMG submission 78382) | Freshwater microbial communities from Lake Fryxell liftoff mats and glacier meltwater in Antarctica - MAT-05 | ecosystem: Environmental > Aquatic > Freshwater > Ice > Liftoff microbial mat | place...
ATAGGCGCTGCTGCTTTCTTGGCTCTTTTCTTAAAAAAACCACGCAACAAAATATTGTGCTGCATTGCCTCCAAATCGTCGTCTAATTTTTGGCTACTTGTTTCGAGGTTTTTCAAAATTATTTTTAGAGAAGTTGCCGTCGATGAGTCGTTCAATAAGACCCCCACCGCATTGTTTTTTTGGTTCAATCTATTGCTCATTATGTTGAGGTTAGCCGAAAATTGACCGATTGAAGCAGCCGCTTTTTGTAATTCTGCCATCGTTGTCTTTAGGTTGGGATACAACGTTTTATCCATTGCCAAATCGTGAATAGAATTTCCTGGCTGATTGAGCTTTTCCGACATCGTTTTTAGGTTTTGTAGCATTTCCTTACTGCCGACTGAGGTAGTTTTCAAATTGGCCACTGTTTCTTGTACCTCATCTGCCGCACTCTTTAACTTTTTGGCCATACCTGCATCGTTTAGTAAGGTGGCCAAAGTGCCATTTCCATTGTCTATTTTTTGGCTAATTCTCTTGAAGTTATGGGTTATTTCCAGCAGATTTTTGTTGTTTTCTTGCAGCGTGGCCAGCATATCGTCGGTGGTCACCGATTTTTCTACCGCCAGAAAATCGTTTTTCTCAACCTGTGGTTTGGTAGAATCACCCCCGTAAATGATGACAATTTTGTTTCCAATCAAACCATCGGTACCAATTTTGGCTTTGGCGTTTTGGTGGATGTGCGATTCGGCATTCCTTTCGATGCTCATCGTCACCTGCACCCGCGAGTCGCCATAAAAACTTATTTTTTTCACGGTTCCAATCTTCACCCCCGAAAATCGGACATTGCCGCCTTCTAACAAACCACCTACATCATGAAAAACGGCATTGACGACAAACGTTCGGACGAAGGTTTTTTTCTGGCCACCCAGCGTGAATATAGTTACGACCAATATCGCCAAGCCCAGCAAAATAAATATGCCTACAATAATAGGACGGCGGTTGTTTTTTGGAGTGTTCATGGATGGTTCATAAAATTGTAATCGTAAAAAGACCTGATACTTGGCTCTTTGGAAGCAAAAACTTCTTCAAAAGTACCTTGCGTTGAAAATTTGCCGTCGAATAACATCGCTACTTTATTGGCAGTGGTTTTGGCACAAGTAAGGTCGTGGGTAATGATGATGGCACTGGTTTTGTACTGCTCTTGTACTTTGAGAATAAGGTTGTTTATTTCAATACAAGTCATTGGATCAAGGCCTGAGGTGGGCTCGTCGTAAAGCATGGCTTCGGGTTTTAGTATCAAGGTACGGGCAATACCGATACGCTTTTTTTGTCCTCCCGAAAGCTCGGAGGGCATTTGATTGATATTTTTTATCAGTCCTACTTCATTTAATACTTCTTCAATGGCCTCATTTACTTGATTCTTGTTCAAATCACGCTTGTTTCTCACCAACGGGAATTCAAGATTTTCTCGGACACTCATGCTGTCGTACAGGGCGCTACTCTGAAACGAAAACCCTATTTTCAATCTCAATGCTTGCAAGGCAGCCGCACTTAGGCTGTCCACTTCTTGCCCAAGTACTTTCACAACGCCTTCGTCGGGTTTTAACAAGCCCGAAATAATTTTAATTAAAACCGACTTTCCGCTCCCTGAACGACCCAACACCGCCAAATTCTCTCCTTTCTGTATGTCAATGTCAATGCCTTTGAGTACGGCAAGGCTGCCAAAAGACTTTGTTAAACCTTTGATAGATATGACGACTTCTTTATTGTCAATATTTGATAGCATGCTTACCTAATTGCATTTACAAATTGTACGATAATCATTTCTTCTATAAAAATCAAAAACATAGACACTACCACGGCGGTATTGGCGGCTCGACCTACGCCCTGCGTGCCATTTTGGGCATAATAACCTTGATAACAACCTGCTACGCCAATGGTGAAACCATAGACGATGGCTTTGAAAATAGAAGCATTTATGTCTAAAAATGAAATCGTACTGAAAGCACTTTTAAAAAATGCCGTAAAACTCGTCAGTTCGTTCTGATGAATATTCATATAAGCACCCAACATTCCGACAAGACCAGAATAAAATACCAGAATTGGCATCATCAAAGTGCTGGCCAAAATGCGGGTTACTACCAAGAACTTAAAAGGATTAGTGGCGGATACTTCCATGGCATCAATCTGTTCGGTTACTTTCATTGAGCCCAATTCGGCACCCATGTTTGAGCCTACCTTTCCTGCTGCTATCAAGGCCGTAACCAAAGGAGCCAATGCCCGAATAATGGCAATTGAAATCAAAGAAGGCAACCAAGAGCTTGCCCCAAAAGTAGCCAAAGAAGGGCGTGATTGTTTGGTAAAAACGATTCCTATGATGAAACCTGTCAATGAAATAAGAGGCAATGATTTATAGCCTACTGAATAACATTGATTGATGATTTCTTTCCACTCATAAGGAGGCATAAAAACCTCGCGGAAGAATCGGGCAATGAAGGCATAAATGGCATGAATATTTGAGAAAAACGCATCTAATTGAGGCGAAATTAAAAACTTCTTTTCTTGTGTCGCAGCCGATTTTTTTGGGTTGTTTCGCATGAATAATCGGTTGGATTTATACAAAAAGGAAGCCGTTTTGATACGAGTAAAGGTAGGACATACCGGAAGTCATTTATTTACATCGTGACATAAAAAAGTTACATAATTCACACATTTGACTGCCGAATCAGTGATTTATGTAAAAGTTTTTCATAAAAATGTAAGTCTTTCAATCAAGCAGCAGTTTACCTTTACCAATAATAAAATACGGTTAAATACAAAAAAGTAAAAAATAGTGCGTGATACAGTCCGACCCAACCCCCGAATGGATTACTGAAAGTCATATTGCCGAAATCATCCAGAAAAGAAACCTGTTTTCTCACAAAGGAAGCCATGGTCACGCGCTGCTTGTGGCGGATAGTTTTGGAAAGGTGGACGCAGCAGTTTTAGCTGCAAGAGCTTGCCCAAGAGTAGGTTATATGCCCAATCAGGTATGTGTATCAGGGGCGTATTTGCATGGTTTGGCGGGCGACGTGGCCGTACAAGCGTCGGGAGAATTTTCGTTCTTAGCCTCTGATTTAATCGAAAATATTGGTAAAGCTTTTTTGAGAATCCTCAGTAAATAAGTAGTACTAGGTATTGAGTCGTGGGTCGTGAGTAAAATAAAATACTGTAAATCAATTATTTACTGACTTACAATAGCCTAATTTACCCACAACTCGAGGCCTACGACTCAAGACCCAAGACTCAGGACTAATTAGCAATGGATTTTAAAGATTATTACAAAATATTGGGTGTTCAAAAAACGGCTTCTGCCGATGAGATAAAAAAATCTTATCGCAAGTTGGCCATTAAGTATCACCCTGATAAAAATCAAAATAATAAGGTAGCCGAAGACAAATTTAAGTAAAAATAAAACCAGGCACCCAAGACAAACAACGCCTAAAAATAAAAGGTAAAGGCGGCAAAGGCATGAATAAAGGTCCAAACGGTGATTTATACCTCACCATTCAGGTAGTCGACCACGGCCACTACCAAAGAAAAAGCGATGATTTATACTGCAAAATTGATGTTGATTTATATACCGCTTTGCTGGGTGGGCAAACAATTGTTGGCACGCCGCGAAACCCCGTAAAGATGACCATCAGCAAAGAAACCGACAGCGGAAAACGGCTGATAATGAAAGGAATGGGAATGCCTTGATATGACAAAGAAAACGAATTTGGCGACCTGTACGCAACCATAAATATTACAATGCCCAAAAACCTTTCGTCCCAAGAAATAGAACTGTTCACCCAATTATCATTGCTTAAAAACACCTCCAATGCTGAAAATATATGATTATTTAGAAAAAATGCTTGAAGCACAACAGCAACGGCAAAATGATGCCGAAACGAAACTCAACTTTTTTGTGAGCGAAGTAATGGAAATCCTGGCCATTGAAGAGTCTGAAGAAATCGTCATTTCGCTCAACCGAACTTTTCGGGCGTTTGGTACATTACAATTACCATTCAATCAAAACTTTAAAAAAATATACCGTTTTGATGGAATAGACATGGTTTTAGACTGGAAAATCTCTCCGCTTGCCTGCTATCTTATTATCATCAATTGCGACCCTACCAATGAGTTGGTGGCTAAGGCACAATTGCATTTTGCCATGAATAGGATGGGCAATAATTGATGGCGATTTTAATTGACACATGAAAATTTTGACGAATAACAACCCAGCAAAATCATGAAAACAAAATCCTATCCCATTAGCAATGCGCTTTCACTGCCTATTGACGACATTGTCAATAGGCTTCAAGCCAATCAACAGAATGGACTGAGCGAAAATGATATTACAAAAAGAATAAAAAAGTATGGACTGAACCGTTATGAAGAACAAAAGCAACAAAGCATTTTTCTTTTACTTTTTGAGCAGTTCAAAAGTCCTATTATTTTATTATTGGTGGTGGCGGCTGGTTTTTCATTTGGTTTTCAGCATTGGATAGAAGGCTTTTCTATCATTGGGGTCATATTTATTACTGCTGCTTTGGGGTTTTTCATGGAGTTACAAGCCCGTAGGTCAATGAAAGCGCTCAAAAGCATGGACGTGAGTGTTTCAAAAGTGTGGCGAGATAATTCCCTGCATGAAATTCCGTCCGAAAAACTGGTACCTGGCGATATTTTGGTGCTGGAAGCGGGTGATGTGGTTCAGGCTGATGGGCGCTTACTGGAAATCAATCAATTTGAAATGGACGAATCGGCGCTCACGGGAGAATCGTTGCCAGTTACTAAAAAAATAACAATTTTGGATAAAGATACGGCTCTTGCCGACCAAATTAATATGGTATTCAAAGGTACGTCGGTTATCAAAGGTAACGCCAAGGCACTCATTATAGGCACAGCCCTGCACACCGAATTGGGCAAAATCACATCATTAGTAGAAAACGCCAAACAAGTTGATACACCGCTCGAAAAAAAACTGCAAGGTTTAACCGCTAAATTAATGTGGATTACCGCCGTTTTTGCCGCTATTTTTATTATTACGGGGCTGTTGCAAGGCAAAGAAATTTACCTCATTATCGAAACTGCCCTTGCCCTTGCCGTAGCCGCAATCCCCGAGGGACTTCCCGTTGTGTCAACGATTGCCCTCACGTATGGGATGCTTAGAATGGCAAAAAAGCATGTTTTAATCAAAAGATTGGCCTCCGTAGAAACACTCGGCGGTATAAACACCATTTTTACCGATAAGACAGGCACGCTTACCGAAAACAAAATTGAGGTAAGTGTCCTTTCATTTTTTGATGGAACGCTCACCGTTGAAAATAATGCTTTCACCGAGACTGATTTCAATAAATCCAATTTGGATAAACTCTTACTAATTTCCACACTTTGCAATAATGCGGTGATTGAGGAGCATAAAAATAAACAATTGGGCGACCCAATTGAGATTTCTTTATTACATTTTGTTGCGGCTAACAAACTCCATACCAATGAAATAAATCAGCAATATCCCCGAATTTCGGAGGAAGCATTTAGTTCGGAAACAAAACTCATGGGGACACTGAACAAAAAGGATGATGCCAATTTTGTGGCAGCAAAAGGGGCGGTTGAGGCCATCATTTTGCGATGTAAATCATTTTGTAAGCAAAATGAAATTGTGCCTTTGAGGGATGCTGATAGAAAGAATTTTCTATCCAAGGCCGAAGAAGTACAGTCGCAAGGCACACGGGTATTGGGTTTTGCTTTCAGAGAAGGTAACAATATTGGTACCGACAATTTTTTGCAGGATTTAACCTTTGTGGGTTTTATTGGCTTTTTAGACCCACCTCGCCTTGATGTAATTGGGGCTTTAAAATCCTGCCGAACGGCAGGTATCAAGGTAATAATGATAACAGGAGACCACCCCGCTACGGCTTTGAACATTGCCAAAAAAATAAAATTATCAAGTGCCGAAAATGTGGTTGTTACGGGTAAAGAATTGGAAGCAAACCCAACCAAAAAGCATTTATTTGATGCTACCATATTTGCTCGAGTAACGCCCCAACAAAAGTTAGACATGGTAACGATGTATCAAAAACGTGGCGATATTGTAGCCATGACGGGCGACGGCATCAACGATGCCCCAGCTTTGAAAAAAGCCGACATTGGAATCGCGATGGGAATTAGAGGTACGCAAGTCGCGATAGAAACGGCAGAAATGGTACTAAAAGACGACTCTTTCAAAGCAGTTGTGTCGGCAATTGAACAAGGAAGGGCGATTTTTCAAAACATCAAGCGGTTTTTGGTCTATTTACTTTCCTGCAACTTGAGTGAAATTTTCATTGTTTTTCTATTTGGTTTACTCAATTTTCAGTTTTCAATTCTGCCCTTACAAATTCTATTTCTCAACCTTGTTACTGATATTTTTCCTGCCTTAGCCTTGGGCATGGGCAAAGGCAATAAGCTGACAATGAGAAATCCACCACGCAATCCGCAAGAAGCGATTATGGTCAAAAGAGATTGGATAAATATCGTTGTCTATGCCAATTTACTGGCTATTCCCGTTGTGGCAGGTACTTGGTATTGTAGTTTTTACTTAAAATTGGATTCAAAAATATGCAATAATGTCGCTTTTTTTAGTCTTGCTTTGGCACAATTATGGCACGTTTTCAACCTGCCTTCTCGTAAAATTTCCTTCCTAAAAAATGAAGTTACCCAAAACATATTTATTTGGGTAGCTATCAGTGTCTGCCTGCTGATTATGCTTGTTTTTTATTGGATTAGCCCACTAAATACAATCATTGGACTTCAAAAACTCAACCTCAATACAGGGCTGATTATCATTGGTATAAGTATTGTCCCAATAGTCTTTATTCAATTATTCAAACGAGTTTTTAAGATTATTGATTAGTAATGATAACACGTTTTCCTACTACAAAATGGTTACTGTAAAAAAAGGGAATGTAGTTTTGATTCATTTTAGCGGCTCATTGATTAAACCTATTTGAGCAGTAAAGATAGGATATAAACAAAACTTGTTGGTGGTAACACAAACAAGGGCAAATGCAATGTTTCTGTAAGCAATGGTGTTACTAAATTATAACCGCCATAAAATCACAAAACAATGTCATTTAGTATTCATGTCCTTTCTTTTTTTTTACTTCATTTCTATCATATAAAACAAGCCCCCATAGTCAAATTTGTTCCTCAAGTTGATATTGTTCAAACACTCTATTCCGATTGTCAGCTTAGAGGGGTTGTCAAATATGATGCTTTCAAGGAATGTTTGGCTGGTTTTGAAAAATTCCATCCCTCAAAACCAATTATTACGATTGTGGACTTTGCGCTGCCTTCAAATTTGGAAAGGTTCTTTGTGATTGATATTGAAAAGAAAAAATTATTATTTTCATCTTTGGTAGCCCACGGCAAAAAATCGGGCGATAATATGGCTCGTTCTTTTTCTAACAAGATGGAGTCACACCAAAGCAGTTTAGGCTTTTATTCAGTTGGAAATCAAATTAATAGCCCAAAACATGGATCTGCTTTGTTGTTGTTTGGCTTACAAAAAGGCATCAACGATAATGCCCGCCGACGGGAGATTATTATACATGGTGCCGACTATGTGAGTAACGCATTTATCCAGCAACATGGTCGTTGTGGGCGCAGTTATGGTTGTCCCGCTTTGCCAAACGCCCTTATTCCAAAAGTCGTTCCTACACTTGCTAATGGTAGCTTATTGTACATTCATGTTTAAAAAATCAGTTGCTCGTACAAGCCAAATCAGTCCTTTTTATTGGGTTCGTCATCGCAGGTTGTAGCCAACAAAAAAAGAAGAAGGTTTTTGGAGATGAAAGTGTTTATTCAACGCAAAATTTCACCAATCTATCAATCGATAGTGTTGCTCTTGCATCGTTTTTTAAAATAATTTCCGTTTCAGATTCGACAAAAACGAGGTGAATGAATTTTATTCCAGAAGGCTGTATTGATTGTGTCAGGGTAGCCGAGTCGCACAAATTAGCGCTTTATTTACTAAGAAACGATGTAAACCGGAATGCCGAAAAAAGTTGATAAGATTCTAAAAACAAATAGAGAAGTATTCATTCGGGTAAATCCTAGGGTTCAGGTTTATATTGCTTATTTTACGGCTTGGGTGGATAATACTGGGCAGCTCAATTTCCGAAATGACTTGCATCATTTTGACCAAAAGCTCTCGAAAGAGATTTCGGAAACCGATTAAGGCGCAACCGATTTTGACCATAAAATCGCCTCTAATCTGTGGTCTGCAAAGAACACAAGGGGTAGCCCAGCGTGGCCTTGTATCCCACAGGCCGCTTTGCTACTACATCAAAAATAATTTGGAAGTAGCTGACAGTAAAGTTTTCAGCTAAGCACTTACTATTCAGGAGCTGGAGATAAGGGTCCAATAAGAGTACGCGTGAAGCGGATAATTGGGAGCAACTAAGCAGCTGTTATTGCTTTTGTTTAGTCTATTTATATATTCTCACAGCACTCCAACAGTGATAGTTGAACACAAGAAGAGGTGATTTACTGGTAAATCACCTCTTCATCTTTAAAATACCATGTAGCTTCGTTATTGAAATCAGGCCAAATCAAAACGGTTAAGGTTCATAACCTTAGCCCAGGCCGACACGAAATCTTTTACAAATTTCTCTTGAGAGTCATCACAACCATAGACCTCCGCAATGGCACGAAGCTCCGTGTTCGAACCGAAGATTAGATCAACACGTGTACCCGTCCACTTGAGTTCGCCAGTTGTACGATTACGTCCTTCAAACACATCCTGATAATCCGAAGTCGCTCGCCAAGTAGTACCTAAATCAAGTAAATTTACAAAGAAATCATTAGTAAGCACGTCTTTACGCTTCGTAAATACGCCATATTGTGATTGCTCAAAGTTAGTGTTAAGCACACGCATACCACCTACAAGTACCGTCATCTCAGGTGCGGTCAGTGTCATCAATTGTGCTTTATCAACGAGCATTTCTTCGGCAGAGATTGAATAATGCCCCTTTTTGTAATTACGGAAACCATCTGCAATTGGCTCAAGTACTGCGAATGATTCAACATCAGTTTGCGCTTGCGAAGCATCAGTACGTCCTGCTGTAAAAGGTACAGCAATATTATGACCTGCATTCTTAGCCGCCTGCTCAATACCAGCACATCCACCCAAGACAACCAAATCGGCAATCGAAACGCTCTTGCCACCAGCCTGTATGGCAATAAATTCTTCTTGGATGCTTTCAAGCGTTTGAAGTACTTTCGATAGTTGAGCGGGGTTGTTTACTGCCCAATCCTTTTGTGGGGCAAGGCGAATACGTCCACCGTTTGCTCCACCACGCTTGTCGGAACCACGGAATGTTGATGCCGAAGCCCAAGCCGTTGATACCAATTCAGCTACAGAAAGCCCCGAAGCAAGTATGTTTTTCTTTAATTCGGCAATATCACTTTCATCTATTAATTCATGATTTATGCTTGGAATTGGGTCTTGCCAAATCAATTCTTCTGTAGGAACTTCCGAACCGAGATAAAGTACTTTTGGACCCATATCACGGTGGGTTAGTTTAAACCAAGCCCGTGCAAAGGCATCCGCAAAATCATCTGGATTTTCATGGAAGCGTCTTGAGATGGGCTCATAAATTGGATCCATTCTCATGGAGAGGTCTGTGGTAAACATGATTGGGGCATGACGTACAGACGAATCGTGTGCATCTGGCACCATACCTGCGCCAGCACCACCTTTGGGGGTCCATTGATGTGCTCCTGCTGGGCTTTTTGTCAGTTCCCATTCAAAACCGAAAAGATTATTGAAATAGTTGTTACTCCACTGTGTTGGTGTCTGGGTCCAAGCCCCTTCCAAACCACTCGTAATGGTAGAGCCTGCATTTCCTGTACCAAAAGTATTTATCCATCCCGTGCTTTGAGCTTCTATACCTGCAGCGGCTGGTTCTACGCCTACGTATTGGCCTGGGTCGGCTGCACCGTGTGCTTTTCCGAACGTATGCCCTCCCGCAATTAGGGCTACGGTTTCTTCGTCATTCATTGCCATACGACCAAACGTATCACGGATGTCGCGAGCTGCCGCAAGCGGGTCTGGGTTTCCGTTCGGCCCTTCTGGGTTTACATAAATTAGTCCCATCTGAACAGCTGCAAGCGGGTTTTCTAATTCACGGTCGCCAGAATATCGTTTGTCTTCCAACCATTTGCCCTCAGAACCCCAATAGATATCTTCTTCTGGCTCCCATACGTCTTCACGTCCACCTCCGAAACCGAAAGTCTTGAAACCCATTGACTCTAAGGCACAGTTACCCGCTAAGATCATTAAATCGGCCCAAGATATTTTTTTGCCATATTTTTGTTTGATTGGCCAAAGCAACAGACGTGCTTTATCTAGATTGCCATTATCTGGCCAACTGTTCAATGGGGCAAAACGCTGCGCTCCCGAACCCGCTCCACCACGGCCATCCGCTATCCGATACGTACCGGCACTGTGCCATGCCATACGAATAAAAAACGGGCCATAATGACCATAATCTGCAGGCCACCACTCTTGGGAAGTGGTCATCAAATCATAGATTTCTTTCTTCAAAACGGCCAAATCAAGCGATTGAAACTCCGTTGTATAGTCGAAATCTTCACCCATTGGATTGGATAATGAAGCATGTTGACGAAGGATATTTAGTCTTAACTGATTTGGCCACCAATCTTGATTTCTTGCACCACCACCAGCCGCTTGCTTAATTGGGGCATTGGCTCCGTGATGGAATGGACATTTAGCTTCTCCGCTCGTATTAGTTGGATTGTTTTCCATTTCTTATAGCTTTTAAATTATTTGTAATGTCACTCTTTGTTTATAATTCATTTCCAAAACTACTACAAGACAACAGATAAATCAAATTGATTGTTTCTATGATCATATAGTTTTTATCTATGTGTTGCTATCTATCAAAAAATTAGCCAATTAGACATCTATAGCAAATATACAGGCGCAGAAAAAACTAAAAAAAACAACCTCAGGCAACCCTTTCTTCCTTTTTTGCATTTCTATTATTGAAACTAACAATTACCAACGTGTATCACTGGCAAAAAGTCGTGGAAATGTGCAAAGAAAACAACCGATTCGCGCAGAATCGGCTGTACGATGCCTTTTCAGGGCGATTGTTTCGGCTCTGTATGCGCTACTTACAGCACGAACAAAATGCTGAAGAAGTGTTGATGAATGGTTTCTTAAAGTTTTTTCGGGGATTACCAGATTTTGAATACCGCGACGACAATAGTTTGGAAGTATGGCTCAAACGGATTGTAGTCAATGAAGCGCTTACGTA
>Ga0105048_10016737_pt1 | contig 11326 bp, 10 predicted proteins | sample MAT05_FD_78382 | JGI IMG/M metagenome (GOLD analysis project Ga0105048, IMG submission 78382) | Freshwater microbial communities from Lake Fryxell liftoff mats and glacier meltwater in Antarctica - MAT-05 | ecosystem: Environmental > Aquatic > Freshwater > Ice > Liftoff microbial mat | place...
AGCAACATCGTGGGCAAGCCCATCGCGCAGCTCCTCCTCGCGCAGCACGCGACGGTGACGATCGCCCACTCGCGCACGCGCGATCTCGCCGCAGTCTGCCGCGAGGCCGACGTGCTCATCGCCGCCGTGGGCAAGGCGAAGATGATCCAGGGCGACTGGGTGAAGCCGGGCGCGACAGTGATCGACGTGGGCATCAACCGCACGCCCGAGGGCAAGCTCTGCGGCGACGTGGACACCGCGGCGGCGATGGAGCGCGCCGCGTGGATCACGCCGGTGCCCGGCGGCGTCGGGCCGATGACGATCGCCTGCCTGCTCGAGAACACGCTGCTCGCAGCCCGCGCGCGGCTCGGCGGCTGAAGGCCAGGCGCTCAGAGCACGAGGTCGAGCAGCGTCGCGGACCCGGGGTCGGCGCGCACGTCGACCTGGTACGTGTGGGCCGTGCTGTCCGTGAGCGTGATCGAGCTCGAGGACTGGTTCAGGAGAATGATGATGCCGCGAGCGTTCGTCGCGGGGGCCTCGGCGCTGTAGTCGGCGCCGATATCGTAGAGGATCAAGCCTGCTCCCGCGCTCTGGGCGCTGACCCCGGCGAGCGGCTTCTTACCGTCGGTCACGCGCAGCACGATCTGCGCTTGCTGCGTGGAGAGCGCGAGCCCCGCGCTGAGCCCGATCGTCGACAGCAGCTGCTGATCGAGCACCTGGAGCACGAGCTTGTCGGTGGGGATGCTCTGCTTCGAGTACGTGGGCAACACCGTGTCCGAGCTGTCCTTCGGCCCGACGTAGAACCAGGTATCACCGCTGGCGATGCCTTCGAGCGTGAACATCGCCCCGTTGTACTCGGCGCCGATCTGCTTGCCCGAGAGGCCGTCGCCGTAGACGAACGCGGGCTTCGTGTACGCCACGATGGTGGTGAAGGCGAGGCCGTTGACGACCTCGACGTTGCCGGTGACGGTCACGGTCTCGCCCCCGCCCTGCCCGTTGCCGCCCGCTCCGCCGCCGCCGCCGCTCCCGCTGCTGGTCGTGTTCGGCGGCTTCGAGCTGCCCGACGTCTCGCACTCTGCGGAGCACGGCGGGGGCGGGCCTGGCGTCGCCTTGGCGACGCTACAGGCGCAGAACATCACCGTAGCGAGGGAGAGCAGGCTGACGCGGGCAAGGAGCATCGGGCGAGGATACGAACAAGCTCGCCCCGCGGCCAACGTTCGAGATCGGAAGCTTCAGGCGGCCACAGCAGCGGCAGGCGGCGTCGGCGGCGTGGAGGCCCGCCCGAGGCGCAGATGGAGGGCGATCGCCACCGCGAGCATGACCACGCCAATGAGCTGCGATGTGGAGAGCGCGAGCAGCCCGCCGCGATCGTCGGCGCGAAGGATCTCCACCAGGAAGCGGCCGACGGCGTAGAGCCCGAGGAAGGCGACGAAGACCTGCCCGTCGTAGCGCTTGCGTCCGTGGACGTAGAGCAGGCAGATCGCGGCGATCCCCAGCGACATCGCCGACTCGTAGATCTGCGTGGGGTGCACCGGATGCGACCACTCGCCCATGCTCACGAGCTCCTTCAGCTTGAACTGCGACTCGGTCGCGGGGCTGTGCGGCGGGAACGCCATGGCGAGCGAGCTCCCCGTCTCGCTGCCGAAGCAGCAGCCGGCGAGGAGGCAGCCCATGCGGCCAAAACCGAGCCCGAGCGGCACGGCGAAGCCCGCCATGTCGGCCGCTTTCCAGAACGGGAAGCGATCTCGCCGCAGGAGGTAGACCGCCGCGACCGCGGCGCCAATGAAGCCTCCGTAGTAGGTGAGCCCGCCGGCCCAGAACTTCGCCCAGGCGAAGCAGTCCTGCGCGACGGGGTGACAGACGCCCTTCGCCGCGTCCCACTCGCCCTTGTAGTGGGTGACGCACTGGGCCTGCTCGACCTTCCAGTCGACGAGCTGGGGATCGGTGCAGAGGTGCACGTAGTCCCAGAAATAACCGTCGGCGAAGACGTGGAGCAGGCGACCGCCGACCACGCCCATCAGCAAGCACGCGAGGCCGAGATCGACGATGACGTCCGGATCTTTGCCGATGCGGCGAGCCCAGACGGCGCCCGAGGCGGTGGCGAAGAGAAAGCCGCTGAGAAGCAGCAGAAAATAAGCTGGAAACGCGATGTCGAGGACGCGAAATAGCTCAGGGCGCACGGGGCGCCTCTTCCGCGCTCGGCGTGGGCGCGACGGCCTTCGGCTTGCGGCTCGTGAACATGTCGATCGCCATCAACCCGACGCCGGCGACGATGGCCACGTCGGCGACGTTGAACGTGGGCCAGTGGTGAGTCTCGCCGCTCCACTTCGCGTACACGTCGATGAAATCGACCACGTAGTTGTACTGGATGCGGTTGACGAGGTTGCCGAGCGCGCCGCCGAGGACGAGCGGGAGGCCCCACTTCAGCGCCGTCTGATCCGGCGTGAGGCGCCGGTAAAGCGAGACGATGAAGATCACCGCCAGGAGCGAGATGCTGAAGAAGAACGGGCGCCGCACCGACTCCGACTCGTCCTGGAGCAGGCCCCAGGCGCCGCCTTTGTTCTTGGCGAACGTGAGCGAGAGGAAGTTAGGGATGACCTCGATGTGTCGGTCCGCAAAGGATCTCGCATCTTCCAGGTGCCCCTTCGCCCAGATCTTCGAGCCGAGATCGAGGGCCAGCGAGATCAGGGAAACGACACCAAGAAAAACGTAGTTCGGTCGAAGCACCGCCGGCGCGAGGACCGGGGCCGTCGGCTCCGCGATCGCGTCAGCCTTTGGCTCGGCGATCACGTCGGCCTTTGGCTCGGCGATCGCGTCAGCGCTCGGCGCCGCGATTTCGTCGGCGTTTGGCTCGACGATCGCGGCGGCGTTCAGCTCGGTGACTGGTGAGGGGGAGGGTGCGGCGGAGCCCGGCGAGACCGGCTCTGGCGTCCCGGGGGAGGTCGGGCCGCCTTCGTGGGAGGGCGCGGGGGGCTGGGCTTCGTCGCTCATGAGATCGAGCGGATCTACGCCAAACCCTCGGCTATCGCAAACGCCTTCGGTGCGTCCACGCTCTCAGATATTTCTAGACGATGATGCCCTTGATAGAAGGGCCTTTGTAGAACGTCTCGACGACCTTCATGTCGCCCTTGGCCACCGCGTACGCCACCGCCGCGCCGGCCGCCGTCGACGTCTGGTCGGACGGCTTGCCCGCCACCGAGTCGCCGCTGGTCGGATCGAAACCGTCCACCTTGCCGTTGGCGCGGACGCCGCCGAACCAGCCGGTGCGCAGGTGCCCGCCGCCCATCACGTAGATCCAGTTGGAGTTCTGGGGCGTGGCGTCCGGCCAGGCCGAAGCCTGGAGCGGGGTGTGCGGGGTGTCCCCGTGGGCGGTGAGGATCGTCGTCTTCGAGAGCTTGTTCTCGGGGCACGCCGGATCCGTCGTCTGATCGAGGTCTTTGTAGAAGCCGTTGAGGATCGCGCCGAGCGCCGCGACCGTGGCCTTGAGCGAGCCCACGCTGTCGAAGACGACGTGGGGATCGACGAACGTCTGCTCGCTCGTCGCGCCCGGAGAGAGGCCGATGATCACGCTGTTGGTGAGGCCGAGCTTGAAGGCCTTGGCCGTGGTGATCAGCGCCCGCCCGACGTTGGTGAGCCGCTGCTTCGCTACCGTGCCTGCGAGCGAAGCGTTGAGCGCGGTGACGCCGTACGCGTCCAGGTCGGCCTGGGTGGGCGTGAGGTTGCCCGCGAGGTTGCGGCCGAGGAGGTTCGCCGCGGTCTTCGCGGTGTCGATGTGACGCGTCCACGTCGGCCGGCCGGCGGCGTCGCGCAGGCCGATGATCGCCTTGTAGTACGTCTCGTAGAGCGCCTTGTCTTCTTGCGCCAACAGCGTGAGCTGCGAGGCCGCGCTGTTGAAGAGCTCGATCATGCCCTGCGCGCTCGGGACCGTGGCGATCGACGGCGCGCCGACGGCGTTGCCGAAGCTCACCGGCTCGACGCCGATGACCGGCAAGAGGCACGGCGTCGCGCGCTGGATCGAGGCCACCGTCGCCAGCATCGTCGCGTTGTTGGCGACGATGGCGGGCGTGGTCGGCGTCTGGGTGTGCGTCTCGTTGGCGCCGGCCATGAAGGCCGAGACCGGGCGGATCGGCATGCCCCCGGCCATCCACGGCGCCTCGGGCGCGTAGTAGAACGGCTTGTCGGCGCCGCCCGGCGTGTAGAGCGTGCCCGGCACATCGAACGAGTGGTACGCCATCGCCGGGTTGTTCGACTGGGCCACCTCGATGTGCGGCCAGAGGAGCTGGAACCAGGCGAAGCTCCCGTTACCGCCGATGATGTGCACCGAGCGGTTGGTGGTCGAGCAGCTCGCGGGCCCGGCGAGGGCGTCGCCGCCCTGATCGAAGAGCCAGTTGAGCGCCTGGGTGCGGTCGAGCGCGAACGCTGCGGTGGCCACGCCGAACAGGCGGAGGAAGGTGCGACGAGAATTGCCGCGGAGGTCTTTCAAGCGGGGGTTGCTCATGGTCGTTCTCCTTCGATCACTCGCAGGTGTTCGCCGCGCTCAGGAACGCAGCGACGGTGATGTTCCGCTTGGTGGTGAGATCTGCCTGATTGCCCTTGGCGGCCTGCGCCAGCATCAGGTTGCACAGCGCCATGTCATCGTCCGTCGCCGGGCGCGCCATGATGCAGGAGAGCGACTCGTAAATGCAGGCGCCGGTCGTCGCGTCGAACATCGGCTTCGAGGTGCCGTTGAGCTTGCAATCCTCGACGTTCTGGATGTTGGCGATGATCTCCGGCGCGGCCTGGACGAAGATGTCGAAGAGCTTCGTCGCGCCGGCCGTGGTGTGGAAATACGTCTCGCCTTCGCGGGCGTCGAAGCGGGCCACGCCGAGCGCGTCGGTCCCCGTCTTGTAGAGCTCACCCGCCGTCTTCGGCGCGCCGGGGCTCGAGGCGGCGTTGAGGTTGACCCCGCGCGACGTCAAGAACGTCCCGAGCGAGGCGTAGGGGATCTTGGTGCACGAGTGCAGCCGGCTACGGACCTCGGGCGGGCCCTCCTGGGCGCGCTCCTTCAGGATCTCGAAGGGATCCTTTTGCCCGCTGGCGCCGGGATCGTTGAAGTGGTCGAAGGTGTTGCCGTCTTTGCCTGTCGTCAGGCCGCCGGGCGTCACCGACTCACCGGTGCCAGTGCTGGCAGTGCTGCTGGCGACGGTGCTGGCGACGGTGGTCGCCGAGGGCGCGCCGCCCTCGCCGCCGCTGGTGCCAGGAGGACAGTCGCCCGTGGTGTTCGGGTGGACGGGATCTGCGCACGCCGAGACGGCGAGAACAGCAGCAACGAACAGGGTGGGCGTGGCCCATTTCATGGTGGTGAGCTTCATGGCCTAGAACCTCACGAAGTCATCGTGGACGAACGCCGCGCGAACCACAGAGCGGAGGTTGTATCCGTTCTGCTTGAAGTCTTTGAAGATCGGATCGATCACCACGGAGGACACGTTCGCGGCGTCGTTGACGATGTCGCCCTTCGACATCGCGTAGTTCCACACGCGGGCCACCGCACAGGACATGATCTCGTCGTCGGCCGCCATCGCGGCGCCGAGCTCGGCCAGGTCCTTCGTCGGGACTCCGACCTTCCACGCGGGGCCTTCGGGCGGCAACCCGGTCTGCGGGAGCCAGTCCGTCATCTCCGCGAACGGGAGCATGGTGACGGGCACTTGCACCTGGATTGTCGGCTGGTATTTGCCGGCCTCGTCGAAGTTGGCCAGCAGCGGCGCGCGGTGGTTCATCGACCCGTGGCAGTTGGCGCAGATCGCCGAGCTGATGTCGTGGAAGTCGATCCGGCCGCCGTTGTCGGTGCCGGAGATCGATTTGAAATCCCAGGGCGACGTGTAGCTCTGCCCGCTCGTCCCGATCGGCGTGGGCATCGTGGAGAGCTCGGCCGGCATCTTGCGGCAGGCGAACGTCTCCTGGAAGAAGCGGACGCGGCGGAACGCGAGGTTGCCGTAGTACTGCGACTGGACGCTCGGATCGGCGAGGATGCCCGCAGTGACCGGCCCGTTCTTGCACTCGCCGTCGGCGAAGGTGGTCCCGTCGAAGGTCGGACAGGTGTTCTTGTCCGCGGTGAAGAGGGTGCCGAACGGCAGGCCTTCGACCGTGATCCGCGCGGCGAAGACCGGCGCGGTGTCGCGGCTCGGCTTGCCCCCGCCGGCGGCGCCGCCGAGGCGCATCGTGTTCTGCCAGAAGGCGACCATCCGCTTCGCGAAGCGAACGTCTTTCATCATGGCGTCGATGGCGGCGTTGTAGGCCGTGGCCTGGTCCGGCGCGCTCCTCAGGTCCTCGATTTGCTGCAGCGTCGGCGCGTTGCCGACGAGCTTGAAGCTCGCCGTGCGCAGGGCCTCCGTGTAGCTCTTCTTGCGCTGGTCGAGCACCGTGCCGGTGAGCCCGCCGCCCGCGCCGCCGCTGCCGCTGCCGGCGGCCGCGCTCGACGACACCGCGCTGCCGCTGCCGACGGTGTTCCCTGTCGTCGCCGCGCTCCATGTGCCCGCGCCGCCCATGCCGGTCGGGCAGTCACCCGTTGACGTGCCCGCGCCGAGCAGCTCGCTCGGGTCATTCTTTTTGCAGCCCGCTGTTGCGACCACCGCAACACACAGCGCCCCGATGAACGGGAGAGCCAGGTGCCTCATTGGAAGGTGCCTCTCATTATTCCGAATTGATCCACGGCGTCACCGCCGCCTTGAAGGCGCTGTACTTGCTCTTGTTGCCGGCGAATTTGTAGCCGTGCGCAACTTGCTTGCTCGGATCCGTCACCATGAGGATGTCGCTGGTGTCGGGATCCTTCGGGTGGATGCGGGCCAGGACCTGCGCGCAAGCGGCGATCGGCGGCATCTCCGCGAGCTTGGTCAGGTTCATCGTCGCGGTCGGCTTGGCCTCTTTGCCGCCGTGACAGTTCGTCGCGCAGTACTGGAGCTGGGGCACGACCGCGCTCAGGAACAGGTCCGGGCTCTTGCACATGACGAGCGGCGTGCCCTCGCCGGTGACCTCGGCCGTTTCGAACGCGAGGCCGAGGCGCCCGTCCTTCTGCCAGTTGCTGATGATGATCGTGCCGGTGCCCAGCGACGGGTTGTCGTTGAGGCCGAGCGTCTGATCGACGTTGGACATGCTGTCGACCGGATCCGGCTCCTGGCCCCCGCCCGACGGGTACACGGAGAAGATCGGGTGAACGAGATGGATCGTCGTCTCGGCGACGGGGTGGACCGCGACGTGCGTCAACATCAGCAGCGACGGGGGCGTGCCGATCTCCACAGCGTTGAAGGAGATCGACGAGCTCTCCAGCGATTTGCCGAGCGGATCGAGGTACACCGTGTTGAAGGCGCCCTTGAGCAGCGGCTTGAACGGGGTGATGTACGGCTTCGAGGACTCCGTCGGCGTGGGGATGTCGAGGGCCTCTTTTTTCAGCCAGGCCAGCACCTTGGCCCGCAGGCCCGGCGACATGTCGGGCGCCATGCCGGCGCCGTGGGACACCTGCCCGGGGTGCGTGAGCAGGATGCTCGACGTCGGCGTGAGCGAGATGACGCCAGGCCAGGTCGAGATGCTGGAGTAGAGGTCGGGGAGCGCGAGGAACGGCGCATCGGCGATCCCGCTGAGCTTGTGGCAGGCGCCGCACTCGCCGAGCATCTCGTTCTTGAACGCCTCGAAAATGGTTTGCCCGGTCGCGCCCGGCGGGATGGGGTCCCCGCCGCCGCTGCCGCCGCTGCCGCTGCCTGCGCCGGTGGACATGTCGCCCGACGTCGAGCCCGCCGCCAGCCCCGCGCCGGGCACCACCGTGCAGCTCGCCGCCGCCGCCACGCTCAAGGGCGCAACGAGCAGGAGCCAGGAACTGAGGGTGGAACGCTTCATGACCGTTTTAACTCTCCATGCACCATCTAGACCAGAATTCTGTAGGGCGGATACCCTTGAAATCATTGGAATTTTCTGGGAGCCAAGCAGGATCTTTGTTGATCCACTGAGCAACTTGCCGTCCATCCGCGGTGCCCCACCCTCGTGGACGGCTCGCCGCGGGGCGGAGCTCGCCACCGAGCCCGGACGGGCCGTGACGCGCTTTGCGTCAAAGGGAGCTGAGGGCGCACGTCGGGGCATCACCTCCGAGTATCGCCGGCTTCTATTCTCTTCGATAGAGATTTCGGCAAGCGCCACCGGAAGCTCGGCTCGGGCCTCCATCGGCGCACAGCCACGTTGAAGGTTCCGGCGGATCCGTGTAGCCGTTCGGGATGCGCCGCAGCGTGATGATTGTCGCCGGGGCGTATGCGCCTTTCGTTGCTCTGGCCCTTGGTTTCTCCCTCGCCGTCGCGGGGTGTCCTCTGGTGGCCTTCCCCATCCCTGTGTTCGACGACGTCGACGCGGGCGCGGACGCGAACGTCGAGCTCGACGCGGGCGCGGACGCGGCGCCGGTGGGCTGCGTCGCGGCGATCGACTGCGACGACGGGAACCCGTGCACCGACGAGAGCTGCGAAGGCGGCGCGTGCGCGTCGACGCTCACGGCGGCGAGCACCGCCTGCGCCGACGCCGATCTCTGCAACGGCGCCGAGGCGTGCAACGGGCTCGGCCAGTGCGCGAGCGGCGCGCCGGTGGTCGTCGACGACGGCGACCCATGCACCGCCGACGCCTGCGATCCAGCGACGGGGACGCCCACGCACACCAAGCTCATCACGTGCGGCTGGACGACGACGGCCGCGGCGAGCGCCCCGAGCGCGCGGCAGCGGCACACCGCGGTGTGGACCGGCTCGAAGATGATCGTGTGGGGCGGGAGCGTCACCGCCGCGCCCAGCGTCACCGCGACCGGCGGCGTCTACGATCCCGCCACCGACACCTGGACGCCGACGTCGACGACCAACGCTCCGCTGGCGCGCCACTCGCACCGCGCGGTGTGGACCGGCTCGAAGATGATCGTGTGGGGCGGCTTCGGCGCCGCGAGCTACGAGGGCACCGGCGGGATCTACGATCCGGCCAGCGACACCTGGACGACGATGAGCATCGTCGGCGCCCCCTCCGGGCGCACCGAGCTCGCGATGGTGTGGGCCGACAACGCGCTCGTGGTCTGGGGCGGCTTCAACGGATCGGTGCTCGGCAGCGGCGCTGTCTACACGCCGCAGAGCGACACCTGGGCCGCGCTCCCCACCGCCGGCTCGCCCACCCCGCGCCTCGCCCCCACCGGCGTCTGGACCGGCGCCCGCGCGATCTTCTGGGGCGGGAACGATCTCTTCAACTGGCACGATGACGGCGCGGAGCTGACGCCGGGGACGCCGAGCCTCTGGTCGACCACCACCGACATCGTGGGCGCCCCCGGCCCGCGCGAAGGCCACACTGCGCTCTGGACCGGCAAGCAGATGCTGATCTGGGGCGGCTGGAACGGCGGCCCTTACCAGAACGACGGCGCCGCGTTCGATCCCGCGACCGACGCTGACGGGACATGGTCGACGATCAACCTCACGGGCGCCCCGTCGCCGCGCACCGAGCACACCGCCGTCTGGACCGAGAGCGCGATGATGGTCTGGGGCGGCTGCGGCGGCGACGCCTGCGTCACGCTGCTCGGCGACGGCGGCGTCTGGACACCCGGCGCGGCCGGCGGGGCGTGGAAGGCCATCACCGATACTGCGGTGATCACGCCGCGCCTGCGCCACACCGCGGTGTGGACCGGCAAAGAGATGATCGTGTGGGGCGGCAAGGTGAAGAGCGGGATCACCGCCACCGGGGCGCGGTTCGCGCCGTAGCGCCGCGGTCGGGGCGGCGGTCGTTAACCTGCGACCTGAGGGGGCGCGACCGCGGGACCAATCGTCAGGACGACACTCCCCCTCTTTCGGCCTTTGTCCACGTACGCGTGCGCCTCGGCCGCGTGCTCCAGCGGATAGCTGCGATCGATGACCGGCTTGAACGCGCCCGCCTCGGCCAGCTTTGACAGAGAGCGCAGATCTTCCACGCGCGCTGCCGCGACCCCGGCGATGACCTTCTTGCCGCTCGCCTTGGACGGCCGCTCCAGCCCCAGGGACTGGGCAAACGACGCCAGGACCAGGAGCAGGCGGCCGCCCGGCTTCAACGCGTGTTCGCAGCGGGCAAACGAGGCGGTACCGGTCGTATCGAGGATGATGTCGTAGGTCTCGCCGGTCTGCGCGAAATCCTCGCTCGTGTAATCGATGACCTTGTCCGCGCCGATCGCGCGCACGAGCTCGAGGTTGGCGGTGCTGCAGACCCCGGTGACCTCGGCGCCAAAGTGCCTCGCAATCTGGACCGCCGCTGTGCCAACTCCACCCGAAGCGCCGACGATAAGGACCCTGTCGCCGCGCTTGATCTTCCCTTTCTCTCGCAGAAAGCCCAGGGCCGTCGTGCCGCCGAAGGACAGCGCCGCGGCCTCCTCGAACGACAGGTTGGCAGGCTTCAACGCGATCATTCCGCTCTCCGAGATCGTTCGGTATTCGGCGTGACAGCCATAGCCGGCGCCGGTGAAGGCGAAGACCTCGTCCCCCTCTTTGAAGCTGGTCACCGCCGCGCCGACGGCCTCGATCACGCCGGCAAGCTCGGTACCGAGGATCGGCTTCCGCGGCCCGAAGACGCCGAAGGCGAGACGACCGAGGAGCCCGAACCCGGCTGGCATAGTGAGGCTTCGCGCCCGCCAGTCCCCCGTCGTCACCGTGGTTACGTGAGTCCGGATCAGGACCTCGCGGTCTTTGGGCGTGGGCTTTGGCACCTCGGCGAGCGCGACGACGCTGGGAGGGCCGTACTGGTGATACACAATGGCTTTCATTTCTCTGTTTCCTGACATGACGCTCCTCGGGGGTGCCTATCTTCTACACGCGGCGGGCCTCCAGATAAATTGACCAATTTGGTCAGTCTGATATGCGTTTGTGTATGGATTGGCGCTCGGTGAAATTCGACTGGAACCGGGCAAGAGCCTTCCTCGTCACGGCCGAGGAAGGATCCCTGTCAGCGGCGGCGCGGGCGCTCGGAATGGCGCAGCCAACGCTGGGCCGGCAGGTCGACGCGCTCGAAGAGGAGCTCGGCGTTGTGCTCTTCGAGCGCGTCGGACGGGGATTCACGCTGACCCCCAGCGGGCTCGAGCTCCTGGACCATGTCCGCGCGATGGGGGATGCCGCCAACCGCGTGTCGCTGGCGGCCGCCGGTCAATCCCAGTCCATCGAGGGGACGGTCTGCATCGCGGCGAGCGAGGTCTACGCCGCAATCGTGCTGCCGCCGATCATCGCCAAGCTGAGAGCCTGAGCAGGAATCGTCACACACGGCACGCCGTAGTCTGGCCTACACGGTGCTCCCTTTGGCGTCTCGCCGCCTCGCCGTCGGGGATGCACCTAGCACCAAACGTTCCGGAGCC
>Ga0105048_10016739_pt1 | contig 11325 bp, 7 predicted proteins | sample MAT05_FD_78382 | JGI IMG/M metagenome (GOLD analysis project Ga0105048, IMG submission 78382) | Freshwater microbial communities from Lake Fryxell liftoff mats and glacier meltwater in Antarctica - MAT-05 | ecosystem: Environmental > Aquatic > Freshwater > Ice > Liftoff microbial mat | place...
ACCCGTTTGCGGAGGGTGGCGCGAGTGATCCCGAGGAGCTTGGCGGCCTGAACCTGGTTGCCGCTGGTTTCCTTCAGCGCCTGGATGATCAATTCACGTTCCACCGCGGGGAGGACCCGGAGTTTCGAGTCGGCGCGTGCGAAGCGGAACAACCATTGAGCCACCTCGGGGATGTTGGTCGGCTCGGAGCGTTGAAGGCTGGGCGACGCCACGGGAGCGGGCGCAACCGCCGCGTCGGGGGCAGGTGAAACCGCGGGGAGGGTGACAGCCCTCTGGGCCGCAACGGTCACTTCGGAGGGGAGATCCGAGATCAGCAGCGAAGGTCCCTTGGCGACCACGGTGGCGCGGCGGATGACATTCTCCAGTTCGCGGACATTGCCGGGCCAGTGATAGGCTTCCAGGGCGGCGATGGCCGAAGTGTTGATGGCCTTCGGAGTGCCGGCCCCGGCGAGTTTGCGCAGGAAATAATCCACCAGAAGCCGGATGTCATCCCGCCTTTCGCGCAGGGGCGGCATCTGGATGCGGACCACATTGAGCCGATAGAAAAGGTCTTCCCGGAACTGCCGATTGGCGACCGCATCCTCCAGCGGCTTGTTGGTGGCCGCGATAATCCGAACATCGACGCGAATGGGGGCATTGCCGCCAACCCGTTCGAAGGATCCGCTCTGGAGCACCCGGAGGATCTTGGTCTGGGTGGTGGGCGACATGTCGCCGATCTCGTCGAGGAAGAGGGTGCCGCCGTGACATTGCTCGAACTTGCCGATGCGCTGCTGACTGGCCCCGGTAAAGGCACCCTTCTCGTGGCCGAACAGCTCGCTTTCGAGAAGATTCTCCGGAATGGCCGCACAGTTGATGGCGAGGAACGCCTGCTGGCTTCGCCGGCTGTTGTGGTAGATGGCGCGCGCCACCAGTTCCTTGCCCGTCCCACTCTCCCCGGTGATGAGCACCGTCGCGTCGGTGCCAGCGACTTGGCCGATCAGCTTGAAGACCGACTGCATCGGGTTGGAACGACCGATGACGCCGAGATCGTAGTCCTGCTGGTCCAACTGCGGCGCGACGGCCACGGTCTGGCGCATGTCGCGGGAGGCCTTGAGGGCATCGCCCACCAGTTGCTTGAGCCGGGGGACGTCGAAGGGCTTCAGCAGATAGTCGAATGCCCCCAGCTTCATCGCTTCAATCGCCGTCTGGGTCGTGCCGTAGGCGGTCATGAGGATGACCGGCAGTTTGGGATCCACCTGGCGGATCCGACGGAGGGTCTCCAGCCCGTTGATGCCCGCCATGCGGATGTCCGTGATCACCAGGTCCGGCCGAACCTGCGGGATCAGCTTCAAGCCCTCCTCGCCGCTCGACGCCGTGTGAAGCTCAAGATCCGGCGAATCGAAAATCCGGCGGAACGAGTACTGCACGTCCACCTCGTCATCGATCAGAAGCAATTTATCCATGGAAAGAAGGCGGACAGCGCCGGGCCACCGCCACGGCCAGTTAAGTCGAGCCTGTCCGCGCCGCAAGCAAGGTTTCGCGGAAACACCATTGAGCCGTCCATCCCACCGCGGCACCCTCCGCCCGCTGGCAGCCTTTGCGAGCATCCATGCATCGACACCCACCCTCCGTGGACCCGACGACCCGCGCCTGGCCCAGAACCCTCCAGGTGCTGGAGGAAGGCCGCGCGGCGGGCTGGCACACGGGAGCGCAGATCGCGCTTTCGACCCCACGAGGCTCGGTCGACCTCACCCACGGCGAGGCGCAACCCGGCCACCCAATGCGTCCCGACTCGGTCCCGCCGTGGCTCTCGGCCGGCAAACCGATCACGGCGGTCGCCCTGGCCCGACTGGTGGACGCCGGACGCCTCCACTGGGATGACCCGGTGACGACCTGGATTCCGGAGTTCGGCATCGAGGGAAAGGAATCGATCACCCTTCGACATCTGCTCACCCACACGGGCGGTTTTCGCGGGGCGGATCCGGGTGCGATCGGCCGCACTTGGGACGAATCCGTGGCGCAAGCCTGTGCGGCCCCGCTGGAATCCGGTTGGGTGGTAGGCGAAACCGCCGGCTACCACGCCAACGGATCCTGGTTCGTCCTGGGGGAGATCCTCCAGCGGGTGACCGGCCAACCCTTCGCCGACGTCATCCGATCGGAGGTCTTCGATCCGCTTGGACTGGACGAGGGATGGTTCGGAATCGACGCCGCCACCCAGGTGGCGCTCGCGAATCGATGGGTCCAGGTGGATCGAACCGGCTGTGATGCTTGCGGTCCGGACCCGGTGCTGAACGATCGCGAAGAGATCACCCGGTGCCGACCCGGCTCGGGACTGCGGGCACCGGCGCGGCTCCTGGCCGGCTTCTATCGTAGGTTGCTGGATCCACCCCGTGGCTGGCTTTCGCCGGGAGTCCTGGCGGAGTTGACCTCGCCTCAGCGCACCGGCCGGTTCGATCAGACGTTCCTGGCGGTGATCGACTTTGGACTCGGCTTCATCCTGAACTCGGATCGGCCGGGGACGCGGCCGGTTCCGTACGGGTACGGGCCCCATGCCGGACCCCGGACCTTCGGCCACAGCGGCAATCAGAGTGCCTGCGCCTTTGCGGATCCGGATCACGACCTGACGGTGGCCTGGGTGTGCAACGGGCTTCCGGGTGAACTGTTCCACCAACGGCGGCAGCGCGCGCTCAACGCCGCGATCTACGAGGATCTGGGGCTTGCCGGCTAGCCTCCGAAAAGCAAAAAGCCCCGTCCTTGCGGACGGGGCTTGCGAGGAAACGCTGCGGACTACAGCCCGAGTCGGAGGTACAGGTCGCCCGTCGCCGTGGGAACGGTGGCGGAAGTGCCGGTCACACCCGGGACGTTGGTCCACGGACCGGTCAAGGCCGGGGCGGACTGGAGCTTCAGGCTGCCGCCACCGGTCCAGGAGACGGTGATGGTTCCAGCGCCGCGGACGACGCTCAACTCGGGCGAGACGATGACCACGGGGGCCATCAGCACGAGGGGGATGCCCGATGCCGAAGGTCCACCCAGCGATTCGATCTCGCTGTTGGAGAGCCGACCAGCGCGGATCTGGATGGCGCTGGCCCACATCTCACGACGCTCATCCTGGTCGCCGTCGGCGAACAGCAGGGCCGTGGGTTGGAGGGCGCGACGCACGTTGTCGAGGCCCTGGTTGGCGGTCCAGTTGTCCTGGAAGATGCCGTCGACGTATTTGACGACCACCGGAGGAGTGGCGGCCATGTCGTAAGCGGCGACGACGCGGTGCCATTCACCCGCGGTGAAGGCGCCCGTGCCGTTGTAGCCCTGGCCGCCCTGGCCGAAGTTGTTGCCCTGCCAGAACAGGTCACCGTCGTCGGTGTTGTTGAGCGAGCTGGTCTGGAGCAGCGAGGCGGCTCCCGGACCCGAAGGGGCGACCAGCACGTCCATGATCAGGGTGTACTGGTTGACCCGCGTGCCCCCGCCATTGGGCGAGATGCGGTGTTCCATCACGTAACCGATCTGGCGGGAGAGCGTGCCAGGCACGCGGAGAACCTTGACGTCCTGGCCGCCGATCTGGGGCAGGGCGAAGTCAGCGGAGGTACCGAAGGCGGTCTTGTCGTCCGTCGAGCCCGTCGGGCCATCGAAGGTCGAATCCAGGTAACGGAGGTTGGCACCCACCGTGGCACCGAGGTCGCCGAACTCGAACTCCCACTGACCGGTAACCGTGCTCGCAGGGATGTAGACCGGGATGCCGGTGGCGGAAGGCGCCCCGAGATAGACGATCTCGGCATCGGTCAGGCGACCGGACCGGATCTGGATGCCGGCCACGTACATGACGCGGCGTTCGTCCTGGTCACCGTCAGCGAACAGGAGGGCCGTCGGCTGAAGCGCACGACGGACGTTGTCGAGACCCTGGTTGGCCGTCCATTCGTCCTGCTTGATGCCGTCGACGTACTTGACGACCACCGGAGGAGTGGCGGCCATGTCGTAGGCGGCCACCACGCGGTGCCAGGCACCGGCCGTGAAGGTGCCACGGCCGTTGTAGCCGTTGCCGCCCTGACCAAAGTTGTTGCCCTGCCAGAACAGGTCGCCGTCATCGCTGTTGCTGAGCGAACTGGTCTGGAGAAGGGAAGCAGCGCCCGGACCGGAGGGAGCGACGTAGATGTCAAACACGAGCGTGTACTGGTTCACGCGCGTGCCGCCGCCGTTGGGAGCGATGCCGTGATCCATGATGTATCCGATGTTCCGGTCGAGATCGCCCGGAACCTTCATGACCTTCACGTCCTGGCCCGCGAGGGTTTCAATGCCGAAGGAGCTGGCGATGCCGAACTCCGTGCCGGTCTTGGTCAGGCCCTCGGCGCCGTCGAGATAGGCAAGGGGCTTGCCGATGCTGGCACCGAGATCACCGAACTCGAACTCCCACTGACCGGCCACGTTCCCGCCCTTGAGCGCCTGGGGAATCCCGGCCGCCGTCGGCGCACCGAGCTCGAACGCTTCCGCATCCGAGATCTTGCCGGCACGGATCTGGATCGAGTTGACCCACATCTTGCGGCGTTCGTCCTGGTCGCCGTCGGCGAACAGAAGGGCCGTTGCCAGGAGACTGCGACGGACGTTGTCGAGGCCCTGGTTGGCCGTCCAATCGTCCTGCTTGATGCCGTCCACGAACTTGGTCACCACCGGAGGGGTGGCGGCCATGTCATAAGCGGCCACCACACGGTGCCATTCACCGGCGGTGAAGGTGCCGCGGCCATTGTAGCCGTTGCCGCCCTGGCCGAAGTTGTTGCCCTGCCAGAACAGGTCACCGTCGTCGGTGTTGTTGAGCGAACTGGTCTGGAGCAGCGAAGCCGCACCGGGACCGGTCGTGTCCACCAGCACGTCCATGATCAGCGTGTACTGGTTGACCCGGGTTCCGCCGCCGTTGGGGGCGATGCCGTGCGTCATCACGTAACCGATCTGCCGGGTCACATCACCCGGGATCTCCATGATGGTCGCCGACTCTCCGCCGATCTTGGCGACGCCGAGAGCTTCGGTGGTGCCGAACTGGGTTCCAGCCTGGGTGGCGGGATCGAAGTAGCCGAGGGCCGTTCCCACCGTGGCGCGCAGGTCACCGGCATCGAAGTCCCACTGGCCCGCCACGCGGGTGGTGGAACCGCCGGAAACCGTGATCCCGAAGCTCCAGTTCGCCGTGCGGGCCAGGGCTGCGGAATCCGTGTAGGTCAGGACCACCGCGTTGTTCGGCGTCGTGCGGGCCGTGTTCGGGCTGTAGGCGACCGTCGTCTTGCCGTCGGCCTTGGTGATCGACTGCGGCGTCACCGCCGCGCCGTTGAGCGTCATCCCCACACCGGCGGGAACCACGGTCGAGGCCCCATCGACGATCAACGCCGTGATCGGCTCAGCCGAACTGTTGCCATCAGAACCGGGCGAAGGAGCCACCGCAGCGACGTAGGGTCCGTTGGCTTCGACCGACGTCGAGTCACGGAACACGCGGACCGCGCTGGGTTCAGCGGGATCGTTGAGCAGCACGCGGGAGGTGTCTTCCCGGACCGTGTACCACTGGAGGCTGGCACCCTTCCCGGTCTGCCAATAGACGAGGCGCATCGGGTACAGACCCGCGGTCGGCGCGTTCACCGTCCACATGTTCTCGTTCTTGCTGTCACCTTTGAACGGGGGAGCGAACCGTTCGAAATCGCCCACCTTGAGGCCGAATACGCTCCGCGGATTGGCACCGACACTCACCTGATAGGAGTCGTCATCGTTCACGTCCGTCCGGTCCGTACCGACGGTCACGCCAAAGGTCGTCAGACCCGCCGGCAACTCGACAAAACCCACCACTTCGACCGCGAAGGCATCCGTCCCGCCACCATTGCCCGGGATTCCCGGAAACAGATTGGGGGAGAAGGTGGTGAGGAGGTTGTTGTCAGCATCGGTGAGATCGAACGCCGTTCCGTCCTTCTCGAAGTTGATGGTGTCGACAAAGTACGCGCCGCCGACCTGAGGCCCGAGGATCGCGTCGTTCGGAATCAGGGTGCCCGTCGCATCCTTGAGCGTGCCGTTGATCTGGTTCAGCGCACGGATGAAGCTGTTTCCAACCACAGTTTCAGCCGGCGCCTGGACGACGCGCACGACAAAACCGCGGTTGCTGGAGGTGCTGGGATTCAGCGACAGGCCCGACGGCAAAGCCGTGGTCCCTGCGAATGCTGAACCCGCACCCAAGGTCAGAACCAGGCCCGTGAGGATCCTGGTGGGGAGGGTGGTAATTTTCATGATGAATTTGAAACGCCCCGCCGGGGATGGTTATGGCGGGACACAGAAGCCCATTAGAGCCCATCCTCAACCCATTGCAAACCCCCGATTCCGGGGAACTCCGCGGCTCTGCGGTCGGTTCGTCCACCGATGACTCCGATGGCTCAGATGGCAGCGCTGACGCACCCATCCCTCCCCGGGGCCGCGGGCGTCCCCGCCCGCTCGGAGCGGTCGGGGACGAGGGAGAATTCTCCGCAGAGAACGCAGGGGACGCAGAGTTCCGCTGAGAGGGATCGGCACCGCTGCGATGGCTCTGCGTTCTCTGCGTCTCTGCGGTCGATCTATCCACCGATTGCACCGATGACACAGAGCGAAGCACTGCAGTGCCGGATCGGGGCGGTGGGTTCCAGCCTCGGTCTTATCTGCGGTCATCCGCGGTCAAATGTCGGGAAAGGGAGGAAGGATGGGGACTCGCGGAGCTCGTCCCTCCACGCGCTCGTCCTTCCACGCGCTCGTCCTTCCACTGGCCATCCCTCCGACCCCCGGTCGCTCCGAAGTGACCCCGCCACGCGGGGCCGCGTTCCCGGCGCTTTCCCCGGAAGGCGTTGAGTTCCCGGTTGCCGGAGCACGCCGACCGGGATGCAATCACGCGGTGCCAAAGCAATTCTGGATTTTCGTCGGGGTGCTCGCCGTGCTCTTCGTGGGATCGGTCGGTTTTCTCCAGGTGCGCGAAGCGGGCCGCCGACGCGACGAAGCCCTCGGGGCGGCCACCTCGGCGCAGGCCGCAGCAGAAGCCCATGCCCGCACCAACAGCGTCCTGGCGGCGGAACTGGAATCCATCCGGACCCAGGCCGCCGAACTCGCGCTTCAGGTCCAGCAGGCGACCGCAGACCGTTCCTCCCTGGAGAGCCAGATGCGCTCCGAACTGGAATCGCGCGACGTCACCATCTCCGAGCTACAGGGCCGGCTGACCATCAACATTCTGGACCGGATCCTCTTCGATTCCGGCGAGGCCGAAGTCAAACCCGAGGGACAGGCCGTGCTGCTCAAGCTCGCTCAGGTACTGCAACAACACACCAACCGCCAGGTTCAAGTCGTGGGTCACACCGACAACGTCCCCATCCACACCCGGACCCGCGGCGGCTTCACCGACAACTGGGCGCTCTCGGCCGGACGGGCCACCGCTGCGGTCCGTTTCCTTCAGGAACAGGCCAAGGTCGAACCCCGCCGTCTCGCGGCCGTCGGACTGGGCGAGTTCCGGCCTTTGGCCGACAACGCCACTCCGGAAGGCCGGGCCAAGAACCGTCGGATCGCGGTGGTCATCCTGCCCGAGGAAATCGTCCCCACCGACACCGCCCCGGCACCCTGAGCCGACTGGGCCCACACGGCCTGGAAGATTGCAATCTGGTCCCACCGGCTGAAGCCGGGATTCCATGTCCCGAAGTTCACCTCAAGGCACGGCCGATCGGGCGATCGGCATGCAGCATCAGACCTCGTTCCTGCCTGCGAACTTTGCCGTGCATCCGCTGCCGGATCAGCCGATCCGGGCGGGATTGCCGCAGTTGGTGCCGGAGATGGTGATGGGCGGTCCGGGCGATCCGACGCGGCTACGGGTGCGGTGGCCGTCGGGATTGACCGGGGTGCATCTGGAACGGGCGGAGTCGCTGGAGTCGCCAATCCAGTGGTTGCGTGCCGGCGGCACCGAGGTCAACCAGGCTGAGTTCGAGCTCCCCGATGCGGACCAACCTGGACCTGCTGATGGGACCGGGCGCGGGCAAGATCGCGAGACGCAGTGGGTGATCCTGGTTCCCGGGAGCCGCGACTTCCGCTGGCTGCACGACCGGACGCGCTGTTATGGGGAAAATGGTCCGCAATGAGGTGGAGGTTTCCTTGCGGGCACCTGACGGGAGACGGCGGAGCGGTCAGCCGGGAATCAGCAGTTCAATTTGTGCCCGTCTCGAAAATGTGCGCCTCGGTGGCGGTGTAGTTGGTGTCGCCCTTCAGATGATGCCGGATGACTGTCGATCATTCCCATCGAGGTGTAGAAGCCGGGGTAGGAAATGCCGAACATCCCGACCTTTCCATTGTTGCCGGGAACATTCTTCACCAACCAATCAATGGTATCCCATGCATCCGAGCTCTCGTCGGTGTCCTTGCCCTGCTTGCGCGGATTGAACGGGCGCATGTGGACGTAGGTTCCCTCCGACGCAAAGCGCCCGCGCACGTCCTGACTCACCAGGATGAAGCGGTCCCGCGCCAGGGTCTCGAGGCTGCCGCCGGGGTCCTGATCATTGTCCGGCCCATACGGCTTCAACGCATAGGGGGTCCGCGTCAGCAGGATCGGATAGTTGGTCGAGTCCTCCTTGGGCATGTACACCCGCGTGAACAGCTTCACGCCGTCCCGCATCGGGATCCGATGCTCGAACTTGATGTAGTGCTCCGCCAACCAGGCCGCGTCCGCCTCCACCTTCTGCGCGCTGCCGCGACCGAGACATCCCAGGAACAAAATCGTAATGCAACGAAACCAGGTGCAGGTCATCGCCCTCCAGTGAACACCACCTCCCGAAGCTTGGCCAGCGACAGCTCCCCTGCCTGAGGGCTTCCGTCTTTCGGCCGGGCCGATAGCATCTCTGTCCATGGCTGAATCCGCGCGCGGCTTCGTTCCCTTCATCCCGGCCCAGGCAGTGCTCAGGGAGTTCACCTTCCGGGCTGTGATGGTGGGAACCCTCCTGGGAATCCTCTTCGGTGCCTCTTCCCTCTACTTGGCCCTGAAAGTCGGTCTCACCGTCAGCGCCTCGATCCCGGTGGCGGTCATCTCCATCACGCTGTTCCGCATCTGGGCCAAGATGGGCGGTCAGGATGCCTCCATCCTCGAACACAACATCGCCCAGACCGCCGGATCGGCCGGCGAATCCCTGGCGTTCGGCGTGGGGGTCACCATGCCAGCGGTGCTGGTCCTGGGGTTCGATCTCGAACTGGCGCGGGTCGCCCTGGTGGCGGTGTTGGGTGGCGCGCTGGGCATTCTCATGATGATCCCGCTGCGCCGGGCGTTGATCGTCGAGCAACACGGCGTCCTCAAGTATCCCGAGGGCACCGCCTGCGCCGAGGTGCTCAAGGCCGGTGCCGACGAAGACTCCCATCGGATCGCCTCCCAGTACCACGGGAACACCCGGGCGGTCGGATCGATCAATGCCGCGACCATCTTCGGCGGGCTGGGAATCGGCGTGTTCTACAATTTCGCCTGCAAAGCCCTGCGCGGATGGAAGGACACACCGGGGGTCGTGTTTGACGCGCCGCTCAAGGGCGGATCGTTGGCCGCCGAGATCACCCCGGAAATGCTGGGCGTCGGATACATCATCGGACCGCGCATCGCCGGCGTGATGGCCGGCGGCGGCGTCCTCAGTTATCTGGTGCTGATTCCCTTGATCCGGTTCTTCGGCGACGGATTGACGGGTCCTCTGGCCCCGGCCACCGGCAAGATCGTGAAGGACATGTCCCCCGGCGCGATCCGCAACGAGTACCTCCTCTACATCGGTGCCGGTGCGGTGGCCGCGGGTGGATTGATCAGCTTGATCCGTTCCCTCCCCACCATCTGGAACGGGTTGCGCCACGGATTGGCCGACCTGCGCGGGGGACCTGCCAAGGACAACGCCACCCAGTTGCGCACCGAACGCGATCTGCCCATGCGCCTCGTCCTGATCGGGGCCGTCGCGCTGATCGGATTGATCAGCGTCGCCACGCCGCTCCACATGAATCTTCTGGGCGCGTTCCTGATCGTCCTGCTGGGTTTCCTCTTCGTCACGGTCTCCTCCCGTCTCACCGGCGAGGTCGGGTCCAGTTCCAATCCGATCTCGGGCATGACCATCGCCACCCTGCTGCTGACCTGTCTGGCGTTCCTGGCCATGAAATGGACCGGACGCGAATACTACGTCACGGCCCTGTCGGTGGGAGCGATCGTGTGCATCGCGTCGTCGAACGGCGGCACCACCTCGCAGGATCTCAAGACCGGATTCCTGGTCGGGGGCACCCCGCGCTTGCAGCAGATGGCGATCCTGATCGGAGCCACCGCCTCGTCGCTGGTACTGGGGCCGGTGCTGCTGACGCTCAACCAGGCTTCCACCGTGTACGTCCCGGCGGCGGAAGTCACCGGGCTGCCCGCAGTGAAACTGCCCGATCCGACCGTCACCCGGCGCGAGGCGCTGGGCGGGCATCAGAAGGAGGCCGGCGGACGCGAGTACTGGGTCTATCATCAGGTGGACGCCGCGGGCGGGATGGCGCGGAAGTTCCTCCTCGATGATTCCGGGAAGCCGGTGTGGCTGGTGGATCCGGGGATCAACGGGACGGTGAAAAAGCTCCCGGGCGGCGGTGAAGTGCAGAAGTTCGACGCACCGAAAGCCGTCCTCGTGAGTTACATCATCAAGGGAATCCTCGACCGCAAGCTGCCGTGGGAACTGGTGCTGATCGGGGTGATGATCGCCGTCGTGCTGGAGTTGTGCGGCATCCCTTCCCTCGCCTTCGCCGTGGGCGTCTATCTGCCCATTGCCGTGTCCATGCCGATCTTCATCGGGGGTATGATCCGGTGGTTGGTGGATCGCCTCGACCTCCGCCGATTGCGGGCCAAGGGCCTGAACGAAGAACAGATCGCCGCCGAAGGCGACAGGAGTCCCGGCGTGTTGATGGCCTCCGGCTACATCGCTGGCGGGAGCATCGCCGGCATCTTCATCTCGCTCCTGGAGGCCCGCTTCGGCAGCACGTCGCTCGCCATCACCGATTGGTCCACCCGCAACAATCCGTTCTTCGACGGCGCATTTTCCGATCGGCTGTCCCTCATCCCCTTCATCCTCCTCTGCCTGCTGTTGCTGGGGGCGGCGCGCGGATGGGTGTTTGGAAAACCGAAGCCGACCTGAACTCGATTGTGGGGGGATTTACAACCACGCCGCAACGGACACAACGTACGGAATGAACCGATCCGGTCGTTGCTGCCTTCGCTTCGTCGTTGTTCAAACCCGTTGGCTCGGCCTGCTGCTGGCGTGGTCGCTCACCCCGGTCGCCGAGGCCGCACGACGCTTTCATCTGGCCCCCGTCAAACAGGGCGACGGCAGCGGACGCAATGCCGCCAAC
>Ga0105048_10016740_pt1 | contig 11325 bp, 9 predicted proteins | sample MAT05_FD_78382 | JGI IMG/M metagenome (GOLD analysis project Ga0105048, IMG submission 78382) | Freshwater microbial communities from Lake Fryxell liftoff mats and glacier meltwater in Antarctica - MAT-05 | ecosystem: Environmental > Aquatic > Freshwater > Ice > Liftoff microbial mat | place...
AGCCGGCCAAGGCGGTCTGGGAAATCATGCGGACCCAGAACTACGGGCGGATCGTGGTGACCACGTCGTCATCGGGCCTTTACGGCAACTTTGGCCAGACCAACTATGGCGCGGCCAAGCTTGGCCTGATCGGCTTCATGAACACGCTGAAGCTGGAAGGCCAGAAGAACAATATCCACGTCAACGCCATCGCCCCTGTCGCCGCAACCCGGATGACCGAGAACCTGATGCCAGCCGAGATCCTGGAGCAGCTGAAGCCGGAGTATGTGACGCCGGGCGTGGTCTATCTATGCTCGGAAGAAGCACCCACCGGGGCGATCATGACGGCCGGTGCGGGTGCGTTCGCCTTGAGCCGGATCGTAGAAACCGAGGGCGTCTATCTGGGCCACGGTGCCAGCGTCGAAGGCGTCCGCGACAACTGGGCGAAGATCGCCGATGAGGCGGGCCAGAAGGCCTATTTCAACGGCGGGGAGCAAACGGCGAAGTTCTTCCGCAAGATGCAGGGCGGGTAAGACCCCAGTGCCTCTTTTCCGTCTTGTAATCGAAATCCGCTTGCGCCTTGGACGGGGCCTGCGCCTAACTCCTGACAGCGTCCAGTCAGAGGCGCGGGCGTAGGAGCAGGTCACGGTGTCAAACGGCAACAAGGTCGCAGCGAACGGCCCGCTTTCGCTTCCTGCCGTGCTGATTTTTGCCAGTGGACACATCCCGATCGCAGCCCTGGTGCTGGCGATCAGCGTGCACCTGCCGCGCTATTTTGCCAGCGAGCTGGGGCTATCGCTGACGGTGGTCGGTGCGGCGTTTGCGCTGGTCCGGTTTGTGGACATACCGATCGACGCCGCACTGGGCCTGGCGATGGACCGCACCCGCACCCGATTTGGTCGCTATCGGGTATGGATGGCGTTGGGCGCGCCGATCCTCATGTTCGCGCTCTATATGTTGCTGATGTCGCCGGCGGGGGTGGGCCAAGGCTATCTCTTCGGCTGGCTGCTGGTGATGTATATTGGCTACTCCGGCGTCTACCTCTCGCATCTGGCATGGGCGGGTCGCATTGCACCCACCTACAAGGAGCGTTCCAGGGTTTTCGGAGCGATCACCGGGCTGGGCGTTTTCGGGGCCATGTTCGTGCTGCTGATCCCGGTGTTCCTGACATCGCAGGGTGCTACCGACGCCGAGAGTGTCCAGGCCATGATCTGGTTTATCATCGGGGCGACGGGCGTCGCGAGCCTGCTGGTCGTGCTGGCGTCGCCGGAAAAAATCGCCAGGGACCAACCCACGCGCTTCGAGCTGAAGGACTACTGGGCCCTGCTTACGCGGCCCAACATCCTGCGCCTGCTGGCGGCTGACCTTTTTGTGACGCTGGGTCCCGGCTGGATGGCGGCGATCTATCTGTTCTATTTCACCGACAGTCTGGGCTTCACCCTGGCGCAATCCAACCTGTTGCTGATGATCTATATCGGCGCAGGTTTCGTGGGCGCACCGCTGGCCGCCTGGCTGGCCAACAAGTTGAGCAAGCACCGGGCGCTGATGGTCAATACGACGATCTATTCGCTTGGCCTGATCTTGCTGCCAACCATGCCCAAGGGCGACTTCCTGATCTTCGGATTGGTCATGTTTCTGGTCGGTGCCATGGCTGCCGGGTTCACCGTGATGATCCGGGCAATCACTGCGGATATTGCCGATGAGATCCGGCTGGAGAGCGGCCGCGAGTGGATGGGGTTGATGTACGCCATGACCACAGCGACGTCGAAACTGGCCAGCGCCAGCTCCATCATCCTGACCTTCAGCGTGCTGGCCGCCGTCGGCTATCAAGCCAAGTCCGGGTCGGTGAATACCCCCGAGGCGATCCGTGGGCTGGAGCTGGCCTATATCATCGGACCGATCTTCTTTGTGATGATCGCGGGTGCCTGTTTCATTGGTTACAATCTGACGGCGCAACGCCACGCCGAGATCCGTCGCCAGCTGGACGAGCAGGACGCCTTGGTGGACCCGGGTGCGGCGATGGAGAGCCTGACCGGTGAGGATCTGGCACCCGCCAACAAGCCCGCCTGATCCCCGTTGTTTTCGCCAGGGTTGCGGGAGAGCTGATTGACCAAGACCTCAGGTTCGTCGTCGTTGTCGCTCGGTCTGGCGTTGACGTTCGCCGCCACCAGCCTGCCGCTCAGTGCGCTGGGGATCGCTGTTTCTGTGCATCTGCCGGCCTACTTTGCCGCCAACATCGGGGTCGAGCTGACCGTGGTTGCGGCCGCCTTTGCCATCGTCCGCTTTATCGACGTACCGATCGAGCCCGCGCTCGGCATCCTGATGGACCGCACGCGCTCACCCATTGGCCGCTACCGGTTATGGACGCTGGCCGGCGCGCCCTTGCTGATGCTGGGGCTCTATATGCTGATGATCGCAGGCTCGAACGTGGGCCAGGGATATCTGATCGCCTGGTTGCTGGTCATGTATCTGGGCGTGTCGATCCTGCTGCTGGCGCATCAGGCGTGGGCGGCGTCGCTGGCCAGAAGCTATGACGATCGGGCCCGTCTGTTCGGGGTGATGGCCGCCGTGGGGGTGATGGGTGCGGTCAGCGTCCTGATGATTCCCATTGTGATGGAACGAATGGGCTTTTCCGAGCCCGAAGGTGTCCGGTCGATGATCTGGTACATCATCGTCCTGGCTCCCTTCGCCGTAGGTCTGGTTGTCTGGCGCACGCCCGAGACGCTGGCGGCAGAGCACACCGGCCGCCGGTTCCAACTCAAGGATTACTGGGAGCTGGTCACCGACCACAGCATGAGCCGCATCTTGCTGGCGGACCTGGCCCTTTCGCTCGGTCCCGGATGGATGGCGGCGCTCTACATATTCTACAGCCGCGACAGCCTGCAATTAACCGGAGGGGCCTCGAACATCCTGCTTGCGATCTACATTGTGGCGGGTGTCGTTGGTGCACCTGCGCTCGCGTGGGTCGCGACCCGGATCAGCAAGCACAGGACGGTGATGCTGTGCTGCGTAGGCTATTCGCTGTTGCTGTTGACCCTGCCGTTCCTGCCCAAAGGCAGCCTGCTGGCCGTGGCACCGACATTGTTCTTTACCGGATTTCTGGCCGCCGGCTTCAACGTTCTGACGCGCGCCATGACCGCCGATGTGGCCGACGAGGTACTGCTGAGGCAAGGCAAGGAGCGCAGCGGCCTGCTCTACGCCATGACCACTCTGACAACGAAGATTGCGGCCGGGGGTTCGATATTCCTGACCTTCAATATCCTCAGCCGGGTCGGTTACGATCCCAAGCTGGGCCAGGCGAACAGCCCCGAGGCCATTCAGGCCCTGATGCTGTGCTTTCTGGCGGGGCCGATTGTGTTCGTGATGCTGGGGGCCCTGACGATGATTGGCTATCGCCTCGACGCCACCCGAGCGGCCGCTGTCCGCCGCGAACTCGAGGCCCGTGAGTCTTCGTCAGCCAACTAGGCGTCGCGCCAGCTCGAGGAACGCCTGGGAGGCGGGACTGTGTGGGTCGGTTGCCACCAGTGGACGGCCAGCGTCGCAGGCCTCACGCAACGCCACCTCGATGGGAATCTCGGCCAGCAATGGCACGCCCAGTTTGTCGGCCTCGGCCCGGGCACCACCGGTGCCAAAGATCGGGATGCGCGCACCGGAGCTGTCAGCGAAGTACGCCATGTTCTCGACCACGCCCAGGATTGGCGCGCCGGTCTTCTCGAACATCTGGGCGGCGCGGCGTGCGTCGATCAGAGCGATTTCCTGCGGCGTGGACACGATCACCACGCCGTCCATCTTCAGCTTCTGCACCAGGGTCAGCTGGATGTCGCCGGTGCCAGGCGGCAGGTCAATGACCAGTACGTCGAGCGGTTCAGCCTCCGACCCCCAGTTGGAATTCATCAGGCTGCGTAACGCGGAGGACGCCATGGGTCCGCGCCAGATGTTGGCGGTGCCTGGCTCGACGATAAAGCCGATGGACATCACCTTGACGCCCCAGGCTTCCATGGGGTTGAGGCGCTTTTCGACGTCGAAGGTCGGGTCGCCGTCGACGCCCAGCATAGTGGGTGCAGAGGGGCCATAGATGTCGGCGTCCAGCAGGCCTACCCGATAGCCCAGCACCGCCAGGGCCGCCGCCAGGTTTACCGAGACCGTAGACTTGCCCACCCCGCCCTTGCCGCTGGCGATGGCGATGACTTTTTTCACGTGGGGCGGGTGTTCGGCGCTCACCATAGGATGGAGCGCCGCTCCGGGGTCCTCAGCAATGCGCGCGCGCCGCGCGGGCGGTGCCTCACCGGGCAGCGGCCGCCGCGGACTGACCTTAAACCCCGGGCCTGCTGGCGGTGGTGCCGCGCTGGGGGCCTGGACCTCAGAGGTCAGCACAACCTGCGCCGATTCGACGCCGTCCAGATCGGCGAGAACCTCTTCGGCGCGGTCACGCACCTGCCGATACATATCGATATCGCTCGGTGCGACCTCCAGCATAAAGGCCACGCGGCCACTTCGCAGCACCAATCCACGGACCAGACCGGCGCTGGTCAAACCCGCCCCGGACTTGGGGTCGACGACCTGATCCAGGGCCTTCAGGATCGCCGTACGGTCCGGTCCTGTGAATTCACTCATGCTCTTGGACTTGCCTTCGTGTTGGTGGCGTCACATATCCGGCTCACTGCGCCGGTTTACAAGTCCACTGTGGGCTTAATGGACCTTGGCCCACGGATGATACGTACCGGCTGATGCCTTGGAACGATAATGCGAACCCCGGCCCCTGGGGTGCCCCTTCCGGTGGCGACGGAGACCGTAAGGATCCGCCCAAACGCCCCCAGGGCGGCGGTCCCCGTGGACCCCGTGGCCCCGGCGGTCCAGACATGAACGAGGTTTTTGAGCGGCTGCAACGTCGGCTCGGGGACATGTTCGGCGGACCCGGCAGCAACCTCAAGCCTGGTGCCATTGTTGCGATCGGTGCCGGCGCAGTCGGCCTTTGGGCTCTGTCGGGATTCTACATTATCCAGCCCAGTGAACGCGGCGTGGTCCTGACCTTCGGTTCGTATTCGCGGATGTCCGGGCCAGGGCCAAACTATCGCCTGCCCTTCCCGATCGAAAAGGTCGAGAAGGTTTCGGTGACCTCACTTCGCCGCACGGACGTAGGCGGACAAGGTGAAGGCGATGCGCCAAAGGAGAGCCAGATGCTCACCGGCGACGAGCAGATCATCGACCTGGATTTCAGCATCACCTGGCGGGTTGCTGACCCGAAGGCCTATCTGTTCGCCACCCGCGCGCCGGATGATGCCGTCAAGGCCGTGGCCGAAAGCGCCATGCGCGAAGTCGTCGGAAAGACGCCGCTACAGCCGATTATCTCCACCGGGCGCGGCCAGGTCCAGTTGCAGACGGCGGACCTGATGCAACGCACCCTGGACGGCTGGAAATCGGGTATTACCATCGTCGAGGTCCAGATCCGGTCAGCCAACCCACCGCCTGAAGTCATTTCGGCCTTCCGCGAAGTCAGCAACGCCGAGCAGGATGCTGCAGGTGCGATCAACGTCGCCAACACCTATCGCAACCGGGTGATCAACGAAGCCAAAGGTGACGCCTCCAAGGTGCTGCAAGCCTCGGAAGGCTATCGCGAGCAGGCCGTGCGCGACGCCCAGGGTGAAGCTGCCCGCTTTAACCAGATCTATGCCGAGTATCGCCGTGCGCCAGGTGTTACTCGCGACCGCCTCTATATCGAAGCCATGGAACGCATCCTCGCGCGATCGAACAAGGTGGTAATCGACGCCAAGGGTGCCAGTGCCCCGATCATCCTGCCCCCGGACGTGTTCCGCTCCAGAGCCGTGGCCACGCCGCCGCCGCAGCCGCAGGTCGACGTCGGGCCACCGCAAGCCGCCGGGAAGGCCGCCCAATGAGTAATCGCGTTTTCCTCTGGGTGGCCATCGTCGTCGCCCTGTCGGTGTTGGCCGCCAACACCTTCATCATCGTCGACCAGCGTGAGCAGGTTGTGATCGTTCGCCTGGGCGATCCTGTCCGCACCATCAACGACAACGGCAATGAAGCGGGCCTGAACGTGAAGGCGCCGTTTGTTGAAAACGTCATCCGCTTCGACCGGCGCAACATCGCCCTGGAAGCCGCCCAGGAAGAGATCATCACCTCGCTGCAGGAGCGGTTGGTGGTGGACGCCTTCATCCGCTACCGGATCTCGAACCCTCGCCAATTCTACAATACGCTGCGTGACGAACAGATCGCCGCCGACCGGATCGAGCGTTTGGTGAACTCGTCGCTTCGTCAGGTGCTGGGTTCGGCGACGGCGCGCGAGATCATCTCGGGCCGCCGCACGCAGCTGATGCAGCAAGCCAAGATTGACGTCGCCCGGCGCGCAAAGTCCTCCAGCCTGGGCATCGAGGTCATCGACCTACGCATCCGCCGCGCCGATCTTCCGGCCCAGAACCGGGAAGCCGTGTTCCGTCGCATGGCCTCATCCCGCCAGCAGGAGGCAGCACGGGTCCGCGCCGTCGGCGAACAGCAGAAGCGCGAGATCATCGCCGGTGCCGACAAGGAAGTCGCCATCACCCTCTCGACCGCTCGCCAGACCGCCGGCCAGGTCACGGGTGAGGGCGACGCCCAGCGCACGCGGATCTATGCCCAGAGCTATGGTCGCGACCCGTCCTTTGCCGCCTTCTTCCGATCCATGCAGGCCTATGAGCAGAGCTTCGCGGACGGGCAGACGACAATGGTGCTCTCGCCCGACAGCGCGTTCTTCAAATATTTCCAGCGGGGTCCGTCGGGACGTTAGGCCTGAAGCTCCAGCATCGTGCGCACCTCATGCAGGTCGCGGGCGATGCGGATGCAGAGACTGTGCATTTCTTCCGTTGGGTCCAGCATATCCGGCACCATAACCGTCATCAGCCCGGCTGACGACGCCGAGCGAACGCCATTGTGGCTGTCTTCCAATGCGAGGCAGTCGGCGGGGTCAATTCCCAGCGCGGCGGCGGCTTTCAGGAACGGCTCGGGGTGGGGTTTGTGATTGTCCTGGACGTCGCGGGTAATCAGGGCGTGGAAGCGGTCGACGATTCCGTGCGGCCCAAGGCTGGCGCGGACACTTTGCAGGCTGGATGACGTGGCGATGGCCCGGGGCATCCCCACAGCGTCGAGGTGATCGAGGATCTCGAAGACACCCGTCTTCAGGGCGATCCCTGCGGCAAGTTCCTCACGGAAATGGGCGCTGACTGCCGCGTTCCAGCCGGTCAGATCAAATCCTTCGCCGAAGTGCCGCGTCACAATCGCGTCGCTGGCGTGGTCCGGCAAGCCGACCATCTGGCGAAAGGTCGTCATCGGAAATTCGTCAGCGATGCCGATCGTGGCGCGCTGCATGGCCCGGTAGACCACGGTTTCGGTGTCGACCAGCAGGCCATCCATGTCGAAGACTACGGCGCGAACGGGGCGGGGAAGGCTCATGGCGGCCGTGTAGCGGTGTTTGCGCACCAGCGGAAATCAAACGAAGCTTCAGTCCGTTACGAACTCTTCCGTCCGATATCCCTGGAAGTACAGCAGCGACGTCAGGTCGGTATGGTCGACCTTGGCGTCGGCCTGGGCTGCGACGATAGGCTTGGCGCGGTAGGCGATGCCCAGGCCGGCGGCCTCGATCATGGCCAGGTCGTTGGCACCGTCGCCGACCGCCAAAGTGGCCGAGAGGGGGATGTCGAGGGCCGCAGCCTCCTCCCGAAGTGCCGCCAGCTTGGCCTCACGGCCCAGGATCGGCTCACCGACGGTACCAGCCAGCATGCCGTCGGCCTCGATGAGCGTGTTGGCCCGGTTGGCGTCGAAGCCTGCCGCCTGCGCGACGCGGCTGGTAAAGAAGCTGAAACCGCCGGAAACCAGAAACGCCCTGGCCCCGTGGGCGGTCATTGTGCGCACCAGTGACCGCGCGCCGGGATTGAGACGAACCCGCTCGTCATAGGCGCGCTGCAGGTCGGCCAGCGGCAGGCCCTTTAGCATCTCCACCCGCTCCCGTAGGGCAGCGTCGAAGTCCAGTTCGCCGCGCATGGCGCGTTCGGTGATCTCCGAGACCTGGGCCTTCACCCCGGCGAAATCGGCCAGTTCGTCGATGCATTCGACGTTGATAATAGTGGAATCCATGTCGGCAATCAGCAGGCGCTTGCGACGGCCGATGGCTGGCTGCAGACAGAAATCAACCGCCTTGCCAGCCAGCAATCCCGTCACCACCTGTCGAAGGACGGCCAAGTCATCCGCTTCCAGGAACGTATCTACGGCCACGCCGCCGACGGCACCGAGGTCCTCAGACTGGCCGATGCGAATGCCCATGTCCTCCAGCACCGCAAGGCTGGCTTCCAGGTCGTCGTTTGCGGTGACGTGCGGGAGTATGGTGGTAAGGACAAGCATCATGGAACCTCGCATCTGGCTGATCGCCGGGCCTACGGCAAGTGGCAAGTCGGCGCTGGCGCTCCGGCTGGCAGAGACGACGCGGGCCGAGATCGTCAACGCCGACGCGTTGCAGCTCTATGCGGACCTTCGCTTGCTGACGGCGCGACCGGACGACGGCGAGCTGGCCCGCGCGCCGCATCACCTTTTCGGGACAGTCGACTCCGCCACAGGCTGGTCAGTCGGGCGCTGGCAGCGAGCAGCGCTAGCATTGATTGCCGACATTATGGGGCGCGGTCGCGGCGTGATCGTGGTGGGTGGCACCGGCCTCTATCTGCGCGCTCTCACTCACGGTTTGGCCGATATTCCTGAGGTGCCGGCGGAGGTTCGCCAGGACTCGGCGTCGGACTACGATGCGATGGGCGAGCTGGCTTTTCGTGGGCGGCTGGCCGAGGTCGATCCCGCCGCCGCCGCCCGGATCGCGCCCGGTGACCGTCAGCGTTTGTCGCGGGCGTGGGAGGTCTATGCTGCCACTGGCATGTCACTGGGCGACCACCACGCCACCGCCACGGGTGCCTTGCCCGACGCAAGCTGGAACGCTGTCGTTCTGGATCCGCCGCGGGCCGACCTCTACGCCCGATGCGACGCCCGGCTGGCGGCGATGCTGAGCCAAGGCGCGCTGGCAGAGGTGGAGGCCCTTTTGGCCCGCAACCTTGACCCTGCACTGCCCGCACTGAAGGCCGTCGGCGTTCAGCCCTTCGCCTCCCACCTTCGTGGCGAAACGACGCTGGCAGCCGCTCTGGCCGCTGCGCAACAGGACACGCGGCGCTATGCCAAACGCCAGATGACCTGGATGCGCGGCCAGACGCCGGACTGGCCAAGGTTAAGCGGATTGGCCCACAATGAGCACTGGAGGCAGTTTCTTGCCCTCAACCCTGACTTGACGAGGTGACGCTGGCATGCGAGGTGTTTTCAGATAATTTTCGAGGCACCATCGTGCGCAAGACCCTTGTAGTTCCCGGGCGACCGTAATGGACTGACAGAGATGTCAGGACCAACCGGTCGCTCGTCCACAGGCCCCCAGCGGGCCTTTTTTAATGTCCAATCGCTCCGCATCCAGGCAGCCCCTCATGACCGCTCACCAGACCATAGAAGCCCAGGCCGACACCCTCTCCGGCGCGGAGATGGTCGTGCGCGCCCTGATCGACAACGGGGTCGAGGTGCTTTTCGGCTATCCAGGCGGTGCCGTCCTGCCGATCTATGACGCGCTCTATGCCGAGGAGCGCTTGACGCACGTGCTGGTGCGACACGAGCAGGGCGCGACCCACGCCGCCGAGGGCTATGCGCGTTCCACCGGCAAGCCCGGCGTGGTGCTGGTGACGTCCGGACCAGGTGCCACCAATGCGATTACCGGCATTGTCGACGCCCTGATGGACTCGATCCCGATGATCGTGATCACCGGCCAGGTCGCCACCCACCTGATCGGCACGGATGCCTTTCAGGAGTGCGATACCGTTGGCATCACGCGCTCCTGCACCAAGCACAACTATCTGGTGAAGTCCGTTGAGGATCTGCCGCGTATCCTGCACGAGGCGTTCCACATCGCCACGACCGGTCGCCCCGGTCCCGTTGTCATCGACATCCCCAAGGACGTGCAGTTTGCCAAGGCGACCTATCAGGGCCCCGCCGACGTAAAGCACACCCACGGCTACAGTCCCCGCGTGAAGGGCGACGCCAGCAAGATCGCCGAGGCCATCGCCATGATCGCCAAGGCCAAACGGCCGATCTTCTACACCGGGGGCGGCGTGATCAATGCCGGGCCTCAGGCGTCCGAACTGCTGCGAGAGTTCGCGGCCCTGACCGGCGCACCCGTGACGTCCACCCTGATGGGCCTGGGCGCCTATCCGGCTTCGGGTCCGGCCTGGCTGGGCATGCTGGGCATGCACGGGTCATTCGAGGCCAACAACGCCATGCACGACTGCGACGTGATGGTGGCTATCGGCTCGCGCTTCGACGACCGGGTGACCGGGCGGCTCGACGCGTTTTCGCCGGGCTCAAAGAAGATTCATATCGACGTGGACGCTTCATCCATCGGCAAGAACGTGAGGGCCGACATCGGCATCGTCGGCGACGCCGGCAATGTACTAGCCGACATGATCGCGGCCTGGAAGCAGCGGAACCTGTCGACCGACAAAGTCGCGTTGAAGACCTGGTGGGCCCAGATCGACGCCTGGCGGGCCCGCAACAGCTTTGGTTATCGCCCTGATTCGAAGCTGATAAAGCCACAGTACGCCATCCAACGCCTGTATGAGTTGACCAAGGGGCACGACACCTACATCACCACCGAGGTGGGCCAGCACCAGATGTGGGCGGCACAGTTCTATCACTTCGACGAACCCAACCGCTGGATGACGTCAGGCGGCCTCGGCACCATGGGCTATGGCCTGCCCGCCGCCGTGGGGGTGCAGATGGCGCACCCCGACAGCCTGGTCATCGACATCGCCGGGGACGCCTCGGTCCAGATGACCATGCAGGAAATCTCGACCGCCATTCAGTACGACCTGCCAATCAAGATCTTTATACTGAATAACGAGTGGATGGGCATGGTGCGCCAGTGGCAGCAACTGCTGCACGGCGAGCGCTATTCCCACACCTATTCCTCCAGTCTGCCCGACTTCGTGAAGCTGGCCGAGGCCTACGGCGGCGTCGGCTTCCGCGCCGAAACGCCGGACGAACTGGACGACAAGATCCTGGAGATGATCGCGGTCAAAAAACCGGTGCTGTTCGACTGTCGGGTGACCAAGGAAGAAAACTGCTTCCCGATGATCCCGTCCGGCAAGGCCCACAATGAAATGATCATGGCCGGGGATACGCGCGACCTGGGCACCATCATCGACGACGCGGGCAAGGGGCTGGTCTAGGGGACGTTATGGGCCACTTGGGCGGATGCCTCTGCGGCGCAGTGCGGTATGAGGTCGAGAG
>Ga0105048_10016741_pt1 | contig 11325 bp, 10 predicted proteins | sample MAT05_FD_78382 | JGI IMG/M metagenome (GOLD analysis project Ga0105048, IMG submission 78382) | Freshwater microbial communities from Lake Fryxell liftoff mats and glacier meltwater in Antarctica - MAT-05 | ecosystem: Environmental > Aquatic > Freshwater > Ice > Liftoff microbial mat | place...
CAGTCCGGGATGATCGGCACGTCGCGCCAGCCAATGAGCCGCAAACCCTCGTCGGCCACGATGGCCTCGATCGAGGCAACCGCCTTGTGCGCAGCTTCGGGGTCGGCTGGCAGGAACGCCATGCCAACTGCGTACCGGCCGGCAGCGGGCAGGTCGTATCCCGCCACCGCACGCAGGAAGGCGTCGGGAACCTGGATCAGGATGCCGGCTCCATCGCCGGTCTCGGCCTCGGCGCCGGTTGCCCCACGGTGTTCCATGTTGCAGAGCGCGCCGATACCCATCGACACGATCGATCGGCTGGCGATGCCTTTGATCTGGGCAACGAAACCAACGCCACAGGCGTCGTGTTCGAAGCGTGGGTCGTACAGCCCAGAGGGCGCGGGAAAACAAGTTTGCATCGTCCACATCCACAGAAGTCAGAGAGGGCTTGGGTGGACGCTCGGGACGACGCTGGCCCGAACGGTTGCGAGCATGTTACGCGACTGCGCGGGCTACGCCAACTACCCCCGAGCCACTGGGTAGGTTCCTCACTACCTGCCTGGTGCGACGCGTCAGGGATACACGGCGGGGCGGTTTTCGAAGTTGGCCGTCACCGCCTCGACCTGGTTCGGACGACCGATCAACGAGCCGATCACCCGGCGCTCCTCCGCGAACTGTTCGGCCGCTCCCTCGTTGAAGATCCGGTTGAAGAGTTCCTTGGCGCCGCGAACCGCATCAGGACTGCGACCGGCGATCTCGCGCGCCATCGACATCGCATCATCGAGTGGGCGGTCGCTGAGCTTGGTCGCGAGACCGAGTTCGAATGCTTCGGTGCCGCTGAAGATACGGGCCGTGAACGTGAGTTCCTTGGCGACGTCGGGCCGAACCAGGCCGGCGAGCACCTGGGTGCCGGTCATGTCGGGAACGAGACCCCAGTGCACCTCGCGCACCGAGAGTTTGGTGTCGGGGTGCACGATCCGGATGTCGGCGCCGAGTGCGATCTGGATGCCACCGCCGAGAGCATGCCCGTGCACCGCTGCGATCACGGGCACCGAGATCTCCTGCCACACCCACGCAACCTGCTGGCCGAGGTGGGTGATCCGACCCGAGGCCATCGAACCGGGACTGCCCTCGGCGGTCGCTGCGTCCGAGACGGCTTCACGGCTGCCCCCCGCCATCGACTGGAACGAGCTGAAGTCGAGACCCGCGCAGAATGATGCTCCTTCACCCGAGAGCACCACGGCGCGAACGCTGGGGTCGTTCTTGACCTGCTCGCCGGCACGGGCGATCGCCAGGAACATCTCGTTGTCGAGGGCGTTGCGCTTGTCAGGACGGTTCATCCGGACATCAGCGACACCGTTGGTGATCGTGATCGTGACGCGTTCGGTAGGGGCGGCGGTGGTGTCGGACATGGAATCGAGTCTGGCAGACGTGCAGACACTGGTCCCGGGTCGGACGTCAGTGTTTGACGGCCTGCAGCGTGTACGTGGCAGCGAGCCGCTCGGGCATCGAGCGCAACCGGAACTCGCCAGTGGCAGGGTCCTCCTGCATCTGATCACCGAGCGCCTGCCACGGCACCGAGTCGTGCTCCTCGAACGCCGTGATCTCCATGCCGACCCGCATCAGCGCCGTGAAGATCTCACCGAGCCCGTGGTTGAACTCGATCGTCGCTGGACTCGTCAGCTCGCCCGCGTGCTCGACGTAGGTCGACGTCTCCACGAAGTGCGTCCCGACAGCGGTCTCGAAGTACGGGTATTCGAGCGTGATCAATCCGTCGGGGCGCGGGTCGCAGAGCGACCACAGCATTGGATGGCCCTCGCGGATGAAGAGCCGTCCGCCAGGCCGGAGCAGGTTGGCAACGACCGACGCCCACCGCTTGATGTCGGGCAGCCAGCACAGCGCTCCGATACCGGTGTAGACGACATCGAACCGGCTGGTGCCGAGCGCGGCCGGCGCGTCGTACACCTCGGCCTCGACGTAGCGAACCGGCTGATCACATGCAGCGGCGAGGTCTCGCGCTGCCGCGAGCGCCGACGGCGAGAAGTCGAGGCCGGTGACGTGCGCGCCAAGGCGGGCCAACGACAGGGTGTCGGTGCCGATGTGGCACTGCAGATGCACGACCTCCTTGCCGACCAGATCGCCGAGACGCGGACGATCGAACTCGACGACCTGGCTCAGCGCGGCCGGATCGTCGAGGTATCGCTGGAGCCCGTACCCCGCGACATGGTGCCCGACTCGGCTCTCCCAGTTGGCTCGATTCACAAAGGCGTATTCGTCCACGTCTCCAGCCTGCCACCTGCAGCCGCGGCATGACATGCTGGCTCCATGACCAACCTGAACCTTTCCGCCGACGAGGTGCTGACCACGACCCGGTCGGTTCGCAAACGGCTCGACTTCGATCGCCCTGTCGAGCGCAGCATCGTCGAGGAATGCCTCGAGATCGCGCTGCAGGCACCGACCGGATCCAACACCCAGGGCTGGCACTGGGTGGTCGTCGAGGACGCCGCCAAGAAGCAGGCGCTGGCCGACATCTACGCCAAGAACTTCGAGCTCTATCGCAACGCCGCCCGGCCGTCGTACGCCGACGACGACCCACGCGCCGAGCAGGCGTTCCGGGTCACCGAATCCGCCACCTACCTCAGCGACAACTTCCATCGCTCGCCGATGATGTTGGTGCCGGTCATCCACGGCCGGATCGAGTCGATGCCGTCGGCCGGTGCCAGCTTCTGGGGTTCGCTGTTGCCGGCAGTGTGGAGCTTCATGCTCGCACTGCGTGAGCGCGGGATGGGTTCGGCCTGGACCACCATCCACCTGATGAACGACGGCGAGCGCGAGGCAGCAGAACTGCTCGGCATTCCGTTCGAGAAGTTCAGCCAGGCCGGTCTGTTCCCGATTGCCTACACCAAGGGCACCGACTTCAAGCCGGCCAAGCGGCTGCCGCTCGACACGGTGTTGCACTGGGATCAATGGTGACAGCTGTCCACGGAACCAGCGGTGTGCGCGCCGCCGGTTACGCCCAACAGAACGGCTTCGCCTATCGCTTCGACTGGGGCCTTGACGGATTGCGTTCGCTCGCGCCTGTCGTCTCGGTGGTGGTGATCGTCGATGTGCTGCGTTTCACCTCGGCCGTCTCCGCGGCGATCGAGACCGGCTCGGTCGTACTGCCGTATCCGTTGTCGAGCAGTGCGGCCGCATCGTTCGCGGCGCAGCGCAGCGCCGTACTTGCCGGACGCCGCGAAGACGGCGGGCCCTCTCTGTCGCCCACCGATCTGCTGACGATGTCGGCCGGAACTCGACTGGTACTGCCATCACCGAACGGCGCAACGCTTGCGTACGCCGCTCGACAACTCGGCAAGGTCCGGGTCCTGGCCGGCTGCCTCCGCAACGCCACAGCCACTGCCCGTCACGCACTGCGGATCAGCGGTGGCGACCCGGTCGCCGTCATCGCCGGCGGCGAGCGCTGGGGCGACATGTCCGGCCCGATTCGGCCGGCCTTCGAAGATCTGGTCGGAGCCGGCGCGATCCTCACTGCGCTCGATCCATCCGGCGCCGTTGCAGCACCGCGCTGCTCGCCCGAAGCATCCGCCGCTCGGGCCGCCTTCCAGTTCGCTCGACCGCGGCTGTTCGAGCATCTGTCGATGTCGGCGTCGGGACGCGAGTTGCTCGATCTCGGCTGGGAGGACGACGTTGCGACAGCGTCTGCACACGACGTCACAGACCTCGCTGCCGAGTTGATCAACGACGAGTTCGTCCCCGTCCGCTGAACGGGCGCTCACCCATTCACCGTCCGCGACTTGCGGGACTGTCGACAGCCGCTGCGCGCCCAGACGGGACCCGACGGGCTGTCGACAGCCGCTGGAGTCTCAGCAGGTCGGCGCACCACAGCACGTCCTACTCGACGAGGCGGAGGCCGGAGGGCGAGATCGAGGGTTCGGCGTGTGGGAGTTCGACGACGAACTCCGTGCGGTGAGCAGGGAAGACGTGTTGTGACATCAACACCGGTCGACCGTCGATGTCGGTGGTGAGCCGCTCACAACGCAGCACGGGGGATCCGATCGGCACGTCGAGCAGCGCGGCGTCGCCCGGATTCGCAGCGTCGGCACCAATGGTCTGGGTTGCGCCGAGCAGCTGCACGCCGAGCAGTTCGTAGAACGGCGACTGCTCGACCTCGCGCCGCGACAGGTTCTGTCCGAGTTCGGCCGGACACCATACCGTCACCACGGCAAAGGGTTGGCCGTCGGCCAGGTTGAGCCGCTTGACCTGCAGCACCTGATCCGCCCCGAGTGCATCACGCACGCGTGGGGTGGCCTTGACGAACGCAAATTCGAGGATCTGACGCTGGGCATCGATGCCGCTCTCGGTCAGCTGGCCCTCGATCGTGCCCAACTGCGCCAGTGTCTGGCGCAGGGGCGCACTGGCAACGAACCAGCCGAAACCCTGACGAGCGGCGAGCAGTCCGTCGTCACGCAACGTCTCGAGCGCGCGCCGAATCGTGACCCGGCTTGCGTCGAACTCAGCCGACAGTTCGGCTTCGCTCGGCAGCACCTTGCCGCCTGCATAGGACCCCAACGCAACGCTGTCACGGATGGCATCGGCGATCTCCTGGTATCGAATCGTTCTCATCGTGTTCCCATCGGTCCGCTTGAATGGCGGCGCACTTGTATTATAGTTGTCTACATCGACCGCTGGCTGCAGGGTGCAGTCGGCCCCACAGGACGAGGAACTCATATGGCCGTCACCGCAGGTACACCGATCGAACTGGTCCAGGGCGTCTACGCCGAACTGGCGGCCCGGAGCGAGCTGGGACGCACCCGTCTCGGTCGTCCGCTGACGCTCACCGAGAAGATCTTGATCAATCATCTCGTCGATCCTGAACAGGCGATCGAACGGGGCGTCACCTACAACGACTTCAATCCCGACCGGGTCGCGATGCAGGATGCCACTGCCCAGATGGCGCTGCTGCAGTTCATGACCGCCGGGCTCCCCGAGGCAATGGTGCCGAGCACGGTCCACTGCGACCACCTGATCTCGGCCAAGGTCGGAGCCGTCATCGACATGGGCGTCGCGATCGACACCAACCGTGAGGTCTACGACTTCCTCCGCAGCGTCTCGGCCAAGTATGCAATCGGCTTCTGGGGCCCCGGCAGCGGCATCATCCACCAGGTCGTGCTCGAGAACTACGCGTTCCCCGGCGGGATGATGATCGGGACCGACAGCCACACCCCCAACGCCGGCGGCCTCGGCATGGTGGCCATCGGCGTCGGCGGCGCCGACGCTGTCGATGTGATGACCGGCTTCCCGTTCAACGTTCGCTGGCCGAAGGTCATCGGCGTCAAGCTCACCGGCACCCTCAGCGGCTGGTCGTCGCCCAAGGACGTCATTCTCGAAGTCGCCCGGGTGCTGACGGTGGAGGGCGGCACCGGTGCAATCGTCGAGTACTTCGGCCCCGGCGCCGACACCATCTCCGCAACGGGCAAGGCCACGATCTGCAACATGGGTGCCGAGATCGGCGCGACCTGCAGCGTGTTCGGCTACGACGACAACATGGCCGTCTATCTCAAGGCCACCGGCCGCGAGGCAATCGCCGACGCAGCGGACGCGGTCGCGAGCGACCTGCGCCCCGACGACGGCGCGATGTACGACCAGGTCATCGAGATCGACCTCGACACGCTCAAGCCGCTGATCAACGGCCCCCACTCCCCTGATCGTGCCAACCGGGTCGGTGCCGCCGTCGGCGCCGAAGCGGTCGCTAACGGCTGGCCGCTCGAGATCAGTGCCGCCCTGATCGGCAGCTGCACCAACAGCTCGTACGAGGACATCACCCGGGCCGCTTCGGTCGCCCGCCAGGCTTCAGCTGCTGGGTTGCGGGTCAAGACCGATCTGCTGATCAGCCCCGGGTCCGAGCAGATCCGCGCCACCATCGAGCGCGACGGCTTGCTCGCCGATCTCGAGGCCATTGGTGCCACCGTGCTCGCCAATGCCTGCGGTCCGTGCATTGGCCAGTGGGATCGTCCACCGTCGGAGAACGGCGTGCCGAACACCATCGTCAACAGCTTCAACCGCAACTTCCCCAAGCGCAACGACGGCTCGGCCAACACGCTCAGCTTCGTCACCTCTCCCGACACCGTGATCGCGTTGGCGTTGTCCGGGCGGCTGGATTTCGACCCGACCACCGACACCATCACCAGCCCAACCGGCGAAGAGATCAAGCTCATGGCCCCGGTCGGCGAGGTGCTGCCCGACGCCGGCTACGACCCGGGTGAGAACACATTCACCGCACCCCCGGCTGATGGCTCCGGCGTTGTCGTCGAGGTGTCTCCCACCAGCGACCGGCTGCAGCTCCTGAAGGCATTCGAGGCATGGAACGGCCAGGACTACATGGGTCTTCCCGTTCTGATGAAGGCCCAGGGCAAGTGCACCACCGACCACATCTCGGCCGCCGGCAAGTGGCTCAAGTTCCGCGGGCATCTCGAGAACATCAGCGGCAACTTGTTCATCGGGGCCGTCAACGCCTACGGCGGCGGCGTCGGCGAGGGCAAGAGCGCCATCGACGGCAGCGTCGACAGCTACCCGAACCTGGCCAAGGCCTACGGGGAAGCCCGCATCCAGTGGTGCGCGATCGGCGATCGCAACTACGGCGAGGGCTCGTCTCGCGAGCACGCGGCGATGGAACCCCGGTTCCGCGGCGGCGTGGTGATCTTCGCCCGCAGCTTCGCCCGGATCCACGAGACCAACCTCAAGAAGCAGGGTCTCGTCCCGCTGACGTTCGCGGACCCGGCCACCTACGAGATGATCGAGGAAGACGACCGGATCAACGTCGTTGGCCTGCCGCCGGTACCCGGTCAGAACGTGCGCTGCCAGATCGTCAAGCCTGACGGCTCGCTGATCGAGTTCGAGGGTGTGCACACGTTCAGCCCGGAGCAGATCGAATGGTTCAGGGCCGGCTCAGCGCTGAACGTCGTGCGCCGCAAGGTTGCCGAGGTCGCCGCCGGCTGACGTCGAAGGCCAATCGCGGTCGTGCTCGGCCTGCGTTCGATCGACGAACGCACCGAGCACGACCAGGCCCACCATGAGCACCGCATCGAGCAGCACCAGCAGGATCGGCGCCACGGCCGGATGCCAGCGCGCCTCGCGGAACCACCATGATCCGCTCGCTCCGACGGTGTACCGCTGGAGCACGATCCACAGCGTCGCCACCTGTGCCGTCACCGCTGCGGCAGCGACCACGATCCGGCCGGTCGGGCCGATGCGATCGCGACCCGTCGAGACGCCGATGATCGTCAAGCCGATCGCCGACGCGATCGAATAGCGCCCCTGCCAGATGAAGCCGACGCTGCCAGAAAACACGACCTCGAACAGGATTGGTCCGCCAACGGTGACGGCCAGTACCCACAGCCACGCCCGACGCAGCGTTGCCCCGCCCGCTGCGACGCCAGCCGTCGCGACGCCCCACGCGCAGAGCGCGAGCGTCGCCCACCAGACGACGTGAGCGAACCAGGGCGCCGAGTACTCCAGCCAGCCGAGTGAACCCACCATCTCCCGCCAGGTCTCGGTGGATTGTTCGACTGCGGTCCGAATCGCCGTTCCCGTCGACACGTCCTCGGCGGTTCGTACATCACTGATGTCGACGGCGGCCCAGATGTTCCAAGCAACTGACGCAATCACGGCCGCTACCGGCGGGATGACGAACAACAGGCGCAGCCGTCGGCGGGGGGCACCAACCGTCATGTCCGAGGTGCCGGTCAGGTCGATCAGCAGCGCGGCGCCAGCCATCGCCAACCACCCCAACGCGGCGACCGGACGGATCAGGATCGCAACAGCGGCCGGCCCCGCGACCCAGGTGATGTCTGCCATCGACACGACTCGACTGGTCCGGATCCGTTCGATGCCCACCCACGCAAGCACCGCCAGCGCGATCTCGAGCGAGTTCGGGTTGACCACCCCGAACAGGAACCACGACGCCGGGGTCAGGCACGCGACGAGCAGCACGCCTGCGACTCGCCGCGACCTCGCGATGGCCATCGCGAGCACGACCGCACACCAGCCGCTCGCCACGACGCGATACCAACCAACGTCAGCGGTGTCTCCGAGCAACCGCACCGGCATGCCGACGAGCGCGTAGTAGTACGGCGGATAGGTCCCAGCCGAACTGGCAGCTGCGGCGATGCCCGACGCATCGGGGGCTGCCTGCGCACACGTCGCCGGAATATCGTCATCGTGGCGAAAGCACGTTGGGTCGCCGGTGGTGAGCGCCGCTGCGGCCTCGACGCGGCGGTAGCCGGGATCGAGTTCTGGCACCCGATCTCCGATCAACACCCCCGTTGCGACCGACGCTGCACGCAGCACGTGAGCCGGCTCGTCGGGACCTGCGTATCGGGGTGTCGAGACGGACCAGATCACCAGGATCGCAAACAGCAAGACACCGGTCGCGACTCCAGCCAACCGCTGGAACAGCGGGTGGTCCGGATCCCGCTCCATCGCCTGAAGGTAGCCTGCGCCGATGGATCTGCAGGAGTCATTGCGCACGACCGGGGCCGTTCGGCGCTTCACCACCGAGCCGGTCGATGACGCCACCCTGTACGCGTTGCTCGACGATGCCCGGTTCGCTCCGAGCGGCGGAAACCGCCAGGGATGGCGGGTTGCTGTTGTCAAAACATCGAGCGGCGGCGACAGCTCGGCGTGCTGATGCAGACCGTGTGGAACGAGTACCGGTCCGCTGACGGCGCCAGCACAGCACCATTCGCCGTCGTCGACGATGAGGGCGAGCCGACACCCGCAGCGGATCCCGGCGTCGCCGCCGGTGCACCGTTCGTCGCAAACGACTTGCTCGACCACATCACCGAGATCCCCGTCGTGCTCACCGTCGCAGCTGATCTCCGCCGGATCGCGGTGATGGACCGCGATCTCGATCGGGTTCCGATCACCGGTGGCGCGTCAATCTACCCGTTTTGCTGGAACCTGATGCTCGCTGCTCGCGCCAGGGGGCTCGGCGGGGTGATCACGACCTTCCTCGCTCGCGCCGAACCGGCGGCGCGTTCGATCATTGGATTGCCACCGGCGTCGGCCATTGCAGCGACGATCTTCATCGGCCACCCGGTTCATCAACCAACGCGGCTGCGCCGCGACCCGGTCGAGTCGTTCACGACGATCGATTCCTTCGACGGCGAGCCGTTTCGTGTCTGACCGAGTCGAGCCAGAGATGGCTGCCGACGAGCGCACCACGCTCGTCGAATTCCTCGACTACTTCCGGGCGACGCTGAGGATCAAGGTCGCCGGACTGACGGACGAACAAGCACGTGCGCGCCCGGTTGCGCCGAGTTCGCTCAACGTGGTCGGCCTCGTCCGTCACATGGCCCAGGTCGAGCGGGTCTGGTTTCGCGAGATCCTGGTCGGCGAGGACATCCCTCGTCTGTATTCGACCGCGACCGAGCCAGATCGTGACCTCGACGCGACGACCGAGTGCACGGTGGCTGACGCATTGGCAGCCCTCGACCACGAGATCGCCATCGCGCGACGGGCGATCATCGGGGTCTCGCTCGAACAGCTCGCCGCCGTGCCACGCGCCGACGGTCGCCCGAATCTACGCTGGATCTTGGTCCACATGACCACCGAGTACGCCCGTCATTGCGGCCATGCCGACCTGATCCGGGAGGCCCTCGACGGCTCGATCGGCGACTGACCGCCGCAGCCGCGATGATCGCCCGGGATTCAGCTCTCGGCGATCAAGCTGAACGTGACGACCAGGCGGTACCGAGTGTCGGTGGGCAGGGTGTTGGTCTTAGAGCAGGCAACGAGCGACAGGCTTGGCAGCGGTGCCTGCAAACCAACGTTGTAGATCTCCGCGGCACCGGAGCCGGTGATGTCGCGGCGCGCGTACTGGTACGTGAAGACCCGCCCATCTGCAGCCGTGATGTACACGAGGTCGCCGGGGCCGAGCAGGTGCACATATCGCCAGATACCGCCGTGCTCGGTGCGGTGGGCGAACAACACGATATGGCTCTGCTCGCCGGCCAACCCGGTGCCCGGCCAGTGACCGACGTACCCGTTGTCGACGACGTTGCGGCCAACGCCTTCGATCACCGTGTTGACCTGGTTGATCTTGGGGATCCAGAGCTCGTACGGCATGGGCGCAGGCGGCGGTGGCGGGGGCACGACGTTGATCGGCGCGGGCAGGACCGCTGCGGTTGGTTGGCCGAGGAAGTAGCCCGCCACATCGACCACGAGTGACGCACCGCCCTGGGTGAACACCGCGACGCCGACGCTGGACGTGCGCAGAATCGCGTGGTTGGCAATCGTCTGGTCCTTGTAGGACGCGTTGAGGTTCGAGGCGAGCGGACGGTTGGTGCGCGCCGGGTATCCGGTGAAAAACCCCAGAGCCCGGGTCTCGGTGGCGGTCAGGTTGACGACCACGGCCTGGGAGAGGGAGCGCCCGGCGTAGTCGAACTCGGCGACCCAACCCGCGTACATCCGACCATAGCGGGGGTTCGTGCGAGTGTCGAGCGTACGGTACGGGGCGTTGGGAACGAACAGCCCCTCCGACCCCGCGGGGCTCGTCGGGCCGGTGAAGTAGCCGGCCACATCGACGATGAGATGGCCGCCGGACGACGAGAACACATCGATACCACGAACCGCACCGACGATGCCGATCGGAAGGATCGCCTGGTTGGCACGGGTCTGACCGACTCCGTCGGTGTTGACGCTCGACGACGTCGGGATGGAGCCGCCCGCAGGGAACGCTGCCCAGAAGCCGGCGTTGTTCGACTCGGTGACCGTGAGGTTGACGACCACGGCGCTCGCGGTGGCCGGCACCACGGCTGCCACGTTGACCCGAACGGTGGTGGACGCTCCGACCTTGGCCCCGCTGTCGCGGGTGTCGAGGACACGGAAAGCAGTTGGCAGACCGACAAAACGGCCGGCGGCGACGGCGTCGGTGACCGGGACGTAGGCGCCGTTGACGTCGACGATGATGTCCATCGGCGTCGGGCTGAAGATATCGATCGCGCCGGTCACTCCGAGGCGGACCGTGACGAGGTTCGGCATGATCTGCCCGGCGCGCTCGACGTTGACGTTGGACGCCTCCGGCCGAGCCGTTCCGGCGGGGAAGACGGTGAGAAACCCGAACGTTGTGGTGTTCGCCGCGGTGACATTGAGGACGCCGGCCGTTGCGTTGTTGGGGACATTGCCACGACCACCGATCTGGACCCGAATGGTGTTGGCGTCGATCCGTTGATAGCCACCGATACCGGTCGGGCGCGTGTCAGCGAGTCGGCTCGGGGTGACGGCCACGAATGCCGAGGCGCCGGTCGGAAGATTCACGGCCTGCGGGCGAGGAGTGGCCGCCGACGC
>Ga0105048_10016742_pt1 | contig 11325 bp, 4 predicted proteins | sample MAT05_FD_78382 | JGI IMG/M metagenome (GOLD analysis project Ga0105048, IMG submission 78382) | Freshwater microbial communities from Lake Fryxell liftoff mats and glacier meltwater in Antarctica - MAT-05 | ecosystem: Environmental > Aquatic > Freshwater > Ice > Liftoff microbial mat | place...
ACCAACAAACTCGGCTTCGGACAATTCGCCGTTCTTGTCCGTATCCAGCGATTTGAAGACCGGCAGGAGCGGATGGTTTTCGAGATCGATCGGCGATTCCAGGGCGAGCGACGGCAATCGAGTTGGAGCCTGCCCCTGCACGGACTCGCCGCCGAGCAGTGGCACGATCGTGAAGACTCCGATCCAGATGCTGGTGCGACCGAACACCAAATTGTGACGAACGATTTGAGAGATTGTTCTGTTGTTGCTGATGGACATGGAGACTCTTCATCCGGTTCAGTTCGGGATTTACTGGAAAGCGTCAAGTGTCGAAATTCACATGTTCGAAACGCAGGCGAACAGCTCGGCGATCACGAAGGTTTCACGTTTTTTTTTGCTCGCGGGAAGGACAATTCTGCCGTCGCCCTCGACGGACCCAAAATCCCGCAATCGCGACGAGCGCGACGGCTACTTCGCAGATGACGTAACTCCTGATCCAGGGTGACGTCAATCCAAGGTAAGTCGCGATCGGTGCTGATGGAGGCCGTATCGACTGTATCGTCTGTGTCATCGTTATGCTGAAGGGTACAGGGGACGGGTCTTCCGAGAACCACCATTCGCGGTGCGACAGAAATCCATCTTTATCGACATCCAGCCTGCCAAAGTACTCGGCTGCAAGAGCTGCAAGCACAGGTTTGTTCATGAATCGAAATTCCTCGCGACTCAATCTTCCATCGTTGTCGTTGTCCACTGCCGAATGCCAGGTCGTCAGCAGATTGACATGCGGGATCCGCATAAATTCGCGCAGAGAATAGGCGTTATCACGATCATCGTCGAATCCCGGCAACCAGTAGATTCCGGGAGGTCCCCAGCCATTCGGAAGGTTCAGGAGTTCCGCCGCTGTCACTCCGCCGCTCAAATCCGTATCCAGATTGAGGAACACCGACACAGGATCAACTCGATGAGAACTTTTGGAGAACTCTTCGATCCCAAAGCGGTCCGCAGCGCGCGTGGTAATCCCTGGAAAAGCGATTTCCGCTTCTTCCGGTGAACCTTTCGAGTTTATGTACGTTGAACGCGGAATTTTGTCCCTCGCATCGGGATTCATTCCGAGAAAGGAGCGCCAGTCGAGCACATATCCGGCCTTTGTTCGCAAAAGTTCACCAAGCGGTGTGCGCACGCCAAAGGCGATGTCCAGTGCCAACCCCGCCTCGTCGCGAGTGATCGTGCCGTTGTGATCCAGATCCCAGTTGTTGAACTCCGTTGTCTCCAGTCCCTTCACTCGACTCGCGATTCGCCCGGCGTTGAATTCCGCAGGATCAAGAACATCGTTGTGATCGAGATCCCACTGTGCCCAGTGCTGGAGCATGTCGGAACGCTGCGATTCCGAGAGTTGCACTACGGGATCGGGAAATGAGATGCGATAATCTTCCGCCGCCCAATAAGGGATCGCAAGAAATTCTGTCACGGACATTCGCTGATTTTGATCTGCATCAAACACGTGAAAGTCACGCCGTAATCGGTCGGGCGGACTGCCTTCGGCACTGAATTCGGCGAAAGTCAACTCACCATCGCCATTCTTGTCGAGTAATTTAAGCTTCGAATTCGGATTCGTTGTCTGAAACTTCCATTCGTCGAGTGAAAGTGTGTCATCGTGATTCAAATCCAGACGCCGGAAATATTCGGCGGAAAGCGTTGCCAGCTCAGGACCGGGCAGGAATCGAAATTCCTGACGACTTAGTTTTCCGTCGCCGTCGCTATCGACCGCAGCGTCCCATCGCGCGAAGAGGTTGATGTGAGGAATCAACATGTACTCAGACAACGAAAACGAACCATTGGCATCGTTGTCAAACCCGAACTTGTAGCTGCTGGAAGCGGCTGCTCCCCAGCCATCCGGCAAACCCTGAAGTTCGTTTGGCGACAGTTGGCCGTCCAGATCAGCATCCAGAGTCAAAAACATCAACACTGAGTCGACTCGGTGACCACTTGTGGAGAACTGCGCGATGGTGAATCGCTCAAACCCCGGCTCATTGATCCTGGGAAACCAACTGGCTGCATTCGCCCCGACATTCCGGAGATAATCCTCACGATTTGCGGTTCCGTTTTCGTCAGGTTTCAACGATCGGAACATGACACAGTCAATGATCTTTCCAGAACCGGATCGCAGCAGATCGCCTGTCGGATAGCGCACGCCACAGGCGATGTCGAGCAGGAGTGCCGCATCGTCCCAAGACAACATTCCGTCACGGTCACGATCCCAGTCTGCGAAAGTCGCAGATTCCAGACCAGGAACATACTGACCGATGTTGGCCTTCGTGAATTCGCCACTGCTCAGCGTCCCGTCACCGTCATTGTCCCAGTCATGCCAGCGATCACCAATGACCTGGAAATACGTTTTGGACAACTGAACTACGGGATCCGGCAACGGTGCCCGCTGATCCTCAGGTGTGAAATCGGGAATCGTCAGGAACTCCTGCGGAGTCATTCGCCCATTACCATCGGCGTCAAAGACAACAAAGTCTCGATGCAGGGTGCGAGTCTGTTGCCCGCCGCCATTCACGAATTCCTGTTCGGTCACTACACCGTCCTCATCGGCGTCAAAGAGACGGAACGCAGGGGGCTCGGTCAACGGAGCGGCGGATTCGGAGTTCGCCTGGCCCAGCGCAAGACCAGCAATCCAGGACCAAACCAGGATCCCGGTCAATAGTTCACGCACCGGCGAAACATCGATTTGTGGCAACATGAAATTCAACTCCGAAACAACGCAGTGACTTCATTCAGGAACAGAGACCGAATTGCCATCCGCCTTGTCACCCAGATAACAATACAGCCGAAAGTCAATCGAACTGGCCACGAATCGTACGCTCCCGTCGGCAAACAGAAAGTGTCCTCCCCCGACGTGATGACTGGAACTTCCACAGTTCCTGACTATGTCAACGGGATTGTCGGTGCGTGTGGGGCTGTTCAATTGTTGTCCGGTGTAAAACACAGGGGCATTCCACGAATAGACTGCCGCCAGAGTACACTCTTCGGGATTTCTTTCGCCGCCAGCGATCGTATTGCTGGCTCCATCAGAGATGTCCTTCAGGCGGATGCTGGTCACGCCGCGGTTGAACAAACCAGGACTCGGCCTCGAATGAGGACTCCACCAGGACAGTAAGGATGACGGAGATTCGAAAACGCAGTAGCTCCGATAACCCGCAGTACAGTCCGGTGGAAGCCGATCGGGCAGGATTGAGCCAGCGCACATGGGATAGGCCAGGCCCTGCACAGGGCCGGCCCCTGGACAGGCATCGGTCACGCCCCAGTCGCTGAAGAACCTGCCGTCGCGCGTCGTGAACAGGTTGGAATAAGGATTCGAAGGGCACGCAAACACCGGCAGAAATTTTCCCTGGAACAGAGCACGATTGGAGCCGTCATCCACTGAGATAGAAAAGTTGATCTGCTGATACAGCGCATTCTGGCTGAGATGCGGCAGCAGGAACTCTGGCCAGGCATGTTTGACTGTCGTGAAGCGGGCGTGAACCGGATAATTACAGGTGCTTCCATACGGCAGCACTGAATGTGTGTCGTGGTAGTTATGCAGCGCCGATCCGATCTGGTTCAGATTATTCCGGCACTGAGTCCGTCTCGCGGTCTCCCGTGCTCGCTGAATACCGGGGAGCAGCAATGCGGAGATCAGCCCGATGATGGATGCCACGACCAGCGCATCAATCAGCGTAAATGCGTTTCTTCGTCGGCGCAACACTGAGGGTTGGGTGCGTTGAGATGTCATGGCGACAGGATCGGGCAACATGCATGTTTCCATGGAATGGCCTTCAGGCAGTTACCGTCCGGCGTTTGAAGAACAAAGTGCCCAGGAACCAGAACAGGCTGGTTGCAAGCAGATAATTGAAGGCGACAAACGCCATTGCCCAAATGTCGGCGGCCTGACCTGACGCTGAGTCGTTCTCCCGATTGACTGTCAGAACCCGTTGAGCGGTGTTCATATGCGACTCAATCTTCCGTTCCCATTCGGCGGAGGAACGACTTTCCTCCCTGAGTAGATTCGGCAGGTAGTCGCGCGCGACGGCCAGCAGAGACAGCGATGCCGGATCGCTCACATCCGCCTGGATTTCCAACTTTGGTACAAACGCCATGAGTTTGCCGAGCGAACGGTCTCGGAAGGCGTTCCAGTCTGCGTCGCCGGGATCACTCGACCGAAGTTCCTTCAGTTCGTTATACGTCTGCTCCAAAACATTATAGCATTGCTGCTGTGTGGCCCAGAGTGCCGTCAGTTGTCGATAACCAGTTGCCACGAGAATGACGAGGATGGTTAAACTGACGACACGTAGTTTTGGGGTGGCAGACGAAAGACGGGCAACCGGACGGAACATCTTCCACATGGCACTGCGGATTCCCATCGCTGCTGACTTCCTTAATACAAATCGTGGACGCGGTCGTTCCCGGCAGTGTCGCTTTAAAAGTCGATTTCACGCACACAATGAATCAGAATCTCGCTATTGGCTCATTTTGTCGCATGAAATCGGTTTTAGCAACGACAGGAATCATGAATCACGGCGAAACTCTTGAGGGGAAAAAACGCAGAATGACCATGAAATCGCTGCAGCGCCGACGCTGTCGTCCGGCTGAGGGCACGTTCGCGAGTGTTTTCAATTGGGTTATGGTCGCTGTATGCGCTGCATCTCTATGTTCAGCAATGGGCCAAACGGCGAGGGCGGGCGATGTCGTCATCCCTCAGGAACGGGAAATCCGGCGGTTAGTCCTCCAGCATCTGCGTGATGGCGATCTTGAGCAATCGCTAAAGGCGCTCGAGGCCGTTGTTGATCGGACAGGTTCGATTTCCGTTGCCGACAACGACCAACTCTTCCCTGTCTGCGCGGGGCTGCACCGGGTTCTGTCTGCGTTGAGCAGCGAAGAACAGTATGAACTGCTGTTTCGATGGACGATGCCTGAGGATTCGCCGCCGAAGATACGCCTGCTGAGCGGCCTGGTACCCACGGTGGCACCGCCCGCCGAATTCGCGCGGATCTTTGGTGAGCGTCCACAGGCATCGTCGTTTCCCGTATCGTCAATCGGCGATATTCGCGGTCTGTTCTGTACCGGCTGGACGCTGGTCGTCGCGGCAAGAGAATGCGGCAAACTGCAGCCACTGATCATGAAACTGGAATCCATGGCAGAGCAACAGGTGCCGAATGCGGAATTTCTGCTGTGGCTGGCTCAACTTGCCGACGATCGCAGGGACATGGAGCAATTGGCAGAGCAGCTTTCTCAGCGAGTGAATCCTTTGCGTTCGCCACGCCAGACGACCGGTACAGTATCCGCTTCGATGGATCTCAGCGTCGTCGTGCTGGCGGCAGCGGCGTTGCATCACCCGCAAACTCGGCCCCAAAGCGAAGAGATCCTGTCACGACTTTTGGCCAGCCAGTTGAGTCATCGGTCGCCCTTCCTCCGATCATTTCTGCGACAGGCGCATGCAACTGCGGTCCTGAAGAATCGGGGGACCACGGACGTCTCATCACTGATGGCGACGCCATGGAAGTATTGGATTCCCGTCTCCGAAGGTGGGGCAAATTCGAACGCGCTGGCCGAGGCGACATGGCTGGTTCACGAAGATCACATCCTGCACTTGTCGGGGTCGGGGGAAGACCTTCTTCTGTTTCGTTATCCGCTGTCAGGGCAATTCCAGTTTGAATTCGAAACTCAGCTTGACCGCACGAATGAGGCAAACGGTGGACTGGTCTTCGGTGGGCTCCATTTTCAGGCATCGAACCATGCGGGGGAATTTGACGTCTGGGGGCCGATCGGGACACGATCCAGAAAACGGTTCAGTCCATTTGTGCGTCTGTCGGATCAGCCGATGTTCAACCACTGGTCGGTGACCGTTACCTCGGATCAGGCGACGGTTGCTGTCAATCGTCATCCGATCAGGACGGACGCTGTCGAATTTCAATCGTCGCCGTGGATCGGCCTGCGAAGTTCGGATCAGAGTCGTCCGCTCTTCCGCAATCTAAAGCTAGCGGGGCAACTTGTGATTCCTCGATCCGTTCCGCTCGTGCAGGGCGATGTCCTTCGAGGCTGGCAAGTTGATTTAATGGGGTCAGACCCTCTACTGACGACCTTCGAAGCCAAAAACGCACACGACTCGGCGTCGGCTACCAACAGGAAAGGGTCTGACCCCATTAAATCAACCATCATCAGCCCGGGCTCGGTCTGGCGCGTGGCGGACGGCGTGATTGAGGCTCCTCTCAACCGCGAACGAATTGGTTCATCTGTGACTCTCGAAGAACGCTTATCCTGTCTGCGTCCTTTGCTGGGTGGTGAGTCCGTCAGCTACGAGTACTTCCATGAACCCGACGCATGGGATGTGAGTCCAACGCTGGGGCGGCTGGCATTTCTGCTGCGACCGGACGGAGTCCAGCTTCACTGGGTGACCGACGGCGAAAATGAATGGAGCGGACTGACAGCAGACAATTCGCTGGCGGAACCATTGAACCGACGCGGTCCGGAGAAACTGCCGTTAAAGGTCCATGACTGGAATCACGTCACACTGGCCCGGTCAAACGACCAGTCGCTCACGGTGTCACTGAATGGTGTGGAGATCTACCAGCGACCCATCGACTGGGTTGGAGATCAACGATTTGGTTTTTTCCGTGATCCCTCCGCAGGTGGAGTGCAGATTCGCAATGTGGTTCTGACAGGCGACTGGCCGGAGACAGTGCCTCAGGAGTGCTTCAACAATCCGGCGGCGACGGAAGCCAGACCTCACAGCGATGCGGATCGTCAGGCATTCAACCGGCTGCTTCGTGAAGAATTCCTGAGCGAGGATATCTTCAACATCCGACGTCGAGCGTTGGCAATGCCGGTGTTGGAACGGTTCGAGTTTCTGTCCCGGTGGATATTGCCGGGACCCGACCACTCAGGCTTTCGGATGCGAGGCGAATTCGCGCCAACGCAGCCGGCACCAAATGCGGCGGAACCCGGAATCGACCAGGCTGACCTTGGCGGGTCAATCGTGTCGCCCGTTTTCGACTGGCTCGATGCCGCCAAAGAGCTGGATCGTCTGACCGAATGTCGTCAGCTCGTCGCGGCAGCCGCGGCCTTGGACGACGAACAGCAGCGCCGCTCTCAGGCAGCTCTGCTGTTCCTGTTGAGTCTCGAACTGAATGATCCCGCTGCGATCACTGCCGATGGCGAACAGTTCTTCAAGTTGCTCGCACTGCAGTCACCGCTCGGAATCGCGGATCAATGGCCTGAGACTCTGGCGTCCGTCCGCGGATGTCAGCGATTTGCCGATCAGAAAATCGTCTCGGATTTGCTTGACGATCTTTATACCCGCCGAACTCAGCAATCACGGCCACTCGGAATCCCCCTGTGGCATGCTCACATTGCCGCTCTGTACGGACAATTGCAGTTGCCGCAACGTGACCCAGGCGCAGTACAAGGCTCATCCCTGACGTTCAACGAATGGATTCCAGTCTCGGCTGCCACAGCATCCAGTTGCGGCGACGGCTATCCGAACCTTCGCTGGCAACAGCATGATGGACAGGTCACCCGGATTTCTGGCCACGGTGACGACTTCCTCTTTTTCAGGCTGCCTCTTACCGGGGACTATGAAGTGGAATGCGATCTCATCCAACCCGCATCTCAGCCCAGTCAGATGTTACTTGCGGGAACCTATTTCGGTACGCATGCGGATCCCTCGCTGCTGGAAGTCGGCACGTTTGGCACCCGGTCGCCATTCGTCAAGCTTGATCCGCCCTTCACATCTTTCCATTTCACGGCGCGGTATCGGGGCGTGCTTCGCAACGGAACTCGCACGATCTTTATCAACGGGCGCAAGGTAAAAAGCGATACGCCGCCCGATGCACACGATCCCTGGATCGCGGTCCGCTGCGGGAACAACTCCCTGGGAGGTGTGCAGGATCTCCGCATCACCGGGCAGCCTCGCGTGCTCGACGCAGTTCCGCTGTCGTCGTCCGCAGGTCTGACTGGCTGGCTTCCATACCACGTGGAATCTGGTGAAGGGACCGAGGACGAATGGCAACGTGTTGATGATCCACAATCCAGCGGATGGATTGTCGGTCGAGTCAATCCCAGACTGGGCGGCACCTGTGCGGAAAGCCTGTTGAGATATCAGCGTCCGCTGGTGGAAGATGGGTCCATTGAATACGAGTTTTTCTTTGACCCCGGCGTGGTGGAAACTCATCCGGCGCTGCATCGACTGGCCTTCATGCTGACACCGTCTGGCGTCTGCGAGCACTGGATCACGGACGGACGCCACGACAGAACATCACTGTCTCCGGACAATATTCAGATTGTTCCAAAAAACCGCCGTGGCCCTGCGGAGATTCCGTTAAGGGCCAACGAATGGAATCATCTGAAACTCACGATGAGCGGCGCGATGGTTGCCATCGAGCTCAATGAACAATTGGTTTATGAACGAGAACTTGAGCCGACGAATCAGCGTTCATTTGGGCTGTTCCACTTTGCTGATCGGTACGAGGCCCGGGTACGAAACGCCGTGATGCGAGGAGAATGGCCAAAGGCGTTGCCGGATATTGCGCATCAGGAACTGGCCGGTCATCCCGTCATGGACCAACTGGATGCGGATCTCCCGCGCCTGAAGTCCATTTTTTCGCACGACTTCCAGAAAGACGGACTGCCGGAGAAATATTTCAAAGTGCCGCCGTTCGCCAACACCGCGAGACTTCTCCCCGGTCCGGACGGCGTGCAGGCGTCGCAATTTTCAACAGGCGGGTGGGTGACCACCGAGATCATGCCGCGATTTTCCCTGTCGGGAGATTTCGACATCGTAGCGGGTTTCACCAGGCTGCAGGTGGAAAAGAACAAAGGCGACTTCGGCATCATGCTTCAGGTGTGGCTCGACGAAGCTCGCAAACCAGCTTACGGAATCAGCCGACTGCTGACTTCGGTGGGCCGCCATGAGTCACATTCGTCTGTGTCATTCGAGCAGGCCGATGCCACCCGCTCGTGGAGCGCCGAAACGCGCCCCAACGAAGCCGTCAACGGACGACTGCGCATCGCGCGTCGAGGAGATACGATTTTTACTCTGATTGCTGACGAGAATTCGAGGATCTTTCGGCTGATCGAATCAGAACCAGTATCCCCGGCGGGCATCGTGCGAGACGGAGTTCGACTGCAGGCGCTTTGTGCCGGTCCAGGTTCGTGCAGGGTGAACTGGACTAGCGTCGTCCTGCGGGCAGAATACATGACGTTTTTCCCCGAAACGCCCGAGTCACTCATGAATCAGCTCCAGATCACAAAGCCTGACGGCACTGGGCTGCAGATGATTGCGTCTTCAGCCGCTCTGGCCATGACACATCTTGCGAATCCCGAATGGTCGGCCGACGGACGCAGGATCGTAATGGAAATATCGAACGGTTCGCCAATAACATCGCGGGTTGTCGTCGTGAATGCCGACGGTCAAGAACTGAAGGATCTGGGGCCAGGCCTTTCGCCCAGTTTCAGCGCGGACGGCAGTGAAATTATCTTCTGCCAGCCTGTGAAAGGTATGATGCTGATGAAACTGGACGGCTCCGGTCGTCAAGTCCTCGACCCAGGCGGCACAGGTCCTCAGTTTTCGCCCGACGGCAGGCTGATTGTCTACCACAAGCAAGGCGACATCACATTGATGGATTTCGCCACGCGCTCGACACGACCATTTCTGTCAGGCGAAGCTGCTGACCGCTACACCAGCCTGGGCGGAAACGTCGCCTGGTCTCACGACAGCCGTTCAGTTGCTTTCAAGGCGCGCCGCCGGGATGGGAACATCGTGGATCTGGTCGTGGCGGATGTCGATTCCACCGAAGGTCCGACAATGATCTATCCCCAGGCAGACGCTGTCATCGATGATTTGACCTGGTCGCCGGACAATCAGCAAATCATCCTCAGTCTTCAAACTCTCGGCACCCCCGGCCCAAAACTGCACGGCATCAACCGCCATCCGCCGGGTCCGCCCCAACCACTCTCCGCTCAGCCGCTCGACTACAAAGTCACCGGCCTCGCCTGGTCCCGCGACGGCAAATGGCTTGCACTTACCACTCAGCATATTTCAAAACCGATCGAATGGACGACGATCGAAAACGCTGACTCAGAGTAGTCATTGCGTTGATCGCCAGTCAGCGTCAGAAGGGTGGGGCTGACCAAAGCAAGGTATCAACTGTGAGCGAATGGCCCACACTTGCGAGAGGGTCAACAACAACGGTCGCCAACATCCGATTTGGCAAAGCGATTCTGCTCCGACGCTTCAGCGGTGAATCGATGATCACGATCTTCGATGGCGGGCATGAAAGCCATCCGGACGTTGCCCCGGAATGGCTGAGTTCAAAACGGCAAGCCGTGAAGAATGCTCCAGGGAAGACGAATTAGTGCTTTGTCAGGACTTGATTTTGGCGTAGGCCGGACCAAGCGAATCGCCGTTCCGGCACCTGGCCGATCTGCCGGAACGGCGCTGCGCTTGGTCCGGCCTACAGATTCAGCCCCGATTTGTCGGCTTGACAGGTCACCAGGACCATGCAACCCAGTGGAGCAAGCGGCTAAGGACTGAGACAGAAATAAGTGGGGCACGATTCCTTCGTGCCGAGCACGTTAGAAACGTGCTCCACATCGGAAGACGACGGTTATTTCTGCGCCGGTCCTAATTCAAAACCCCCAACTTCGTGAGCTGATCACGGAATTGCCGCTTGAGGTCCTCGGCGTCGTTGTACCGGGTCCAGAAGTGGCCAAGGTCTGAGAGCTTCTGTTGAAATCGCTCCAGTGAATCGAGTTCCGCTCGCTTCGACCTGATCTCGTCTCCCGACAACTGAAAGTCGCGGAAAAATGTGAAGATCCTTGGTTTATCGGTCGCCTGGAATTTCGCCCAGGCGACGTCGAATTCTTCTTCCGTGAATTTGCCGACTTTCGTCTTGAACAGGCTCACGACGATGTCGCAGTCTCGCAACGCTCGGTTGTATTCGTCTTGCAGGCGCGTCTTCGACATCGCGTCCAGAAAGGTCTCCCAGCGTATAATCTCCAGGTAGACGCCTTTTTCTTTGAGATGATCGTTCTGCTGCCGGAAATACAGATCGAATTCGTCGCGGTCTTCTCGCAGTTCCGCCGATGAGGCCAGGAAAATCCTGATCGTCTTCAGATCGTTCTTATTCTTGCCCTTCCTCGCATTGGTTGGTTTTTTGGTCCTTGCGGGTGTTGCTTTCTTCGACGGCCTGGCTTCTGGTTCCCGCTGAGTCGGCTTTGTGGCCCAGTTCGGCAGGTGCTCCAGCTTCAGGCCGTCCAGCAGTTCCAGCAGGCTCACGTCGTCGCCGCTCTTGTGGCATTCGATCGTCA
>Ga0105048_10016744_pt1 | contig 11325 bp, 6 predicted proteins | sample MAT05_FD_78382 | JGI IMG/M metagenome (GOLD analysis project Ga0105048, IMG submission 78382) | Freshwater microbial communities from Lake Fryxell liftoff mats and glacier meltwater in Antarctica - MAT-05 | ecosystem: Environmental > Aquatic > Freshwater > Ice > Liftoff microbial mat | place...
CAACACAATTTACTGAAGGAGTTAGAGCATTCCTGATTTTACGACTAGACGGTGGGTCGTCGGTCAATTGTTGGAGAACGTAATTAAGGGATTTGGATTTAATCTATAATTGTTGTTTAGGAACAAGGGTAAGATTACCACCTAGCATGGCTTTGTATTCCTCCCCGGCTTCTTTCATGTCTAAATCGTCTACGACATATATCCAAACAAAATTTACGTTCATTCCTTTATTTTGACTTGGATTAAATAAGCGAAATACGTTTAATAGAATTATAGACGACGATGTGTTAAAATAATCCAATTCTACTTTAAACTCCGTTGCACCTGGAGCAATTTCAATGTATTTTTCAATCCATGTTTTAACAGGAATAAAGAAATCGACTGCATTTTCGGGCACACATCTTCCTGAAATTGAAATTTTACCAGTTGCAACATCTCCATTAATTGTAGGCGTTTTAACTGTTCCGGGAATATTTAAAATTTCAAGTTGAGACATAATTAAATTTTATCTACTTCGTGTAGTACGATTAATCCTTTTAAAAGTTCGTTGTAATATTGTCCAATACTCTCCATTTCGGTGTCACCTTGCTCATAATACCAATTTACAATTAAGTTGGATTTAATTCCCACAGTGCTATGCATATTCTTAAGCATTTCAGTTATGAGCCGGCTAGTGGTATTATTCATAAAACTCAACGCTATGGTTATATTTGTTGTTTTTGCTGGGTACGCAAGGTATTCAGCAATCCATCTATTCAAGGACCAATAGGTGCTATTTGCGTTTTCAGGAAAGGATTTTCCTCTTAATTCAATTATGCCTTCCGCCTTATTAAGTTTCACGTATGGAGTTCTTTTCGTAGCAGGAATTTCGACGTCAACAAAACTAAATGTTATTTCATCCAAATCCTTCATAAAGCTAATTTATCAATTTTAATTTGAATAGGGTCATAAACTTTAAATTAACCAAGTTAAACAAATGAATGTTTAATGCGAATGAACGATTATCATTTAATACAGATACCGTATCGGCATTTACATTACTTAGTTCAAATTATCCTTTGGACTAATTTGAACTAAGTAATGGTATAATAGACAGAAAGAAGAAAACGGAATAAAAAAAACCTTGTAACGGCAAATAATTTACGTTTAATACCGATGTGAAATAAGTAATGGTCCAATTCCGTTTCATTGCATTGCACCAAACTTCTTTCCAATCGGCATATACCATTGTAAGATTTATAATTATTGGCATAATTTCTAAATCACATTGGTATAAAAGGCATTTATAATTTGAAATTATAGTAACTACAAATTAGAGATATACTTAATAATTCAATTTAGTTAATTAAAGTTCTTCTAGAAAAATTATTAAAGAGAATTAAAGAATTTGACAAAGGTTAAAACAAAATTCCAATAAAAAGTACATCATCAATTTGATCCCAATCAGCTATCCAATCTTTGAAATTTGTTTCAACGGTTGATTTGTGTTCGTTACGTGGAAGCGACTGTATATTTTGGATAATATTGTTTACCCCCGAAACTTTTAATTTTCTGCCATCCGGTCCGCCAAATTGATCTGGAAAACCATCACTAAAAAGGAACAGCGAATCACCAGGTTCCATGTGATAACGTTTTAACGTAAACGGTACGTTGCGATTGTCACCGCCGCCAATTGGTTTTTTATCACCGGGCACCATTTTAATTTCTTTGTTTTGTATGATAATTGAATTTCGCATGGCAGAAGAAATTAAAACTTCTTTCGTTGTTAAATTCACTTCGCAAAGTGTTATATCCATTCCATCTCTAGATTGCATAAATGCTTCGTCGGATGTCATTTCGGCATTGTATTTTTGATGAAGTATGGTTTCAATTTCTTTGTCTAATTCAACTAAGATTTTCTCAGGCGATTTCCAACCCCATCTTGCCATCGCATATAAATTCCGCAATGTTACGGAACCAATCATACTCATGAATGCCCCTGGAACACCGTGCCCTGTGCAATCAACACATGCTATAATCAGGCGATTGTCAATTTGTTCAATAAAGTAAAAATCACCACTTACAATATCTCTTGGTTGAAAGAAAACAAAGGAATTTGGTAATGCATCTGATAAAATTTTTGTTTCAGGTAGAATTGATGTTTGTATCCGTTTTGCATAATTGATACTATCCGTCATGTCTTTATTGATCTCTTCAATTCTTAATGCTTTATCTACTACTTCCTTCGTTTTTATTTCTAATTGTTCTTCCAATATGATTTTTGCTTTTCTAAGATTTTGAAGACGCACTCTTATTACTAAAATCACGATACATGAAAGTAGCACAGTAAGAATTAAATAGAACCACCATTTTTTCCATATCGGAGCATCAATAATTATTTTTATTTTGGCTGGATTAATTGTGCAAACATCATCACTGTTGCAAGCAAATACAGTAAATTCATATTCACCATCACTCACTCTTCCGTAAGTTGTTGTTGTTTCTTTTGTTACATCCGATATTCGTTCATCATAACCATTTAGCGAATATTGATAAGTAACTTGTTCGGAATTTTTGAAACTGATGCCGATATAGTCAAATTGAATTCGATAATCGCCATAAGGCAATCTTATTTCGTCATTTGTATTGTAATATTTTTCACCGATTTGAACTTTTGTAATATTGACTTTTGGCGGTGCATTATTTTTTTTGTCTTTAGTTGGATCATATTTTATGGCGCCACTTTCAGTTCCAATCCACAAATAACCGCGGCTATCAAGAAACATGGCGTTTTGGTTCACTTGATCTTTTATACCGGAATTGTGATCAAACGCTACAATTTTATTTTCCACTTCATTTATCTTGCTTAATCCCCCACGATGTCCAACCCAAATATTATTATTGACATCAGCATGAACGGAATAACAATAATTAGACATTAATCCATCTTGGGTAGAATAGTTGGTCAAGGAATCATTGAGTAATTTGTAAACTCCTTTTTCAGAAGTTGCAATCCAAATAGCATGATTTATATCTTCACAAATCGAAACAATTTCTAATTCACCAGAGGATCTTATTTCATATTCTTCAATCGCTTCTTCATTTAGTGCGAATAAAAGTCGACTTTGAGTACCCATCCAAATTTTTCCGTTGGAAGCACGATACACAGTTTTGATGGAATTATGTGCGAGACCAGAACTTGTATTAAATAACGTAGAGGTATTTGTTGAAGGGGCATATAAAATTAGCCCACCTTCTGTTGCAACAACAAGGTTTAATTTATCTCCTGTAATTTGATTAATTGCATTTCCAAGATTTCCAAAATTCCAATCTACTTTAATTATTTTGTCTTTTACTAAATCAAATTTGTACAATCCGCTTGATCTTGTTCCAATCCATAAAACCGAATCTATTTCATATAATGCGGTAACGTGATCATTTACGAATCCGTTTTTGTCGTTATAAAAAGACCAACTTTCTTTAAGTCCGGCTGAAATTCTTATTAATCCATTTTCAACACCAAACCATCTGTTATGTTCATCAATCCAAATGGATTTAACATTGTTTCCATATTGATCTGGCTGGTGCGAATAAAAAGTAAAAAAGTCATCTACTAAAACTGAAAGACCAGCACCAAAAGTACCAATCCAAATATTGCCCTCCATGTCTTGAAAAACAGAATTGACATAATTACTTGAAAGGCCTGTATTTTCATTATAGACGATAAGCTCATCGTCTTGTTCTGAATTTCCGACAATTAATTTAAGTAAACCTTGTCCGTAAGTACCTAACCAAATATTTGTGTCAGCATCTTCCATAATTACCTTAAAAGAGTAAGACGAAAAATCCATGTCTTCAAAATCACTGAATTGAAGATTACCTTCATTCAATCTCAGTCGCCTTAATTTTCCATTTTGAGAAGCAAATAAGTATGCACCCGGTTGTTTACTTTTATAAATTGTTGTAATTGTTTCATCTTCGTAGTAGCGTTTTTTTAGCTTCCAAGTTAGCCCATCAAGAACGATGTGCATAATACCGTTTGCTGTACCAAGCACTATATTTTTTTCGTCAATACATTTTAACGCATAATAACCATCTGATTTGAACCATCCAATTTTTTTTATTTTCTTTTTAATAATAGAATAGACTCCGATGTTTTGAGAAATGAAATAAATGGATTCTCCAATTCCTGTAATTTCGTTGATGACACTGTTATTGTTAACATGGGTAGGATACTGAATAAAGATTCCATTTTTTAATTGAGTTATAGCACCTGAATTATGGCCAAACCAAATAGATCCATCTGTAGCTTCATAGGAACAGGTTATAACATCTTCAACTAAACCATTTTCTTTTTTGTATGTTTTGAATTGATGTCCGTCAAAACGCGAAAGACCTTCACCAGTGCCAATCCATAAATAGCCATTTTTGTCTTGATCGATGGAGTAAATGAAATTTTGAGGTATACCATTTTCAATCGTGTAGTTATTGAAACGATAAGTCTGTGATAAACCAACGTTAAAAAATAAAAATATAAAAATGAAATTGACTAAACGCATTTTAATTTACTTGGGAATAACTTTAATTGTTGTGGTTGGTTTTGGAACTCCACCTATTGGTACCGACCAAAAGGGTAATGCATCGCCATATTGATTTGTAACATAAAATGTGACATTGTTTCTTTTTATTGGATCTTCTTTACGTTTTACAAATTGTATATCGAAAGAAGTTTCTTTTTCTTTTTGCAAAATTTTATGTTCACCATGCATCCAAACATCGTTGCCAGACATTGTTAAATGTATAGCTAGTCGGGCAGCTGTTGTAATTTTGATATCACCATCACTATCATAATCAAAATTGGATTGTTTAATTGAGATAACACTTGAATCTACGTAAGGATAGATATGGGATATTTCGTTTGCGTCTTCATTTAATCTAAATGTGTATTCAAAAGTAAACGCATTTCCACCTTGAATTTTTTTGTTTTCGGTTGGCGATGTACTTAAATAGTATTTATAAAGATTTCCGTCGTTACCGGATACGCCTTCGCAAATAAATTTAATGACGTATCCGCCATAATTTGAAGATAGCTCTCCTGACGTTGGGTTAAAGGGGCCAAATGAATACCATTCTCCGTCCATTTCATCTACAAAAGTTTTGCTGGCTAATAAATTTCCACTTTTATATTCACCACTCGGAGTTTGTGATCTTGCAGCTTTATTAGTGATACAGCCCGTACCGCCATATACAGAAAATTTAGTAGTTGTATTAAACTCACCTTTAGCTTCGTCTATTTCACCACCAGTTCCAGGATCAAACACTCTAATATACACAGGGTCTTTATGTGATTTGGGAATAGAGAAAAAGAAAATTTGAGTAAAGTCATCATCTCCCCAAGAAGTTTCACCGTCTCCGCCAAAAGTTACGAGATACGGAATATTTTCTTCCACAGATGGGAACGGTTGAGCAAGCGCTGCACTAGAACTAATTAAAAGGATTATTAATACGTTCGTTAATTTCATACTACTTATTTTCTTCCAGCACATTCAATAATTGCGCCAATTTTAATTGCTGATTAATGTAAAATCTACTCTTCTGTTTTTTTTGCGACTTTCTTCTGTGTCGTTTGTATCAATTGGTTGAGACTCACCGCGTCCTTTGGCAGTCATTCGATTTTCATTAATACCAGCTTTAATTAAAAATTCTTTTACGGACTCCGCACGTTTTAATGAAAGTAGTGTATTATTTTCTATACTTCCTTGTTCATCTGTGTGTGCGGTGATTAATAATTTTAAATCTGGAAAAAGCAAAAGAATTTGAATTAGTTTATTTAATTCTGTAATTGCTTCTGGTGTTAAATCCCATTTACCAGAATCAAATTGAATATTATCTAAAACAAAAATTTCATCAATGGGAATTTGCATTAAATCATCTGTTATAAAACTTCTTACAATTGCTTGATCAAATCCTAATTCAATTATTTTCATCCACAATTTATGCGGTTCTTCAACATTATTAAAACTTCCTACCAAATAAATAAATACATTTTCTTCTTCAATGTATTTTAAAGTGAAACTGCCAAAGGGTTCCAACATTTTTAAACGATGATCGTTATCGGCTAATTTTTCGGTTGACCTAATAGCTTCAACTGTATAAACTAAAGAAAGCGAATCATTTGGTGCGGTATAAAAATAATCTTCATTTTTAATTGCGTAGGTCAATTCACTGTGGTTAACTACTTCATCTTGGTTTAAATAATTTGAATCACAAACTATGGTGCGTGTTACGCAATCACGAATGGTATCTAAAGCAGTATTTTTTCCAATAATTCCAAGTTTAACAGAATAGGTGCCGGGTTTATTAAAAGTATGTTGAATGTCAAGACCTTTTTGTTTTGTGCCATCACTAAAAAACCAATAATACTGATCAACCTTTACATCAGGTAAAAATGTTTCGCTCCCATTCAATGAAAATAACTCTCCAGGTTTAACGGTATCCGGAGCTGTAATATAAGGTTGCTTTTCGTATTCTAACAAAAGATAAAAATAACTTTGATTGTAATATGTTTTACCAATAACCGTATCAACGATATCTAATGTAATTTCATATTCTCCAACACTTGGAAAACAATATTCAATTTTTTCTCCTTGTTTTTTATCTTCGTTTATATTCCATTGATAAATTAGTGATTCAATATTGCCAAGCTCAAATGAATTTTCTTCATAAAGCGTATAACAAAATGAAATTTCAACTTGATCATCGCATGCATCAAACTTTGGAAAATTTGAGACGAATGACCAAACTTGATCAATTCCATTTCTATTGGAACTAAAATAACCAGACTCTAAATTATCTTTTGTAATTAATCCAAAATCATCGAACGAGCTATTTATGGCTTCATCCAAAACAACTGGAATAGAGGGTGAGATATCTAAATTTACTTGATACACATCTAATCCTCCGAAAACTTTTTTATTGCAAGCAAAATAAAGAAACTTGTTACAAATCGAAGGAAATAATTCGTCTTCGGCAGAATTAATTGTTGAGCCTAGATTAACTGGTTTTGACCATTCACCATTTGTTTTAATACTTTTCCAAATATCAAATCCGCCAAAACCACCTGGCATATTACTGGTAAAAAATAAAATGTTACCTGAATAGTCAAGTGCTGGATGCGAACAAGTATAATTGATGTCGTTAAATGGCAAAGCTTTCAAAGTTGACCAACTGTTTTCAGTAAATTCCGATTCGTATAAACCTAATGGATTTGAAGATAGTTGAAGTTCTTTATTTTTTTGTTCGGTCTTTAAATTGCGCGAAACAATGCAATTTCCACCATCATGATTAAATGAAATTGGCCCATCGCTATAGTCCGTGCGAAACATTTTATCAAACCGTGCCATTGAATCTGGATTAGATGGATTAATCAAATATAAATCCAAAGGTTCTTTGTCAGATTCATCTAAAACGGTTTTTAAGAATCTATCTTTTTGATCTGAACAAACAACCAAATTGCTTTTCCAAAATGCTGGAGAAAAAGCGGAACCGCGAAGTGGTGTTTCAATGCAGGTTACAGAATATTGTTGGCCAAAATTGACCAACGGTATCAAAATAAAAAAGCCGATACAAATTAGTTCTCTCACTTTAGTTACTTGTCATTTTTGTTCGTGTTGCACAATTAGAATCCAAGAAATCTTGGACTGCTTAATCCGGTTTTAAATAGCATGTTGTACTTCAAACTAAGTTCATGTGATCCACTATTGTATTTGAAAATTGGGCTCAATGGCATGCCAAATGAATACATAATAGCGAATTGTTTGGTAACATTAATATTTATCAAAGCGATTAAAGCATCATTAGTGCGATAAGAAATTCCTGCTCCAAAATATTGAGAAAACTTCAACATTAAATTAAAATCAAATTGAAGCTTTTCTTTATAGCGGTATTTAGCCAATACAGATGGTTTTAATTCGAGTTCATTTTTAAATCTAAAAACATAACCTCCACCTAACATCAAATTATAATTTTTAAAATCATTTGTAATGTTAAAATCGACTCCATCATAATCATGTGTTAAAAAAAAGGGTGCAGAAAAACTTAAGAAATAGTTAGTTGAATAATAATGAATCCCAAAACTAAAGTCGGGCAAAATACCCATAGGTGAATCGTTAATCAAAAGTTGATCTTGTAAATCCACCACATCTAAACGACTGTAATACGTTTTCTGCAAGTTAATTCCACCCGCTAATCCAAAGGATAAAGTTGACTCTTTGAATCTAATTCGATAGGCATAAGAACCAAATATTCCAGTGTTTCTATTTATGCCAATTTGATCAGCAAAAACTTGTAGGCCTATTGCCGAATTTGATTTTTTTAATGGAGCGTGAATTGTAAAAGCCTGTGTTGTTGGTGCTCCCGGAAAACCAATCCATTGTGCTCTTAATGTTGCAACCATGCTTAACGCTTCTTCACTTCCTGTATAAGCAGGATTTAAAGCAACCCCATTAAACATGTATTGATTCAATAACGGCGTGTGTTGTGCAAATGGTTTTGCACAAATGAATAAGAGTATGATTAATAAATTCCTCATCGTTTAATTACTACATATCCTGTAACTGTTCTTTCTCCTTCTAGCATCACAATATAAAAATAGGTATCATTGCTTAATTCATTTCCAGAATTGTCTACACCATTCCAATCATTGATGTAATTATTTGTTTCAAAAACTAATTGTCCCCAACGGTTAAAAACTTGCAGCGTGTTGGAAATATTTTCGATTCCTTCAATCAAAAAATAATCATTTTGATTATCGTCATTCGGTGTTACAGCTTGAGGAAAAAATAAATCATTGACATAAATTGTAACTGAATCAGACACTAAATTGCAAGTGGCGTGAGTAACAGTCCAAAGAAAAGTATTTTGGCCAAGCACTAAATTTGTTACAGATGATAATGGATTGGTTAGATCGAAAATTACCGAACTGCTTGAAGCGCTTATCCATTCACCTGTTCCTAACGCTGGTACTTCAGCATCTAAAGTGGAAACAAATAAATAATTTAATTCTTGGTCAGTTCCAGCATCTGCCGTAGGTCCTTCAAAAATGTAAATGTTAAAGTTGGATGTATTGATGCAACTTGGTCCTGGCGTTGTATATGTAATAATATAGGGTCCACCAATAGTTGATGCTGACAAATCAATTTCACCCGTTGAGGTGTTTAAGAAAATAATTTCTGTAGGCCCCGAGAAATTACCGTTTGGTGTTGCAACTGCAATAGCTGACGGATTTCCTTCTGTTGAACAATAAGATGTATCATCGTAACTAAAAGAAGGAGTCTCTTCTAAGTTGATTGTTACATTAAATACAAATGATACTGGACACAGTGCTCCAGGCGTAGTATATGTTATATTATAATTTCCACCGCCAGTAGATGCTAGTAAATCAATTTCGCCAGTAGGAGATGGACTTCCATCAGTAAAAATAATTCCAGGATCTGCTGTAAAAATCCCTCCGATTGTTCCTGTAATAGCAGGTAGTGGATTTATATCTGCTTGACAATATGCAATTGAACCGAATGAAAAGGTAGCATCCTCTTCTAAATCAACTGATACATCAAATGTTGAAGTGTTTGTGCAATTTGGTCCTGGAGTTAAATATGTGAGTGTATAAGGTCCTCCAACTAAAGAAGCGGTTAAATCAATTTGTCCTGTTGCAGACGGACTTCCATCAGTAAAAATAATTCCAGGATCTGCAGTAAAAGTTCCGCCAGCTGTTCCTGTAATTGTTGGAAGAGGATTTGGAGAACCATGGCAATACGCTGGCGCATAACTAAAACTTGGGTCATCTTCAATTCCAATTGTCACATTAAAAATAAATGTATTTGGACATAATGGTCCAAGCGTAGTATAAGAAATAGCATAAGTTCCGCCACCTGTAGACGCCACTAAATCAATTTCGCCAGTTGAAGAAGGACTTCCGCCAACAAAAATAATTCCAGGGTCTGCAGTAAATGTTCCACCTAAATTACCCGTAATTGTTGGCGTTGGATTTACATCCGCCTGGCAATAAATTAGTGATGAATAAGAATAAGATGCATCATCTTCCAAATTAATCATGACATCAAATGTCGAAGAGTTTGCACAATTTGGTCCAGGAGTTAAATAGGTAATTGTATAAGGCCCACCAACAGTAGAAGCGCCTAAATCAACTTGACCAGTTGCGGATGGACTTCCGTCTACAAAAATAATTCCAGGTGCTGCAGTAAAAGTTCCAGCAGCTGTTCCTGTTATTGTTGGTAATGGGTTTGCGTCTCCTTGACAATAAGCTGCAGCATAACTAAAACTCGGATTGTCTTCTAAATTAATAGTGACATTTACAACAGAACTATTTGGACATAAAGGTCCCGAAGTAGTGTAAGTTACTGGATATATTCCTCCTCCAGTAGATGCAACTAAATCAATTTGACCCGTCGCTGATGGGCTTCCATCAGTGAAAATAATTCCTGCGGTTGCTGTAAATGTTCCTCCTGCAGTTCCTAAAATTGTTGGAGAAGGGTTTGCATCGGCTTGACAAAAAGAAAGAGAAGAATAAGAAAAAGAAGGATTATCTTCCAAATTAATAGTTACTGCAAATGTTGTAGTATGAGAGCAATTTGGTCCAGGCGTTAAATAGGTGATTGTATATGGTCCGCCTACTGTTGATGCAGATAAATCAATAATTCCTGTTGAAGAAGGGCTGCCGCCAACAAAAATAATTCCTGGTGCTGCTGTAAATGTTCCGCCTGTTGTGCCTGCAATTGTTGGGGATGGATCTGTATCACCTTGGCAATATGCGCTTGAAGGATAAGTAAAAGCAGGATTATCTTCTAAATTAATTATAACATTATCAGTTGCTGAATTAGGGCAATTTGGTCCAGGTGTTAGATAAGTAATTGTATAGGGTCCGCCAACTGTTGATCCTGATAAATTAATTTGTCCAGTTGACGAAGGACTGCCACCAACAAAAATAATTCCCGGTGAAGCTGTAAAAGTTCCGCCAGCTGTTCCTGTTATTGTTGGTAGTGGATTTGGATCAGCTTGACAATAAGCAACCGCATAATTGAAATTAGGAATGTCTTCTAAATTAATCGTGACATTGACAGCTGAACTATTTGGGCATAAAGGACCTGGACTTGCATAAGTAACGGCATACGTACCACCTCCAGTTGAAGCTGAAACATCAATTATTCCAGTTGAAGATGGACTACCACCAACAAAAATAATTCCAGGAGCAGCGGTAAATGTTCCGCCAGTTGTTCCTGTAATTGTTGGAGATGGATCAGAATCTCCTTGACAAAAGGATAAAGATGA
>Ga0105048_10016746_pt1 | contig 11323 bp, 9 predicted proteins | sample MAT05_FD_78382 | JGI IMG/M metagenome (GOLD analysis project Ga0105048, IMG submission 78382) | Freshwater microbial communities from Lake Fryxell liftoff mats and glacier meltwater in Antarctica - MAT-05 | ecosystem: Environmental > Aquatic > Freshwater > Ice > Liftoff microbial mat | place...
CGAAGAGAGCGATGCGTTCTTCAAGAAGCCGAAGGTCACCAACATCGAATTGGAGATCGGCCAGAAGGAGATGGACGCCCTCCGCAAGGAACAGCGCAAATACGTGAAGGCCACCATCAAGGTCGATGGCAAGGTCGTCGGCACCGATGTGGGCGTTCATCTGAAAGGCGCGGCCGGCAGTTTCCGCAGCATCGACGAGAAGCCCGGCCTGACCATCAACATGGATAAATTCGTCGAAGGTCAGCGCTTCCACGGCATGGATAAGTTCCATCTGTCGAACTCGGTTCAGGATCCGAGCTATCTGACGGAGCTTCTGTGCGGCGACCTGTTCCGCGCGGCCGGGGTGCCCGCATCGCGGATCTCGTTCGCGCTGGTGACCATCAACGGCAAGAAGAAAGGCATGTACTACCTGAAAGAAGGTTACGACAATTTCTTTCTCAAACGGCACTTCGGCGACGACGACGGCAACTTTTACGATGGCGGCTTCCTGCGCGACCTCGATCAACCTCTGCAACTGGTATCGGGCGAAGACGATGTGAAGGAACACAAAGACCTCAAAGCGCTCGTGGCTGCCGCCCGCGAAGGCGATCCCGCCAAGCGCTTCGAGAAGCTCGAAAAGCTCTTGGAACTCGACAAGTTCCTCGCTTTCATCGCTCTCGAAGCGATCTGCTGGGACTGGGACGGCTACCCGATGAACCGCAATAATTATCGCCTGTACCACAACCCCAAAACCGACAAGATCACCTTCATCCCTTCGGGCATGGATCAGATGTTCAGCGACCCGCGCGGTCCGATCCTGCCCGGCTTCAACGGCATGATCGCCAAAGCGCTCATCGAAACGCCGCAGGGCAAGAAGCTGTATTACGAGAAGATGGACGAGATCATGAAGAAGCACTTCAACGTCGATGCGCTTCTCAAGAAGCTCGTTGAACTGGAAGCCATCGTGCAGCCGGCCCTGGAATCAGTCGATCAGGGAGCAGGCAAGGGCTACAAAGGCCAGGTCAACCGCTTGCGCGAGGCGTTTAAGGTCCGCCAGAAGTCGGTGGAAGAGCAGTTGAGCAAGCTCAAGAAGTAACCATCATGTTCCATACGTTGCCGATCGCCAACAAGGGTCCGCCACTGGTGCGAATCGATTTGCCAGCGGGTACAGAATGGTTGTACTCGCTGGCCGGGCCGCTGTTTCTGTCGGCCGCGGCAATACTTGGGGGCTGGTGGCTGATTCGGTATCGCACATTTCTGTCGACGACCGCGCGCGTCTACTTTTTGAGCGCGGCCGGCTGCCTCGCTGTCGCCTTGAACGCTTTCTGGATTTGGATGGCCCGCGATAAAGGTCAATTGTGGTTGTCGTATTTTGAGACGGTGGCTTCGGACATGGTCTACTTGTGGATCACCTTCGCGGTCTTCTACTTCACGTGCTCACGTCTTGCACGGCAAACGGCAGACTCAAACACTCAAGACCGGTCGAATGTCGGCGTGGCCTACCAGTGGCTACTCGGGCTGCTCTTTCTCGCGGTGCTGACCTGCTTCTATTTTGTCGGTCATCGTCCCGAGTTGTTCTTCAGTGGAATCGCCGTCATCTCCTGCCTCATCCTGATCTGCTGGCCGTTAGTCCGCGGCATGATTCGGCTGGCACATATTGCAAACCGTTCTCCGGATAAGGCACCATCAGAGTCCGAGCGTTAGCGAGGAATTGCGCTTTCCCTCGCTGGCGCTCGGGCTCCGATGGGCAGCGCGATTGTTTTATTCTCAGCCGCGAGCGGCAATGTAATCTTGCCCTTCCCGTTTTTCCAGTCACTCAGGCAGCCTTTTCGCTCCTACACTGTCAACAACCTACCCCGCGCCGCCCGGTCAGGAATGGACCCGCTTCATGGCTTCACGTATCGAAGACTACGCCCTGATCGGCGATTGCCACACGGCCGCTCTCGTGAGCCGCGATGGCTCGATCGATTGGCTGTGTCTGCCGCGCTTCGACTCGGCCGCCTGTTTCGCGGCACTGCTCGGCACGCCCGATCACGGCCGCTGGCTGCTGGCCCCCGCGGGTGGGATCCTAAATATCCGCAGGCGCTACCGCGATGGCACGCTCGTGCTCGAGACCGATTACGAAACCGAGACGGGTCTCGTCACCGTCACCGATTGCATGCCGATTCGCGGGCAGGCCCCCGACCTGATCCGCACCGTCGAAGGCAAACGCGGCCGGGTTGCCATGCGGATGGAACTGATCATCCGCTTCGACTACGGTTCGATCGTGCCGTGGGTCCAGCGCATCGATGGCGGCATCTCGGCCATTGCCGGGCCCGACCGCATCGTACTGATCACCCCTGTGCCGTTGCACGGCGAAGACCTGACCACCGTGGCCGAATTCACGGTAAGGGCGGGTCAGCGCGAATCGTTCACCCTGATGTGGCATCCCTCCCACGAAGACATTCCCACCCCGATCGACCCCTACTGGGCCGTCCTCGGTACCGAACGGTGGTGGAAGGACTGGTCGGACCGCTGCACCTACCACGGCGAATATCGCGAGCCGGTGCTGCGGTCACTCATCACACTGAAAGCGTTGACCTACGCGCCGACCGGCGGCATCGTGGCCGCCCCGACGACCTCACTGCCCGAGCACATCGGCGGCGTCCGCAATTGGGACTACCGCTTCTGCTGGCTGCGCGACGCGACCTTCACACTGTTCTCGCTGATGAAAACCGGCTACCTCGAAGAAGCTCGCGCCTGGCGAAGCTGGCTGATGCGGGCCATCGCCGGCCAGCCTGCCCAGACGCACATCCTGTACGGCATTGCCGGCGAACGCCGACTGCCCGAAATGGAACTCGACTGGCTGCCCGGCTACGAGAACTCGGCACCCGTGCGCATCGGCAATGCCGCGTCGACGCAGTTCCAACTCGACGTCTATGGCGAAGTGATCGATGCTCTGTATCACGCCCGCGCGCTCGGTCTGGAACCGCTGCCCGATGCCTGGAACAGCGGCCGAGCTCTGATTGAATTCGTCGAGACGGCGTGGACGAAGCCCGATGAAGGGATCTGGGAAGTGCGCGGACCGCGCCGCCATTTCACCCACTCGAAAGTGATGGCCTGGGTCGCCTTTGATCGCGGCGTCAAGGCGATGGAACGCTTCGGCCTCGATGGCCCCACCGAACGCTGGCGGCAGGTTCGCGATGCCGTTCACGCCCAGGTCTGTGCCGAGGGCTTCAACGCGCATCTCAATTCGTTCGTGCAGTCGTATGGATCGACGGAACTCGATGCCAGCCTGCTGATGCTGCCGTTGGTCGGCTTCCTGCCGGCCAAGGATCCGCGCATGCTTGGCACAGTGGACGCCATCGAGAAAGGGCTGATGACCGACGGCTACGTCGCCCGCTATCTGTCGCACGAATCGGTCGATGGCCTGCCCGCGGGGGAAGGGGCATTTCTGCCGTGCACGTTCTGGCTGGCGGATAACCCGCACCTGATGGGCCGGGAGGCCGAGGCCCGCAAAATCTTCGAACGGCTGCTGGGTCTCTGCAACGACGTGGGGCTGATTTCAGAAGAGTACGACGTGAAAGCCGGCCGACTGGTCGGCAACTTCCCGCAAGCGTTCACGCACGTCGGCCTGGTGAACACCGCCCTGAACCTATCCCCTTCGCCGGGGCCCGCGGACACCCGACCGAAGAGTTAGGCGCTGCGCGTCATTTATCGCTCGATTTCAGATGGCCAACGAGCCGCGACCGTCAGGGAGCGGTGGGCAAAAAAGCGCTCCCTGACGGTCGCGGCTCGTGAGCACTTATTCTCGCAGTTCCTAAGCGGTTTGTGTTTGAGCCCTGCCACCTACGAGGCAGTCAGCCGATCTTTATGCAGGGTATCGGCGGCGATCCAGCCGGACATCAGGGCCATCGGCATGCCGGGGCCCGGATGGGCTGAACCGCCCGCCAGGTAGAGGTTGCGGAAGTCCGGGCTGCGGTTAGCGGGCTTGAAAGCGCCCAGCCACTTGCCGTGACTGGCCAGGCCGTAGATGGCACCGTTGAATACCCGGTAGCGATCGTGGATGTCCTGCGGCGTCAGGTGGGTTTCCACCATGATGCGGCTTTCGAGGTCCGGCATGCCGGCACAACGCTTCAACTTATCGAGAATCTTCTGGCGATAGCCGGGGAAGATGTTGTTCCAGCGATGATGCGGCCGCAGATACGGCGTATGCACCAGAATGTACAGCGCCTCGCCCCCGGGCGGCGCGACCCCCGGTTCGGTTCGGGCCGGGGCGCAGACGTAGCAGGTCGGGTCGTCCGCCGGTTCGCCCTTGCGGTAGATCGTGGCAAACTCTTCTTCGGGATCTTTCGAGAAGACGAAGTTGTGGTGCAGCAGGTGATCGTAAGCCCGGTCGAGGCCCAAGTAGAGCACCACACCCGAACAGGCCGCTTCGTAATGGCGGCGACGGTCGAACCGCTGAACTTTCTTCGTCGAGTGGGCGAGCAATTCCCGGTGGGTGCGTACCGTGTCCGAATTGCAGACGACGTCGTCGAAGTCGAACGATTCACCCGTCTCGGTTTCGATGCCGATGACTTGCTGCCCGGTCGCGTCGGTCCGCAATCGCGTAATATTCACGCTCGTTCGATAAGCGACGCCGAGTTCTTCGCCCAGTCTGACGAGAGCCCTCGGCACGGCACCGGTGCCGCCGCGCGGATACCAGATTCCTTCGGCCGTCTGCATGCTGGCGATGCCGCACAGCACGGCGGGAGACTGATCGGGCGAACTGCCGACGTATTGCGTGAAGTGGTCGAGCATCTGGGCCACGCGATGATCGGGAACGTATTTGCGGACCGTACCGGCCACGGAATGGCCCATGCGCATGGCCAACACATCAGCGAGCAACTTCGGCTTCAGACCGACGGAGAAGTCGATCATGTCGCGCATGCCGCCCACGTTGCGGTAGAAGAAGAATCGCTCGGAGATGGCGTGCATCCGCTCGGAGAAACGAAGGAAGTCGCGATAGCCCTGGGCCGACTGCTTATCGTGGGCGAACGCTCCGATCGTCGCCGCCATCTTGTCGGGATTCTCTTCCAGATCGAGAATCGACCCATCTTCGTAGAAGCAGCGCCACTGCGGGTCGAGACGGATCAAGTCGAGATAATCTTCGAGATTACGGCCGGCCTCGGCAAAGATCCGGCGAAGCACGCTCGGCACGGTCAGGATGGTCGGGCCCATGTCGAAGCGGTAGCCGCCTTCGTCGAGCACCGCCGCCTTGCCGCCCAGCCAGGCGCTTTGTTCGAACAGCGTCACGGCATAACCGCGTGCCGCCAGTGTGCAGGCAGCAGCCAGCCCGCCCAGCCCGCCGCCGACGATGCCGATGCTCCGCTTTGCCGACTTGGGATCGCTCATGATGTGCTCTGAAAGAATTCGCCAACCGGCTCAGTGCGTGGCGACTGCAGTGCGCTCGACGGGCAACGGCTCATCCGTATCGAGCCATTGTGCGTCGATTCCGTGATCCTGCAAGAGCAGCCGACTTGTGATGCGGGCCGATTCGTAGATGACCGGTAAGCCGCTGCCCGGATGCGTGCCGCCACCGACCAGATAGACCGATTCGAGATCTTCGAACCGATTTCGCGGCCTCATGTGCAGCATCTGCTTCAGGTTATGCGCCAGGTTGAACGTAGCCCCGCGGTAGACCTCGTAGCGATTTTCCCAGTCGGCCGGGGTCACGATCTTCTCGTAGCGGATGCGCTTCTCGACACCGTGAATGCCGACGCGGCTCAGGCCGCCGAGCACCTGGTTGCGGAACGCGGGAGTCGCCTTCGACCAATCGACATTCGCATGCTGATGCGTGACAGGAGCCAGAACGTAGAGCGTACTGCAGCCGGGCGGGGCGAGGCCGGGATCGGTGACGCAGGCGTTTTGGACGTAGAACGATTGATCGTCCGAGAGCAAGTGCCGATGTTCGATGTCGCCCAGATTGCGAACGTAATCGCCGGCCGTGTAAATGGTGTGATGATCGATGTCGTCGTACAGGCCATCGATGCCAAGATACATCATGAAGGTGGAGCAGGAAAACTTCTTGCGGGCAATCTTCTTATCGACCCAGCGACGACGCAAATTGTCCGGAACAAGCCGGGACATCGCCCGGGCGAAATCCGCGTTGATGACCAGCGTATCGCAGCGATGCACGCCCAAATTGGTCTTCACGCCGACGGCCTTGCGTCCTTCGAACAGGATTTGTTCGACATCTTCGCCCAAAGAGATGGTGACGCCCATTTCACGGGCCGTGTCGGCCATCGCCTCTGAGACTGCCGCACAACCGCCTATCGGATGATGGACGCCGAATTCGTACTCGAGAAACGACAGAATTGAAAACAGGCTGGGACAATTGAACGGCGACATGCCGAGGTACTTCGACTGGAACGAAAACGCCAGGCGGACTCGCGGGTCGGCAAAGTAACGCGACAACTCCGAATCGAGCGACCGCCAGGGCCGCAGGACGGGGAGCAATTTCAGCATGTCCCAGCTCAAAAGCCGTCGCCAATTAAGGAAGGCGCTTTCGAGAGACGGCCGAAAGGCGGCGAGTTTATGGCGGTTATCGAGCAGATAGCGTGGCAGCGACCCGGCATCACCAGGGGCGAGTCGTCGAATCTCCGCAGTCATTCGGGCGACATCGGCCGTGCAGCGGAGTTCCCCGCCCTGCCCGAAGATGATGCGATACTGGGGATCGAGGCGGATCAATTCGACGTCGTCCTGAAGCCGCTTGCCGATGAGGCGGTAGATGCGTTCCAGCACGAGCGGATACAGGAAGAAGGTAGGGCCCAGGTCGAAGCGAAAGCCTTCCGCCTCGACGGCTGAGCAGCGGCCACCGACACGCGGCAGACGCTCGATCAGGTGGACCTGAAGGCCGGCATGAGCGAGCAGCATGGCCGAGGCAAGTCCGCCGGGGCCGGCACCGATGATGATAATCCGCGGAGTTGGCATGGGGTCGGGTGGGTCTCGTTCGCCGGGGGCAGGGACGGGATCCATTCCCGCCTCACAGTTTGATGATAGTCATTCCCGCGGCCGATTCGCCAACCGCCATGAGGTTTTTGGCGTTACCCAACTCGAAAGTGAGAATCCGCTGGACCTGTCGCGGCCATTGCGACACAATCAAAAGATACCTACCCGCGCCCTGTCGATCGAGCAATCCATGCATCGTTTACGATTCTTGTTCGTTTGTGTCGCCGTCGTGGCGTTGGCAGCACCTCTCACTGCCTTCGCGCAGCGGAAGGGGAAAGGCACGCCGGATTCGCCATCGATTCCGCCAGTCCATGCCCCGGCAGCGGCACTGGTAGCGATCGATCAGCGCTTGCCAATCACCAAGTTGGCCCCGGCCTCCCTTGTGCCGAACCTCTGCCACTATCGGTACCGGGTGACGACCCCGTCCGCCGAATGCCAGGCGTTTCTGGATCAGGCGATGGGCTACTACTATTCGTACGTCTGGATGGAGGCAGCCCGCTCGGCTGAGACCGCCCTGCAGCACGACCCGGAATGTGCCTATGGCTGGTTTCTGCTGAGCAAGGCAATTGAAAAATGGGCCAAGGGCGATGCGACCAAGCCGCTCGAGAAGTCCCGCGAACTGATGCCGAAAGCCGGTCAGCGCGAACAGTTGCTCATCCAGTCGAAGCTGCAGGAAAAAGGCATGTGGCCGATGGTGACGCCGGACGAACGCAAGAAGAAAGCTGCCGCGTCACTCGATGAGCTGCTGACGCTCTACGACGACGATGAAGAGGGCTGGTTCGCCCGCGCTCACTTGAACGGCGGCATTGAAGGAGCGGTGTATTACAAGGCCCTGCTGAAAATCAATCCCATTCATCCGGGTGCCAGTCACGAACTGGTTCACTTCTACGAGAACTACAAGCGGCCGGGCCTGGGTTGGCCGTTTGCGCAAGCCTATATCGCCTCGTCACCGGGCATCCCGCATGCGTTTCATATGCAGTCGCACCTGGGGATGCGCCTCGGCAAATGGGCTCAAACGACCGACTGGTCGGCCCGGGCCGTCGAATTGCAGAAGCAATATCACCAGTCGCAAAACGTGAAGCCCGCGGAGGACCACCAGTACGCCCATCATCTGGAAACCCTGATGCGCAGCCTTATCCACGACGGCCGATTGGCCCAGGCTCGCGAAATCAAAGCCGAAGCTCAAAAGAACAACTACAAGGGAACCGAGTGGCAGATGCACTTCTTCCGCTTGCATCTGGCCGGACGCGATTGGGCGGAGGTCGAGAAAATCATCGCCGACATCCGCAAGACGGACAAAACCAACGCGGCTTACCTTTCGGCACTGATGAATCTCGAACGCGGCGAGACAGAACGGGCCGCCGCCGAAGTCGATGTGCTGCGGCAAGAGCAGCAGAAGCTGAAAAACAACGCCAAGCTGGAACGACGGCTCTGGGAGGTACAGGGTCGGCTGATGTGCCAGCAAGGCAGCGGCGACGGCGTCAAGTTGATGCAGCGCTGCGTGGACAAAGTGAAGAACGACTATGCCTCCCATGCATGGGGGCACGGTGCCTACTTCATGGAGCAATGGGGCATCGGCGCTCTGGAAGCCGGCGACGCGATCGCGGCGGAAGAAGCGTTTCTGGAGGCCTTGGCCCACGATGCCGGCAGCGTGCGCGGCGCGCTCGGCATGCAGGCGCTCTGCGACCGACTCGGTCGCGGCGACGAAGCGGCGTCATTCGCGAAAGTGGCCGAGCGGTGCTGGGCCAAAGCCGACCGCAAGCACTTCGACGCCTTGCGCGAACAGATGAACCGCAAAGCCGGCAATCTGACGATGTCGACAGAGACAACGTCGGACAAATAGCATTCCAGCGCGAGCGTGCATCCCGATCGGCCCTGAGGATATTCGATGCGATTTGCTTCACTTATTTTGCTCGTTGCGACGTCCCCGATTGTTGCGGGCGACCCCTGCGTCTCGGGATTGCAGTCGGGGCAGAAGCCTGGCCCGTACAGCTTTCTGGTCGCGACGGGCCCCCAGCGCGGTCAAGAGACCTGCTACGTCTGCGATACAGCCGACAAGCCGGCAGTGATTGTCTTCGCTCGCAAGCTCACGGAACCGCTGGGAAAGCTGCTGTCGCAAAACGATCGTTGGCTCAGCGGGCAACCCAAGGACACTGCCGCCTGCTGGATGACCGTGTTGGGCGAGAAGAACGTGTCGCTCGACGCCCTGGCCAAATGGTCCAAGGATAAAGGGATAAAGTCTCTACCAGTCGGGGTCTACGATGACCCGATCGGCCCGCCGACGTATAAACTTGCCGAGGATGCCGAAGTGACGGTGTTGCTGTACGCGAACCGTAAAGTGGTCGCCAACTTCGCGTACCGTGCGGGCGAACTCAACGATGACGCGATCGGCCAGATTGATATGTCCCTCTCCAAACTGACCGGGAAAAAGTAGAAGCCCATGTTTTTCTGGATTTACGACCTGCCGAACTGGCAAGGCATGCCGAAGCACTCCGGCAATGTGGAATGCCGTGACGCTATTGCCTTTCTTGCCGGCTTCGGAAGGTCGGCCCGGTTTCACGGCTTTACCCTGTTCGGCGTTGTCCTGGCGAGCCAGCGGACTCAGGGTGGGCGTCTGCTACACATCGGCAAAAGCAACTGCTTCGCAGTTGGGATGGACAAGAAATGCATCTAGCAGCTGATCGCCCCGGTTGCCGATGCCGACGAAGCCCGGGCGGACACGCTCGTTGGCACCAAAGGGTCGGGCACTGGCTGGAAGTGCGGCCATTGCGCCTGCGGTCAACACACCTTTGCTGAAATCACGGCGATCGACGTGGAGAGTCATGGTTTGTCCCGCTTCATGAAAGTGTTTCAATCCATCGAGTTGGATACTAGCCGAATGCGTCCATTCTTGCCAGCAATATACAAGTGGCGGATCGGTCGCCTTCCCAATTCCATTTTCGGGGCGAACATGGCCGTTTCCCTTGACATCGTAAACCTGAAGACTGCGAAATTCGAATGCACCTTCGGACGCGGCTGCGACGGACTGTGCTGCCAGAACGGCCGGCCCAGCGTCAGCCTCGATGAGCGCGTGACCATCTCCGGCGTACTGATGCGTGCCTTGCCCCTGATGCGGCCGGCAGCCAAATCGCTGGTCGAGAAAGAAGGCCATCTGAGTAAGCGTACCAAGCTCGGCGAACCGATGCTCCGCGTCGTCGATGGCTGGTGCGTCTTCTTCAATAAGGGCTGCGTGCTGCATTCGATCGGTCGCGAAGATGGCGATTCCTATCAATACAAGCCGATGCAGTGCGCCCTGTTCCCGCTCGATCGCGACGATAAGGGCGAATGGTACATCCGCCAGTGGAACTACAAGGGTGAAGAGTGGGATGTCTTCTGCCTCAACCCGAAGCAGTCGTCGATGCCCGCTGCCGAATCGATGAAAGCCGAGATCGAGTACGCGGAACGCATGCTGGATTCTTAGAAGTCCCGCAAATTATACTGCTCGCGTATTAAAAAATGCGACGTTCTTGTTAGCCGCGACCCGCAGGCTCTGCGGAGGGGAGCGCGTTTCGCGCGACACAGCGCTCCCCTCCGCAGAGCCTGCGGGTCGCGGCTAACAGTGCAGATGGTTTTCTTCCGCAAACAGTATGAACTCGAATTCGATACGAGCCGCGACCGTGAGGGAGCGTCTTCGCAGAATCGCTCCCTCACGGTCGCGGCTCGTGGGCATTAAATTCCGAGCGGTACCTGAGTCGGCTCCACCTGAATGACGCGACTCTTGCGACGGACGACGATGCCGCCGGGAAAGCAGGCGACGGGTTCGCCGTGACGCGCGATCTCGACAAGGCGTTTCCAGTGATCGAACGTCATGTCCTGCAGAGGCCAGCCTTCGCGCGCCCACACGATTCTGAACAGATCCCGAAGTGTGGCATCGGTTGCCGAATGCATCAGTTCGTAGTCGAATATGCGGTTCAATCCCGCGATCGGCCGCTCGGCCATCTTCAGTAATTCGGCAGCCGCACCTGTCGAGTGTTCTACTTGTGCCTCGCCCGCCAGTACCGCCAATCGAGCGATTGCTTCATCGACCTTCGGATTAAAAGTCCGCAACAGCGGCAGCAGTTCATGGCGAATGCGGTTGCGTGTGAAAGCGCGGTCGCCGTTCGATTCATCTTCACGCCAGTCTTGTGGCAGCGATCGCAGGTAGGCGGTCAGGTCTGAATGATGCAGATGCAGTATCGGCCGAACCAGAGTGATACCGTCGGCCAGCGGTCGCACCGGACGAATGCCCGCGAGGCCATGGAGACCCGTGCCGCGGATCAACCGGTGCAACACTGTCTCAACCTGATCGTCTGCGGTATGCCCGGTCGCGATCCAGCTTGCCTGCGCATCCCTCGCC
>Ga0105048_10016747_pt1 | contig 11322 bp, 12 predicted proteins | sample MAT05_FD_78382 | JGI IMG/M metagenome (GOLD analysis project Ga0105048, IMG submission 78382) | Freshwater microbial communities from Lake Fryxell liftoff mats and glacier meltwater in Antarctica - MAT-05 | ecosystem: Environmental > Aquatic > Freshwater > Ice > Liftoff microbial mat | place...
GCGGCGGTGCGATCGCGCAGCGCTTCGATGCACTGGCGCACGGGGTCCAGTGGGAAGAGGTAGCGCAGGATGATCCAGAGCCATTCCATGCGGTGAACATAACCCGGCCCAGGGGCCGGTGAGTTCTGCGGGGGCTGGTCCTACAAATTGTGGGGCGAGGCGCCTGAAAAGGCTCGGGATGTTTTTTGGGCGCCCCGCAGTTCTGCGAACGTTGTTTCCCCCCAAATCGGGCTGCGGGGAGCACCTTGCAGCGACTGCCGAACCTACTCCTTGTCGGCGAAGGGGTTCTTGCCCTGGCGGAGCACCAGGCGGATGGGCACGCCGGGGAGATCGAAGGCTTCGCGGAGTTCGTTGAGGAGGTAGCGCTTGTAGGTTTCGGGCATTTCTTCAGCGCGGCTGGCCATCAGCACGAAGGTGGGCGGGCGTGTTTTCATTTGCGCCATGTAGCGCGGCTTGATGCGCTTGCCATTCGGCGCTGGCGGCGGGTGCTTCTGCGTGACGTAGAGCAGCCAGTCGTTGAGGTCGCGCGTCTTGATGCGGGCCGACCAGTCCTTGTGGACCTTGAGGCAGGCCTCCATCAGCTTGTCGAGGTTGCGGCCCGTCGTGCCGGAGACGGGCACGAGCGGCGTACCCTTGGCGTGCGGCAGGTGGGCTTCGGCCTGGTGGTCCATCTCGCGGCGGGCTTCGGACGTGTTGTCGACCGTGTCCCACTTGGTGAGGGCGTAAACGAGGCCACGGCCTTCGCGGAGCACGAGGTTGGCGATCTGGACGTCCTGTTTCTCGAAGGCGTCCTTCGGGTCCATGACGAGGACGACAACGTCGGCGAAGCGGATCGAGTGCGTTGTCTCCATCGTGGAAAGGCGTTCGAGCTTTTCCTGCACCTTGGCGCGCTTGCGCAGGCCGGCGGTGTCGACGAGGCGGATTTCGCGGTCGGCCCATTTCCACGCGACGGTGACGCTGTCGCGCGTGATGCCGGCTTCGGGGCCGGTGATGAAGCGATCGTCGCCAAGGATGGCGTTGAGCAGGGTCGACTTGCCCGCATTGGGGCGGCCGACGAAGGCGATGCGGATCGGCTTGGTGGGATCGACAGGCGGGGCTTCGGCGTCGGGGTCGAAGGGTTCTTCGTCTTCGCGAGCCAGTTCCGGCTCAAGGCCGATGAGGTTCTGGCTTTCGGCGACTGTCTGTTCGGCCTGACGCAGGAGTTCGTAGAGGTCTGACATGCCCTCGCCGTGTTCAGCGGAGAGCGGCGCGGGATCGCCGAGGCCGAGGCGCCAGGCCTCCATCAGACCTTCATCGCCCTGCTTCCCCTCGCACTTGTTGGCGGCGAGGATGACGGGCTTGTCGGACTTGCGCAGGAGCTGCGCGAAGCGTTCGTCGAGCGGCGTGACGCCGGCGCGCGCATCGTACAGGAAGATGCAGACGTCTGCTTCCTTGATGGCGATCTCGGTCTGGCGACGCATGCGCGTTTCCAGCGAGTTGTCGTTCACGTCCTCGAAGCCGGCCGTGTCGATAAGCTTGAGGTCGATGTCGCCAAGGCGGCCCACGGCCTCCTTGCGATCTCGCGTTACACCCGGTTGGTCGTCAACGATTGCGATCTTCCGCCCCGCGAGGCGATTGAACAGCGTGGACTTTCCGACATTCGGGCGACCGACGATGGCCACCGTCAGCGTCATAACAATACTCCAGAGCCGGGAACCGGCTTATTTGATCGCGATCAGCGTAGCACTGTCGGTAAGCACGAAAACCTTGCCGGCGGCGGCGATGGGCTCGATGTAGATGCCCTGCCCCACCTTCATGTCGGACAGCGTTTGGCCGTTCTGGGGCGAGAGCGCAACCACATCGCCTTCGGACGAGGTGACGATCAGGCGGCCGTCGGAAAGGAGCGGGCCGGTCCACACGATGCGGTTCTCGCGGTTGCCGTCCTTGAATTCGGGCAGGTCGCGCGTCCAGGCAATCTTGCCGTCGATCTTGTTCAGGCAGGCCACCTTGCCGCCCGTGCCGACAACGAAGATGTAGTCGCCGCCGATGACCGGGCCCTGACGTGAGCCGAATGTGCGGCTCCAGATGCGGGCGCCGGTGCGGGCGTCGATCGCCGTGAGGATGCCGGAATGGCTGGCGGCGTAGACAATGCCGTCCTGGATGGTGGGCTTGCCGGCGATGTCGTTGATCACCGACAGCGGCGTGTAGCGGCCGGTTGAGGTGAGCGTGTCAGCCCACAGGCGGCGGCCATTGGCAGGGAGGTAGGCGATCAGCTCACCCGAGGAGTAGCCGACGACGAGGATATCCTGCGTGGCGGCCGGGCTGGGCGAGGACAGGACGCGCGCGGATTCGGCGATGGCCTGGTCGTTCCAGAGGACTTCGCCGGTGTCGGTGTCGAAGGCGTAGAAGTCGTTGTTGGTGGACGTGAGGAAGGCGCGCGCGCCGAGGATGGCGGGGGCGGACGACATCGGGCTCTCAGTGCCGTGGCGCCAGATCTGGGAGCCGTCGGACAGCTTGAGGGCCGCGACATAGCCGAAGCCGGAGGCGACGATCAGCTTGTCGCCCGCGATGGCGAGACCGCCACCGACGGAGAACTCGTCCCACTTGGGATTGGCGGCCTGGAGGCGGACTTCCCACAGGCGCCGCCCGTTCGCGACGTCGAATGCGGAGACCTTCTGGGCGGCGTCGATCACGTAGATGCGGCCGTCTTTCACGACGGGGGCGGCGACGATGCGCTTCTGCTCGCTGGAGCCTTCGCCGATGCCGACGCGCCAGTCTTCACGGAAGGCGGGAGCAGCGGAGACAACGCCCGGGACTTTCGCGGCGTTGAGGCCGGACTGGGTCCAGTCTGCGTTGGCCTGTCCGGCGGGCAGCGTGATGACAGTGGACGCGAGCGCCGGATCAGGCGTCATGTCTTCCTGGAACGGATTGATGATGATCCGCGCCGCTTTCTCCTCCTCGGAGAGCACGACGGGAGCGTTGCCGCACGCGGCGAGCACGCCGGCAAGCGGCAGGGCGAGGATCAGGTTACGCATCACTGACATGTACTGGGCCTGTTATTGCGGGGCTTGGGCCGGAGCAGGCGCCGGAGCGGGCTGCGCGGGAGCTGTCGGTGTGGAAGCGGGCGTGGAAGGCGGGGCGGCGGCAGGAGCGGCGGGCGCATCGAGGTTCACCTCGCGCGCGGGCAAGGTGGCGAGCGCCTGTTGCACGCGGCGCTGCATCGCCTGCGGCGCATCAAGCTTGACGGCGAGCGCTTCGAAGAGATCGCGGGCGCGTTCGACATCGCCACCGGCGAGCGCCTTGGCGGCGACGAGTTCGGAGGCGAGGCGCGAGACCTGGTTGTCCTTGTCGATCAGCGGCTTCAGCGTCGCTTCGAGTTCGGCGATCGGCGCGGTGTCGGCCTTGATGTAGCCCAGCTTCAGGATGGCCAGATCGCCGAGCACGCCATCATCGGCGGCGGCGGCTTTCTGGAGGTGGGCTTCGATGGCCGCGGTGTCATCGGTGAGTTGTTTCTCGACGCCGGCGAGCATGTGGCCGGCGAGCACGGCAAAGCCGGTCTTGTCGTTCTCGAGCTCGACGAAGCGGGCGCGGGAGGTGGCGAGGTCTCCGGCTTCGCCGGCGACAAAGGCGGCGTCGTACGTCTTGCCGGCGCGGGCGATCTCGTCGGCACGCATGCCGCGCATGATCTCGAACACGGCGACGCCGATGATCGCGATCGCGACAGCGCCGTACACGACCCACTGCCAGCGCTTCCACCAGCTGGCGAGCGTCTCCTCGCGGAGGCTCTGGTCGACTTCCTGGAAAATATCGTTCACGCGATCCCGCTCCGTAAGGTGGGGCAACTTAGCCGGGAGCGCGCCCCCCGGCAATTGAACAAGGCCGTTGGAATTATGGCTGTTTTTTGAGTGTGTAGGTCTCTTTTTCACCCGGGAAGGCGCGAGCCCTTACATCCGAGGCATATCCATCCACAGCCTTGCCGATTTCAGCCTTCAGATCGGCGTAGCGGCGGACGAATTTGGGCGTCCAGTCGAACATGCCCAGAAGGTCGTCGGTTACCAGAATCTGGCCGTCGCAGGCGGCTGACGCGCCGATTCCCACGGTTGGGCAGCTGACCTGGCGGGTAATCTGGGCGGCGAGATCCTCGGCCACACCCTCGATCACCATGGCGAAGCAGCCGGCCTTGTCTGCAGCCTCGGCCTCGGAAATCACCTTGTTGCGCTCGGCGTCGGTGCGGCCCTTGGCCTTGAAGCCGCCGTCGACATTCGTGGCCTGGGGGCGCAGGCCCACATGGGCCATGACCGGGATGCCGCGCTCGACGAGGTAGCGGACGGTTGCGGCGGCGTATTCGCCGGCTTCGATCTTCACGGCCTGGCAGCCGGTTTCCTTCATCACGCGGGAGGCGTTCATGAAGGCCTGTTCGACGCTGGCTTCGTAGGAACCGAAGGGCATGTCGACGACCACGAAAGCCCGCTTCGCGCCCCGCATGACCGCCTGCCCGTGCAGGATCATCATGTCGAGGGTGACGCCGACTGTGGTGGGGAGACCGTGGACAACCATGCCGACGCTGTCGCCGACGAGGATCAGGTCGGCTTTCTGGTCCAGAAAGCTGGCCATCGGGGCCGTGTAGGCGGTGAGGCAGACCAGGGGCACGCCGCCCTTGGCGGCAGCGATGTCGCGAACGGTCTTCCGGGGGGACTGGACCTGGGCGGACATGGAGGAGGCGTTCCCGTACGTATCTCGGCGCTTTGCTGGCCGGTCCATAGGCCGCAAGGGCCTCTGGCGCAATCAAAAGCGCCAGTTCGGGAGCGCAGCTGGCCTAGCGCAGCAGGACGTTCGCACCGAAGAGATCGCCATGGAGCTGGTAAACCAGCAGCAGATACAGGGCCACGCCGACCGCGATGGACAGAAGGTCTCCCAGCACTTTCGGGTTGGCGTTGGCGGCGCCGACATCGCCCCGGCGCTTCAGGGCGATCCGGTCGATCGCGCCGTAGGCGAGGAAACTGCCGAACAGGATAACGGACGACAGGTCCCAGTTAACCAGCATGTGGCCGAGCGCCCAGAGCTTTACGGCAGCAAGCATCGGGTGCTTCACGGCCTTCTTGATGAAGCCGATGGGACGCATGTAGGCGGCGACGATCAGGATCATCGCCGGCAGCATTAGCGCCATGGTGATGTGGCGGGTCCACTCCGGCGGGATGCCGAGCTGGATCCAGCCGGGCTTGATGTACGCATAGCCCCAGACCATTGCGACAAAGCCGGCGACGGTGAGCAGCGAGTAGAGGCCCATGTAGGGCCCCTTGCCCATGCGCAGAGCAATGGTGCGCTCGCCTCGCCGGCGGAATGTGGTGAACAGGTGGGTTCCGAAGAACAGGAACAGGCCGGCGAAGAAGGCCGTGAAGTACCAGACGTCCATCGCTCTTCCCCGTTTCCGTTTGTCGCCCCGGCTGGGACAAGATCAAACGGCGGTCGCGGATGCAATCGGCGCCGTGGGGATAATTGGGTGGCGGCCCGCCTCCCCCACCTGCGCTGCAAGCAGAGCACGAACTGATATCGGAAAGCTGAAAAGCAAAACGGCCCCCGGCTGGAAGCCGGCGGTTGTTTCGGTCTTTGATCAAGGGGCCTGACTAGGCGCGGCGGCGTTCGCGGCCACGCTCGAGGCTCTGGATGTAGCGGCGGTGTTCTTCGAAAGGATCGACCACGCGGTCTTCCTTGGGTCCGCCGGGCTTGGAGGAAACGCCGCGCGTGTCCTTCTTGGCCTTGGCGGCTTCCTTGACTTCCTTCTTGCGGGCTTTCCGTTCGGCGCGCTTCTGGGCGTCGACGGACAGCTCTGCGTCAAGGCGAGCTTGCTCAGCCGCGGCGAGAGCCTCGATCCGGGCCTGTTCGGCTGCGGCAGCGGCTTCCTCGCGGGCGCGGAGGCGCTCGGCTTTTTCCAGCTCGCGCTGGGCCCGAATGACCTCATTACGCTCGCGGCGCTCAGCCTCGTGGTCGATCAGGACTTCTGCCTGGACCGTGGGCTTGGGCTTGAATTTTTCGAGTAGGGCTTTCTTGGCGGCGACCGATGCGGCCTGCCGATCAGAGAATGTCGAGTTCTTGGGTTGCATCTAGGCTTTCGGAATCAACGCTATGTCGTTGGTTTCTGGATGTGCGGGGTACATAGAGATGGTTTGGCGTTTCGTCCATACCCTGCGGCATTAAGCGGGTGTCATTCGCCAAAACTTCATACGGTATCGGCCGTGTGTGTCTCGCCGGACGCATTCAGTGTGGGGATGCCACGCCCTTACCGCAAGATCAGGACTGACGCGCGCCCACGCAAAACGCGCAGGCACGGCCTAATCCAGGTTGTCGACGAAGGATTTGCGCATCTGATCCTGGGACATGAACGTCATGCAGCCGGGATGCGTCTCGGACCAGATCGACAGCCAGACCTTACCGATGCCCATGCGGCCGACATACAGCGCGCGATCGGTAGCAGCCTTCACATCTTCGGCGGTCTGGTTATTCAGGCCGTCCGAATCGAAGACGACCGTTCCGGAAATCGTGCGGCTGTAGATGTGCACGCCATAGACAGCGCCGGGTTCGACCTCGCGCATCACGCCGCCGAGGAAGGCGGTGCTGCAGGCCGAGGCGCAGCCATCGCCGCGCAGCACGCGCGTTGAGGCACCGTGGTTGCGGATAATGTCGCCCATCAGGACGCCCTGATAGCTGCTGCCGCCGGGCGAGTTGAACCAGATCTCGTGGACGGGGCCGTAGGTTTTCAGCGCGGCATCGAGGTGGGCGGCGGCATTCTGGTCGACTCCGCCACTGGCGATGAGAACACGGTCGTTGCCGATCTGGCGGAAGGTGAAGCTCATCTCATCGGGCACCTCCTGCATCTTCTGGATCGACTCCCAGATCCAGCCCGGCATCGTCTGCTGTGCACGGACGCGCTGCTGATATTCAGCCGGCGACTCGTGGGACATCTGGTCGTTGCTGAAGCAGATCTTGCCGCCCGATTCGAGCAGAGCGCCGCTCTGAGCAGCGGCGGGCAAAGCGGCCGTTGCGAACAGGCCCGCGACAATCATGCCTACAAGCCGTTTCATGCGTGACCCCTTTGCCCTCTTCCGTCGTGCTGCGTGGCTTACGCCATCTGCCACTGAGCGCTGGCGCTCGAGCGGCAGAACTGCGCGTCCTGCGTTTCTTCCTGTCCGTTGACGACGACGAGCTGGCGCACGGTGCGGCACTCGCCGCCGCCGCCATCTGCATTCACCTGCAGAAGCGTCGACTGGCCCGAGACGGACTGCGGATTGCTGGGGCTCGTCCAGACTGCGGTCGGAGCCACGGCGGCGGCCTGCGGCGAGTAGGCCGCGCTGGCGCTGCGCAGCGGCGAGCCGGTCGGCACCTCCTGGTTGAGGACACGCTGCGTCGAGGCGGCGGCGCGCTCACGCTCGGCCTCGTCGAGGCCACGGCCGAAGTTGGCGCCGAGCCATCCGCCGGCAGCAGCGCCCGCGAGCACAGCGGCCGCCAGAACCGCGCCGTTGTCATCGCCGACGAGCATGCCAGCCGCGACAGCGCCGCCGAGCGCGCCCATCGTGCCCCAGAATTCTTCTTCGGTTTCGCAAGCCGAAACGGCAAGCGCACCCGCCATCGCAACTGCGACCGCTTTTGCAGACGTTTTCATGATTATCGCCCCCGATATTGATGCATAACCTATGATGCCGACACGACCGGTGGTCAACGGGAGGGCTGCCCGGAAACGGCGAGATTATTTTGCGCGGCGGCCCCAGATCGGGAGCGGAAAACGCTCCGCATTCAGGGCGCATTCAGGCTGGGGACGCAGAACACGGCTTCTTGGCGCGGTCGTGCGCGCGGGTGAGTCGCCACTCGCTTTACGCAGCGGTCAGGCGAAGATTTGTGCGTACACGGTTGGCTTGAATCCAAGCGTCAGTTCGCCACCCCGATCGAGCACGGGACGCTTCACGAGCGTTGGATGCGCCAGCAGGAGCGCCACGGCCTTGGTCTGGTCGACGCCGGACTTGTCCTTGTCGGGCAGCTCGCGCCAGGTGGTGCTGGCCTTGTTGAGCACCTTCTCCCAGCCGACCTGTTTGACCCAGGCATCGACCCGCGCCTTGGTGAGACCATCGGCGCGCACATCGTGAAATGTGTAGGCGACGCCGTGCGCATCGAGCCATTTGCGCGCCGCCCGCGTGGTGTCACAGGCGGCGAGGCCGTGGAGGGTGATTGTGGGGCGGGCCATCTTGTCTCTCTGCGCGCAGATCAACTGGCGCTGCAATAACCGTTGAGGATGATGCGCTGATAGCCCTTGAGGGCGTCGGAGATTTCCGACGAAATCCTGTCGTCATGCGACAGGTATTCGACGATGGAGACCGGGTCGCGGTCGAAGCGGGCGGCCCACATCATCGTGTCGAGACCGTCGCGGCGGGCGAGGCGGGACTCGGCCAGCTTGAACAGGTCGGCCTGGCAGGTATCGGCGGCCCACTCGGTGGCGTACTGGGCGTAGTCGTAGCCATCGATCGTGCGTGGCTCGCCAAGTTCAGCCATGAGCTGGCCGATGGTCAGCGCGAAGGCCTTGTCGGCTGTCTGGTGCAAGGCGGCGCGCAGGACGGCGGGGCGGCTGAGCGTGAAGGGCGCCTCGCCTGCCCTCGCCTTTGCGATGAATTCATCCGGCGTCAGCGTGGCGAGGGCGCGTGCGGCAATGCGCTGTTTATAGGATCCGCCGGTGAGGCCGAGCACGGCCTTGTCTGTCGCCTCCAGAGGCGCGTCGCCCGTCTCGACGAGGACACGCATGCGGGCGATCTGTACAGGCGGTGAAGGCTGGCGCGCATCGAACGCAGCGAGCATGGCGGTGCGCACATCAGGATGCGCGCGCGCTGCGATAGCCAGCAGCACTTCGGCGATCCGCTCGTTGCGGGGATCGGCAAAGCCTTCGATGTGGGCGCGCAGCATAGCGGCGGCGGGCTCGGGCGGGTTCGTGATCTGAGGCGCGAAGCGGAGGAGCGCGTTCAGGTATTTCCAGCCGTCGGCGCGATAGCGATCCTGAAGCTCCTTTGTGAAGGTAGCAGCGCTCGCACGCGGCGTGGCGGCCTTCAGCCATGTGATTTCGGCCTCGTCCCACCAGTCATTGCTGGCGGCCTTCCCGTCTGCCCAGATCCGGGCGGTGACGGGTGTCGTGTCGTGGAAGGCGATGACGTCCTGCGCGTGCTGATAGAGGTTGAGTTCGGTGACGCCATCCTCGTCGCCACGCGGGATGAGTTCAGCGACCTTGCGGGCGCGATCCGTCTCGCCGATTTCGGCGAGGCCGTTGGCGATCGCGTTGAGCTGGTACCAGTCGAAGCGCAGGCGGGAGATTGCCTTGTCGCCATAGGAGATGAGTGCGGCCTTGTCGGCCTTCTGGCGCGCCACGGCGATGTGGGATGAATCGAGCGCATCCGGGTTCCGCCATTCGGTGCGCTGGATGTAGAGGTCGATCAGCGCCTTGTCGCCGGAGAGCAGAGCGGCATCGATGAAGGCGCGCCTGGTTTCGGCCTGATAGTCACGGCCGACCTTCGGCATCTGGTCCCACAAGAGATCGAGCACGCAGGCGTGTGTGGGAGCGGCGGTGCAGGCCTTCAGTTTCGAGTCGTTCTGAGACACGGCGGGGGCCGCGGCGGCGGCCGCCAGAGCGGCCATGGCGGCAAAAACCAGCGCGTCTTTCATGGAAAAGCCCCTACCGGATTCCGGAATCTCGCGCGGAGGCTAGGCGCCGTCGGGCGGAGCTGCAACCTCCCATGTGCGTTTAGGTGGGTGATGCGGTTCGCCTGTGTGATTGCGCTGTGCGCGGGACAGGCGCACGCTGCGGGCAGCAAGGGAGATACGCCATGATCAAGAGCTGGCGAGTTGGCCTGGCCGGGATGGCCATGATTGCAGTGGCGGGCTGCGCTTCGCCTGCTGGGGAAACGCCTGCGGCGGCGGGCCCCAATGCCTGCATCAACCCCACGCAGATCCAGAAGCAGGAGATCGTGAGCGATCAGGAAATCCGCTTCGTGATGAACAATGGCGACGTCTGGACGAACCGCCTGAAGCGCGAGTGCCAGGGCCTGAAATTCGAGGGCGGCTTCACGTGGGATGTGCGCGGCACGCGGGTTTGCGCGAACGAGCAGATCATCACGGTGCTGAATGCGGGCAACACCTGCTCGCTGGGCGAGTTCACGAAATCGGCGGCGAGCTGACGCTCAGCCCCGATCGTCTTCGGGTTTGGTGTTCGCTTCGAGGAAGGCCTCGACCTCATCCAGCGTGGCCGAGAACTCGTAGCCCTGGTCGCCGAAGATGATCTTGCGGGTGTCTTCGTCGCGCAGCATGTAGCCGCCGTGTTCCAGAACCTTGCCAAACGGCTTCTGGGATTTCATCAGGTGAAGCCCATAGCGGATCGCAAACCGCTTTACGCGGCGCTCCTGTGAGGTGACTTCGTGGCGGCCTTTGCCCATGCGCCACCGTATGCGACGGGCGGCCGGCACAAGGCAAGTGGCTCAGAACGCCCGGCCGCGGTGGGTTTCCTTGCCGCCCATGATGGTGAGCATGACTTTCGTGTCGCGGATGGCGGTGGGATCGATCTGCGTGAGGTCCTGCGACAGGACGACGAAGTCAGCGAGCTTGCCCGGTGTGAGGCTGCCCCGGATGTCTTCGTCGAAGGTCGCGAAGGCACTGTCGATTGTGTAGTGGCGGAGTGCGGCTTCGACCGGGATGCGGCCGGCGGGATGCCAGCCGCCGGGCGGCTTGCCATCAGCAGTCATACGCGTGACCGCGACGGCGATGCCTTCGATGGGCGAAAGATAGAAGACCGGGAAGTCGCTGCCGAAGGTCTGCGCTACGCCGGCGTTATCGAACAGGCTGAAGGAGTCGGCGTGGGGCGCGCGCTCGGGGCCGAGCAGCGGCTCGAAATTGGAGAGCACGGTAGCGTCGGGATTGGCGAAGATGGGCTGGGTGGAGGCGATCACGCCAAGTTCGCGGAAGCGCGCGAGATCGGCGAACCGGGGAATCTCGACATGCTCGATACGATGGCGGCGTCCAGTCGTGCCGTTGGTCTTCGCGGCGAATTCGAAAGCATCGAGCGCCTCGGTGATCGCCTTGTCGCCGATGGCGTGGAGGAGGATCTGGAAGCCGAGGCGATCGTAAAGGGCGACTGTGTCGTTCAACTCCTTCGGGTCCCAGAAGGAGAGCCCGCTTGCGTCTGTGCCGGTGTACGGGGCGTGCATCGCGGCGGTCTGCGCGTCGAGGGCGCCGTCGAGCATTCCCTTGATCGACGCCACGGTGAGCAGCGGGCTGTTGAGCCTGTCGCGCGCGGCGAGATAGGGCGCGAGGTCTGCCTCA
>Ga0105048_10016748_pt1 | contig 11322 bp, 11 predicted proteins | sample MAT05_FD_78382 | JGI IMG/M metagenome (GOLD analysis project Ga0105048, IMG submission 78382) | Freshwater microbial communities from Lake Fryxell liftoff mats and glacier meltwater in Antarctica - MAT-05 | ecosystem: Environmental > Aquatic > Freshwater > Ice > Liftoff microbial mat | place...
CATCGATCGCTGCAACCTGACCATCCTCGAGACAACGGCGCACCGGGACCTCCCCGACTTCCTGGCGCGTCACGGCGTCGAGGTCGTCTGCTCATTGCCCCACGTCAATGGCGTCGCTCGATCGCCGCGCAGCGTCGCCTCAACGACCTGGGCTATGGCAAGGGACGCGCGGATCTCCGTCTCGTCCTCGTCGCCAATCCGACGGGCGCCTTCCTGTACGGTGATCAGAAGTCGGCCGAGGCGACCTACCGCGAAGCGCTCGAGGCGACGCACGGCGTGATCTTCGATGAGCTGATCTGCATCACCAACATGCCCATCAACCGTTACCTCGAGTGGTTGGTCGAGTCCGGCAATCTCGAGGACTACATGGGTCTGCTCACGCGCGCGTTCAACCCGGCTGCCGCGCGCGGCCTCATGTGTCGAAACACGCTGTCGGTGGCATGGGACGGCACCCTCTACGATTGCGACTTCAACCAGATGCTCGAGCTCCCCGTGGACGGTCGGGGGCCTCGGCACATACGCGAGTTCGATCACACCGCGCTGATCGGCCGCGAGATCACCGTCGGCCGCCACTGCTTCGGCTGCACCGCCGGGTCCGGCTCCAGCTGCGGCGGCGCCACCACCATCGACGCGCACCTCGCGAGCGCCCGCTGACTTTGCGCGCGGCTCGAGGAGCTTTCTCCAATATATCGATGCACACGTGCGGATCATCTCGGTGCTGCCGGCGCGAAAATGGGTATGGGTACTCGTCGTCTTGTAGTTCGAGTGCGCGTCATTACGGCCCGATTTCCTCGTGTCTCCGCGGTGTCTCGGCTCTCCAGGTGGGGCAGAACAACCCACGTCGACACGACTATCTCTGACGATCGGGGCGGCCTCCTCCGTGCACAGCGGTGGTCGAGCTCATACCCCGCGGGACGCCGCGCGACCAAAGGATCCCATGATTGTCACCGATAGTCCGAACCGACGTCTGTATCTCTTGCTGGCCATTCCATTCGCATTCGCATTCGCATTCGCAGCCGCCTGCGACGACGAAAAAGACGACGATGACGATGACGATGATCGCGCGGACGCGGCCACGATCATCGACGTGGGCGAGCGTGACGCGAGCCAGAATGCCGCCGGTGACGCCGGCACCAACGATTCCGGCGTGAGCGGGCCCAACCCTCCCGGGCCTTGCCAAGGATTCCCGCTGCCGGCAAGCCAGCACTTCGTCGCCGATGGGCTGTGCGCCAGCGTGGTGGCGTTCGAGCAAGGCGAGCTGCGCCAGATCGCCTTTGCGCCCAACGGAGATCTCTTCGGCGTTCTCGTATCAGGCCAGGTCCGACGCTACCGCGACATCGACGCCGACGGCGCCTACGCCAGCAACACGCCCGAGATCATCGACTGGGCCGACACCGGCGGGAACAACGGCCACAACGTCCACATCGATACCACCGGCGGGTTCATCTACGCCGGCACGCCGCAGGGCGTGAAGCGTTGGCGCTACACCGCGGCACTCGACAGCGGAGGACCGGGCGAGGACGTGATGGTGGGTCAGCCGTCGAGCGGAACGCATCGATACCACCCCGTGCACGTCTACGACGGAATGATGTACGTCGACTCGGGATCAGCCAACAACATCGTCCATCCGATGGATCCGCAGGCACGAGCCAGCAATGACTACGACACCGTCCGAGCCGTCATCAAGCGCTTCGACCTGTCGACCTTCACGCCTGGAACGCCGCTCGAATGGAGCGCTGGCGAGGTCTACGCGCGCGGTCTGCGCAACGTGGTCGGCTTCACGCGAGACGCCAGCGGGCGTCTTTACGGCGTGATGAACGGCATCGATGGGCTGCGCTACCAGGGCCGCGACATCTCCACCGACAATCCTGGCGACACTCTGGTTTTGATCGACCGCGGCGGACGCTACGGCTATCCGTACTGCTTCTCCGCCAACTTCGTGCGCACGTCGTCGGGCGTGGTCGCTCCCGGCACCCAGCTGGCGGGCGAGGCGATGAACCTTGCCGAGCCGATGCAACCGTTCATGAACCCGCACGATGATGCTTGGTGTCAGGCCAACTCGACGCCGCCGCTGACCAACTTCCAGGCTCACACCGCCCCGCTCGACATCGCCTTGGCGCAGGGGATGCCGGCCAGCTTGCCCGCCAGCCTGCATCGAGGCGCGTTCGTGGCTCTGCATGGTTCATGGAACAGAGTGTCCAGCGTGGGTCACAACATCGTGTTCGTCCCGTTCGATGCCAGCGGCCGCCCCGCGATGGCCACCACCACCAGCACCGGCGTGGTGTTCTCGTACGTGCCCATCTTCGGGGGTGGCTCTGCGGGCCAGTTCCGCGACGGGCTGTGGTCGTGGACCGACGGGACCCGCGGCGAGACGCGCGTCCGACCCGTGGGGGTGGCGATCTCTCCGCTCGACGGCGCGCTGTTCGTGAGCAGCGACAACGGGCGCATCAACGGGATGCCCAGCGCCAATGCACCGAACGGGGCGATCTATCGCATCAGTCGCCAGCAGTGATGCGGGTGGGGCGCACCGCCCTTGCATCACACCGAAGGACACAACTGCTATGGACAGCCTCTCCGACTTCACCAAGTTCGACTACACCCACGGCGGCGAGCGCAAGACTGTCGATCGCGAGGGCGAGCCCACTCGAGCGGCGGTCGACCGCATCCTCGGGTTCCTACACGAGCGTCTCGCGCCGGCTCCCGGAGCCGCACGCTAGAGCGATGGTGATACTGCCAGCGCGATCAGCGACAGCACCAGGAAGCTCCCGTACGCGTAGTGGTCGATCGGTGGTGAGCCGCCGGTCAGCGCGTCGGAGAAGAAGACCCCGCCGAACATCGTTACGCTCGCCGCGACGAGCCCCCAGCGCGCCCAGCGCTCGCCGCGACGCAGCGGGAAAATGACGATCAAGAACGCGAGCAATGACGCCGTGAAGTACTTGCAGGCTTCCCAGACGACGTGGAAGTCCTGGTGCGGCGTCGCGCCGGGCTGGTGGAGGTGCAGGCGCGCGGCGAAGGGTGCGCCGAGCATGCCGAGCACGTGGATGATGCACAGGATAGCGAACGCGAGCTTCTTCGACATGGAATGTCTCCACGTATCACGACGAGCACGGCTGGGCGTACGAGCGTGCATTCAGCGTATTTGGCTTCGCGTCGCGTTCGATGGGTGCGGCGGAGGCGTCCGGCAAAAGACGGGCTCGACGTTGTCAGGGCGTCGCGAGGGGGATAACGCCTCCGCATGGCGAAGCCACCGAATATTGTACTAGCAACTCATACTATGTTGGCTGTCCTGGTTTTCGCGTCGGCGGGGTGCTTTCGCATGCGTCCCACGCGCGGGGGTGGTGATGTCGACGTGGACGACGTGTCGGGGCCGCGGCGGATCCGCATCTCCGATGTCGCGGTTCAGTACGGCTATTCGCTGCACGTCGCGGGCACCGGGCTGACCTTCCCGACCGGCATCACCTTCGACGACGCCGGAACGCCGTACGTGATCGAGTCCGGATACTCGTACGGCGAAAAGGTCACCGAGGCGCGGCTGCTCGAGCTGGATCCCGCCGGGAAGCACCGCGTCGTCGCCAGAAGCAAAAATGGCCCCTGGACCGGCGTCTATTTCCACCAGGGCAGCTTCTATATCGCCGAGGGCGGCGCGGTGACCGGCGCGGGAAAGATCCTCAAGGTCGGCCGCGACGGCGCCATCACCACGCTCGTGGACAACTTACCCAGCATGGGTGACCACCACACCAACGGCCCGGTGGTCGCGCCCGATGGCACGCTCTACTTCGGCCAGGGGACGGTGACCAACTCGGGCGTGGTCGGCGAGGACAGCGCCGACTTCGGTTGGCTCTCGCGCCACCCCGAGGCGCACGACATCCCGTGCAAGGACATCAAGATCAACGCCACCGCTTTCGAGTCGAAGGACGTGCTGAAGAACGGCTCCGACAAGGTGAAGACCAGCGCGTACTCGGCGTTCGGCACCACCGTCGCCGAGGGCGCGGTCATCCCGGGAGCGGTGCCGTGCAGCGGCGCGGTGCTGAAGGTGCCGGTCGGCGGCGGTCCGGTCGAGCTCGTCGCGTGGGGATACCGCAACCCGTTCGGTCTCGCGTTCGATCCGGCGGGACAGCTCTACGTGACCGACAATAGTTACGACGAGCGCGGCAGCCGCCCGGTGTGGGGCTCGCCGGACATGCTGTTCAAGGTGGTGCCGGGCAGCTGGGCGGGCTGGCCGGACTATTCGGGCGGGCTCCCGGTGGCGCAGAAGCGCTACAAGCGGCCGGGATATCCGGAGCCGACCACGATCCTCACGGAGCCGCCGATGAAGCCGATCGAGCCGTCGGCGCGCTTCGGATCGCACTCCTCGTCGGACGCCTTCGATTTTTCGAGGAACGAGGCCTTCGGCTTCGTCGGCGAGGCGTTCGTCCCTCAGTTCGGTGACATGGCGCCGACCGCCGGCAAGGTGACGTCGCCGGTCGGCTTCCGGCTGGTGCGCGTGGACCCGAAGGACGGCGTGGTGACCGACTTCGCGACGAACAAGGGGCCAAAGAACGGCCCCGCATCCAAGCTCGAGCTCGGCGGGCTCGAGCGGCCGGTGGCGGCGCGCTTCGATCCGTCGGGGACCGCGCTCTATGTCGTCGACTTCGGCGTCATGGCGGTGGGCGACAAGGGGCCCGAGGCGATCGAGGGCACGGGAATGGTCTGGAAGATTACGCGAGGTGAGCCGTGAGAGCGTCGTATCTGTGTCTGGCCCTCTTGCTGGCGGCCTGCGGTCACACCACCAAGCGCAGCCCGCCGATGGCCGATCAGGAGCCGCTCGACGAGCAGGAGCAGCGCGGTCGGATCGCCTTCATGAAGTATTGCAACACTTGTCACCCGCAGGGCGAGGGCGGCATCGGCGGCACGCTGAACAACAAGCCGTTCCTCCCGGAGACCGCGATCAAGATCAAGGTCCGCACCGGCCTCGGCCTGGACATGCCGCGCTTCGGCGAGGAGGACATCACGCCGGCGGAGCTCGACGACATCGTGGAGTACGTATCGAGTATCCGCGCCAACGACCCGGTCGCGGACAATCCGGAGAAGATCAAGAAGTGAGTATCAGGTCCCGCTGACCCACTTCTGGGCCAGCAGCGTCGCGATGAGTCCCGACGCGGCGAGGACCGCCAGGAGCGGCTGGCCGTGCTCGGCGATGATCAGCGCGTCGAGCAGCGAGATGCCGGCGATCAGCGAGACCACCGCAGCTCCGATCTTCTTCCTCGTGAGCAGCCACAGCGCGCGGAGCACCCAGGCGAGGAGCGCGGCGAAGAGGATCGCGCTCAGGCCCAGCTCCACGTTTCTCAGCGCGTAGACGAAAGGAAGCGCGAGCAGCCACAGCGGCCAGGACCCGCCGAAGCTCGCCAGGTTCTCCTGGCGCGCGACGTAGGTCAGCCCCGCGACGTAGCTGAGGAGCGCCAGCGCCGCGAGCAGAACGCCGCGATCGAGCTCGGCGACGTAGAGCGCCGCCATCACGTACAGGAGCGCGCGGCAGGTGCCCATCACCACCGGAGCCAGCGGGTTGGTCTTGTGCCAGGCGTCGTAGAACACGATCGCCAAGGCGAGGCCGAGGCCGGCGAAGACCGCGCCCCAGGGGGCAAAGAGCGCCACCAGCATCACCCCCGCGAACAGCAGGCCGCCGCCGATGGAGAAGGCTTCGCGGGCGCTGACGCGGCCCTGGGGGATGGGTCGGTCCGGGCGCTGGCGCGCGTCGATCTCCCGATCGAACGCGTCGTTCAGGAACATGCCCGCGGTGTAGAGCAGCGAGGCCGAGAGTATGAGCGTGAGTGGGGGCGTCCGGCCGACCAGCACGGCGCCGGTGAGGACGTTGGTCCAGACGGTGGGTAAGTTCGAGGGTCGGCCCAGGACGAGATAGTCTCGCCACTTCATCGGGCGAGCCGCTCGGCGGCCCAGGAGAGCTCGCGGGCCACGGCGGTGACGATGTCGTCCTGGCGGTGCTCGGGCGGGAGCACGTCCCAGCAATAGGTCTCGACCTCCAGGTGCGGCGCGGGGGACTCGCGGCGGATGATCTCCAGCAGGCGAGAGAGATCGCGCTGGGTGCTGGAGAACGGTCCCAGGCTCTCGCGGAAGATCGGGACGTGGAAGTGGATGCGCCAGGTGCGGCTCGCATCGGGCGCGCGACGGACCGCCGCGATGGCCTCGGGTAGATCGACGTAGCGGGTGGTGCGACCGTCTCTTCGCTCCACGACCTGATGGAGGTACACGCCCTCGGCGAACGGCTCGAGCGACTCCAGCGTGTCGCCGGGCGCGATCTGCACCTCGAGCCCGGCGCTGATCTGGAACTTGGCGATCTTCACGCCGGCGCGCGCCAGCCGGGTCAGCGCCTCGCCGGGATCCTCGAACTGGATCGCGCTGTGGCAGGCGTCGAAGCAAACACCGGCGTGCGCGCGCAGGAATTCCTCCCCGCGTCCGCTCATTTCGTGAAACTTCTTCACGCTCTTCTTCGAGAAGATCTGCGCGTCGAAAAAGGCGATGGTCTGCTCGACCGTCTCGAAGTGACAGGCCGGCTCGGCCTCGAGCGCCAGCGTGATCTTGCGCTCGAGGGTGGCGAGGTGCGCGAGGTGTCGCAGCATGTTGTGGCCGAGGCGCTCGGCGTCGGCCGCACCGGTGATCCGCGCGGCGAACGCGCCGGGCACGGTGCTGACGCTGCCCTCCGCGACGCTGGCCGGGAGGATCCGCGCGAGGATGCTCGCCAGGCGGTCGGCGTACGTCACGCGTTCGTCCTCCAGCCAGTCCGGGCGATAGACGTCTTCCTTGACCCGGGTCCCATGGAAGGCGCCGTGCGGAAATCCGTTGATGGTGAAGACGTAGAGGCGGTTTTCGTCGAGATAGCTTCGAAAATCATCGAGCGTCCGTGGCTGATCGAGCGCCTCCGCGGCCTGCCCGGACAGGCGCAGCCCGATGCCGAAGGCGCGATCGGGCGCCACGCGATCGCGGACCGCGCGCACCTGGCCCTCGATGTTCCGCATCACCTCCGGCCAGGTCTCGCCGGGGTGGATGTTGGTGCAGTAGCCGAGGTGCAGCTCGGGGCCGATCTTCATCGGGCCCTCGTCTTCAGCCACTCGATCCCGCTCTTCACCACGCTGGTCTCGAGCGCGTGCGCCTCGTATCCGCGGCCGAGATCGGCGAGGAGCGTCACGGTCAGATCGCCGCCGAGGTGCTCCTGGAACTCGCGGATGCCGTCGAGGAGCGCCGGGTCTTCCATCCGGTCGTGCCACAGAGGGAGGCCGAGGGCCGAGAGAGTATGGATGACCGTTTCGAGCGCTGGTCGGGGGAGCTTTCCGGCCTCCACCGAATAGTAAGTATCGAGCGCGATGCCGATCGCGACGCCCTCGCCGTGCCGCACGTCATACTCACTGAGTGACTCGAGCTTGTGCGCGGCCCAGTGACCGAAATCCAGCGGGCGAGCGGAGCCCAGCTCGAACGGATCGCCGCTGGTGGCGATGTGGCGGGCGTGGAGCTCGGCGCTGCGCTCGATCAGCTCGCCGACCGCGGAGCGATCGTTGGCCGCCAGAGCCCGGGTCTTCTTCGTGATCCACTCGAAGAACGCGCCGTCGCGCACCAGCGCGACCTTCACCGCCTCGGCCATTCCGGCGACGCGATCGCGCGGCGGGAGCGTGCCGAGGAGCGCAGCGTCGTTCACCACCGCGAACGGCGCCGCGAACGTGCCGAGGAAGTTCTTCTTTCCGAAGGCGTTGATGCCATTCTTCACGCCCACGGCAGAGTCGGCCTGCGAGAGCACGGTGCTCGGCACGCGGACCACCCGGACGCCGCGATGCGTGATCGCCGCAGCGAACCCAACCATGTCGAGGAACGCGCCGCCGCCGACGATCATCACCACCGACTGGCGATCCATCCGCGCGGCGTCGAGCTCGGCGGCGATCTTCAGCGGGCGCACCATCGAGCTCTTCGCGACCTCGCCGCCCTCGTCGATGAGCACCTCGCGCGCGAGGGCGATGTGCCGCGGATTTGCCGCGGCCCAGGCGTAGATGTCGACCGCCAGCCGCGGGTGCGCCTCGGCCACCGCGCGCTCCATGATCACCAGCACCCGATGGACACGGTCGGGCTCGGCGCGCGCGATTACCTTCGCCAGGGATGAGTTGTCGGCGGCAAAGGCGTGCTCGGTGAAGACGATCGGATAGTCGAAGTGGATGGTGGCTTCGCAGGAAAGGACCACGATCGACAGCCGAGCGCGTTTCGGCCGGTGAGGTCAACCGCAGCCGGTGCTACAGGTCATGGATGGCACGCGAGCAGTTGCGCGAGTTGCTGATGCAGCGCCTGTCGCCCGGGGCGGCCGAGTGGCTGCGCGGGGCGATCGCATCCGAGCCTCGCGAGATCCCCCGCGCCTTCTCTCGAGCCGCGCGAATGATCGGAAAAACAGGGCTCGACCGCGGCGATCTGGTGGCCATCGGGATGGCCGATGCGCCGTGCGCAGCGAGCGATCTGGTGCGCGCAGTTCTGCTCGATCGCGCGGTGTCGAACGCCGGTCCCGAGGGTAGAGATACGCGCGCGATCGTCCAGCAGATCTACGACGACGGTGATAGCAGCGAGCGCGCCGCGGTGCTGCGCACGCTGGGGCTGTTGCCTTTTCCCGAGCTGTTCTTGCCGCTCGCCGTCGACGCGTGCCGCACCCACGTCCTGACGGTGTTCGAGGCGATCGCCTGCGACAACGTCTATCCGGCGAGATACTTCCCGGAGCTGGCGTTCAACCAGATGGCGCTCAAGGCCGCGTTCGTGGAGCTGTCGCTGTCGCGCCTCCGCGGCCTCGATGCGCGCCGGACGCCGGAGCTCGACCGCATGGCGCGCGCCTATGCCGGCGAGCGCACGCTGGCGGGTCGGAGCGTGCCGCCCGATCTCTCGCTCCTGATGATCCCCGAAAGGACCTACTCATGAAGATGTTCGATCCCCACATTCACATGACTTCCCGGACCACCGACGACTATCAGGCGATGGCCGCCGCCGGCATCGCGGCGGTGATCGAGCCCGCGTTCTGGCTGGGACAGGCGCGCACCAGCGTCGGCGCGTTCGAGGACTATTTTCGGGCGCTGCTGGGCTGGGAGCGGTTCCGGGCGAGCCAGTTCGGGATCCGACACTTCTGCACGCTGGCCCTGAACCCGAAGGAGGCCAACAACCCGGTGGTCGCCGACGGCGTGATCGCGCTGTTGCCCAAGTATCTCGAGAAGGACGGGGTGGTGGCGGTGGGCGAGATCGGCTTCGACGACATGACCGCGGTCGAGGAGAAATACTTCGCGCTGCAGGTCGAGCTGGCGCGAACGCACGACCTGCCGGTGCTGGTGCACTTGCCCCACCGCGACAAGAAGAAGGGGACCGAGCGCACCCTCGCGCTTATCAAGGAGATCGGATTTCCGGAAGGAAAGGCGCTGATCGATCACAACACCGAGCAGACGCTGCCGCTGGTCCTCGACACCGGCTGCTGGGCCGGCCACTCGATCTATCCCAAGACCAAGATGGACGAGGACCGCATGGTGTCGCTGGTGAAGACCTACGGGAAGGAGCGCATCATCGTGAACAGCGCGGCGGACTGGGGGGTGAGCGACCCGCTCAAGGTGCCCAAGACCGCGGCGCGGATGCGCGAGGCGGGGATCGCGGAGGCCGACATCGAGACCATCGTCTGGCACAACCCGGTGGCGTTCTTCTCGCAGAGCGGGCGCCTCGAGCTCGGAGACATCGCGATCGACCAGCGCCAGCTGTTCGAGGGCAGCTCGGTGCTGCGCGGGCAAGAGCCCGTGGTGGCGCAGTAACAGCCTTGCACCGCACGGTCGTCATCGACATCGTCGGGCTCACGCCGGAGCTGATCGGCGATCACACCCCTCACCTGAGGGCGTTCGCGCAAGACGGCGCGATGCGCCCGATGGAGACGGTGTTTCCGGCGGTGACGTGCTCGGTGCAGGCGTCGCTGACCACCGGCCTGATGCCGCGCGATCACGGCATCGTGGGCAACGGATGGTACGCGCGCGATCTGGCCGAGGTGATGTTCTGGAAGCAGTCGAACCACCTGGTGAGCGGCGAGAAGATCTGGGACGCGGCGGTGAAGCGCGATCCCTCCTTCACCACGGCCAAGCTCTTCTGGTGGTACAACATGTACTCCACCGCGAATTGGTCGGTGACGCCGCGGCCGATATACTGGGCCGATGGGCTGAAATTGCCGGACATTTATTGCGAGCCCCCGGTGCTGCGCGACGCGCTGGTGGGGGCCCTGGGTGAGTTCCCGCTGTTCGACTTCTGGGGGCCGCGCGCCAGCATCGCTTCGAGCAAGTGGATCGCGGAGTGCGCCCGCTTCGTCTACGATCAGCGAAAGCCTTCGCTGAGCCTGGTGTACTTGCCGCACCTCGACTACGACCTGCAGCGGCTGGGGCCCACGGACCCGGGCATCGGGCCGGCGCTCGAGGCGATCGACGCGGTCGCGGGCGAGCTCATCGCGCACGTGCGAAAGGACGGCGCGCGGGTGATCGTGCTCTCGGAATACGGCATCACGCCGGTCCGCGGGGCGATCCACGTGAACCGCGCGCTTCGCGAGGCGGGGCTGTTGCGGGTGCGCCTCGAGCAGGGCCTGGAGAAGCTCGATCCCGGCGCCTCCGATGCGTTCGCGGTGGCCGACCACCAGATCGCGCACGTCCACGTGCGTCGTCGCGAGCTGCTGGGGCCGGTGGCGGAGCTGCTGGCTCGGCTGCCGGGGGTGGAGGCGGTGCTCGACGACGCCGGAAAGGCTTCGCACGGAATCGATCACGCGCGCGCCGGCGATCTCGTGCTCGTGTCGGCCGCCGATCGCTGGTTCACGTACTATTACTGGCTCGATGACGAGCTCGCGCCCGAGTACGCGCGCACCGTCGATATCCACCGCAAGCCCGGCTATGACCCGGTGGAACTGTTCGTCGATCCATCGTTGCCGTCGCCGCAGCTCACCGCGGCGATCACGCTGGCGAAGAAGAAGCTCGGCTTTCGGTATCTGATGTCGCTCATCCCGCTCGACGCCTCGCTGGTGAAGGGCTCGCACGGGCGGCTCACCACGGATCCGCGGAAAGGACCGCTGGTGATGACCAGCGAGCCGGAGCTCCTCACCGGTGCGTCGATCCACGCGACCGAGGTGAAGGCGCTGGTGCTGCGGCACCTGTTCTGAGTCCAACGCGATCAGAGCTACTAGTGCGCCGTGTCGAGACCTCTCAAGAACTCGACGACGTCGGCTCGCGCCTGGGCATCAGCGACATAGAACGGATGAGGCGCGTCCTTGCCGCGCTGAGGATCGAGGAGCGACGCCAGCCC
>Ga0105048_10016749_pt1 | contig 11322 bp, 9 predicted proteins | sample MAT05_FD_78382 | JGI IMG/M metagenome (GOLD analysis project Ga0105048, IMG submission 78382) | Freshwater microbial communities from Lake Fryxell liftoff mats and glacier meltwater in Antarctica - MAT-05 | ecosystem: Environmental > Aquatic > Freshwater > Ice > Liftoff microbial mat | place...
CTCGACGCCACCCAACGCTGCGCGACCCGCATCGTCGAGCCCGAGCCCGGGGCGCCCCGACGCCTTCACGCAGAGGCGCCCTGCACGACCTGCGGCACCGTCACTTCGGGCCACGCGGAGAGCTCGCGGGCGGGCCTCCGCTCGCCTCACGAGCGCGATCACCTCGTCCGCCAGAGTCGGGGTGGTTGCCCGCAGCTCGTCGATCGTCAGGTCCTTCGCACCGAGCAACGCAGCAAACAGACTCTTGTCGCTGCTGGGGCGGTTGCGAACCGCGGTTCAAGACGAGCTGGCAGCGAAGGTGAAGCCGTCGACGCGGAGGCCGGGGCAGACGGCGAGCGACGCGGGGGATCCGGCGGCGGCGCCGGCGCCGGCGGGTGCGGGCGACAAGTAGCAGGCGGCGTGGGCAGGGGAAGGGCCCTCCCTGACGAGGAAGAACGCGACCGGCTGGCGTCGGATCGCGTTCTTGCCCGTCAAGAACGCGCCTGGGTGAAGTCGGAGGGCTCTCTTGACGGGCAAGGACGCGTCTGGGCGAAGGCGGGGCGTCGCTTGCCCGTCAAGAACGCGTCCGGGGGAAGCTGGAGGGCGCTCCTGACGGGCAAGAGCGCGCCTGGGTGAAATCGGGACCTCTCTTGCCGGGCAACCGCGCACCGTTGGCTCTCGCGCCGGGCCCGCTTTATTCTGCGCCCATGTCGATCGTCGGCTCGAAGCTCCCTGCGGCCACACTCGCAGACCTCCTGGCCATCCCTGAAAATGCGCGGTTCACGAGATCATCGACGGCGAGCTGATCCGGAGGGCCATGCCGAGCCTGCGCCACGGCACCGCAGATGGGCTTGGCGGACGAGGTAGTCGGACCTTACCGTCCGCGCTCGCTGCTCGTGTTGAAGCTCGCTTGGTGCATCGGAACATCGACGAGCCTCACCTGACGGGACGTGCGTGGTCGCCTGCGTGTGCTCGATACGCGGCTGCGTACGCGGCATACGCAGGGTCCGGGCGTCGCGACGAAGATGCCGCGAATCACCGCGGATCCAGCAGGGATCGGGCGACGCAGGGGCTTGGCACGACGCCTGCTATATCGGTGTTCAACACCCCGACCGGGGAGAAGAGAGAGATACCATGAACTCACACCACAACAAAACCATCTTGATGCACCTGACGACCCTCTCGGCCATCATCATCGCCGCCTCGATGACGGGCTGCGCCGTGGGTGGAGAGTCGGAAGACGAAGAGGGGCTCGCCCTCGGGCAGAGCCAGGAATCGATCGTCACCGCCTGCCCGAGCGGGCAAATGCGCGTGAACGGGGGGCTGACGTGCGTTTCCGCGGACCTCGTGCAGAAGTTCGCGCCCAGGCTCCGCTTCGACGGCGCGGGCCATGGGTACCCCATGTCTGCACAGCCGTTCTACAAGGCTGTCGTCGTGCAGGGGCAGAGCTACTTTGAGAACACCGACCCTTCGACGCTGGGATCGGGGACGCTGCCCACGTACTACCAGATTATTGGCTGCGGAAGTCAGATCCGGATCAGGTACTGGTGGTTCTACGGCAATCAGATCGCCTGTGACGGTGTCAGTGGCGCTCATCAGGGGGACTGGGAAGACGTCACGGTGACGCTGAGCGAGGACACGTCGACCGTCGCGGCCGTCACCTTCACGATGCACGGAAAGGACTACACGCGGCTCAACGGCTCGTTTACCACGGAGGATGGCACTCACCCCGTCGTCTACGTGGCGAAGAACTCTCACGCTTCCATCTACGAGAGCGGTGGGACCTCGACGACCTGCCTTCCCTGGGAGGAGTTTCGCAATAACTCCACGGGGACCCACCTGGACTCCTGGCAGAACCTCGTGAATCTTGACTCCAGCGCACAGCCGTGGGTGGCGGCCGATCGGAATGGCGGCTTCACGTGGGGCGACAGCGACGCGTGCAGCACCCATCCGACACAGAAAGCCCCGACCTGCAACATGAAAGCGGCGAGCTGGGACAACGACGTCAACACCCGGCTGCACACTCAGTGCAAATCCGGCGACGTCAATACCGGGGTGGAGTGCATCGGGCAGTGCAGCTCGGGATACACCAACACGGGCATCCTCTGCTCGAAGTGTGGCGGAGACTGGTGGAACCCGGGGAGCTGGTCGTGTGACACGTATTCACCGCGCTATGGCTACGATTACATGATCCCGACGACCGACTCCGGCCTTCTGTGAGCAATAGGCTATCCGGCTCCCGGTGCTCCCGCTGAGCCGCCCGGTGGCCGGCCACGGGGTGGGGGCGGCGTCGCGATGGTGAAATACGCTGACATGGGCTGCCACGGGCAGACCGCGATCGGCAACGTACTCCCTGTCATGCGCTGACCGACACCGCGGCTCATTCCGGGCCGGCCGGCGCGCGGTAGCGCGCTGAAAGATCAAGAGGACTCCCCATGTTCAATCGCAAGACTCTGGGCATCGTGTTCGTGGCTGTCAGCACTGCTGTCGTCGCTCCGGGCTGCGTCGCGGGCGACGTCGACTCCGACGCGGAGATCGTCGAGGATGTCACTCTCGCCTATCGGGCCTCGTGCAGCGATGGGCTCCAGAACGGTGACGAGACCAATGTCGATTGCGGCGGCTCGTCCTGTGGCACGCACAGCGCGAATTTCTACGACGATTCGTGCGACAAGACGACCCTGGCCTTCAGCACCTTCAGCCAGACGGTCGCGGTGACGAACCGCGGCACCATCGACAGGATCTGGGCGGGCATCGGGTCGTGGAGCGCATCGTCGGTGTACTCGGTGACCCTCTCCACCGCCTCGCAGTCCGCCACGTACTCGAACCTCGCCTTCTCGGCGCGCAACCTCCAGGGTTACAACCGCTGCGTGCCGAGGAACAACATGGCCGGCGCGGCGCTGCCCACGAGCTTCTACGTCTCCACCGGCGACGCGCTCACCATCACCATCACCGGGGCCGGCGGCGACCTCCACCAGGACGCGTTCGGCAGGGTCCGTATGGATCTGCAGGGCTCCGCGTGCGGGTTCTGAATGCTCGCCCCCTCCGCGCGCCCGATCCTCAACCCGCCGGGGGCGGATCGCCCGGCAATTCCACCGGCTTCTCCCCGACTGCCCGGCAGAGCTCTGCCACCTTCTCCAGCTCGCGACGAAGCACCTTGTGGTGATTCCGGCCCTTCACCAGCCCCTCCTGACCCAGGAGCCGGAACGCGTCCTCGCTGCTTCCGAGCTTCTCCACGGCGGCGTGCAGGATGAGGCCGCGGAAGGCGTCGGCGAGATCGAGAGACAGTGGCGCTCCCGAGCCGCGGAGCCGCTCCGCCTCGATGACGAACGCGCGCGCCGCCCGCCGCAGGTGCTCGACGAGCGGCAGCGCGCCCGCGTCGCTTTCGTACGCGAGCGCCCGCTCGGCGTGGCGCCGCTCGAGCACGAGGGCGCCGCTCTTGCCGCGGCTCTCCACCAGCGCCATCGCATACGCGCGGCGGACGATGTTGTCGAGCTGACGGAGGTTGCCAGGCCACGGCGCCGCCGTGAAGAGCAGCACGGCGTCGGCGGCGATCTGTGCCTCGCCCTGCCCATCGCCCTCGCGATGGCGTCGCGCGAGCATGTAGCTCACCCATTGGGGGATCTCGTCGCACCGCTCGGCGAGCGCGGGTACGCGCACCGGCAGGACGTTGATGCGGTAGTACAGATCCTCGCGGAAGCGGCCGAGACGAACGCTCTCCAGGAGGTTCTGGTTGGTGCCGATGATGAAGCGCACGTTGGCGCGACGGTCGCCGGCCGCGTCGCCGAGCGGGCGGTAGAGCCGCTCTTCGAGCACGCGGAGCAGACCGGCCTGCGCGTTCCGCGAAAGCTTGTCGATCTCGTCGACGAACAGCGTGCCGCCGTCGGCCCGGGCGATGGCGCCCGCGGTATCCTTGACCGCGCCGGTGAACGCGCCGCGCCGCCAGCCGAACAGCTCGGCCATCTGCAGCTCCTCCGGTACGCTGAGCAGATCGAGCGTTTCGAAGGCGCGCGCATTGCGGCGTGACTGCGCGTGACACCAGCGCGCCAGCCGCGATTTTCCGACGCCCGTCGGGCCGGCGATGACAAGGGTCTCGTCTTGCTGCGCGAAGACGCGGAGGAGATCGACCAGCTCCGCGGTGGATCGGCCGATCACGGGGAGAAGGTCGTCGAGCCTCGGCTCCGGCGAGGACCGGGCCGGGAGCTCGGCGAGATAAGGCGCGGCGAGATCGGAAAGGAGCTGAAGGCGCGCGTGACACGCCGGGAAGAGCACCTCCGCGAACGCCGACGGGCAGCGTGCTTCGAACGACACCATCCCGACGAGGACGCCGCCGGGCAGGCGCAGCGGGACGACATGCACGTGCGTCGCGTCGCGCTCGCGCAGACGATCGCGCGTCTCGGCGCTGTCGAACCCGCCCGGCGCGGCCGCGTCGGCGATCTCCTTCGCGCCGCCGGGCAGCCAGGGGCGCAACGTGCCGAGCTGCACGTCGATCGAGAGGCCGGTGCCGTGCTCCGTGACGAGGCGCCACGCGGTCGCCGAGGGCACGTAGGCGCCCTCGATCGCGGCGGCGCGCGCGGGCGAGGCGTCTTGCTCGACGACCCACACGCGCCGATAGCTGTCGTTGGGCCGCAGGTGGATCATGGCGCGCAGCACGCGGCCACGGCCCTCGGGGTGCAGCTCTGCGAGCGCCTCGGCGATCGCAGAGAGCATCCCGCCGAGGGCAGCCTCGGCGGCCTGATCGAACCATTGCGCGGCAGGGAGCGCGGTGATCGTGTTCTGTACGAGCGCGTCGTTTTGCATGGATCCGGTCTTCAATCGTGGCGGGCCAGCGGACACGGTACGCTTCCCCCTTTCATCAAGGCAGATCGGTGCGAATGATTCGCCCGCTGACGTTTGGCAGCGCGGTCGCGGAAGGCTTTGCGGCAGGAGCTTTGCCCGAGGCGATCGTCGGCGGGCGCGCGGAGATCCCGACAGCGACCGACGCGCGGTCCGCCGATCTCACCGGCGCACCGGTTGGAGCGCTGACGCTCTCGGCGGGTGGGGCCCGACGAACGTCGACCGCGATCGCCTCCGCGGAAACCACCGCAGTTGCCGCCGTTGGCGCGTCGGACGACCCGGGCGGCGCAGCGACATGGAGCGCCTGGGGCGCGCCGCCGGATGACCCATCGGCGAGACGCATCGCGACGATCGCCAGGACCACGGCGGCTCCGAGGCCGCCGAGCACCCGCGGCGTTCGCGACCGCGCCAGGACCGACGACGGCTCCACACGCAGCGTAGCGCCCGTGGCGCTCATCTCCGCGTGCACGCTCGGCACCACCCGCTCCGACAGCACCTCCGGCGCGGAGGCAGCGAGCACCGCGGACAGCGGCGCCGTCTCGGCCAGCGCGTCGGAGCCGCGCGCCGAGCTATCGAGGAGGGGCGCGAGCTCCTGCCCTTGCCCGACCATCGGGCCCGAGGACGGTTGCGTCGAGGTACCGAGCGCGGCGAGAGCGGGCGGGATCAGCTCCGGCGAAGTGCGGTGCTCGCTCGCCCTTTCCGTGGTCGACGACCGCTTTCGCTCCAGGCCCGGAGACCGCGCGCGGCCCAGATCGCTGACGTCGCACGCCTCGATCGCGGCGAAGATCTCCGCGGTCGTGGCGCGCTGATCCAGGCTCTTTTCGGTCGCGCGCCGCAGAATCGCGCCCAGCGGGTGACCGTCGAGCATCTCGGGGATGGGGATGGGGCCCGGCCCCACCTGCTTGAGCACGATCTCCCCGATCGATCGGCCCTCGATCACCGGCCGTCCCACGAGGCACTCGAGGAACACCAGACCCCAGGAGTAGAGATCGCTCTGCGGCGTGAGCTGCTTACCGCGGAGCTGCTCGGGGGCGGCGTAGGCCGGCGTGCTCATCACCTCACCTTCGGTGATGCTGGCATAGTCAGCATAACGGGCCTCGGACATGACGGCCGCGATGCCGAAATCGAGGAGCTGGGCGTTTCGCCGCATTCCGGTGCGGGAGATCATGATGTTACGAGGCTTGATGTCGCGGTGCACCATCCCGAGCGCGTGAGCGGCGCCGAGGCCGTCGAGCACCTGGAGCATCAGGCGCTTGGTCTCTTCCGGAGAGATCGGTCCTTCGGCCGCGAGCAGGTCGGCGAGGTCGGAGCCGTCGACGTACTCGAAGACGATGAAGAGGAGCCCGTCATCGAGCTGCCCCGAATCGAGGAGGCGAATCACGTGAGGATGGTTGATGCGCGCGGTGAGCTGCATTTCCCGATGGAACCGTGCAATCCGGCTGTGCTCGCGGGACGCGCTCGGGTGCAGCACCTTGAGCGCGACCCACTGGCCGGTCCCGAGCTGTCTGGCCTTGTAGACCGTGCCGAAGCCGCCCTGTCCGAGCACCGACGCCAGCTCATAGCGATTGGCGATGACGGCGCTGGGCGCGAAAGTGGGTATCGAGTGCTCTTCCATGGTGCTTTGGGAGGGCCCTACTCCGCGGGTTTCCTGAGGTCGAGCAGCTTGATCTTGCGCGCGTGATGGCCGAGGAGCGCGACCCGCTGCGCGAACGCGTCGCGGATCAGCGCCGCGTCACGCTCCGCGAGCGGCTCGGTAAGGGTGGTGATACGCCGGTCAGGAAGTGATGCGGCGTCCATTCTGGACGCGAGTGTACTTACAAATGCCCCCTCCGGGGCATTTGTAAGTACTGACAATCAGCAGCGACACACAGCTCTCGACCGGCGCGCGGCGAGTGAGCCCGCCGCCGACGCGCTCAGAAGCGACCCGAGAAGCCGAGCACCGGGCCCGCGGGCGACCACCCGGCGTCGAGGTGCACCACCCGCGCGGAGCGGAGCGGCACCTCGACCGTGGGGCGCGCGACGATGAGGTACGTGGTGACAGCGGCGCCCACGAGCGCTGTCGCGAAGAGCACGTCGGTGACGATGTTGAGCGTCTCTCCGGCGCTCTTCAGGCGCGTCGCTTCGGCCGGGTTTTCGCCGTCGTTGATCGTGACGAACGAGCTGTGCTTGCTCAGCGCGAGCGCGCCGGTGACGGCGCCCCCCACCGCGAGCGCCACGCTCGCCCCGCCGAGCGCGAACGCGGCGACGGGGATGGGCCGACGCTTCTCCAGGGGCGGCGGCGCGGGTCGCGCTGGAGGCGGCGGAGGAGCGACGAGCGGCGCGGGCTTCTTCAGCGTGAACGCGCGCGCCTGGGTGCTGCCCGGCAGCGCCTCGATCTCCCACGTGACGGGCGGCGACGACTCGGTCTTGAGGGTGAGCACGTGGCGGCCGGGCCGGACGCCGATCCGGAGCGAGCCGTGGATCGGCCCGTAGGTGTTGGTGATCGGCGCGCCCTGCACTTGCTCGCGCCGGTCGACGAGCGTCGCACCGTCGACGTCGACGTCGACCGTCAGCGCGACGAGCCCGGCCTTGAGCGTGGTGAGATCTGCCTTCACCTGCTCGCGCTCGGCGGGGTCGAGATCGCTCTGTTCGACGAGGTAGCGCTCGTACGACGCGATGGCCTCCTCGTCGCGCTCGAGCTTCATCGCGCAGAGCCCGAGGTTGCCCAGGATGCGCGCCGACGGCGAGAGCGCGTAGGCCGCCTTGAACTCGCCATACGCCTCTTCGTAGCGCGGCGCGCCGCCGGGATCCTGGAGCAGATTCACGCCCGATTTGAAGTGCGCACGGGCCTCGTCCGAGATGAGCACGTCGGCGCGCGCGGGGCACACCGCGAGCGCGAGAAAGGCAGCGAGCGCGACTCCGACGGCGCGGGGATGGAGCGCGGAGCGCATGGGGTGTTGGCGCTTCACTGGGGGCAGTGGATGGGGAAAGTTTGGCGTACGGCGACGAGCTCGATGCCGAGATCTTTCGGCGAGATCCAGTCGGGCAGCTCCGTCAGCGCCAGCGGATCGGTCGTGAGCTTGTAGGCGCGCAAGGCCGACGGTTCCTGGAAGGTGAGCAGAGCGGTGCTGGTGAACGGCTCGAAATAGACGTAGTTCGGATTGATCGTGGCATTCAAAAGCTGCGACGCGGGAAGGCCACCGCCCTCGAGCGGCACGGCATACAGCGTATCCGACCCCTTCTCCGCGGTGATCGCCACGCCCTGGCACTCGGCCACCACGATCCCGGTCACCCTCCGGTAGACCCCCCCGGCATCCCCCAAGGGGATCGTCGCCTTCCCCGCGTCGACGAGCAGGCCAGGCGTGTAACGCTTGTAACGCTGGAGAGCAGCCGTATCCTTTTTGCTGGGAACGGGGTACGCGATGAGATCCTCGCCGTGGGGCCCAGAGGCCTTGTACCGAGAGCAGCCGCTCCAGGAGAAGCCCTTGTTCGCCAGCACCGGAACCGTCACGAGGTCCTGGAATTCGAGGAGGATCGGCTTGGTTTGCGCGCTGGGCGGGATCGCGACCGGGACGATGCCGAACTCGCAAGTCGTGGAGGGCGGCGCGCATTTCTCCGCGAAGATATCGACCTGGCCGCCTTGGACGCTCGGGAGATGATCGCGGGTGCCAATGTACTGCTTGATGTGCAACAATTTTGTGATCTCGTCGTAGAGGACGAACGCCGCTATCTTGTCGGGTTGCGAGGTATCGAGCACGGCCAACCCCTTGCCGGACCCGGACCCGGACCCGAAGGCCTCGTAGACGAGGCGGCCGTTCAACACCGTGATGGTCGCGGAGTGGCTGAGTACGGGGATGCCAGCGTCTCCGGATTTGACGGTCGAGATCTCGGTCCAGGCGCCGGTCGAGGGAGCGATGGTTCCTACGTGGAGGATCATGCTGTTGGTGCTCGACGTCGGCGGGTGCTTGTCGGACTCGAAGACGTACCAGCGCTCGGTCGCCCCGGCGCCATCGTGCGCGATGCCGACGACCGACATGGAGCGACGAGCGTCGGGGAGCTCTTTGCCCGTCGCGGGATCGAGGACCGTCATGACATACCCGCCGCCGTCCAGGATCTGGGCCCCAACGACGATCAGGCCGCTGTCGGGCGTGTCGCCGCTGTCGGGCGTGTCGCCGCCGTCGGGCTTGTCGCCGCCGTCCACCACCTCGTCGAACGTGTTGATGAGCGAGCACGCGGCGCCGCCCAGCAGGCCGACGAGCGTGAGCGCGGCGAGCCTCACACGACGAGAACGATGAACGAGGCGAACGTGAGCCAGATGGCCTCCTGCGGCCGGTGTCAGGCCGGACACCGTGAGCGTACCGCGCGCCAGCGGGCACGGGGAAACGATCGCGCCGCCGAGCGGTCCCGTGCCGCGACCGAGGAAGAAGCGATGAGCCTCGCGACCCCTTCGCGGACGCGCGCCGCCCTTGGCCTGGGCCCGGCGGAGCACGACGCGACGTTGATCAAAGCGGCAACGCCGCCGTCGGCAGCTTCAGGTGTGCGAAAATCGCCACGACGACGTTGCACTCCGAGATCTCAGCCAACCGCGACAACGTGCAGATGAGCCGGATGGCACATCGCCGCAAGTCGACGCATCGCTGACCGCGGTGAGCACGAGGATCGGATTCGTTCCGCAGTCGCCGTCCTTGAAGATGGAGATAGCGCCCGAGCATTTTCCTCCCGTCGACGTCGTGATCGCGCGCGTGACACAGATCGGAAACACCGTTCGCATCCACGTGCGCGCTGTCGGGGTTCGCGCAGAGGTAGCTGTCGAGGTACGTGACGCCGCAACCGGCCGCGGCGACGCCGAAACAGGCAGCAGCAAGACCGGGCGAAGCACGCGGCGACGTACACCCCAGCGGGGGTGGCTGTAACCCCATCTGGCCAAGGGAGCGTCGCTGCCGAACACTGGATTGGTGATGATCGCTTCCGGCGTCGCGGATCAAGGGTGCCAGGCTGGATCCCGCGGAGACCGCGGCAGATCTTCGGGAGCTGCGCGCCACCCTCGATGGGAAGATCAAGGACGTCGCTCGGGAGGTCCGCGAGGCGCAAGCCACGCTCGACGAGAAGAATCGCGCGCTCGGCGGCTACGACGAGCTGTTCGTCTGCGGCGCCACGACGATGACCGGGCTCCTGCGGATGGCCGGGAAGGCGGAGCTGGCAGCGAAGGTGAAGCCGTCGACGCGGAGGCCGGGGCAGACGGCGAGCGACGCGGGGGATCCGGCGGCGGCGCCGGCGCCGGTGGGGGCGGGCGACAAGTAGCAGGCGGCGTGGGCCGGGGAGGGGCCCTCCCTGACGGGGAAGAACGCGACCGGCTGGCGTCGGATCGCGTTCTTGCCCGTCAAGAAGGCGCCTGGGTGAGCTCGGAGGGCTCTCTTGACGGGCAAGGACGCGTCTGGGCGAAGTCGGGGCGTCGCTTGCCCGTCAAGAAGGCGTCTGGGGGAAGTTGAAGGGCGCTCCTGGCGGGCAAGAGCGCGCCTGGGTGAAATCGGGGACCTCTCTTGCCGGGCAACCGCGCACCGCTGGCTCTCGCGCCGGGCCCGTTCTACTCTGCCCCCATGTCGAGCGCCGCCTTGAAGCTCCCCGCTGCCACGCTCGCCGATCTCCTGGCCATCGCTGAAAACGAGCGTTTTCACGAGATCATCGACGGCGAGTTGATCCGGAGGGCCATGCCGAGCCTGCGCCACGGAACCGCGCAGATGGGCCTGGCGGACGAGGTAGCCGGACCGTACGGTCCGCGCTCGCGCGGCCGCGGTCCCGGTGGCTGGATCTTCGCGAGCGAAGTCGAGATCGTGTTCGAGCCTTCGCAGATCTTCCGACCTGACGTGTCCGGATGGCATCGAGAGAGGTTCGCCACGTTGGAGGGGGAAGGCCCCATCCTGGTTCGGCCGGATTGGGTCTGCGAGATCCTCTCCGCGTCGAACGCGCGAAACGACCTCATCAAGAAGATGCGGGTCTATCAACGCTGCCAGGTTCCACACTACTGGATCCTCGATCCGGCGGCGGAGACACTGTCTGTTCATCGCTGGACGGCAGAAGGCTACCTCACCGTTCAGACCGCCGAAGCGGAAGAGCGCATCCGGGCCGAGCCCTTCGGGGAAGTCGAGCTGTCGGTCCATGGTCTCGTGCAAGGCGACGAGGGCGCGTAGGCTCCGCGTCACCGGCGCTCGCAAGGTCAGCCGCTCTTGGCCTTCTTTGCGGGCTCCGGCTCCGGAGGGACGATGAGCTGGGCTCCTGGCGTGAACAGAAGCCTTCTTGCGAGCATCGCTGCCAGCGCGCCGGAGATCGCCGTCGCCGCGACGAGCTGATACATGATCACGATCTGATAGCGAACGGCCTGCTCGGGGGCGGATAGGAAGTCTAAGCCCGGTTCGCTCCGCAGCGGAAGGTCGACGTGCTGCGGGTTGCGCTTTCGGGACGCTGGCGAGCACGAAAACCGGCCGGCGAGGCGGCGCGGGTGCCTTGCTTGGCACACGTTCGCCCGGGCGAAGC
>Ga0105048_10016750_pt1 | contig 11322 bp, 9 predicted proteins | sample MAT05_FD_78382 | JGI IMG/M metagenome (GOLD analysis project Ga0105048, IMG submission 78382) | Freshwater microbial communities from Lake Fryxell liftoff mats and glacier meltwater in Antarctica - MAT-05 | ecosystem: Environmental > Aquatic > Freshwater > Ice > Liftoff microbial mat | place...
GCCGATACAGATGATATTTTTGGAGCCACAGATGAAACAGATTTCGCAGATGCGTGACGCTTAGGAGTAGCCGCCGATACAGATGATATTTTTGGAGCCACAGATTGAGCAGATTTCGCAGATGCGTGACGCTTAGGAGTAGCCGCCGATACAGATGATATTTTTGGAGCCACAGATTGAGCAGATGGGGTGCGCTGAGAAGGAGCCACAGATGAAACAGATTTCGCAGATGGGGTGCGCTTAGGGGTAGCCGCAGATGGCTGAGATTTACTTTTTGTCATGATTAAATATTACTCGTTTATACTGTAGTTTGTCGGTGCCAAAATTAACAATAAGGGCGATTCGTAGTTTACTTACTTTCAGATAATTAATGGTCTGCTTATAGAATGATTCCATAGGGTCCCTGCCAGCCTTTATTTCAAGTACCACATGATCAAGAGCTATAAAATCGGCATAGTATTTTCGTCTCAACTGAATGCCTTTATAAAACACATTAAATTCCTCTTCTCTTCTGAAATGAATATCTCGCATTTCAAATTCAATTTCTAAGGCATCCTTATAAATAATTTCATTAAAACCCGCGCCAAGTTCTGTATGTACACTCATACAAGCGCCAATGATTTTATAGGTCTCTGCATTAACGGGATAGTCAATATTACTCTTATAAATTTCTCCTTCTTCACAAACAATAAAGTTTTCTTCGTCCATTTCGCAATCTTATTTTATTTGGTTAATTTAATATAGTGGGGGTTGTATTCATCTGAGCAACTTGTCTGTTGACAAACAGGTCTGCTCAATCTGTGGTAAAGTATTTTGATAGTGGTTGTATTCATCTGCGGTATCTGCTTAATCTGTGGTAAGAAATTCTGAGTAGTGGTTATTGCATTTAAAAGGTAGCGGTTGTATTCATCTGCGGTATCAGCTTAATCTGTGGTAAGAAATTCTGAGTAGTGGTTATTGTATTTAAAAGGTTATGGTTGTATTCATTTGAGCAACTTGTCTGTTGACAAACAGGTCTGTTCAATCTGTGGTAAAGTATTTTGGTTGTGGTTGTATTCATCTGTGGTCTCTGCTCAACTTGCCTGTGGGCAAACAGGTCTGCGGTAAAGTTTGCTGGTTGTGGTTGTATTCATCTCTTCTCAGCGCTTAATCCTTCGAAATATAATCTGCGGAATAGTAAACCCCTTTTTCTTCCTTCGCCAGTTGCATCACAATATCATTGGCCAGACTGCTCGCCCCAAAGCGAAACCACTCATTCGTCATCCAAGCATCCCCTAGAGTTTCATACAACATTACCAGATATTGCAACGCAGATTTTGCGGTTGAAATACCACCGGCGGGTTTCATCCCTACCATCAAACCTGTGGCCTCATAATGATCCCGAATGGTTTGCAACATCACATACGTCACTGGCATCGTCGCCGCCGGAGAGATTTTCCCCGTGGATGTTTTAATAAAATCAGTGCCCGCAAGAATGGCGATCTCACTTGCTTTGCGGACATTATCCAGTGTACTTAATTCACCCGTCTCAAGGATAACCTTCAGTCTGGCTTGTCCGCAGGCTTCTTTGATAGCGGCAATTTCATCAGAGACGAAGTTGTAATTCCCTTCCAAAAACTGTCCTCTGCTAATCACCATATCCACTTCATCGGCACCATGATCAACGGCTATTTTTGTATCTGTGAGTTTAACTTTTAGCGAGCTGTTTCCGCTTGGAAAGGCAGTGGCTACAGAAGCAACTTTTATCCCCGAACCGGCCAGACTTTGCACAGCGGTTCGTACATGATTTGGATACACACAAATAGCCGCAACAGAAGGTAAGCCTTTCAGATCATCGGCAATATGTTGTGCTTTATAACAGAGTTGCCTCACTTTCCCAACCGTATCCTTACCTTCAAGCGTCGTCAGATCGATCATGCTCAACGCTAATTTTAATCCCTGCACTTTAGATGCTTTCTTGATACTTCGGGTATTGAATCGGGCAATCCGTTCTTCAACACCCACTTGGTCTATAGAGACTTTTTGTATAAATGAGTTCATGTTTCAAATGTAAGAAAAATTAGGTAAGATTTTTTTCGGGCGTGCCCCATACAGTAAAGCATATATAATTCGTTGACTAAAAGGTCCATTCGTAGTGCTTTACTATATGGGTCAGGCTGTCCGCTTCAAGTCCTCGCTCGTGCCTCGCTGTGGGCTTTTCGCTACCATCCCTCACGCGGCTGTACGTTCAAAACTTGCCTTTCATCATAAAGGAAAGCAGAATCCATTGAGGCCATTCACTCTATACTTCAAGATCATCTCTTCTCTCCTTTCAGTTTTTTGTTGCCTCAGATTTTTTCATTCGGCTAAACCAAATTAGCAATGGAATGAATAGACAATATGGAACATGTATTGCGGCAACGATTGTAGTGGAAAGCCCACACCACGTGCCTCACGTGAGTGGCCTTGAAACGTAAAGCGTGTGTGCCGCCCAAAATATTCTCATTTCTTTCACTCCCAAAACTTCAGGATCTAATCTCACATCTAATTTCTCCAATCTCAATATAATCTTAGAAAAACTTTTGAAGTCTCGAAAGTTTACATAGTTTTGCACCGTGCAAGAAAATAAGCAAGAAATAATCCGTACCGCTTTTAACCAATTCAGACAATTGGGGTTTAAAAGTGTCACCATGGATCATATTGCCAGAGTGGCCGGAATTTCTAAGAAAACATTGTATGAGTTGTTTGAAGATAAGGATGAGCTTGTGCTGGAAAGTGTGAAATTCATGCTCAACGATAATCAGTGCCAGACAGAAGACGCATTTAAAGTGTCCAAGAATGCTGTAGACCAGATCATCAGTATTCTGATGATTATGGAGAAGATGGTGAGGGGTATGAATATCGTTTGTTATATGGATATGCAACGGTACTATCCTGCAGCATATCGGTTTTTACAGCAGCATAAGGAAACATATTTGTTTCAATGTATCACCGACAACCTAAAGCAGGGCATTGCCGAAGGATTTTACCGCGATGATATCGATGTAAATATTATTGCACGTTTCAGGATGGAATCAGCCATGATGGTGTTTCAGAGCAATGTATTCCCTCAGGAAAATTATGACACACTAAAGGTTAACACACAGATCTTTGCACACTATATGTACGGACTTGCCACAAACAAGGGACATAAACTAATTACTACCAATTTAAAAAAGCTAACTAAAAAATAAACTATGAATCGTTCATTTAAGTTATTCATTCTCTTAGGTTTGATCTCCAACTCCTTGCTCGCACAGTCTGAGAAACCAATGTCGTTAAATGATTGCATAGAGTATGCACTCAAGAATCAGACTAAAATTAAAGGGGCTAAACTGGATGAAGAGTTGCAGATCCAGAAGAATAATGAGATCATTGGTATTGCCCGCCCGCAGATTACCGCAAACGGACAGTTCCAGTATTTATTCATCTTGCCAAAACAACGAGCGTCGGCAGATGCCTTCGATTTCGCGTCGAGCCTGAGCTTTTTTAAGATCGATACACCGGCATATAATGCCTATCAACAACAACCTAAACAGAAATATACAGAACTACAGTTTGGGTTGCCATTGAATCTTTCAGCAGGATTGCAGGCTTCGCAACTTTTATTTGATGCCGGCGTGTTTGTAGCCCTGAAGGCACGAAAAAGCCTGGAAGAACTTTCTACTTTAAATACAAAACGTACCGAAGAAGAAGTTCGTGTTTCCGTTTCCAAAGCCTACTACAATTGTATTATCGCAGAGAAACGAATTAAGTTGCTGGATGAAAATATTCTTTTATTGACGTCTATTGAAAACCAGACACGACGATTATTTGAAGAAGGCTTTGCAGAAAAAATTGATGCAGACCGACTGACTGTTCAAAAGAATAATCTGACTATCGAAAAGCAAAAGATCCAGAATCTGGTTGAGGTCAGTTACCAATTGTTGAAATTCCAGATGGGAATGGCCTTGTCGAACGATATCAGCCTTACCGATAATCTTACCATCGAAGAAGTCCGTAACGGACTTGAACTTGATCTAGTCGTTGATTATAACAACCGGGTAGAAATGGGTCTGCTTCAAACTACAAAAAAATTGAATGGACTTGATTACCAGCGTTACCAGAAAGGCTATCTGCCAACAGTCGCTGCCGTGGTTTCAGGAAGCTATGCCACGCAGGTATCATCATTCAAAGATTTGTTTACGTATTCCTATTTCCCGACAGGTGCTTTCGTTTTAAGCGCGAATATGCCTATCTACGATGGGAATACCAGACGCTCTAAAATGAATCAGGCCAAGATTAATATTTTGAAGAATGAAAACGATATGGAAGCGTTCAAGCAGGCCGCAGATCTTGAAAGCAGTAATGCAAGAACTCAGCTACGAAACAGCCTGATTTCGCTCGAAAATCAAGAGAATAATATTGAGCTTGCCAAGAACGTGTATACGATTGCCCAGAAGAAATACAAGGAAGGTGTGGGTACGAATATCGAAATTATACAGGCCGATACCGCGCTAAAAGATGCGCAAACTAATTATTTCAATTCGTTATACGAAACCATTATTTCAAAAATAGATTTTCAAAAATCACTCGGAGTACTAAAATAAATTCTTATTAAATCAATCATATCGTATGAACAAACAATTAAAACTTGCTTCTCTTTTCCTGATTCTCGTCACAGCAGCAGCTTGCGGGGGAGACAATCCCAAGGACGGCAAGGCAGAACTTGCAAAACTGAAAGCCGACCAAAAGGAAATACAGGATAAGATTACGGAACTTGAAAAGACTTCAGGAACCAAAGACAGTGCACGTAAAGTGCCCGTAGTGGTGACGACTATGACGCCTGTCGTATTCAATAATTATGTAGATGTCCAAGGTAAGGTAGATCTTGATGAAGTGGTGAATGCCATTCCTGAAATGCCGGGTATCATTAGTGCGATCCATGTAAAACAAGGCCAATATGTTCGAAAAGGACAGGTTGTAGCAACACTTCGTTCTGAAACAGTTGACAAAGGAATTGATGTCATAGACCAACAGATATCTTTTGCAAAGACCTTATTCGAAAAGCAAAAACGTCTCTGGGCCCAGGAAATAGGAACTGAAATTCAGTTATTATCTGCGAAGAATAACTACGACGCCTTACTCAAACAAAAACAGGCCAACCTGAGTAATAAAAGTTCATTAAGTGTCATCTCTCCGATCAATGGCGTAGTAGATGCGGTGGATGCAACGGTGGGACAATCCTATGCGTCGCCGGTCAATCCTCCGGTGATCCGAATTATCAATACAGGTAAATTAAAAGTGAAGGCAGAGATCGCAGAAAATTATGCATCCACTATAAAGGTAGGAAGCAGTGTAAAACTGATCTTCCCGGATATACGCGATACACTGATTACCAAAGTGGCCTATGCAGAACGAATGATTAATACTCTCTCGAGAACCTTTGCGATTTATATTCCATTGCCCTCCAGTACAAAATATCAGCCGAATATGACTGCACATGTGAAGGTGGCAACCTACCAGAATTCAAGAGCATTTGTATTGCCAATGGGTGTGATCCAGAAAACAGATAAGGGAGATTTTGTGTATATAGCAACAGCACAGAATAAAGCCAAATTGGTTCCCGTAACCTTGGGGAATACCTATCAGAGCAAAGTTGAGATACTGAGCGGTTTAACTCTCGACGACAAAGTAATTACCACCGGTTATGAAGAATTGAATGAAGGGGATGAGTTGCAGTTTTAACAATTCGACAATTCGACAATTTGACAATGAGAATAGAACCAATACAGAGATGAAGGAAAATATTATTTTAAGAAAGAATCGAGTTCTCGCTCAAAATAATTGACTTTACAGAAGGTCTAATGGAAACCAAAAAATTTGTCATTGCAAATCAACTTCTGAAATCTGGAACATCAATTGGTGCCAATGTTCATGAAGCGCAAAATGCAGAAAGTAAGAACGACTTTATTCATAAATTTAAAATAGCAGCAAAGGAAATAGAGGAAACAAAATATTGGTTGTTATTGTGCAAAGAATCGAAACACTATCCGGAATGCGATTTCCTGATTGATGACCTTCATGAGATTGACAAAATCATCACAACCATCCTCTCGACATCGAAGAAATATCAGAACTAAAACAATAAATTTTTTAAAAACTCAATGTCCCGATTTCACATTCACAAGATTAATTCCTGAACAACGAATTACCTCATTGTCGAATTGTCGAATTGCCCCATTGTCAAATTGAATATATGAAATTTAACCCATCTAACTGGCCGATCAATAACCGCACCAGTATCTATATCCTAACTGTCATCATTACGCTGGTAGGACTAATCAGTTATATTAATCTTCCGAAGGAGCAATTTCCGGAAGTGAAATTTCCGCAGATCATTGTGCAGACTATCAATCCCGGAACCTCTCCTGAAAACATGGAGAACCTCGTGTCGAAACCGATCGAGAAGCAATTGAAAAATATTACCGGGATCAAGAAAGTGACCAGTAATTCATTCCAGGATTTTTCGGTCGTGATTGCTGAATTCAATACGGATGTCAAGGTTGAAAAAGCAAAACAGGATGTGAAGGATGCGGTCGATAAAGCCAAATCAGATCAGAATGGTTTGCCGAAAAACCTTCCTAACGAACCCGAAGTAAAGGATATTGATGTCTCTGAATTCCCGATTCGGTTTGTGAATATCTATGGCAATTTTGATGTCTCCCGATTAGAGAAATATGCAGATAGAATAAAGGATAGAATCGAAGGCTTGAAAGAGATCAAACGTGTGGATAAAGTCGGTGGGCTGGATCGTGAGATACAGATTAATGTCGATTTGTTTAAAATGCAATCGGCACAGCTTTCATTCAGAGATATTCAAAATGCGGTGGCGTATGAAAATGTGGAGGCTACACCGGGAATCGTTAAAGTCGATGGTGAACAACGTATTATTAGTTTGAAAAAAGTATTTAAGACAGCGGATGAGATTGGAAATGTAGTGGTGAAAAATCCACAGGGTTCGAGTATCTACCTAAAAGATATTGCGGCAGTAAAAGATACGTTTAAGGAGCAGGAAAGCTTTGCCCGCTTGAATACCAAGAATGTAATTACATTAAATGTGATCAAAGCGAGTGGCAAGAATCTGATCGAAGCATCGGACAAGATTGATGCTATCATTAAAGAAATGCAGAAAGAGGAATTACCGAAGGAATTAAGTGTGGTCGTAACAGGTGATCAATCGGATGCCACCCGTACAACCCTGCATGATTTGATCAATACCATTATCATCGGGTTTGCGCTGGTAACGTTTATTCTCATGTTCTTTATGGGAACAACCAATGCCATTTTTGTGGCAATGTCGGTTCCTCTTTCCTGTGCCATTGCCTTCATGGTACTTCCGGGTATTGGGTTTACATTAAATATGATTGTATTGTTCTCTTTCCTTCTTGCCCTTGGTATTGTCGTAGATGATGCCATCGTGGTGATAGAGAATTCGCATCGGGTCTTTCATGAAGAAAAACTCCCCATTAAAGAGGCTGTGAAGAAAGCGACCGGCGAGGTATTTGTTCCAGTATTAACCGGTACAATCACCACCTTGTTACCGTTTATTCCATTAGCATTCTGGAAAGGTGTCATCGGCAGTTTCATGTTCTATCTTCCAATTACGCTGATTATTACATTGATTGCCTCATTGCTTGTTGCATATATTATTAATCCTGTTTTCGCAGTCGATTTCATGACAGAGAAAGAATATGATGGTAAGCAAAAAATTAAATGGACGAAGGGAACAACCATTACATCCATTGGGTTTATGGTAGTCGCTTTGATTGCGCATTTTGCAGGTTCTCATGGTTTCGGAAATTTCACCATCTTTATGTGGTTATTATTCTTGCTGAATAAATTTGTATTGGTAAAATGGATTCATTCGTTTCAAACCAAGGTATGGCCTGCCGTTCAACGTGGTTATATGCGTCTACTGGCATGGGCTTTAGATCATCGCGCCATTTCATTCTCTTCTGTCATTGTACTCTTGGTTGTGTCTGTGCTGCTCACCATGGCTAGAAGCCCTAAAGTACTTTTCTTCCCTTCGGCGGAACCAAACTTTGCCTATGTCTACCTGACCATGCCTGAAGGCACCGATCAGGAAAAAACAAATGAAGTCTTAAAACAACTCGAGACCAAAGTTTATAATACATTAGAGATGGATCCTTTGAAAGAACGTTCAAATCCATTAGTGACCTCTGTGATCTCGAATGTGAAAGTGGGCGCTACCGATCAGAATAGTGGAGAGATTGGCGATTACCCGAACCGAGGTAAGATTACCATCTCCTTTGTGAAATTTGCAGAACGTGATGGGAAGAGCACACAGGCATTACTGGATAAATTGCGCGAAAATATTAAAGATATTCCAAGCGCGAAGATCACCGTTGATAAAGAGAATGCGGGGCCACCTACAGCCAAACCAATTCTGATTGAATTGACAGGTGAGAATCTTGATTCGTTGATTGCTTCTTCGAAACGATTAAAGAAATATATTGATAATAAACAAATCGCAGGTGTGGAAGAATTGAAAAGTGATTTCCAGGCAAACAAACCCGAGATCGTCTTCGATCTTTCCCGTGCACGTATGAATATTGAAGGAATCAGCACAGGCATGATAGCCGGTGATTTGCGAACGGCTATGTTTGGCACAGAGATCTCACGTTTCAAGGACGTGAATGATGATTACCCCATTACCCTTCGTCTGAATGAGAATCAACGCAATAATATTGACATCATCAATAACCTGAACATGACCTATCGTGATATGGCCATGGGTGGTGCGGTCCGTCAGGTACCTATCGGAAGTTTTGTGGATCTGAAATACGGGAATACCTATGGTGGAATTAAACGGAAAGATGAAAAGAGAATTATTACACTTTCATCGAATGTATTGAGCGACTATAATCCCAATGAAGTGGTGGCTGCTGTGCAAAGTGAGGTCGATCAATTCTATCCTCCGACTGGTGTCAGTATTAAAATGGGAGGAGAACAGGAAGAGCAAAAAGAAACGATGGGCTTTCTTGGAACAGCCATGGCTATTTCTATGATCCTGATCTTCCTTGTATTAATAACGCAATTCAATTCATTCAGTCGTACGGTTATCATCATGAGTGAGATCCTGTTAAGTATCATTGGTGTGTTGCTTGGTATTGGAATTTTCAATATGGATTTTGTGATCGTAATGACCGGTATTGGAATCGTTGCGCTTGCAGGGATCGTGGTCCGGAATGGAATTCTGCTTATTGAGTTTGCAGACAAAAAACTTGCAGAGGGGCTGCCGCCACGTGAAGCATTAATGGAAGCAGGACGGACACGTATGACACCGGTGATATTGACCGCAACAGCTACCATGATAGGTCTGGTTCCATTGGCGGTTGGGTTAAATATGGATTTTACCTTATTATTCCAGACCGGAAATCCGCATATCTTCTTCGGTGGCGATAGTGTTGCCTTCTGGGGGCCTTTATCATGGACGATGATCTTTGGGCTAGGTTTCGCGACGGTAATTACCTTGATCATAGTTCCGGTAATGATGTTGATGGCCTTGAACAGAAAAGAAAAAATACTTGCCTTTCTTAAGAAGAATAAAGGATAAGCGCGTTGTGTCTGGTAATTGAACAATACTTTTGCGGACCTATTTTCGGGTACTAAAATACATTGACATGAAAGTAAATAAAACCGCCACGATCCTGATCATTTTCTTTATGTTGCTGGGTGTTTCATTCCTGGGTTATTATTACAGCACCATGATGAGTGTGCCGAAAAGATTGAAATATTATGAAAGGGATGAACACAGTAATGGTCATACAATAAAATCTTTTTCTTTTACCAATCAGGAAGGCAAAACCTTTACGGATAAGGATTTGGATGGGAAAATATATATCGTGGAATATTTTTTTACGACCTGTGAAGGTATATGCCCGAAACTGAATGAAAATATGTCGAAAGTATATAATGAGTTCAGGGGGCAAAATGACATAGCGTTTGTTTCTCATACCGTAAATCCCGAAGTAGACTCGGCGTCGATACTGAAAGCCTATTCGTTAAAATATGATGCGGATCCGAATCAATGGATATTTCTTACGGGAGACAAGCATGATTTGTATGATATGGCTGTAAACAGTTATTTGGTTGCTGCCGTGGACGATACGGCCAGAAAGGAAGTGCTTCCTGATTTTGTTCATACAAAATACTTTGTTCTCGTTGATAAAGAAAAGCATATCCGGGGCACCTACGACGGCACCAGCCCGGGTTCTGTTCAACAATTGATCGGGGATATTAAAACGCTGAGAATGGAGTACGATTAATGAGACGTGAATCTGCTTTAGTTAGGTGCGAGCACAGTGGTCGACACAAGAACCATCAGGTCTGACAACTAAACAGAAAGAGCAAACCATTTGGGAAGTGCCTTCGTACAGCCATATTGAAATGGGGATAGCAAATAATATCAATGCCATTTTCATTCAGTCAATATTAATAAGGTAAGCAGATCTCGAAAGTATTGAGGAAGGAACCTATGATTTTTAAAAAACCCAAAAATCATTTTTTAGTCAACGAACTGGCATTAATTCGTATTTTGCACCAGAACCAAACAATCGATAGAAGAATGCCATTTATAAAAGTATATATTCATTTTGTGTGGAGTACTAAATACAGATATCCTTTTCTTGATACAAAAGAAAAGCGTCAAAAAGTTTGGAACCACATAAGAGAAAATGCAAGAGAAAAAGGAATCTTTATTGATTTTGTGAATGGCTATGAAGACCACTGTCATTGTTTAATTTCATTAGGGGTTGACCAAACACTTCAAAAAATAATGCAATTAATCAAGGGTGAATCTTCCTTTTGGATAAATAAGAATAGTATAACTACTGATAAATTTGAATGGCAAGATGAATATTTTGCTGTGTCAGTATCAGAATCTATTATTGATAAAGTTAGAAACTATATAAAAAATCAAGAAGAACATCATAGCAAGAAAACATTTCAACAAGAGTATGATGAATTTATAAGGAAATATGGATTTCAAAAATTTAATGATTAAATATCCTCCAGCTTTAGAGGGAGGGAAATCAAAGAGGAAAATCAAAAATGAATTGCCACATGGCTTTAGCCTGTGGGAGGCAATTCAAAGGCAATTAAAAAATGAATTGCCACATGGCTTTAGCCTGTGGGAAGCAATTCAAAGGCAATTAAAAAATGAATTGCCACATGGCTTTAGCCTGTGGGAAGCAAATCAAAGGCAATTAAAAAATGAATTGCCACATGGCTTTAGTGGGA
>Ga0105048_10016751_pt1 | contig 11321 bp, 9 predicted proteins | sample MAT05_FD_78382 | JGI IMG/M metagenome (GOLD analysis project Ga0105048, IMG submission 78382) | Freshwater microbial communities from Lake Fryxell liftoff mats and glacier meltwater in Antarctica - MAT-05 | ecosystem: Environmental > Aquatic > Freshwater > Ice > Liftoff microbial mat | place...
CCTAAGGTATTTACACGCCCGGCCCTAGGGTGTTTACCGTATTTTGCAGCGCCCGTTGTCTGACTACACTGCACCAATGCCCCAAGCTGCTACTCCACACCACACCACTCGGTCTATGGTGATCCGCCTCATTGCGCCAGTGGTGACCGTTGGCATTGCCAGCATGGCATTGATTGGGTACTTGCTATGGGTCTCTTACGGTGATGCCCTCAGGGATGCCGAAACCAAAACACTTAACTACGCCAAAATTCTTGAGGCGCGGGTCGATGCCACGATGCGGCGCGTTGATGGGGTGCTGGCTGCGACCGCACTTGCAGTGCCTGCGCAGGCGTTTGAACCCAATGCGGAAAGCAAGTTTCCGCAAATCAACGCGTCATTGGATGCTCTGGTAACCAACTTTCCAGAAGCCCTCGCCAGCAGAGTGATAGACGCCAACGGCCAATTGCGATACACATCGGGCTTGCAGGCCAAAACGCCGTTTAGATTTTCGGATCGCGATTGGTTCCAGCAAGTCTTGTCAGCACCAGCGGGTGTCACGTATATTTCACAAACCCACATCGGCCGTGTTGCACAGGAACCAACCATAGTTGTGGCACGCGCCCTGCGCAATGAAAACGGCAAGGTGGTTGGCATTGCGGTTGTACCGCTCGCACTCAACGTGTTTCAACAACAGTTTAAAACATTGCGCTTGGGAGCCAGAGGGGTTGTCGGACTGCGCCGTGCAGACGATCACACCCTCTTGCTGCGCTGGCCGCACCTGCCTGAGGAAGTCAATAAGCCGCTCAATGCGAGCAATCCCATCGTGCAAGGTGTTCAGGCGGGTCTGGCGCACTTCAATGTACACATCGCGTCGCAGACAGATGGCACGCAACGCATCTTTGGGGTTACACACGGCCCGAGCCACCCGTTTTACGTGGTCGTGGGTATTGCCCGGGAAAGTGCCTTGGCCCAGTGGCGTCAGCAAGCCTTCGTCGTTGGCGCGCTCAGCGTGTACTTGGCTGCGATGGCGTTTTGGATGCTGTGGAGGCTTTGGGTCAGCGCGGCGCAGAAAGTCGCAATTCAAACAAGCCTTTTAGAAAGCGAAGTCCATTTGGCCGGTGTCATTCACTCGGCCATGGATGCGATCATCAGCATTGACAGCGGCCACCGAGTTGTATTGTTCAACCCGGCAGCGCAGCAGATGTTTGGTCACACCGAAGCCTCCATGCTGGGCCAGCCCCTGGACGCGTTGATACCCGCACAGTTCAGAGCCCAACACGGCGACCACGTCCGGTCCTTCTCCACCCAAGGTGCCATGGATCGCCGTATGGGTGGGTCCCGGCAGCTGTTCGGGCTGCGGGCTGATGGAACGGAGTTTCCGGTTGAAGCATCTATATCGCGATTCCGTAGCCATGCGCAATGGCACGCTACTGTCATCTTGCGTGACATCACGCAGCGCAGGGCCGCCGAGATGGCTTTGGCCGATTCCCAGAGTGAACTCGCCCGCTCCAATGCCGACTTGGAGCAGTTTGCCTACGCCGCTTCGCACGATCTGATTGAGCCGTTGCGCTCGGTTGCCAGCAGCGTGCAGTTGCTGCAAAAGCGGTACGGCGGCCAGCTGGATGCCCGGGCGGATGAGTTCATTGCACACGCCGTCAGTGGTGCCACGCGCATGAAAACGCTGATTGACGATCTACTGGCTTTTTCTCGGGTGGCCTCACAGCAGAGGCAGGCCGAAGATATATCGATGGAGTACGCCGTTAGCGAAGCTGTCAAAAACCTGGGGACGGCCATTGCTGAGAGCAATGCCAAGATTACGCTTGACCCGCTGCCCCACGTTCAAGGCCACAGTACCCAAATCACCCAGTTGCTGCAAAACCTGTTGGCAAACGCCATCAAGTTTCGGGGCGACAAAGCGGCAGTGGTCCATGTTGGGGCCCGCCAAGAGGGTGCGCACTGGGTGTTCAGCGTGGCGGACCAAGGCATTGGCATTGACGCGAAACACCTTGCCCGTGTGTTTGAGTTGTTCAAACGCCTGCACACCCGCGAAGAATATGCCGGCACCGGCATTGGGCTGGCGCTGTGCAAGAAGATTGTGGAGCGCCATGGCGGGCGCGTTTGGGTGGAGTCAACGCCAGGGCAGGGGGCTTGCTTTTACTTTACGCTGCCGGTGCAAATGCTATCAAATACATAGCTGTTTATGTATATTCCACGGGGGCTAGAGGGCGATATTAATGGATTGATCCTGAGCGCTGTGTTCATACGAATACCCATTGGCACATACAACTCACAACCGTCCAATAACAAAGAGTAAGCTCGCCAAATGCCGAACAGCTCACTGACAAACCCGATCCGCGTCCTCTTGGTGGAAGACAACGCAACGGATGCGCTACTGGTACGCGACGAACTAGCACATGCACCCGGAGTGGTCTGCATTGTTACGCACATCCAGCGCCTGGCAGAAGCCACCGCGCGCGTAGCCGAGCAGACATTTGATATCGTTCTGCTCGATTTAACCCTGCCGGATAGCGATGGCTTGGCAACCTACTCGGAGTTGCAGGCCGCCGCGCCTGGTCTTCCGATCGTCGTCTTGTCCCACCGCGCAGACGAGTCGATTGCGGTGCAAGCGGTGCGCACCGGTGCCGAGGACTATTTGGTGAAGGGACAGTCTGAGGGCCTCTTGCTACGCGCAATTCGCTATGCTCTGGGCCGTATGGAGGCCAAGCTGAATTTGCGTATCAGCGAGGCCCGGTGGACTGCGGCCCTGGAGGCGGTGGGCGACGGGGTGTGGGACTGGGATATCGCGTCGGTCACCGTTTTCTTTTCTAAACGCTGGAAGGATATCTTGGGGTGCGCAGACGCTGAGGTGGGCGATACTTCAGACGAATGGACCCGACGAATACACCCCGAAGATATGCAGCTTGTTCAAGCCAATCTGCAGGCCCATTTGGACGGTACCAGCGCGCGTTATAGCTGCGAGCACCGACTGCTATGCAACGATGGCAGCTACTTATGGGTGCTGGGGCGCGGCATGGTGGTCAAGCGCGATGCCACCGGCAAACCATTGCGGATGGTCGGCACCAATACAGACATTAGCGCTCGGCGCAAGGCTGATCAGCAGCTGCACCTGCTAGAAGCCAGTCTGGCGCACATCAATGACGTGGTGATCATCACCAATGCCGACCGGAGCGATGCACCCTACCCCCGCATCGTCTATGTGAATGAGGCTTTTGTGCGCTACACAGGCTACAGCCGGGCGGAAGCGATAGGCAACACACCGGCCATGTTGCAAGGCCCCAAAACGCAACGCGGCGAAATCGCTCGTATTGCCGCAGCATTGAAGCGCTGGCAGCCGGTGCAGGCCGAGCTGATCAATTACACAAAATCAGGCGTCGAGTTTTGGCTAGAGATTGCCATTTCACCACTGAAAGACGCCTCTGGACGGGTAACCCACTGGGTGGCGGTGGAGCGGGATATCGGCGAGCGCAAAAAGGCATCGTTGCAGATGCAAAGTACGCTCAACGCTTTGCATTCCAGCCAAGAACAACTACAGACCTTGTCGCGCCGCATTCTGAATGCCCAAGAAACTGAGCGCCGCCGCGTGGCCCTGGAATTGCACGACGAGTTGGGGCAAGCTTTGACTGCAGTCAAGATAAATTTGATGTCTCCCAACAGTGCAGGTGCTGGGGCAAGCGCAATGTCAGCCTTGCAGATTGAAAACGTGCGCATTGTCGAAGACGCCTTGCAACAAGTACGCCGACTGGCACTAGCTTTGCGACCGTCTATGCTGGACGACCTTGGCCTGGAGGCCGCGCTGTCTTGGCTGGCGAAATCGGCGACAGTTGGCGGTGACATATCCATCGAACTGCACTGCACCATGGTGAGTGAGCGGGTGGCCGCCGAGATCGAAACCGCGTGCTTTCGCATAGTGCAAGAGAGCTTGACCAATATACGGCGTCATGCGATCGCCAAAAATGTCCGCATTACGTTGGTAACAAACTACGATACGCTCAACCTCACGGTGCAAGATGACGGTGTTGGCTTTGACATAGAGCATCCGCGAAACCGCAACAGCGAAGGCTACAGTTTGGGTCTGTTGGGCATTCGGGAGCGGGCGCTGGCAGTGGGTGGTGATGCGAAAATCGTGTCGGCTCCCGGTAAGGGTTGTACGGTTCAATTGACCTGTGCGCTGGACGCATCACCAATCTCCATACTATGAAACTGAACGTTCTGCTTGCCGATGACCACGCCCTGGTGCGTGCCGGTATTCGCATGCTGCTAGAAGCCATGCCAGAGGTTAACGTCTTGGGCGAGGCGGCAGACGGAGCGGCCGTCATTGCAATGGTGGAGCAGTTACAACCCAATTTGGTGTTGATGGACATTGCGATGCCGGGCCTCAACGGCCTGGAAGCCACCGCACGCATCACCCAGCAGTGGCCCGCCGTTCGTGTGCTGGTGCTCTCCATGCACCAAGACGAACAATACGTGCGCCAGGCCCTGAAGATGGGTGCCAGCGGCTACTTGCTCAAAGATTCTGCGACCGCTGAACTGGCGCTGGCCATGAAAGCCATGGCACGCGGCGAAACCTATTTGAGCCCTGCGGCCTCCAAAGGGGTGTTAACGGACTATGTGCAGCGCTTACGCAGCGACGATGGCACCCAGGTTCACCTCACCCCACGCCAACGCGAAGTTTTGCAACTGATTGCCGAAGGCTGCAGCACCAAGGCGGTGGCCCAGCGGCTGCAATTGGCCGTGAAGACGGTAGAGACCCACCGCACGCTACTGATGAAGCAGCTCGATGTGCACGACGTCGCCGGTCTGGTGCGCTATGCCCTACGCAACGGCATCATCTCGCACGACTAGCGGACTCATCGGTGACGGCGTATTGCGCCGCCTGAACAATATGTCGATGTCGTTACGGCGGGCTGTCTAGCCGGGTGAATTACCCAAGGGTTCTAGGGTGTTTCCTGAGCATTTCTAGGGTGTCTACCGTATGGTGCCGTGCGGCCGTGCGGCCTACAGTGCACCCATGTCCTTTGAAATTTTGCTTGTCGAAGACAACGCCACCTTTGCCAATTCGGTGAGCCGTTTTGTGAACCTTATTAAGGGTGTCCACTTGGCGGGCCACGCCAAGGATGGCGACGAAGCACTGGAGCAGGCTATTGAACTGACGCCAGATTTAATTTTGATGGACATTGCCATGCCCAAGTTGACGGGCTTGCAGGTGGCGCAGCGTCTGCAGACGCTGCGCCACCCGTCCAAAATCATATTTTTGTCGATGCACGCCGATGCAGCCTATAGGGAAGCTGCGCACAAGGCCGGTGGCTTGCATTTTGTGACCAAAGCGAATTTTGTGGCAGAGCTGCTGCCGCTGATCGAGCAGTTGGTTATAGACCACGCTGCGCACCCGTAGGCACACGCGATGTTCACTTGTTTCATCTTGTCTACGGCGACTAATTTTTTTTAGGGGAATGCGATGGCACAGACCATTTTGGTGATTGATGATTCTGCCAGCCTGCGACAGATAGTGGCAATGGCGCTCAAAGGCGCGGGTTACGAGGTGTTGCAAGCTGGTGACGGGCGTGAAGCGCTGGCTCTGCTGGATGGCCGCAAGATCGGCATGGCGGTGTGTGATGTGAACATGCCCAATATGAACGGGATTGAGTTCGTAAAGGCTGCCAAGCAGCTGCCAGCTTACAAGTTCTTGCCGATCCTGATGTTGACAACTGAAACTTCTGAAGACAAAAAGGAAGCAGGCAAAGCCGCGGGTGCAAAGGCCTGGATGGTGAAACCCTTTTCACCCAGTTCGCTGCTCAACGCGGTGTCCAAGTTTTGCGCGGCCTAGGGCTTAGACCACCCACCCACAGGAGCCAGACACCATGAGCATTGTCTTTGAGCTACCCCAGGAGTTAAACATCTATAGCGCCCTGGAGACCCGGGACGCCTTGCTGGCCTGGGTTACAGCGCAAACCGCCCAGAGCAAGGGTGCACTCGAAATTTCTGCACGCAATGTAGCTGAGATTGACGGTGCGGGCCTGCAATTGCTGGCGGCACTCTCCAACATGGACCAGGCTTGGCACTTGATCGATATCAGCGTCCCATTTGCCGAGGCTTGCGAGACCATGGGCTTCGGAAGCTGGATCGATGCGCGCTACTTGAAGAGCAACACCGAGGTGGCAGCATGAGCAGCAGTATCGACTCTGACCAAGACTTTATTGCTGCGGCTATGCCCGCGTTTATTTCGGAGGCAGGCGAGCAAATCGAAGCCATCGAGATGCTGCTGCTAGAGCTTGAAGAACAACCCAACAACCGCGAACTACTCGACAGCCTGTTCCGCTGCGCCCACACCGTAAAAGGCTCGGCAGGCATTTTCGGTTTGAACCGCGTGGTCGAATTCACCCACCACGTGGAGACCCTGTTGGACAAGATGCGCGATGGCCACATCGCGCTGACGCCCGACATCAGCAGCCTTCTGTTGAAGTGCAACGACCAGATCAAGTTTCTGGTCGACACCGCATCTGATGAAGGCGCTGACACCGCAGAACTCAAAGAGCAACGGGCGGATCTGGTCACTCAATTGCAGACACTCACAGAAGGTGCAACCTCTACCAGCGACGGCAGCTCCGCGAGTGCGCAGCAAACGTTCGCTTCGGCCGATGTCGCTCCACAAGACGCTGCATTGCGCACCTGGAGCATCTCAGCGCGCTTTGGTAGCGACACGTTCCGCAACGGCATGGACCCCCTGTCGATTGCCCGCTACCTGGGCACGCTCGGCCATGTCATCTCCATGCGATGCGGCAGTGATACGGTCCCTACGTTGCTAAACCTAGACCCTGAGAGCTGCTACATCAGCTTTTTCATGGATCTGGCGACGGTAAAGGGACGTGAGGACATTGAGGGTGCTTTCAGCTTTGCGGCCGATGACTGTGAACTGGCCGTGGTGGCCCCCGAAACGCCTGGCCAAAAGTTGGCCCGTGCCATTGACGCCATGCCAGAGACTCCCCGACTGGGCGAGATGCTGGTACAAGTAGGCGCCGTTACCCAAGACAAACTCGACCAAGTCCTAAGTAGCCAGCAGAAAACTGCTGGCATGCCGCATGTTGCCCAAACCAAGATCGGCGACTTGCTAGAAACACAGGCGGGTGTACCTCCTGAGGCTGTTGCAGCCGCGCTGGGCAAGCAACAAAAGATTCGGGACAACGCCCCGTCTGAGGACCGCTACATCCGCGTGCAGGCCGATCGACTGGATGCCGTTATCAACCTGCTCGGAGAGCTGGTGATCGCAGGTGCAGGGGCCACCATGCTGGCGCGCGAAGCCCGCAATACCAGCCTGACAGAGGCCAATTTGCACATGAACAGCCTGATCGAAGAAATTCGCAATGGCACCTTGGGGTTGCGTATGGTGCCCGTTGGCGAAACGTTCAATCGGTTTCGTCGGGTGGTGCGCGACACGGCATCAAGCCTGGGCAAGGAAGTCAATTTCGAGATTGTGGGCGGCGATGCCGAGTTGGACAAATCCATGGTCGAAAAAATCGCCGACCCACTCATGCACTTGGTGCGCAATTCTTTGGACCATGGGTTGGAAACCCCGCAAGAACGAACCGCCTCGGGCAAGCCTGCTGCAGGAAAACTCACGCTCAGTGCCAAGCACGAGACGGGCGCTATTCTGATCCGCATTGAAGACGACGGCCGAGGTATCAACCGGGATCGCGTGCTGCAAAGGGCCTGGAACAAAGGGCTGGTCGAGCAGGGCGTAACCCCTAGCGACGATGCCATCAACATGCTTATTTTCGAACCTGGCTTTTCAACTGCAGAGCAGGTGACAAATCTTTCGGGGCGGGGCGTGGGAATGGATGTGGTGCGCCGCAACATTGAGGCCTTGCGCGGCTCTCTACGATTGAATAGCAACCCTGGAAAAGGCTTGCAGGTTGATATACGGCTGCCACTAACTCTTGCCATCATTGACGGCTTTATGGTCAGCGTTGGTAAATCCAAATTTGTGTTGCCACTGGAATCGGTGGTTGAAGTTATCGAGGCAGCCGACCGGGACACCAAGGTGGATGCCGCCGGGCGGCACTGCCTGGAGCTGCGCGGCCAAGTGCTACCCGTGGTGCGCCTGCGCAGCCTGTACAGCGTGGAGTCCACCTTGCCCGAGCGGGTGAGCGTGGTGGTGGTTAGCTCCACCCGCGGTCAATACGGCATTGAGGTGGAGGTGCTGATGGGACAGCAACAAACGGTGATCAAACCGCTGGGCCGATTGTTCAAAACTTTGCGCGGCATCTCGGGCTCCAGCATTTTGGGCAGCGGGGAGGTCGCACTGATTCTGGATGTGGGCTCTTTGGGTGAACTGGTAACTGGACAAGCAATAGCAAGCGCATCTACTCACTGAATTGAAATCTTCTCGTTAGCGAGGCTGGCGGTAGTACTTTTGAACAACGCGTAACAATTTTAAGGGGATCGCAAATGGATCAGGTCAAGACTTCTTGGATATCTCAATTAATCAGTGGAACACAGCTTTCTGCTCAGGCGGCCGAGCTGGCCGCTAAAGACGCTCTGCTAGAAAAGCAAACCACCGAGTTGGCGGCATTGCAGAGCCAGATAAAAGATGTGACCCAAGAACTCAAGGTCCGCACGGACATCATGAACCTGACGAGCATCGTCTCCTATGCCGACAAGAAAGGGGACATCCTCAGCGTCAATGAGAAGTTTCTAGAAGTGTCCAAATACTCTGAGAGGGAACTAATTGGTTTCGGGCACAACACCACCCGTCACCCAGATATGCCTAAGGCGGTGTTCAAAGAAATGTGGTCCACCATTGGGCGGGGTGACATTTTTCGCGGTATCGTCAAAAATCGCGCCAAAGACGGCACACCCTACTACGTAGACGCTGTCATTGCCCCCATCCTGGGTGATAACGGCAAGCCAATGAAGTACCTGGGTGTGCGGTACGACATCACCGAGACCGAACTTGAGCGCCACAACGCAAAGGGCATCATTGGTGCGATTGATGCATCCTACGCCTACATCGAGTTTGATCTGGGTGGACACGTGATCCAGGCCAACCCTAACTTCCTGCAAACCATGGGCTACCAGCAAGAGGAAATTAAGGGCAAACATCACCGCACATTCTGCGATGCCTCAGTTTATAGTTCACCCGCCTACCCGCAGTTCTGGACCGATTTGAACGCGGGCAAACCCCAGCAAGGCACATTCAAGCGAGTCACCAAGACCGGCAAGGAGGTGTCATTGCAGGCCGTATACGCACCTGTCACCGATGAAATGGGCCGTGTGGTCAAGATCATCAAAATTGCCACCGACGTCACCGTCGAAGTTCAAGCTACCGATATGTTGCGCAACGCGGTGGAACAAGCGCAGGCCGTCACGGCAGCGGCTCGCCAAGGCGACCTGACCAAACGTATTCCTCTGGAGGGCAAATCTGGCCCAATCGAAGCGCTGTGCGCAGGTGTCAACGAGATGATGGAGACTACCTCGGTCATCTTTGCCGACGTGGTGCGTGTGTTTGGTGCGCTAGCCGAAGGCGACCTGTCCCAACGCATTACCCGCGACTACACCGGAACCTACGGGCAACTAAAGACCGATGCGAATGACACGACCGACAAGCTTGCCGGCATCATCGACGATGTAGGGCGTGTCTTCTCTGGTCTTGCCGCAGGGGACCTTTCACAACGCATCACCCGCGAAGCCCAAGGTACATTCGACCAGGTCAAGCAAGACGCGAACTCCAGTTGTGACAAACTCGCCGGGATTATTGACGAAGTACGCGCCGCAGCCGATGCCCTTACTGGTGCTGCCAACCAGGTCAGCGCTACTGCTCAAAGTTTGAGCCAGGCCGCCAGTGAGCAGGCCGCCAGCGTAGAAGAAACCACGGCAAGTATTGATGTGATGTCGGCCTCTATCAGCCAAAACAGCGATAACGCCAAAGTCACAGATGGCATGGCAACCAAGGCCAGCAAGGAGGCCACTGACGGCGGTGGTGCGGTTAGCCAAACGGTCATTGCCATGAAGCAAATTGCGGCCAAGATTGGCATCGTGGATGACATCGCTTACCAGACCAACCTATTGGCTTTGAATGCAGCCATAGAAGCGGCACGGGCCGGTGAACATGGCAAAGGGTTTGCAGTGGTGGCTGCAGAAGTGCGGAAGTTGGCGGAGCGAAGCCAAGAAGCTGCCAAAGAGATTGGTGAGCTGGCTGCCAACAGCGTCACCACGGCTGAGCGTGCTGGTAAGTTGCTTGATGAAATTGTGCCCAGCATCCAAAAAACCAGCGAGCTCGTGCAGGAGATTGCGGCTGCCAGTGCCGAACAAAGTGAATCTGTGGTGCAGATTGGTGGTGCCATGGGACAACTGTCCAAAGCCACACAGCAAAACGCATCCGCCTCTGAAGAACTAGCAGCCACCAGTGAGGAACTGTCGGGGCAGGCTGAGCAGCTGCAGCAGTCGGTTTCGTTTTTCAACACGGGAGAAAGCAGCCCCAAGGTGCGTAGCCGCCATGAGCCGGTCGTCAGCGAACGGCGCGTAAAAATAGCCCCGAAACTTAGCGTAACCAGGTCTTTGCCGTCGGTGCGGTCTGGTGGTTCCAACTTCACACCCTATTGAGCGGTAGGATATGAAAGCGGAACTATCCAGTGGGGTGGGTACGGTGTGTCAGTACCTGACCTTTAATTTAGGGGACGAGAAGTTTGCGTTGGACATTCGCTGCGTGCGAGAGATCATTCAATACACGGTATTGACTACCGTGCCCATGATGCCAGCGTTCATTCGCGGGGTGATCAACCTGAGGGGCTCAGTGGTGCCCGTGATTGATCTGCAATGCCGCTTTGGGCGCAATTCAGCAGCAGTGGGTAAAAGAACCTGCATCATCATTTTCGAGGGTAAGCGAGAGGACAAGGATGTGACCCTGGGCCTGATGGTGGATGCAGTCAATGTGGTGATGGACATCGGCGCGAGCGATATCGAGCCTCCACCCGAGTTTGGCACTTCCATTCACCGCAATTTCATTGGCGGCATGGGCAAAGTCGGTTCAGAGTTCATCGTGATTCTAGACCCCGAACGTGCAATGGATATGGACGAAATGGTCGCTCAAGCTGAGCTGGCAGCAGTGTAGAAAATGGTTCTGACTGCGATTAGCGTGTTGCTGGTAGAAGACAACGCGACCGACGTGTTGGTGGTGCGTGACGAGCTTGCCCATGCAGTCGGAGCACGCTTTGAGATCGTGCAGACCGATCGTTTGCGAGACGCCATTGCGTTGTGCAGCAAAATGCAGTTTGACGTGGCTGTGCTCGACCTGAACTTGCCCGATAGCGACGGCTTGGCCACGTTTA
>Ga0105048_10016752_pt1 | contig 11321 bp, 10 predicted proteins | sample MAT05_FD_78382 | JGI IMG/M metagenome (GOLD analysis project Ga0105048, IMG submission 78382) | Freshwater microbial communities from Lake Fryxell liftoff mats and glacier meltwater in Antarctica - MAT-05 | ecosystem: Environmental > Aquatic > Freshwater > Ice > Liftoff microbial mat | place...
ACAGGCAACAGTTGCGATTTTACCAGGCTTTCGCTCAGCTCATAATCCACTTTTCCCTCGCGGTACGAATTATCCGTCTGAATGATTCCTCTCGCATCGACCCAATTATTTTTAAGTCCGTCTTTATTCAGGTAAGCAGAAACGATCTTTGTAGATAAAATTTCCCCGAGCGATACTATTTGGTCATAGTGATGATTGTAAGAAAAGGATGGTTCTTCCTCCAGAATCCATAAGAGTTCAACAAATACATTTTCAATTTCATTGTAAATGGCGTTATTCTTGTCCGGGAACAGTTGATCTAAAATACCTGTGTGATAGGCTTTAATCTCTTCTAAAATGATTTCAGTGCCCTCTCGTTTTATAACGTAGGCGTTCGCGAGTTCTTCCAGCTTGTTCGTCATTTTCCCCATAGCTGAAATAACAACAATAGTAGGCCCTTTAGCGAAGCGCTTTAAAATAGAAGAAACATTTTTAACGGATTCCGCATCTTTTACGGAAGCCCCACCAAACTTAAAAACCTGCATACTTTAATTTTGAGCAAAGGTATAAAAACAAAAAAACCACCCAAATTTGGATGGTTCTAAATATTAAAAATTTAAAAAAATCTGATTAGTTTCCTGGTTCTGCAGAAGGAACCGGTTGAGCGGCAGGAGCCTGTTGTTGCGGCTGTGCTACTGGAGCGGCGATTGCAGACTGTGCCTTTCTTTTTGTTACAGAACCTGCATCTTCAGTTGTAGTATCTATAACTGTTGCCTGAGGGGACATTAAAATGCTTAACAAAATAAGAGCAATAGCTAAACCCCAGGTTGCTTTCTCAATAAATTCAGTACCTTTTTTCACACCCATAATTTGAGTAGCAGCTCCAAACTGGCTTTGGATTCCGCCTCCTTTAGAGTTCTGAACAAGAATTACAAGGACAAGTAACACACATACTAAAATTGTTATAATCGAGTAAAAAACCATGCTTTTTTATTTTATTTGGTTATGTAATTTTTAAATAAGGCTGCAAAGTAAGCACTTTTTACTGAGTTTTCAAACTTTTTAAGAAGATTAGCGAATGAAAACAGTTAAAACGATGAGAAATAACGCTAAAACAAGGGTTGTTTTTTCAGTAAAGCGGGCCCCCTTACTGGCACCTATCATGTTATTAACCGTTTCGAAATGTCTTTGAATGCCTGAGCCTTTTCTGTTTTGCATCATCACACTTGTAACAAGAAGGATACAGGCCAGTATAATTAAAATAGAAGTGATCTGGTGTTTATATTAAATGTTTACCTAATCTAACGATTTTATTTGAATATGTGGCTTAGCCGTTGTTTTTAAGTTTTTGAATAAGACCATCAAAATAAGCCCGTTTCTGAGGGAACTTAACACTGAGAATCTCGTAGGCCCTGATTGCTTTATTAACGCTTCCCTGCAATGCGTAGATTTTAGCCAGCGTCTCCGTCACCAGATGCTCGTTTTCCAACAAACTTTCCTTTGCTTTCACGTCTGGCGCGTAAAACCTTTGTTCTTCCTTTTGGCGAATTAGTCCAGGACTACTTTCAATAATTTTATCGATAATAGCCTTATTCTTTAATTTCCGCATCACCAGCGGAGCAGCTTCTTTTTGAATAGGTTCAGTTGCAACCTCTTTTTTCGCTTCCTGTTTTGCTTTTTCCTGGTGCACCTGCGCTTCTATCTGCTCGTAAGATTGTCCGTTATTCTTTTTCAGAAAACTAAGCCAATCAGCAAAGCTCTCCGGCTCTTCTTCCTTAACGCTCGGCTTATTATACTCCGGGGTTTTTAAGATCTCTTTTTCTATAAAAGAATTTACTACCTCATTCGCTATTTCTCTTTCCAATACCTGCTCTGCATTCAAAACCGGTTTTAATCCTTCAATCCTTAGGTCCGTTTTTATTTCCTTTATTTCTTCTATAAGCGGCTCCGCAGCAATTTCCGCAGCTTTTAAAATGTCGAGCTCCTGCCGCGAATCCTCTTTGCTTGTGTCTGTTACCTTTTCTGTTACAACCGCAACCGGAGACTCCACTTCCTGTACCTGATTTTCGAGGTCGTGAATTAATTTAAACAAATGCGCTCTGTTGGTAGTTACAATCGCTGTTTTCTTGAGACTTTGCTGGTAGATAGAAGCGTCCCATTTTTTTGATGCCAGACTTAAAAGTACATGTGCAGATTGAAAATACGGAAAGTCCACTACAAGTTTCTGTAGCTTCTTAACGCTGTCTTTATCAAGTAAAGCAGGATTATTAATATATTTTATGAGGTCTGCAGCCTGCATATTACCAATTATTAAAAGCCCGGTTAAACACGTCCTCTGTCAGTTGCCTGTATATCTCCTGAACCAGTTCGGGTTCTCTGGCGGAAATACTTTCGGTGCTCTTGTAATCCGCAAAACGCGTAAAGGTTTGATCAAAGTTTTTTGCCGGCTCAAATTTATTAAAATAAACAACTTTTACCGAAATGGTTAAACGGTTCAAACTCGCCTGATCATTACTTTGAATAGCTACAGGGGAAACCGCATAATCTGCAATGTAGCCTTCAAACTGCAAGTCTCCATCTTTTGCCATCAATGCAAGATTTGTTTGCTGCGAAACCATGTCCCTTAGTTTTTCGGTAAACCGTTGAGAAAGACTAGGTGCTCCCAGACTCGTGTTATTTACAAAAAAACCAACACTAATCGTTTTTGCTTCCACCGGAATACTTGCTCCGCTCAATGATACATGCGGCTTGCAAGATATAAGTGTTCCTAAAAGAACAAAAAAAATAATTTTAAAAAATCCAGATACCAAAATTTTTCCTTTATGAGATGAAAACTATAAACTAATGACTAAAACTACCGACTATAACCCCTCAACTATAAACTATTGACTATAAACCATCAACTATAAACTATCTTCTACTCCTCAATCGCATACTCATTAATCTTACGATAAAGTGTTCTTTCACTGATTCCCAATTCTTTTGCCGCATTTTTACGTTTGCCTTTGTGCTTGCGTAAAGCTTTTTTAATCATATCAATCTCCTTGTCCTGCAGCGATAACGTCTCTTCTACCTCTATAACCTGCGGCACTTGGTTGTTAGAAATTCCTACGGGCGTATGTATTGTTAACGCGGTGTTCGAAGTGTGATGATCATTTTGTTCGTAGCCACGATTCAATATCTGCACAGATTCACTTGCTTTTCCGCCATTGCCAGACACAAGGTCAAACACAATTTTTTTAAGTTCATTAATCTCGGCGCGATTATCACGCAATACCTTAAAAATAATTTCCCTGTCATTTTCTAAATTTGAAAAATTAGTTTCGTTCTTATTAAGAACGCTTGGAACATTATTGGAATTGTATTGGGGAAGGTACTTTAACAAAGTTTCGGCATTCACCTCTTTTGTTTTTTCAATAATGGAAATTTGCTCGGCTATATTTTTTAGCTGACGAATATTTCCGGGCCAGTAATAATTTACCAATACCTGTTCGGCATCAGCTGTGAGTCTTAACACTGGCATACTGTACTTTGCCGCGAAATCACTCGCAAATTTTCTGAACAACAAATGAATGTCTTCTTTGCGCTCACGCAGCGGTGGCAAATAAACGGGAACTGTATTCAAACGGTAATAAAGATCGGCCCGGAATTTTTCTTTTTCCAAAGCCTGGTAAAAATTAATGTTGGTTGCAGCAACTACGCGTACATCTGTTTTGTGCACTTTACTACTTCCAACCTTAATGTATTCACCGCTTTCGAGCACACGCAACAAACGCGCTTGAGTTGCAAGCGGCAACTCCCCTACTTCATCTAAAAAAATAGTGCCGCCATTGGCTACTTCGAAATAACCTTTACGTGCCTCTGTAGCTCCTGTAAATGCTCCTTTCTCGTGACCGAACAATTCACTGTCAATGGTTCCTTCTGGAATTGCACCACAGTTTACTGCAATATAAGGTCCGTGTTTTCGCGCACTATTCTGGTGAATGATCTGCGGAAAAACTTCTTTACCGGTACCACTCTCTCCGTTTATAACAACGTTAAGATCGGTTGGTGCTACCTGGCGGGCTATGTCAACGGCCCGCTCCAGAAAGACGTTATTCCCTATGATTCCGAATTTTTGTTTGAGTTCTTGCGTGTTCATTGTAATTTTATTTCTACCGAAAACTTGAAAGTTTAATTTCTATTTGCGATCTCTTTAAACTCTTCGAGTTTTAAAAAATTAATTATTGGAAAATCTAACTGTTTTAGTATGTTAAAGTGTTTATGGTTGGTGGTTAAATAATCACAATTAGCAGCTAGGTAACAATCGACAAATTTATTGTCATCTGCATTAGCTTTAATTAAGTCATATTTGTAGTAAATATTCGTTTGATTAACATTATCAAGTTCTAATAATAATTTTATTACGGATTTTGATGTTTCTTCGCTTAAATGTTTTCCAAGCACTTCTTCATATTCAGATAATATTTCAGTGGTAATACATACTTCAATCCGTTTTCCGATCATTAATTTAAACAGCCAATGGTGTTTCGAATAACTAGAAACCAAAAGAACATTCGTATCAATGACTACTCTTAACCTACTGCTCATCTGAATTTAATAAGCCATCCATTTTCTCATCTGATAATTTCTTTTCATTCCATACCTGATCTGCCAAAGCAATAGATTTTTTTGCGTAAAAATCGATCAGTATGTTTTTAAGATCCATCAGCTCTTGGTCTGAAATATCTTTTGAAAACAATTTCAATAACTCAACTTGCACATTTGACAAAGGTTTAGAAGACAGTATCATTTTTTCTATTTTTAAAATTAACTCTCCACTGCTTCTCCAATCAACGTGCTGGTAGTACAGCTTGTAACAAGTACATTCACGTAATCTCCCTTTTTATAATCTCCTTTCGGAAAAACCACAACGGTGTTCTGAGGATTTCTTCCCATCAACATTTGATCTGACTTTTTAGAAAATCCTTCAACTAAAACCTCGTGTACTTTTCCAAGAGCTAATTGTGTTTTAATTCCACTATTTTTTCTTTGTAATTCAACGATCTCAGCGAGACGACGGCTCTTCACTTCTTCAGGCACGTCATCCGGATACTTTCGCTCTGCAAGGGTTTTAGGACGTTCACTGTAGGAGAACATATAAGCATAATCAAACTGAAGCTCTTCCATCAGGCTAATCGTTTCTTTATGTTCTTCCTGCGTCTCTGAACAAAATCCGGTAATGATATCTGTACTAGTGCCGCAACCTGGAATGATCCTATTGATTGCAGCCATTCTATCCAAATACCATTCGCGCGTATAACCACGGTTCATCATGTTTAAAATTCTACTGCTTCCGCTTTGAACAGGCAAGTGAATATAGTTGCAAATGTTGTGATACTTCGCAATAATTTCCAGCACATCATCGGTCATGTCTTTTGGATGAGAAGTCGAATAACGTACACGTAATTTTGGATCTACTAAAGCCACCCGTTCCAACAACTGCGCAAAACTCACAGAATTGGCCTTTTGTTCTTCGGTAAGTGTTTCTTTTTTTAATCCTCCACCTGTATATAAATAACTGTCAACGTTCTGACCTAAGAGAGTCACTTCTTTATACCCTCTGTCAAATAAATCCTGTGCTTCGGCCACAATACTTTCGGGGTCTCTGCTCCGCTCACGGCCTCGCGTAAAAGGCACTACACAAAAGCTGCACATGTTATCGCAACCGCGCATAATACTTATATATGCATTCACTCCATTCGTACCGAGTCTTACCGGAGTAAGATCAGCGTAAGTTTCCTCCTTACTTAATATAACGTTAATGGCTTTATGACCATCCTCTGCTTCTTCAATTAATCCCGGCAAATCCCTGTAAGCATCCGGTCCTACAACAATGTCCACGAGTTTTTCCTGCTCCAAAAACTGTGACTTTAAGCGTTCGGCCATACAACCCAGCACTCCAACCAATAACTTAGGATTTAACTTTTTTGCTTTCTTAAAATCGTTTAAACGGTTACGCACACGGAGTTCTGCGTTTTCGCGAATAGCACAGGTGTTTAAAAATATAACATCCGCCTCCTCAAATTTGTTTGTTGTGCTGTACCCTTTATCCATTAAAATGGAAGCCACAATTTCACTGTCCGCAAAATTCATTTGGCACCCATAACTTTCCAAAAACATCTTTTTTCCAGATGGATTTTTAGGCTCTACCATAAAAGGTGTTCCCTGGAGCTTTTCATCTATAACTTTTGATTCAGAATTCATTTTTCGTGGGGCAAACATACTAAATATATGACAAATTGACATATATTTAACGTTTTTAAGCGTTTTTTCTTGTAAATTGTTATTTAAAAAAAGGAATTGCTTGCGTTTTAACTGAATTATTTTTTTTCTTTGCCAATTTTAAAATAGACTTTTTTGGTCTAACCCAAAAAATGATACATATATATATAAGGTATGAGCAAAAATTTAGTGATTGTTGAGTCCCCTGCGAAAGCGAAAACCATTGAAGGCTTTTTAGGGAAAGATTATACGGTAAGATCCAGTTTTGGGCACGTACGCGACCTTGTTAAAAAGGGTTTTGGTATAGATCTCGAGAAGAATTTCACCCCTACATATGAGGTTCAACCCGATAAAGAACGGGTAATTGCCGAATTGAAGAAATTAAGTAAAAATGCTGATATGGTCTGGCTCGCATCCGATGAGGACCGTGAGGGAGAAGCAATCAGCTGGCATTTATTTGAGACATTAGGTCTTGAAAAAAGTAAGACAAAACGGATTGTTTTTCATGAAATTACAAAGCCGGCCATTCAAAAAGCCATTGCGAATCCCCGTGAAATAGATATTAATTTAGTAAACGCGCAGCAGGCTCGTCGTATTTTAGACCGCCTTGTTGGTTTTGAATTATCACCTATTTTATGGAAAAAAATTCGTCCGAGTTTGTCCGCAGGCCGCGTGCAATCGGTAGCAGTGCGTTTGATTGTAGAACGCGAACGCGAGGTGAAAAGTTTTAATTCGGTTTCCGCTTTTAAAGTTTCCGCACTTTTTAGTGTTGGAGGGAAAGGCGTTTTGAAAGCTGAGTTAGACAACCGCTTTAAAACAGAACCCGAAGCGAATGCTTTCCTTGAAAAATGCAAGGGTGCAATTTATGCCATCAATAGCATTGAAACAAAACCTGCGAAACGTACACCAAGCGCGCCATTCACGACCTCAACATTACAACAGGAAGCATCCCGTAAATTAGGATTCAGCGTATCGCAAACCATGGTGGTTGCGCAACGTTTGTACGAAGCAGGTAAAATCACCTACATGCGTACCGATTCGGTAAACCTTTCGGAAACCGCGATGTCGCAAGCAAAGGAGGCGATCACAAACAATTACGGAGCTAATTATCACAGTCCGCGTCAATATAAAACAAAGAGTAAAGGTGCACAGGAAGCTCACGAGGCGATTCGTCCAACTTATATTTCAACGTCTGAAATTGCTGGCGAACGTAATGAACAACGTTTATACGATTTAATCTGGAAACGTACGATTGCCAGCCAGATGGCAGATGCAGAACTTGAAAAAACCACTGTAAAAGTGGGTATCAGCACTACTCCTGAACAATTCATTGCGCAAGGAGAAGTTTTGAAATTCGACGGTTTTTTAAAAGTCTACATGGAAAGTAAGGACGATGATGAAACAGAAGATGAAGAAAACTCATCTATCCTTCCTCCCATGAATCAAGGTGATAAATTGCAATTGAGAGAAATTACAGCTACAGAAAGATTCACACATCACCCTGCCCGTTACACGGAAGCCAGTTTGGTGAAGAAGCTCGAAGAACTTGGTATCGGACGTCCGAGTACGTATGCGCCAACCATTAGCACTGTGCAAAAACGTAACTACGTTGAGAAAACAGACCGTGAAGGAACGTTACGTAATTACACGATGCTGACCTTTGAAGGCACAAAAATTACCAAGGAAACAAAAACCGAAAACACTGGAGCTGAAAAAAATAAATTATTTCCAACCGATATTGGAGCCGTAGTAACTGATTTTTTAATTCAGTATTTCCCAAACATTCTAGATTTTAATTTCACGGCGCGCGTTGAAGAGGAGTTTGACGAGATCGCTGAAGGTAAGATCAAATGGACCGACATGCTGGAAGAATTCTACAGACCTTTTCACAAGACAGTAGAAAACACCAGTGAAAACAGTGAACGCGCTAGTGGCGAACGTGCTTTAGGAAAAGATCCTAAAAGCGGCAAGCCGATCATCGTTAGGATCGGAAGATTTGGTCCACTCGCACAAATTGGTGAAACGAATGAAGAGACCGGTGAAAAAGCAACTTTCGCCAGTTTAAGAAAAGAGCAAAGTATTGAAAATATTACGTTAGAAGAGGCTCTAGATCTTTTTAAACTTCCAATGAATCTTGGACCGTATAAAGAAAAAGAAGTGATCATCGGCGTTGGCCGGTTTGGTCCCTATGTAAAATGGGGCGAAGCTTACATTTCTATTCCACGATCAGAAGATCCTCTGAAAGTAGATATGGACCGTGCAGTAGCATTGATCACCGAAAAAGAATTAGCCGATGCACCCATAGCACACTCACATGGAAAGCCTATTACCAAAGGAAAAGGCCGTTTTGGTCCGTTTATTAAACACGGTGACTTATTTATTAATGTACCCCGTGCTTATAATTTTGATAATTTATCGCAATCGGATATTGATGAACTGGTAGGTAAAAAACTGGATAAAGAAGCGAACCGTTTTATTCAACAATGGCCTGAAGAAAAGATAGCTTTAGAAAATGGCCGTTGGGGACCATTTGTGCGTTTCGGAAAAAATATGCTGAAGCTCGTCAAGGAAGAAGGCGGAAAATATACACCGGAAGAAGTGGGTTCTTTAACATTGGAAGAGGTAAAGAAAATGATCGAGATTCAATTGCCCGGAGCCTTTGATAAAAAAGGGAAGAAAGGCGCAGCGAAGAAAACAACAGCAGGGGCCGCTAAAAAAGCACCAGCCAAAAAGGGCGCAGTAGTCAAAAAAACAGCAGCAAAAAAAACGACTGTGAAAAAAGCAGCAAGTAAAAAAGCGGCGCCAAAAAAAGTAAGCAAGAAAAAATAAACAATCACTCTTTAAAAATAAAACCCATTCTAAACGGATGGGTTTTCTCTTTTAGAGCATTCAGTCACCAGGATATTTTTGTGTGCTTTTTAAATTTTACAGGGATTCAATGCTCCAATCCGCAATACTTACCATTTCATCCGCAGGACTATTAGGGTGTTCCCCCGACCTGTTAATAGACAGCACGGTAACAGGTAAATTAAAAAAAATACTGTCTGAGAATTAACTAAAAGTTGAAAACTCTCGCTTATCGGTTTATAACCTTTCCCCGTTTAACATTATACAATTGTATTTTTAAGAGGTTAAATTTTAAAGCTTGGCGTCATGACTATTCAAAAAACTACCATCCAGTTTCGTAATAAAAATTATGAAGTGATTCTTGAAGATGGAATTGTCTCCTACATTGATCCGCAAAAACCGGAGTTTAGAAGAACTACAAATCAGGCCCCCGGACAAAAAATAACAACCCTCGACGGAGCCAAGCGGGAAGCCCTGCAAATGATTGAAAAAAGGCTGGTTCCCAATATGAGGTTTTCAGATTAATTTGTTCCTCTTCTATTTTCCATTTTAAGAAAATTCGGATTTTTTATTTCACACCCCTGCGAAAGCTGCACGAAGATGCTTCCGATGCGATTGGCTGCGTCGGTCCGTTAAATTACTCGGGGGTTACCGCACGCAAACCTAAATTTCGCTGCGCGATTCTTAGTTAATTTTATACACTTACGAAAGCAAGCTTTCGATACGACTGGATTAAAATAAAAAAAACCCCGCTTCGCGGGGTCAATTTAGTTTTTCTCGGGTAAGTAATGGGACTCGAACCCACGACCCTCGGTACCACAAACCGATGCTCTAACCAAACTGAGCTATACCTACCATTTTAGGATGGCAAATTTACAGTTTTTTTCTATTATAAAAGTAATTTTTAAAAAATTATCGAATCAAAGTCACATTTCCTTTTTTAAATGTTTCGGCTCCGTTTAAACATTTCACTTTTAGGTACCAGCCAAATACACCCACATCCGCAGGTCTGCCTTTGTATCTTCCGTCCCAGCCTTTTGTGAGGTCATTGGTTTCAAATACTTTTTCTCCCCAACGGTTATACACGGCAAGGTAAACCTCACCCAGCTTTAATCCTTTAACGCGGAATACATCATTTTCGCCGTCGTCATTTGGGGTAAAGGTGTTCGGTATAAATACATCACTTTCTATACAGCCTTCTGTGTACGCATCTACATGTACTGTAAAATCTGAAGTACAAGCCCCCCGGTTTGCTATTACAGTGTACGTAGTAGGGCGGTCAGGAGTAGCTGTTACTGTATACCCGGTGCCCGGTTTTGTGCTGCCCACAGGAAACCAACTCACAAAAGCGCCCAGGTCTCCCCTGTAAATTAAAGTGCTGTTATCTCCTGTAGTAATAAGAACAGGATTTGCAAATGCGCTGGCAGGAGTGTTCGATAAAACATCTACGGTAACATCAGCCACAAGCAAAAAATTACAAGGCTGGCTATTCACAACTACTGTTGTGGTAATATATACGGAGTAATCTGTACTTGCCGGCGGTGTTGCTATCGGATCAGAACTGAGCGGAAAGTCCAGATTTTGAGGTGGGATCCATTGATAAGAAATGCCACCGGTAGCACGGAGCTGTGTGCTGTTACCTTTGCAAATTGCAGTAGAAGTGCTTACCTAAACAGGTGGAGGCGTTGGAATGACAATAACCGAATCTTCCACATCTTTACAGCCATAGATATTCGTGGTTTGCAAACTTACAGTGAAAGTGCCTCCCGTTTTATAAAAATTATACGCGTTTTGTAGGGTGCTTGTTTTTAATGGAGCTAAAACCCAATTCCATTTGATAATATCATCGGCTGATTGATCAGAGAAACGCACATCACCACCACAAGGATTTGCAGAAAAACTAAACGCAGTTGTAGGACTTGGTAAAACAAGAATTTGTGTTGTGAGTGTTTTCCCGCAGTTGTAACCCTGCGTATTATTCACTATTTGAACTGTGTAAATTGTTGATGAAAGAGGACTTGCAAGAGGCGACGCCGCAAAAGGGTTACTCAGGCTCCCTACAGGACTCCAAGTGTAGTTATTTCCTCCGAAAGCTGTAATGTTAGTGCTAAGCCCGTAACACAAGCTGGAACTGTTGACTGCACCCGGTGCAAAATTAAAAATAGTAATGGTCTGCGTTTTAATTTCCTTACAGCCCCCGGCGTCTGTAACCGTTAATTTTACAGTGTAAG
>Ga0105048_10016757_pt1 | contig 11319 bp, 6 predicted proteins | sample MAT05_FD_78382 | JGI IMG/M metagenome (GOLD analysis project Ga0105048, IMG submission 78382) | Freshwater microbial communities from Lake Fryxell liftoff mats and glacier meltwater in Antarctica - MAT-05 | ecosystem: Environmental > Aquatic > Freshwater > Ice > Liftoff microbial mat | place...
AACAAAAATAATGCCTCCCGACTTTTTTACCCGCCACGACGTAGTGCAAATTGCCAAAGACCTCCTTGGGTGCTACCTCATCACCGAAATGGAAGGTATTCGCACCATAGGCCGTATCAGCGAAACAGAAGCTTACCGTGCGCCCGACGACCGCGCCTGTCATGCTTATGGCAATCGACGTACGCCCCGCACCGAAACCATGTTTCATGAGGGCGGTCATGCCTATATTTATTTGTGCTACGGCATCCATCACTTGTTCAATGTCGTGACAGGACCAAAAGAAACTGCCCATGCCGTGCTAATACGCGCCATAGAACCAGTGGAAGGTGTAGACACCATGCTCCTTCGTCGAAATATGCAACAGGTAAAACCCGCACTGACCACCGGCCCCGGCGCAATGTCGCAAGCGCTGGGCCTCAGCACAGCCCTTGACAAGCAATATCTATTGGCACCCGATTCACCCATCCGATTGCAAAACCGCAATGCGCTCCTTACCGACAGTGACATCATAGCTGCACCCCGCATCGGCGTGAACTATGCAGGAGATTGTGCGGCCTGGGAGTGGCGGTTCTATTTGAAGGCATCAAATTATCACAAGTAACAGCAATTTCTCATTTGATTTTTTGCTCTGCGGTCGTTGTGTCAGTGAAAACACTGATATGTAAATGAATTAATTGAATGGTGGTACTATAAATTTTTCACAAAAAAATTTATAGTACCACCATTCAATTAATTCATTCCCGGGCCACTACCGCTTGAGCCAAACCCGCATCAAATAATCACCTGCCGTAATATACAGCGCTTTTCCTCCATCTCCGAAGGCACAGTTAGCGGTCAGTACACCCGTATCAATACGACCCAATACCGTACCATCTGGTCGAAACACCCACACTCCGCCCGGACCAGCAGCAAAAAGAATACCTTGTGCGTTCACTTTTAACCCGTCGGGCAGGCCAGGCATTTTACTCGCCACAGGCGTAGCATCGTAAAAAATGCGCCCATTTGCGAATGCTCCGGTTTCCGTGCGATCATACACCATCCAGATCGCTTTTTCAGGATCAGAATTAGCCACGTACACCATTTTTTCATCCGGCGAAAAAGCAATACCATTGGGGCGCGTAATAGAATCGGTCATCAGATCCACCGTGCCGTCAGGTCGGAGGCGATAGACCCCCTGAAAAGAAATTTCTTTAGCTGCATCGTCCACGTTTTTTTCCAAACCATAAGGCGGATCGGTAAAATACAGGTTCCCCTGCCGATCATATACTGCATCGTTCGGGCTGTTCAGGCGTTTGCCCTGCCAGCGATTCGCCAGCGTTGTGAATTCCGCTTTGGGTTGGGCAAGGGGAGTATTCATCCGCGCCATCCGCCGATCGCCATGCTGACACAGTACCAAGTTACCGGAAGCATCCAGCAGCAATCCGTTGGCACCCGGTTCACCACCCCGGGGCGTGTTGCCCGTATAGCCAGAAGGAGCCAGCCACGTCGCAGCCCCTTCTCCCTCTTTCCAACGCACAATACTATTATTAGGAACATCAGTAAACAACAAATAATCGCCATCCGGTACCCAAAGCGGCCCTTCAGCCCAGATAAAACCCTCCGCTAATACCTCAATGACCGCATCCGCCGCGATGAGTTGATCCATATCCGGGTGCAATCGCTCAATTTTACCCGTAGTTTTAAAGGATGTGAAGGTTTTTCGTGGAGGCGGTGCGGCATTTTGGCAGGCATAAATCAGGGAAAAAAAACAGAAAATCTGTAAAAAAGCCAATTTTTTTGGGAGATAGTAGGAAAATAAGTGCATAATAATAGGAAATGAACAGGCAAATGTAGCGTTTTGGCGGACATTACTGTCATTTTGTCAAAAAAAAACATAAATTACAGGTTGGAATGATAAGTGATACAGCAGAGAAGGACAACAGATTTGTGCATTTCAAGTTAATGCCGTACCTTTGCAAATTAAATTTTTTATTATTTAACTATTAATATCTTTGCCAACTTGATTTTTGTAGTACTTAGCGGAGAGGAGTACGCCGTCAGTTTGGCCTACGATACCATCCACCCAAGTGATATAACAAAAATATTCAACACCCTTTTGGGCGTTAAAGATATTGCAAAACCTTTATTTAAATAAGGTTTATAGGTTTAAAAGTTTAAAGTTTTATAATGCTTTAACCTTTAACCACTAAACCCGCTGATGCAAAAATGTTCGGATTTTTAAAAAAACTATTAGGTACCAAACAAGACCGCGACTTAGGTAAGTACCGCTCTATCGTAGGCGAAATCAATCAATTCGCCACCGAATACCAATCGCTTTCTAATGATGATCTGCGTTCCAAAACCTTGGAGTTTCGGGAGCGCATCAAAGAATATTTGTCCAATATTGACGTAGAAATTGATGCTGTCAACCAGCAGGCACTTAGTATGGAGGATTTTGATGAGAAAGACCGCCTCTTCAAATCGGTAGACGAACTCCGAAAAGAACGGGATAAGGCGGGGGAAGACATCCTCCAAAGCATCCTTCCGGAAGCCTTTGCCGTGATGAAAGAAGCCAGCCGACGCTTCAAAGAAAACGAGTTCCTCCGCGTGACTGCTACCGATCATGACCGCAATCTGGCTGCCAAACCCGGCAAAAATTACGTGACCATTGAAGGCAACGAAGCCGTATGGAAAAATAAATGGATGGCAGCCGGAGGTGAGATTGCTTGGAACATGGTACATTATGATGTGCAGCTCATCGGCGGTATGGTGCTGCACGACGGCAAAATAGCGGAAATGGCCACTGGCGAAGGTAAAACCCTCGTGGCAACCCTCCCGGCTTACCTCAACGGTGTGGCAGGACAAGGCGTGAACATCGTGACCGTAAACGATTACCTGGCACGACGCGACCAGGAATGGGTCGGCCCGATGTACGAGTTCCTTCTGCTCACGGTAGATTGCATTGACAAATACCGCCCTAACTCCGACGAACGTCGTAAGGCTTATCTGTCAGACATCACTTTCGGTACCAATTCGGAATTTGGCTTTGATTACTTGCGCGATAACATGGTGATCAATCCAGAAGAATTGGTGCAGCGCAAACACCATTATGCCATTGTGGATGAAGTAGATTCTGTTTTGATTGATGATGCTCGTACCCCACTTATCATTTCCGGCCCTGTCACGCGTGGTGCCGATGATGAAGAATTTGTACAACTGAATCCAAATGTTAAGCGCTTGTTTGACGAGCAAAATAAAATTGCCGCCCAGTATTTATCCGAAGCCCGCCGACTTTTTGCCGAAGGAAAATTCGGCCCCGAAGCAGGGCAAGCCGGTTTATCGCTGCTGCGCGTCCATCGTGCACTGCCAAAATACCGCCCGCTCATCAAATTTTTGAGCGAAGATGGAGCAAAAGTATTGTTGCAAAAAACAGAAAACGTCTATATGCAGGAAAATAACAAGCGGATGCCAGAAGTGGACCGCGAGTTGTTGTTCTATATTGATGAAAAAAACCGTTCCGTAGAGTTGACCGAAAAAGGTACTGACTTTTTATCGCGATTCAACAACGATCATAACTTTTTCATACTGCCCGATATTGGTTTTGAATTAGTACAAATTGATCGCGATACTGAACTAACCCACGATGAAAAAATAGAAAAAAAGGAACACCTTTCGCAAGATTACGGCGTTAAAAGCCGAAGAATACACGCTGTACACCAATTATTAAAGGCTTATACCCTATTTGAAATAGATAACGAATACTTGGTAACACCCGAAGGTGAAGTGAAAATTGTAGATGAACAGACTGGTCGCGTGATGGAAGGTCGTCGCTATTCCGATGGCTTGCACCAGGCCATTGAAGCAAAAGAAAATGTGGAAGTCGGGGAAATAACCCAAACCTATGCCACTGTAACGCTTCAGAACTACTTCCGTATGTACCATAAACTCGCGGGTATGACTGGTACAGCCGAAACAGAAGCCAAAGAATTGTGGGACATTTACAAATTAGACGTAGTAGTGATCCCAACCAACAGACCGATAACTCGCAGAGATGAAGAAGACTTAGTTTATAAAACCAATCGCGAAAAATACAATGCAGTTATTGAAGATATCATAAAATTGCAGGCAGAAGGTCGGCCAATTCTGGTTGGTACCACCTCTGTTGAAATTTCCGAGTTGCTTTCCCGCATCCTGAAAGCTCGTGGTATTGATCATAATGTACTCAACGCCAAGCAGCACCAGCGAGAAGCAGAGATAATAGCAGAAGCGGGACAGGCCGGCAAAGTCACCATTGCTACCAATATGGCAGGTCGCGGTACCGACATTAAACTCGGCGTCGGCGTACGCGAAGCAGGTGGTTTGGCCATTGTCGGCACCGAGCGCCACGAAAGTCGCCGGGTTGACAGGCAGTTGCGCGGTCGTGCCGGTCGTCAGGGTGATCCGGGTTCTACCCATTTTTACGTATCGCTGGAAGACAGCCTCATGCGCCTTTTCCAAAGCGACCGTATTGCAGGTCTGATGGATAAAATGGGACACAAAGAAGGTGATGTTATACAGCATTCCATGGTAACCAATTCCATAGAACGGGCACAAAAGAAAGTGGAAGAAAATAACTTTGGCATCCGCAAACGCCTGTTGGAATACGATGACGTGATGAATATCCAACGTGAAGCGATTTACAAAAAGCGACGCAATGCCCTGTTTGGAGATCGTTTAGCCGTGGATATCAATAACGCATTCACCGCTATTACCGCCGAATTGGTACAGGTACACCGCGAAGGCGGCGATTATGATACCTTCCGCTTAGATACCATTCGCCTGATAGGGGTAGATCCCGAAATGGAGGCTTCGTGGTTCAAAAGTGCGCCCATAAACACCGTTTTAGCTACTTTTCAGCAGCAAGTATTGGATTTATACGAGCGAAAATCGAAACAGGTAGGAGAACGACTTTTGCCTACCATCAAACGCGTTCATGGCGAACAGGGACATCGTTACAAGCGCATCGTAGTGCCATTTACCGATGGCTCGCTGGGATTACACATCAGTGCAGATATGGAAGATGCCTTGCGCACACAAGGCCGCAGCGTTATGCAGGACATCGAAAAGGTAGCCACCTTAGCCATCATTGATGATGCCTGGAAAGAACACTTGCGCAATATTGACGACCTGAAAGAATCGGTACAGGGTGCTTCTTTCGAGCAAAAAGACCCATTAGTGATTTATAAAATGGAGGCCTTCAACCTTTTTGAATCCCTTATAGGTCACATCAATGCCAATGTTACCTCTTTCTTAGTAAAAGGTTCCTTAGACTTGCCTTCTGAAGAAGAAATGCAGCGGTCGCAACAGGCACAGGAGCGAGCAGAAGCACAACGCCGGGCACAGGCCAATCGCCTTCGCGCCAATAATGAACAGGATATGACCGAAACACAGGCAGCTGCTCAACGCGCTTCCATGTCAGCCGGAAGTGGCAATCGCCCCGTGCCGAAAATAATGCCAATTGTACGGGAAAAAACCGTAGGCCGCAATGATCCCTGCCCTTGCGGAAGCGGGAAAAAGTTCAAAAATTGCCACGGAGCGTAAATTTTAAAAAAAATTTGGTGCATTGAAAAATGTTTATTACCTTTGCGCCGTAAAAGTAGTACAACTTTAGGAAAGAGGGAACATATCGTTCCCTCTTTCGTTTTTAAGGACACAATGGAACTGACCGAACGCATCGAACAATTGCTCGAAGAAAAGTATACAACCGACGAAATTTTCGCCGATTGTTTTACTGTAGAAGTAGAACTCAAACCTGCTTCAAAACTCTATGTATTCATAGACAGCGATAGCGGCATGGATTTTGAAAAATGCCGTAAAATCAGCCGTTACCTTGAAAGCCATATAGATACCAATGGCTGGTTGGGTGAAAAATACTTGCTGGAAGTCAGCAGTCCCGGATTGAGTCGGTCTTTAAAATTCCTGAGGCAATACCACAAAAATGCTGGTCGAAACGTAGAAGTAACGCTCAAAGACAATAACCGCCACGTCGGCATCTTGAAAAGCGCAGACGAGCATCAGATCACCCTACAACAAACCGTGACCGAAAGAGACGAAAAAAAGAAAAAAATCACCAAAGATATTGAACTCCTGATTCCATTTGAACAAATTGAAAAAACCATTGTAAAACCAACTTATAAGTAATAGTAGTCAGCAGTCAATAGCCGGCAAGTCTTTTAATAAGGAACACCGAGGGTTACATAACTATTAGACTTGTTTCACTACCAATGATTTGTAGTACTGTTTGACAGCCAACTGTTTACCGTCAACTGTTTACTGTCAACTACTTAATATGAACAACAAATAACCAGTAACTAACTATCAGAAATGGTTAATTTAGTAGAGGTATTTTCCGATTTTAAAACCGGAAAAAATATTGATCGCCCAACGATGGTGCGCGTATTGGAAGATGTATTCCGCACGCTCATCAAGAAAAAATACATCACCGACGATAACTTCGACGTAATTGTCAACACCAGCAAGGGCGACCTAGAAATCTGGCGCGTACGAGAAGTAGTACCCGATGGTGAGGTCACCGATGAACGCTCGCAAGTGAGCCTCACAGAAGCACACATGATTGATGCCAGTGTAGACATCGGTGATGAGTGTTATGAACAGTTGGGCATTGATGACTTTGGTCGCCGTGCCATCATGGCCGCCCGCCAAACCCTGGTGTCGCGGATCATGGAACTCGAAAAAGACGATATCTATCGCAAATATACCGAACGTGTAGGGGATGTTATCACCGGTGAAGTTAGCCAAGTGATGAAAAAAGAATTGCTGGTGATAGACGATTCCACCAAAAACGAAATTGTATTGCCTCGTGCAGAGATGATTCGCGGGGATTTCTATCGCAAAGGCGACGTAGTACGGGGTATTATCAAAAAAGTGGAAATGCGCAACAATGCGCCGTACATCATGTTGAGCCGTACCGATCCGGAGTTTTTACAAAAATTAATGGAAGCCGAGGTGCCTGAAATTGAAGACGGCATCATTGAGATCAAAAACATTGTGCGTTTGCCAGGCGAACGGGCCAAAGTAGCCGTGGAAAGTCACGATGAGCGCGTGGATCCGGTAGGTGCTTGCGTAGGTATGAAAGGCAGTCGTATTCACGGCATCGTCCGCGAATTACGCAATGAAAACATAGATATTATTAATTATACCACCAATATCCACCTGTTTATCCAACGCAGCCTCACACCCGCTAAGATCAGCAATATCGAAATTGACCACGAGCAGAAACGTGCATCCGTATACCTTGAATCAGATCAGGTAAGTTTGGCGATTGGTAAAGCCGGTTCTAATATTAAATTGGCAACCAAACTCACTGGTTTTGAAATTGATGTATATCGCAATCAGGCCGAATACGAAATTGACGACGTAGATTTGGAGGAATTCAGCGATGAAATTGAAGCATGGGTGATTGAAGCATTCAAAAATATTGGTTGCGATACCGCCCGGCAGGTGCTTATACTTAGCCCGGAAGAACTCATTCGCCGTACCGACCTCGAAGAAGAAACGGTCTTAGATGTATTGCGCGTACTGGCTTCCGAGTTTGATGAAAGCATGAAAGAACAACAACAGTAAAATTCAGGAACTAATACTTTCAATAAACTGTTTCCAGAATGTAAAAGATAAATCGTCATATTATCACGATAAAGAACGTCAGATTAGAAACTGAATTCACAAACTTAGCCTTTGGATGACTGGAAAGTCTTCCAATGACTAAGTTTTTATTTTTATTAACGTAATTGAGGTACGATTCTGCTATTGTTCAGAATTTTTACCATACCTTTGCGTCGCTTTTTAAAAAAAGCACGAAAACCACTGCATGAGTCAAAAACTTATCAAGGTCGCAAGAGAATTAAACGTTGGGTTACACTCCATCGTAGAAACCCTTCATAGTAAGGGTTTTACTAGTTTGGAAGAAAAACCAACTGCCGAAATCACGGATGAGATGATGTCGGTACTCCAAAAGGAGTATCAACGTGACCTTGCCATTAAGCAGGAGGCCGACAAATTGTCGCGTCCGATGTACACTAAACCCGTAACACCTGCCGCGCATACGCCGGCACCACAGATGCCGCGTCCTACAGGACCTCCTCCCAGAGAAGAGGTAGAAAAGGTGCCTGCGCCCATTGTTGAGGTGCAACCTGTTGCCCAGCCGCAGCCGCAGCAGGAACCGGCCCCCGTTTTGCCGCGTGAACGCCCGCAGCTCCGTATAATTGGCCGAATTGAGCTGCCACCGAAACCGAGCGACAGACCCAAAGGCGGAGATAGATCTTTACCTAAGCCGGAAGAAAAACATAAATCGGAAGAAAAACCCGTGTCCGAAGAAAAACCCAAAGCGGCAGATACTCCTCTTCCGGAAGATAAAGCAACACCTGCTCCTGCACGTTCGGAAAGCGATTCGGCAGCAACCCCTGCTGCGGATGCCCCTCCTAAAAGAGACGAACGACTTCCCCGGCAGCCATTAGGTCCAAGGCCCACAACGCCAAAGGTTGAAAAACCCGCACCCGTTGCTGAAAAACCGGCACCTGCTGCTCAAAAACCGGCACCTGCTGCCGGAGAACCCGCCTCCGGCGAAGCACCAGAAAGCGAATTATATCGGGCTGATTCACCAGCATTACGCGGTTTGAAAATTCTGGGCCGTATCAATTTAGATCAACGCAAAGAAGAAGGCGGTAGTGGTGACAGCAGTGGCAACCGCGGCAGTCGTGATCGCGGCGGTCGTGACCGCGGCGGTCGTGACCGCAATCGCGGAGGAAATACCGGCGGACAACAAAGAAGTGGCGATCAGCAAAATCGCACCGCTCCAACAGGTGGTGATGCAACGGCTACTCCTGGCGGGCAACAAGGTGCTGCTGGCAACAACGCCGATGCACGCCGCAAGCGCAAGCGAAAAAAAGTACAACAGCCTATAACGGCAGCCAACCTCCAAAATAATATGTCGAACAATCAGGGCGACAGGAGAGGCCCCGGTGGCGGTGTTGGCACCGGCACTGGCAATAGAAGCAATGCTGGCACTGGCACCGGCACCGGCAATAGAAGCAATGCTGGCCCAGGTAACAGAAGTAATGCTGGACCGGGTAATAGAAACACTAACAACCCGGCCACAGGTAGTGCCGCCGGCCAGGGCGCATCGGGAGTCAAAAAAGAAGTCACACAGAAAGATATTGAAGATCAAATTCGCCAGACTATGGCCCGCCTCGGTGCGGGAAGCAATCGTCGGAGACAAAAAGTACGCCGCGATAAACGAGGAATGATCAGAGATCGGGCTGAAAAGGCCGAACAGGAGCGCAGTGACAACGAAAAAATACTACAAGTTACGGAGTTTATTTCCGTGTCAGATTTGGCTTCGTTAATGAACATCAAACCCGCAGATATTATCAAAGTCTGTATGACGTTGGGTAGTTTTGTTTCTATCAATCAGCGGTTGGATGCAGAATTGATTGAGGTCGTTTCCAGCGAATTTGGGTATGAAGTCAAGTTTATCTCGGCTGAAGAGCAGGTGGAAGTAGCACAAGAAGAAATAGACGACCCCAAAGACTTGGTAACACGCCAGCCTATTGTCACCGTAATGGGTCACGTTGACCACGGCAAAACATCGCTGCTCGACTTTATTCGCAATGCTAACGTCGCCAGCGGAGAAGCAGGCGGTATTACACAGCACATCGGCGCTTACGAAGTAATAACCATTGACAGCGATAAGAACGACCGAAAAATCACCTTCTTAGATACTCCGGGTCACGAGGCATTTACGGCTATGCGTGCACGGGGTGCCAAAGTAACCGATATCGCTATTATTGTTATTGCCGCTGATGACAGCATTATGCCACAGTCGCGGGAGGCCATCAGCCACGCACAGGCTGCGGGCGTACCTATTATATTTGCCATCAATAAAATAGATAAAGCAGGTGCTGACCCCGAACGCATCAAAAATGAGCTGGCCCAAATGAACCTCTTAGTAGAGGAGTGGGGTGGTAAAATACAAAGTCAGGATATTTCGGCCAAAAAAGGTACCAATGTAGATAAACTTTTAGAAAAAGTACTTTTAGAGGCTGATTTACTGGAGTTAAAAGCCAATCCTTCCCGCCGTGCTGTCGGCACAGTATTAGAAGCTTCTTTGGATAAAGGCCGTGGCTATGTCACCAAAATTTTGGTGGAAAACGGTACCGTTCGGGAAGGCGATCCTATTATCGCCGGAGAATATGCCGGTAAGGTAAAAGCCATGTTCAACGAACGCGGCCAAAAAGTAAAAGAAGCAGGCCCCGCCGCACCAGTATTAGTATTAGGCTTGCCCGGCGCTCCACAAGCCGGCGAAAAAATAAAAGTAGCCGCCAATGATGCAGAAGCCAAAGAAATCGCTTCTAGACGTGCACAGATTATTCGCGAGCAATCCAACCGTGCTTCTAAGCGTATTTCGCTCGAAGAAATTGGCCGCCGTTTGGCATTAGGCAACTTTAAAGAACTAAAAATTATTGTTAAAGGCGACGTGGATGGTTCTATTGAAGCACTTAGCGATTCTTTGATCAAACTTTCTATTGAAAAAGTAGCGGTAAATGTGATTCATAAGGCCGTCGGTCAAATTGTTGACAGCGATGTCATGCTCGCATCCGCTTCCGATGCCATTATTGTCGGCTTCCAGGTGCGTCCTTCTATTACTGCCCGCAAATTAACAGAAAAAGAAGGCGTGGAAATTAAAATGTATTCCATCATTTATGAAGCTATTGAGGAAATACAAGCCGCTATGGAAGGTATGCTGGAGCCTACCAAAGAAGAGGAAATCATGGGCCAGGTGGAAATTCTCGAAGTCTATAAAATTTCCAAAATTGGTACCGTGGCAGGTTGTATTGTACGGGAAGGCAAAATCAGCCGTAACCATTACATCCGCCTCATCCGTGATGGTATCGTGGTATACCCGGTCAATCCCGGACAAAATGCCGAACTCGCCTCACTCAAGCGCTTTAAAGACGATGCCAAAGAAGTCAAAAACGGCCTTGAATGCGGCTTAACCATTAAAAATTTCAACGACATCAAAGCAGGCGACGTAGTGGAATCCTACGTTATTAATGAAGTAAAAGGTACTTTAGGGATAACCAAAAAATAAATTATAAAATTTAGGCGTGATTTGTCGAAAAATCTTTATAAGTTATTCTTTTACCGTCCCTTAGGGATAACCAAAAAATAAATTATAAGATTTAGGCGTGATTTACTGACGAATTTTGATAAATTATTCTTTTACCGTCCTTTGAAGTAATAATGGAGGATGAATAAATCCTCCCGTCGCAATAAGTCTATTAC
>Ga0105048_10016758_pt1 | contig 11319 bp, 8 predicted proteins | sample MAT05_FD_78382 | JGI IMG/M metagenome (GOLD analysis project Ga0105048, IMG submission 78382) | Freshwater microbial communities from Lake Fryxell liftoff mats and glacier meltwater in Antarctica - MAT-05 | ecosystem: Environmental > Aquatic > Freshwater > Ice > Liftoff microbial mat | place...
CACGCAGGGCAACTGGACCCGCATCAACGCCCAGGCGGCAAACGCAGCGCCAGGCGGTGCCGAGCGGCGGCGCACGGTCCTTAACTTCAAGCTCAGCATGACCGATGGCGGCAAGCTGCTCGGCCGCTTTGGCATGAACGACGTGATCCGCCGCGCCAGTGGCAGGATGGAAGGCCAGGTCGCGTGGATCGGCTCGCCATTCAAGCCGGACTACCCCAGCTTGGGTGGCGCATTTACGGTGGATGTGGCATCGGGCCAGTTTCTCAAGGCTGACCCAGGTCTGGCCAAGCTGCTGGGTGTGCTCAGCCTGCAAGCCTTGCCCAGGCGCCTGGCGCTGGATTTTCGCGATGTCTTCAGCGACGGTTTTGCTTTTGACTTTGTGCGCGGCGACGTCACGCTGGACAAAGGTATCGCCCGCACCAACAACCTGCAGATGAAAGGCGTCAACGCGGCGGTGCTCATGGAAGGCTCCGCCGATATCGACCGGGAAACGCAAGACCTGAAAGTGGTGGTGGTGCCCGAAATCAATGCCGGCACCGCCTCGCTGATCGCCACGGTGATCAACCCGGCGGTTGGCCTGGGTTCGTTTCTGGCGCAAATGTTCCTGCGCCGACCGCTGACCGAGTCCGCCACCCAGGAGTTTCATGTTGACGGCTCCTGGGCTGATCCCCAGGTGACCAAAGTCAGTCGCAAACCGCGGGCCAATAGTGCACCGGCCACCAAGCCGAACAAGGAGACCACACCATGAAAGTCGCTGCCATCCAGATGGTGTCTGGCACCCAGCTGCCAGTCAACCTTCAGCAAGCGCGTGAGTTGTTGCATCAGGCGGCGCAAGCGGGCGCCGAACTGGCGGTGCTGCCTGAGTACTTTTGCCTGATGGGCCAGCGCGATGCCGACAAGCTGGCCATTGCCGAACCCTATGGTCACGGGCCAATCCAGCAGTTTTTGGCGGATGCAGCCCGTGAAGAGGGCTTGTGGGTGGTGGGTGGCACGATGCCGCTGGTACCCGATGGGGCCGCTGCGGCCGCTGCGGCCGATGCCAGCGACCCACCCCCGCGCGTCTGCAACAGCAGCCTGGTGTTTTCGCCCGACGGCGACTGCGTAGCGCGGTACGACAAGATTCACCTGTTTCGCTTTGACAACGGCGTGGAGCACTATGACGAGTCGAGCGTGCTGGTGGCGGGCACCCAGCCCACCACGTTTGACCTGGATGCTCGCGATGGCCAGCGCTGGCGCATCGGTTTGAGTGTTTGTTACGACCTTCGCTTTGCCGAGCTATACCGGGCTTACGCCGACGCCGGGGCGCACCTGTTGCTGGTGCCCAGCGCCTTCACCTACACCACGGGTCAAGTACATTGGGAGGTGTTGCTGCGCGCCCGAGCCATTGAAAACCTGGCCTTTGTGGTGGCCGCCGCGCAAGGCGGTCAGCATGACAACGGGCGTCAGACCTGGGGCCAGGCCATGCTGATTGACCCCTGGGGCCAGGTGCTGGTGCAGCGCGCGCAGCAGGCTGGGGTGGTACTGGCGGATCTGGACTTTGCGCTGCTGAGCGCCTGCCGCAGCCGCCTGCCGGCGCTGGAGCATCGGGTTTTATGACGTATCTGAGCATGCTGCGATGCCTGCAGCTTTTTTTCGGGCGCCCCGTTGCGGCACTGGCGCTTGCCCTGTTGGGTGCCTGCGGCAGTGTGCCGGTGTCGGCCCCTGGCACGGGTACGCCGCAGGCATGGCCAACGCCTGCGACCCCTGCGCCTGGGGCTGGCGTAGCGCCTGGCGATGCAGGTAGCACTGGGCCGGTGATCGTGCAGCGCAACAGCCGCTGGGTGCCGGTGTCTTGGGCGGAGTTGCCAGGCTTTAACGGTGATGCGCTGTTTGAAGCCTGGAACGCCTGGCTGAAAAGCTGTGAGCGGCCGGGGGCGGTATTTGCACCGCTGTGCCCCGAAGTGCGGCGCTTGAGCATTGGCGACGAAGCCATGCAGCGTGACTGGCTTAAGTCGCGCCTGCAGCCATACCGTGTCGAGCCGGTGCAGGGTGGCCAAGTGACAGGCTTGTTAACTGCTTATTTTGAGCCGGAATTCGCTGCACGGCGCCAGCCAGGGGAAGGTTTCAACACGCCCTTGTACCAGCCCCCGTCAGGTTTGAGCCCAGGCAAACCCTGGTTCACCCGCCGCGACGCCGACACCCTGCCCCAGGCACAGGTTGCACTGCAGGGGCGGGAACTGATGTATTTGGCAGATCCGGTGGACGCCATGCTGCTGCAAATCCAGGGCTCCGGGCGTTTGCGTGTGACCGAGCCCGATGGCCGACAGCGGCTGGTGCGTCTGGCCTACGCCGGGCACAACGGCCAGCCTTATCAGAGCATTGGCCGCTGGCTATTGGATCGTGGAGAAGTGCGTGACGCCACCTGGCCCGGCATTCGCGCCTGGATCAACCAAAACCCACAGCGGGTGAACGAGTTGCTGTGGCAAAACCCGCGACTGGTGTTTTTCAAGGAAGAGGCTTTGGGTGACTTTGATGCGGGCTTTGGGCCGCGTGGCGCGCAAGGCGTGCCTTTGACACCTGGTCGCTCGATTGCCGTGGACCCCAACAGCATTCCCTACGGCACGCCGGTCTGGCTGGCCTCTGAGGGGCCCAACCTGTCTTTGCAGAGGCTGGTGCTCGCGCAAGACACCGGCAGCGCCATTGTTGGCTCGGTGCGGGCCGACTATTTTGCAGGCTGGGGTGCCCAGGCTGGCGAACTCGCGGGCCGCCTCAAACAGCCGCTCAGGCTCTGGGTGCTGTGGCCAAAAGAGCGGCAATGACGTTACCATTCAAGCCAGATTGCGGATTCACCGAATCATCTCCAACAAGACACATCATGAACAAATCGACCATGCGCGACATTGACGAGCGGACCAATCTGGCGGGCAACAGCATGTTTGAGTTGCTGCTGTTTCGTCTGGGCGAGGCGCCTGGCACCGATCGGCGTGAACTGTTTGGCATCAACGTCTTCAAGGTGCGGGAGATTCTGGTCATGCCCGAGATCACCGCCATGGTGAACTCTCCGCCGTCGGTGATGGGGGTGGCCAACATCCGCGGCCAGATGATCACCGTGATCAACCTGCCACAGATTGTTGGCACCAACCCCACCAAAGGCTTGGGCATTTTGCTGGTGACCGAGTTTGCCCGCACCACGCAGGCGTTTGCGGTGGAAGAGGTCAATGAAATCGTACGGCTGGAGTGGAAGCATGTGCTCTCCGCCGAAGGCCGGGGCGGTGGCTTGGTGACCAGCATTGCACGCCTAGATGGCGATGCCGAAAACACCCGCCTGGCCCAGGTTCTGGACGTGGAGCAGATTCTGCGCGACGTGTTCCCTGAGCAGCATGCCAGCGATATCGAGGTCAGCGACAAGCTGCACCTGCCGCCAGGCACCGTGATTCTGGCCGCTGATGACTCTGCGGTGGCGCGCATGATGATCGAGCAGGGGCTCAAATCCATGGATGCGCCCTTCATCATGACCAAAACCGGCCTGGAAGCCTGGAACCGCCTCAAGGCGATGGCGTCTGAAGCCGAGTCGCAAGGCAAGACTATCCGCGACAAGATCGCACTGGTGCTGACTGACCTGGAAATGCCCGAGATGGACGGCTTCACCCTGACGCGCAATATCAAGCAGGACCCACGTTTCAGCAGCTTGCCGGTGGTGATCCACTCATCACTTACGGGTGCCACCAACGAAGACCATGTGCGCAAGGTAGGTGCCGATGGTTATGTGGCCAAGTTTGTCGCGGAAGAGCTGGCGCAGGCGATTCGTAAAGTGTTGAGTCGCTGACCGGAAATTTCTCATGCTATGATAAATATAGCTTCTGACGCATGCTCCATAAGGGCTAGAGGTCATTTCTTTTTAAATTGACATCGTCTTCACAGCACTGGTCTTCGCGGGGTGCGGACGGGCTGTGTGTTGCCGATGCTTACACCCATGAACCATGAGTGGCTTTTAATGCGCGCGGGGTTTTGCCTATCAACGGGTGCCGCATACAATCACAGGTTAGCTTGCCGATGCCTTTTCAGGCGATTTGGTTAGGCGCTTTGTTTTTCAACTGATCAAAAATCTGGAGTTACTTGTGTTTATTTCCTCTGCTTTTGCGCAAGTCGCGCCTGCCGCTGGCGGCGACATGCAATCTTCCCTGATGGGCATGCTGCCCTTGGTTTTGATGTTTGTGGTGCTGTATTTTGTGATGATTCGCCCGCAAATGAAAAAGGCCAAGGAGCACAAAAACATGGTCGAAGCCCTTGGCAAAGGGGATGAAGTGGTCACCTCTGGTGGTTTGCTCGGCAAGGTGACCAAGCTCACTGACGGCTTTCTCAGCGTCGAGATCGCTAATGGTGTTGAAGTGCAGCTGCAGCGCAGCGCAGTCGTTCAGGTGCTGCCCAAAGGCTCCATCAAATAATCTGGCTTGACGTTGGCGCTGGCTGGCAGTTTGTTCTCTGAAGGGCGGTCATGAATCGTTACCCGGTTTGGAAGTATGTGATCATTCTGATCGCCATGGTGGTGGGTGGCTTGTATGCGCTGCCTAATTTTTTTGGCGAATCGCCAGCCGTGCAGGTGTCATCGGTCAAGACGCTGGTGAAAGTGGATGCCAGCACTTTGGCGCAGGTGCAGGCCGCGCTGAAATCAGCCGCTATTGAGCCTGATCAGGTGGTGCTGGACGGCGCTTCGATCAAGGTGCGTCTGACCACCACCGACGCCCAGCTCAAGGCCAAGGATGCGATTCAAAAGGCCCTGGTGCCAGACCTCGCCAATCCGAGCTTCGTCGTGGCACTCAATCTGGTGTCACGCTCGCCGGCCTGGCTGACCGCGCTGCACGCGTCCCCGATGTATCTCGGGCTGGATTTGCGCGGTGGGGTGCACTTCATGTTGCAGGTGGACATGCAGGCGGCTCTGGCCAAACGCGCCGAGTCTTTGGCGGGTGATGTGCGCACTACCCTGCGCGAGAAAAACATCCGCCACAGCGGCATCAGCCGCAATGGTCAGACCATTGAGGTCAAGTTTCGCGACACTGCCACGATGGCCGCTGGGCAAGCGGTTTTTCTGGACCAATTTACCGATCTGCAAACCGTCGAGGCCGCTGACGGTGCCGAATTCAAGCTGACAGCGTCCATCAAGCCCGACGCGGCAAGGCGCATTCAGGACCAGGCCCTCAAGCAAAACATCACCACCCTGCACAACCGCATCAATGAGCTGGGTGTGGCCGAGCCGGTGATCCAGCAGCAAGGGCTGGACCGCATTGTGGTGCAGCTGCCGGGTGTGCAGGACACTGCCAAAGCCAAGGATATTCTGGGCCGCACCGCTACGCTGGAGGTGCGCATGGTCGACGAAAGTGCCGAGGCACGGGCTGCCGAGGCGGGTACCGGCATGGTGCCACTGGGCTCGGAGCGTTATCTGGAGCGCAACGGCCAGCCGGTGATTGTCAAGAAACAGGTCATCCTGACCGGAGAGAACTTGACCGACGCACAGCCTGGCTTTGATGGTCAAACGCAGGAGCCCACTGTCAACCTGAATCTGGACGCCAAGGGCACCCGTATTTTCCGCGACGTGACGCGCGAAAACGTCGGTAAGCGCATGGCCATTCTTCTGTTTGAAAAAGGCAAGGGTGAGGTGGTGACAGCACCGGTGATTCGTGACGAAATCGGTGGCGGGCGGGTCCAGATCTCGGGCCGCATGACAACCATGGAAGCCAATGACACCTCTTTGCTGCTGCGTGCGGGCTCGCTGGCCGCCCCGATGGAGATCATCGAGGAAACCACCATTGGCCCGAGTCTGGGCGCAGAGAATATTGCCAAGGGTTTCAATAGCGTGACCTGGGGTTTCCTGTCGGTAGCTATGTTCATGTGTGTCTACTACATGTTGTTTGGCGTGTTCTCCAGCGTGGCGCTGGCGTTTAACTTGTTGCTGCTGGTGGCGGTGCTATCCATGTTGCAAGCCACCCTGACCTTGCCTGGTATGGCGGCCATGGCGCTGGTGCTGGGCATGGCCATTGACGCCAATGTGCTGATCAACGAGCGGATTCGTGAAGAACTGCGCAACGGGGCCTCGGCGCAGGCAGCCATTCACACCGGGTACGACCGCGCTTGGGCAACAATTTTCGACTCCAACATCACCACCCTGATCGCTGGGCTGGCCTTGCTGGCTTTTGGTTCCGGACCGGTGCGAGGGTTTGCAGTGGTGCATTGTTTGGGTATCATGACCAGCATGTTTTCCGGGGTGTTTTTCTCGCGTGGAGTTGTGAATTTGTGGTACGGGCGCAGAAATCGACTGAAAACTGTGTCGATCGGTACGATCTGGCGGCCTGACTCCGGCACTGCCATCAAGGCTGAATAAGGGAAGCGACGATGGAATTTTTAATTTCGTGTTCACCAGTCAACACTCCATTGAAAACTAAATAAAAGGAATATTTCAATGGAGTTTTTTAGAATCAAGCGCGACATCCCGTTCATGCGCCATGCACTGGCGTTCAACGTGGTCTCGCTGGTCACTTTCCTGGCGGCAGTTTTTTTCCTGTTCTCGCGCGGGTTGCATCTGTCGGTCGAGTTCACCGGCGGCACCTTGCTGGAGGTGACTTACAGCCAGCCTGCGGATCTGGCCGTGGTGCGCGACACCGTGGCCAAGCTCGGGTTTGAAGATGTTCAGGTTCAAAACTTTGGTACCGCCCGCGATGTGCTGATCCGCCTGCCAGTGCGCAAAGGTGTCAGCTCCGCACAGCAAAGCAATCAGGTTATGGCCGCGCTGCAGGCGGTCGACGCGGGGGCCACCATGCGCCGCACCGAGTTCGTCGGCCCGCAGGTGGGTGATGAATTGGCGACAGACGGGTTGAAGGCGCTGGCGTTTGTGGTGGTAGGCATCATGATCTACCTTGCAGTGCGCTTTGAGTGGAAATTTGCTGTCGCGGCCATCGTTGCCAACCTGCACGACGTGATCATCATCCTGGGCTTTTTTGCGTTTTTTCAATGGGAGTTTTCGCTGCCGGTACTGGCGGCGGTGCTGGCAGTGTTGGGCTACTCGGTGAACGAGTCGGTGGTTATCTTTGACCGGATTCGTGAGAACTTTCGCCGCTACCGCAAGATGAGCACGGTGGAAATCATCAACAACGCCATCACCTCCACCATCAGTCGCACCATCATCACCCATGGCTCCACGCAAATGATGGTGCTGTCTATGCTGTTGTTTGGTGGTGCTACGCTGCACTACTTTGCGCTGGCTCTGACCATCGGCATTCTGTTTGGTATCTATTCATCGGTCTTTGTTGCTGCTGCCATCGCCATGTGGCTGGGCATTCAGCGTGAAGACCTGGTCAAGGGCCCGGTTGCCAAAAAAGACATTGATCCGAACGACCCTAACGCCGGAGCAGCGGTTTAAGCCGCTGTTCGAACCGTGGCGACCCTTCCGCTAAGCCCATCGCACGCCAAACTGGCCTTGCAGACGCGCAAGCGCTTGGTCACCCAGGTGGGTGCATCTTTGAATGGGTTGCTGGACAAGGTTCAGGAGCGCCTCAGGGATCTGATGGATGAAGCCGCGCCTTCGCGTGAGTCCCAGTTGCGGCGCGACGCCTGGATGTCTTATCAGCGCGTCAAGGCGCGCTGGGTGGATGGCACCCTCAATGCCTGGCAGGCGGCGTTGGTTGCCGAGCCAAAACCTACGGGTCCACAGTCGCGCTTGGGCGCAGGCCTTGAGCTTGAACTGTTGGGAACCGACGCCGTCGAGAACAAAATTATCGCCTCGCGCATGACCTTGGACCTGATGGAAAAAGGTGCTGAGCCGGTCAATGACCTGTGCAAACGACTCAAGTACCTCAACAATAACCATGCCTTGTCCGCGCGTGACATCGTTCACCCTGAAGTGCTGCTCTTGCATCTTGTGGAGCAATGGGAGGCCGCCGGCATGTCGCGCGAGGCCTGGCGACTGGTGGCGCCGGTGGTTCAACAACACCTGAACGAACAGTTTGGCAAAGTCTACACCGACTGCAACGAAGAGCTGATCAAGTTGGGCGTTCTTCCTGTCATCGAATTTGGTGCGCCCACAAGTGCCTCGACTTTTGACGATATCAACGAGCCTTACCCCCCGCAAACGACGCCTCAAGCACCCCAGGCACCTGCTGCAGGCCAGCAGCGCCGGGCCACAGACAAGCCTGCTGGCGCTCAGCAGGCTGCTGCGCAGGGTCGCACTGGGGGGGGTGTACGTATTGGCTCGCCAGTGGGTCGCGCTGGGGGCATTTATGGTCGTGCGCAAGGCCTGATGGAGCAGGTGGGACGTTTGCTCAGCGGGGCGTTTCTGGAAAGTGCACCACCCGGTGCGGGTGCATCAGCAGGTTTTGCACCCGGCGGGTCTGGTGCCGGTTTTATTTCTGCGGGTGCGGTTGGCGCAGAAGCCGACTACCAGGGTGGTGGTGTTTACCCCGGGCAGTTGGGTGGCGGTGTCATCGGCATGGCGTCCGCCATGGGTGCCAAGAGCGGGCAAATCGCCTACGCGGGGCCGTCGGCGCCGCTGATGATGGCCATGGCCCAGCAACCACGGCTGCCGGACGTCCAGTTTGTTACCTCGGAAGGCGGCGGGCAGGTTGTTTACCCGGTGGCCGTGGCGCAAATGGCCACCGAATTGCGGCAACAATCGGCTGACCTCAAAGGCAAGGCTCAGAACGACAACGAAAAAGCCATCATCGAACTGGTCGCGCTGATGTTCCAGTCGATTCTGCAAGAAGACCGCATTCCAGCTGGCGCCCGCGTCTGGTTTGCACGCCTGCAAATGCCGGTGTTGCGCATTGCCCTGGCCGACCCGGACTTTTTCAACAAGCTGGATCACCCGGCGCGCCAACTGATCGACCACATGGGCTCCTGTGTGCTGGGTTTTGACTCCAGCGGCATCAGCACCGAGGCCCTGGAGGCAGAAATCAAGCGCGTGGTGCAGGTGGTGGAGCAATACCCCGAAACCGGTGATCGCGTTTACAAGCGGGTCTATGAAGAGTTTCAACAGTTTCTGAAAAAGCATCTGGCCAAGAAGCCGTCGGCGCAAAAGGTGATGGGGGTTGCCGAGCAGCTGGAGCAAAAGGAAACCCTGGCCATTCAATACACCATCGAGTTGCGCGACCAGCTCAAAGACATGCCAGTACGCGAAGAAATTCGGTCTTTCCTTTTCAAGGTCTGGGCCGAGGTGTTGGCGGTGTCTACCGTGCGCCAGGGCAAGCAGCATGAGGACACTCTGATGCTAAAGAAGACCGCCACCGATCTCATTTGGGCCGCCAGCGCCAAACCCAGCCGTGCCGATCGGTCCAAGGTAATCGCAGGCCTGTCGGGCTTGTTGCAAAACCTGCGCGACGGCATGAACCGCCTGAGCATCGTGCGCGCAGCGCAGGAGGCGCACATCAAGGTCATCAGCGACACCTTGGCCGATGCTTTCATGGCCAAGACCGAGGCGATTGCCGACGAGCAGATCCAGGCGATGGCATTGCGGCTCGCCGAGCTTGACGACTACATCAGCGATGACGACGGTGAAGAGCTGCCGCTGGATACCGAGAACATCGAGGAACTGCTGGGCATCGAGACGACCGATCTGGACGTTATCAATGAGGGTGGAGGACATGCCAGTGCGGTGATGCTGGAGTGGGCGCGCGATCTGGCGCTGGGCTCTTGGTTTGCGTTGAATTACAAGACAAATATCGCGCAGGTGCAGTTTGTCTGGCGCAGCCCGCTGGGGCATTTGCACCTGTTTGCCAATAATTTGGGTCACAGCTACCTGTTTCAGACGCCACGCCTGGCGGCCTATCTGCAAGTGGCGCTGCTCGATCCGCAGGAAGACGAGCCGTTGACCGCGCGTGCCACCCGCTCGGCGCTCGGCGAGATTCGAGCCAACCCGTCGCGCCTGCTTGCCTGACTGGCTATTGCGCCAGCCGCTCTGCTGGGTTGTCGCAGAGTTCGTCGAGCACCAGCGCATCGGGCTCACGGGCCAGTCCCCAAAAAACCATCAGCACCAGCAGCTTCAGGTCATCCAGGCTGATCGGATCGCCGGGGGCAGCCAGGGCACGTTCCAGCACCAGTTCCAGTTCTTCCCTGGGCAGGGCGCCAGCGGCTGTCAGAAAAACCAGCAATCCCCAGCCCTTCACCCCCAGCTTGGCTTGTTCGCTGTTGGTGAGCACCCGCATGGCGGCTGCACCGGGTGCGGGTGGTTCACAACAAGGCACGCGGGTAGGCAGGTGCCCTGCTGCAATTTTGAGGTCTTCCAGCCAGAGCAGCGCCAGTTCCACCTCACTTGGTGCAAAACCCAAGGTGTTCAGGGTTCGGTGCAAGGTGGGCAGCTCGGGGCATGTATGGCTGTTGGTGTAGTTGTCGTAAACAAATGCGAGGACTTCAAACATGGCCTCAATATACCGCTGGGTCGAGGCTGCTAAGAGCGAAACTGGCCGGAAAATCAGACTTTCCATTTCTAAATCATCCTTGTCGTAGTTGCCTCGCCTCATCGTGCTGCTGCACTGCCTGCGGCGTCTGGCCTAGGCATGAATGATTTGGAAACGCAATCAGGCGCTCAGGCGCTGAAACAGGCCACCGGGCAGCCGCGCCACCAGGCCATCAAGCTCCAGCCCCATCAACTGCGCTTGCAGTTGCGCCGTCTCCAGCCCGGTGCGGGCCTGCATGGCCTCCAGCCCTACCGGGTCAAAGCCGAGCGCCGTTAACAGCTGGTTTTCATCGCCAAAAACGCTCTTGGCCCTTTCTGAGCCTGCGCTGTCAGCTATAGATTCAGTAGTATTTGACAACTTGGCGGGCCAGGTCAATTCTTCCAGGACATCTTGCGCCGACTCCACCAGCTTGGCACCTTGTTTGATCAGCGCATGGCAGCCACGGGACTGCGCAGTGTGGATTGACCCCGGTATGGCAAACACCTCGTGGCCCTGCTCGGAGGTCAGCCGGGCGGTGATCAGCGAGCCAGATTTGATCGCTGCTTCCACCACCAGCGTGCCCTGCGCCAGCCCGGCAATCAAGCGGTTGCGCTTGGGGAAGTTGGCCGTCAACGGCGGTGTACCCAGCGGATACTCACTGACCAGCAGTCCATTTTGGGCGATGCGGTGAGCCAGATGATGGTGCGCCTTGGGGTAGACGCGGTCCAGCCCGGTGCCGACCACTGCCACGGTCACGGCGGAATGGCTGTCGCTGGCACCTTCCAGCGCGCCCTGGTGTGCAGCACCGTCAATACCCAGCGCCAGGCCGCTCACCACGGTCAGCCCCGCTTGCGCGAACGACTTGGCAAACAGCCGTGCATTGGCGGCGCCTTGGGGTGTCGGGTTGCGGCTGCCGACGATA
>Ga0105048_10016759_pt1 | contig 11319 bp, 12 predicted proteins | sample MAT05_FD_78382 | JGI IMG/M metagenome (GOLD analysis project Ga0105048, IMG submission 78382) | Freshwater microbial communities from Lake Fryxell liftoff mats and glacier meltwater in Antarctica - MAT-05 | ecosystem: Environmental > Aquatic > Freshwater > Ice > Liftoff microbial mat | place...
CGTGGACGATGTGCCACTGCACGTGCTCATGTCGGCGTTCGTGGCCAGTGAGCTGCGCACCGCGTTTCAGATCGGCTTCGCGATCTACTTGCCGTTCATCATCATCGATGCCGTGGTCGCCTCGGTGCTCATGAGCATGGGCATGATGATGCTGCCACCAGCGATGATCTCGCTGCCGTTCAAACTGTTGCTGTTCGTGCTGGTCGATGGGTGGACACTGACCATCACGAGTCTGGTGCAGAGCTTCAAGTAGGGACGACTGCCAACTGCTTAGGAAGCAGGGCGGAGGGTATCAGGATGCAGGGGGCAGGACGGCGGATTTCCGCGGTCCTGCCTTTCCGCATGTGCCCTCTGCACCCTCCATCATGAAGCCCTCCTTCCTGCCTCCTAAGCAGTTGGCAGTTCTCGCGTCCGCGGCAACTCTCGCCGCCAATTCACCCGGCAATTCCTGCCGAATTCAGCAGATCGGTCAAATAGACCGATTTTGTTTATTGACCTAAGTGCAACAACGACAACGCGTTAGACGCGTATGTGATCCGCACCACCTCTGGTACGGCCCCTGCTTTAACGAGTGTCCGGAAGCCCTACCTACCCGAGCCACCCCGCATGTCCCACCAACTCGTCATCGACTTATCACGCGAGGCGATCATGACCGCGCTCATGATCGCGGCCCCGATGCTGCTCATCGCCCTCGGCGTTGGGCTCGTCGTGTCGATCATCCAGTCGGTGACCCAGATCCAGGAACAGACCCTGGCCTTCGTCCCGAAGCTCGTCCTTGTGGGCGGCGCCTTCATCGTCGGCTTACCGTGGCTGCTCCAGATCCTGATCCGCTATACCACTGAACTCTTTCGCGGCATCCCCGCGATGGTCGGCTGAGCCGGATCGATTTCGTGACCCCGCTCACCGGCCCCTTCGGCCTCCCTGACTTCTTCGCGCCCGGCGTCGCGACGGCTTTCGTGCTGACCGCGCTACGCGTGGGCGGGTTGCTGCTCGTCGCACCGGCGTGGTCGGCCAAGAGCTTCCCGATGAAGCTCCGCACCGCCGTCCTCGTCGTCTTCGCCACGCTGCTCATTCCGAGCGCCTCCGCCACCACCGATCTCACCACACTCCGCATCACGCCGGTGACGTTCCTCACCGAGACCATCATCGGCTTCGTCATCGGCTTCGCTGCCGCGATCATCGTGGCTGGGGCCGAGTTCGCGGGTGAGCTGATGACCAACTCGATCGGTCTCTCCGGTATGGCGATTCTCGATCCCATGAACAACACGCAGGGTGCCATCCTCGGCACCTTCATGCAGCTCCTGGCCCTCACGCTGCTGCTCACGGGCGGCGGGCATCTGATCATGCTGCAGGCCGTCGCGCAGAGCTTCGTCTCCATGCCGCTTGGCGCCCCGCTGGATCTCGCCAACGGCATGCTCTCGGTCACCAAGGCCGGCACCACGATCTTCGCGACGGGCATGCAGTTTTCCGCCCCCGTGATCGCCGCCATTCTCGTCTCGAACATTGCGCTGGCGATCCTCGGACGCGCAGCGCCGCAACTCCAGGTCATGAGCCTCGCCTTCCCGCTGCAGATCGGGATCGGCTTGCTCACCTTCGCCGGTTCGATCGGCCTCGTCGTGCACGCGCTCGCTGACTGGACGCCGGCCTACGCCACGACGCTCGACACTTTTGCGCGGGCGGTGCACGTCACCCCGGCGCCGACGACGGGGCGTTGATCCATGTCTGACTCCGATTCCGGCGAAAAGACCGAAGCGCCCTCCGGCAAGAAACTCGACGACGCGCGCAACAAAGGACAGATCGCCAGGAGCCCCGAGCTCACGACAGCCGCCTTCCTGCTGGGCTCCACGCTCACGATGACGATGGCTGGACCGCCGCTCTGGCAGTTCCTGCTCGACACCATGGGCAACACGCTCGCCAACGCGGGCGATCTCGAGCGCGGTGGCGCGTCGGCCATTCCGTTTCTCCAGGCGATCGGCTTCCGTACCATCGTGGCGATGGTCGGGATGATGGCAGCACTCGCCGTGATCGCCATCGCCGTGCAGGCGATCCAGACCGGTGGCCTGCTCACCGCCGAAACGCTCACGCCGCAGTTCAGCCGGATCAATCCGGCGACCAACCTCAAGCGGCTGCTCGGCAAGCAAGCGATCGTCGAACTCGTGAAGGCGCTGATGAAGCTCAGTATCGTAGCCTGGGCCGTGTACTCGACGCTGTCCGACGCATGGCCCGACGTGCAGGGGCTCGCACTCGACAAGTCACCGGCCGCGCTCATGCAGGTGGTGGCCAAGTACTCCATCGCGCTGCTCAAGAACGCTGGTTTGATGTTCCTCGTGCTCGCGCTCGCCGACTACGCGTGGCAAAAGTACAGCACGACTGAGTCGTTGAAGATGACGAAGCAGGAAGTGAAGGAAGAGTCGAAGTCGCAGGAAGGCAATCAGGAAATGAAGGGACGCCGCCGGCAGATCGGTCGCGAGCGCATCCGTCGTCAGATGTTCGCGGAAGTCCCCAAGGCCGATGTCGTCATCGTGAACCCGGTGCACATCGCCATCGCCATCAAGTACGACCCGATGGTCGCCCCCGCGCCGTACGTCGTCGCCATCGGCCAGCGCAAGATCGCCCTCCGCATCAAGGAACTCGCCTTCAAGCACAACGTGCCCGTGATCGAAAACGTCCCCCTCGCTCGCGCGCTCATCGTGGTGGCGAAGGTGGGCACCGTCATTCCTGTGGAGATGTATCTGGCCGTCGCGGAAGTGTTGGCTTTCGTGATGCGTCAGCGTGAACGGTTCGGCGCCTCCTGGCGTGGAACGGCCGCCGCATGAGGAACTCGTAAGTGACCAGCGCAGCACTCCCTCTTTCGCTCCCCGCGGAACCCGGCAAGAAGGCGGAACTCGCGCTCGCCCTCGCGGTCGTGCTCATTCTGGCCCTGATCGTGGTGCCGCTGCCGCCGATCATGCTCGACCTGTTCCTCGCCGCCAGCATCGGCCTCTCGCTCGTCGTGCTGTTGGTGTCGTTGTACACCACCGATCCGCTCGACTTCAGCAGCTTCCCCGCGCTGCTGTTGCTGCTCACGCTCTTCCGCATCGGCCTCAACGTCTCGTCCACGCGCCTCATTCTCACGCAGGCGCATGCTGGTAAGGTGATCGAGGCGTTCGGCAATTTCGTCATCGGCGGCAACTATGCCGTCGGTATCGTCATCTTCCTGCTACTGATCGGCATCAACTTCATCGTCATCACGAAGGGTGCCGGCCGTATCGCCGAAGTCGGCGCGCGCTTCGCGCTCGACGCGATGCCCGGCAAACAAATGGCGATCGACGCCGACCTCTCGGCCGGTCTCATCGACGAGAAGGAAGCCCGCACGCGTCGCGACATCATCTCGCGCACTGCCGACTTCTACGGCGCGATGGACGGCGCGTCGAAGTACGTGAAGGGCGACGCGATCCTCGGCATCCTCGTCGTGGCCGTCAACATCATCGGCGGCATCTTCATCGGCGTGATTCAGCGGGGCATGCCGCTCGAGAAGGCCGCCAGCACCTACACGCTCCTCACCGTCGGTGACGGCCTCGTTTCGCAGGTGCCGGCGCTGATCATCAGCACCGCCGCCGGTCTCATGGTCACCAGTGCCGCCGGTAACGAGCGCATGGGCACCGTGCTGTCCAAGCAGCTCGGGGCGCACCCGCGCGCCATGTGGATGGTAGCCGGTGTACTGTCGTCGTTCGGGTTGATCCCCGGCCTGCCGTTCTTCCCCTTCTTCATGTTGGCCGTGGGCGCCGCGGCGCTCGCCAGGATGTCGGAGAAAGCCGCCAAGACGCGCACCGCACTCGCGCAGTTCTCGGCCGCTCCGATCGACGAAATCGAAGCGCCCGCGCCCACCGACCCGATGCGCGACCTGCTGCAGATCGATCCCATCGAACTCGAAGTCGGCTACTCGCTCATCCCGCTCGTCGACGAAAGTCAGGGCGGCGATCTTCTCGAACGTATTGGTCTGCTGCGCAAGCAGGCGGCGCTCGAACTCGGCATTCTCGTGCCGGCCATTCGCATCCGCGACGACATCCGTCTACCGGCCAACGAGTACGTCATCAAGTTGCGCGGCTCCGAAGTGGCGCGCGGTGAAGTACTGCCGCGTTTCGTGATGGCGCTCAACACCGGTGGGGTGGTCGAAGAGATCCAAGGCATGGATACCGTCGACCCGTCGTTCGGCATGCCGGCCAAGTGGGTCTCCATGGGACAGCGTTCCGACGCCGAGGCGCGCGGGTACGTGGTCGTCGAACCCACCACCGTCGTGGCGACACATCTGCTGGAAACGCTCAAGACGAGCGCCGCCGACTTGCTCGGTCGTCAGGAAGTGCAGGAAATGGTCGAAACGCTCAAGAAGTCGCACCCGGCGCTCGTCGAGGAGATCATCCCGAACAAGGTCTCGCTCAGTGTGCTGCACCGCGTGCTGCAGCGCCTGCTCCGCGAGCGCGTCCCCATTCGCGATCTCGTCACGATCCTCGAAGCCATCGGCGACGGCGCAGACTCCACGAAAGACGCCGAGGCGCTCACCGAAGTGGTGCGCAAGTCGCTCACGAACGTGATCGCGCGTCTGTTCGCCGATCAGAGTGGTGTCGTTCGCGGCATCACCATCGGCGGACGGCTCGAATCGGCGCTGCTCGGTCTCTTCTCGCCGCGCTCGTCGAACGTCAACGCGCCGGTGCTCACGCCGGAATCGCTGGCCGGCTTGCTGCGTGATCTCAACCAGATGGCCAGCACCTACTCGGTGGATGGCCGTCCGCTCCCGCTCATCACGCCGCCGTCACTGCGTGTCGGCGTGCGCCGCCTGATCGAACCTGTATTGCCCAGCCTCCCGGTGGTCTCGCTCGCTGAGCTCCCCGCGCAGATCACGCTGAGCAGTGTCGCCACCTGGGAGATGAACTGATGCATTTCAACACGGCCGAACGCTTCCGTGGCGCCGATCTCACGCGCGTAGCCGATCGGGCCCGTCGCACACTTGGCGACGATGTGATGATCCTCCACACGCGCGCGGTTCGCGACGGAGGCGTGCCGATGGTCGAGGTGCTCGCGGCGCCGTCCACCACCCTCGATCGCGTGCGCGCGCGGCTCGAGCCGACGCCGTTCCCGGTGAACATGCGCCAGGCCGACGGTCGGCCGTACTGCATCGCGCTCGTCGGTCCGACCGGTGCCGGCAAGACCACCACCGCCGCCAAACTCGCCGTACGGCGCGGCATGTTCGGCGCGGCTCGCCCGGGTCTGCTCACGATCGATACGTATCGCGTGGGGGGAATGGAGCAGCTGGCCACGTATGCCGAACTCGCCGACGTGCCGTTCGAAGTCGTCTACGACGTGCGTGAAGTGGACGCCGCGATGAAGCGACTCGCGGGCACCTGTGACGTGATCATCATCGATACCCCCGGCCGCAGTCCAGCGTCGGCTGAGCTCACCGAACGCTGGCGCTCGCTGCTCGACGCGCTCAATCCCGACGAAGTGCACCTCGTGATACCAGCGTCGTTGCGTGCGGATCTCGCGGTCGATATCGGCCGCGCCTATCGCGCCACCCGCAGTCACCGTGGTGCCACCCACCTCATTCTGTCCAAGGTCGACGAAGTGCCGCGTGCCTCGGGCATCAGCGATCTCGCGCTGTCGCTCGAATTGCCGACGAGGTGGATCACCGACGGACAGGACGTACCCGGCGATCTCAAGCCTGGTGTGCCGCGATTGCTGCGCACCTGGGGACTCGCCGCGGATGCGGAGCCCGACTGGATGCCCGCATGACCGGTCAACAGCTCATGTCGCCGCCACGTGGGACGGCCGCGGTCTCGCAGGTTGATGCGCTGCTCGGTCGCCGCCCACGCCCCAACGGGCAGCCGGGCGGTGCCCCGCGGGGAGCGACCACGTTGCTGGTGGCCAGTGGCCGCGGCGGGAGTGGCACGTCGCTCGTGTCGTCATTGCTCGCGGTCGCGGCGGCAGGTGATGGCTGTCGCGTGCTGCTCATCGACGCCGATGATTTCGTCGGACCGCTTTCGCTCACACTGGGCGTGCAGGCCCGCACGTCATGGCAGGATCTGCGCGGTGGCCGCGTGTCACCCGCCGAGGTGGCCACGCCGGTCAGCACCACGCTCACTCTGGTGGCCGGTGGCGCCCCGCGCCTCGGGTCCGACGGTCTCGCACTCGCGGCCGCCGAACGTCGCGCGTGCATGCGTCGTCTCGGCTCGCTCGCAGAGGGAATGGACCTCGTTGTCATCGACTGCGGAGCGCGCATCGACACGGTGCTCGCCGCCATCACGCCGCACGCCGACGAACGCCTTGTCGCCGTCTCCGCCGGGAGTGATCCGGTGGGCCTGGCCTCCACCTATGCCCTGTGCAAAGCGGTGCACACCCGTCACGGTGCCCTTCCGATAGACGTACTCGTCAATCGGTACGAAGGGAGCGAAGCCGCTCGCTGCTTCGACGCCATCGACGCCGGTGCCCGTCAGTTCCTCGGAATATCTCTACGCCTCGCAGGCGCTGTTCCCGCTGATCCGACGCTCGACGCCGCGCTACGCGCGGGTATGCCTTTTCCGCACGCAGCCGCCGGTTCGCCGGCTGCGATCGCGGCTCACGAAGTCGTGATGCGCACGCTGGCTACTGCCTCACTCTCCCGATCTGGTACGTGACCGTGACTCTCGTTTCAACTCAAGGCTCTGCCACCATGCACACCTCGCTTTGGCAGTCATACCAGGCCGGCAATCAGACGGCGCGCGACCGCCTGCTCGAGGAGCATCTTGGCCTCGTGCATCATGTGGCCCGTCAGGTCTCGCGCACGCTCGCGGTGCGCGCCGACTTCGATGAACTGGTCAGCGCCGGCACGATCGGTCTGATGGCGGCGCTGGAGAGCTTCGATTTCGCTCGCGGGCTTGCTTTCAGCACGTTCGCGGCGCCACGTATCCGCGGCGCGATTCTCGATGAGCTGCGCAAACAGGATCATGTGCCGCGCTCGATCCGTCGCAAAACGCGTGACATCTCCGCCGGCCGCGAGGCGTTCCAGCGCGCCCACGGACGCGCTCCCGATAACCAGGAGCTCGCACAGCATCTGAACGTGGACATGGACACGCTCTGGCGGTGGCAGGCCGACGTGGAAGGCGCGCACCACATCCCGCTCGACCGCGCCCCCGGCGAGCGCGAGAACACCGTTCCGGTGCCGGCCGAAACGCTCTCCAGCGACGGCGACAGCGATGTCGAGGACAGTCTCACCCACGAGCAGGAAGTGTCGCATCTGAAGGAGGCGATCATGCACCTCAAGGAGCAGGAGCGCGTGGTGCTGTCGCTGTACTACTTCGAGGAGCTCAAGCTGCACGAGATCGCGAAGGTGCTCGAGCTGACGGAATCGCGCGTATCGCAAATCCGCTCCAAGGCGCTCAGCAAGCTGCGCGTCGAACTCACCCCGCTGCGCGGAAACGTCGCATGAACACGGCCAAACGTACGATGCTTCGTGACACGATGCAGTTCATCGGCGTCGGACTGGGCGTCACCGTGATCGGCCTGATCTTCGGCGCGGTCGTCGTGTCACCCGCCGTGTCGCAGGGGCAGCGTCTGCTCGGCATCGGTTCACTGTTCGGCATCGCCGCCGCGGTCTATGCCGCCCGAGTCGTGCTTCGCGCACTCCGCAATCGCCCCACCAAGAGCACCCGCGTGGCGCGCCAGGCCCCGGCCCCCTCCATGAAATTGCGCGGCGGCAAGTCGTCACGCACCCCGCGCGCCGTGGCCGCCCTCGCCGCCGCCGGCGCCGACCCCACCGAGATCGCCTGGAAAACCGGCCTCCCGGTGGACGCCGTGTCCATGCTCCTCGAGATCTCCGGCGTGCGCGCCGCGGCGCTCGCGGGCTGACGTGGGCGCGGCAACAACGAAAAGCTGGAACACGGAAACGGCGGATCGCACAGCACCGCACAGATAAGCAAAAGCGCTTCTGGCTTATCTGTGCGGTTCCGTCCAATCAGTCACTTCCGTGTTCCAGCTGTTGCTTTTTCTGTCGCTGTGGAAGGCGGACGCCGTCGCCGCCGTCCCCGTCCGGCAACTCCCGCCGAGGCCCTCAGGCGATCCGGCGCAGATCGGCACGAATTGCCGATCTATGGTATCCACGATCACCCGCAGCGGCAGCTCGTGATACCCGCTAAACCGTTTTCCGACAACAACTTAAAGAAATATAACCGGTCGGACCATTCGTGGCCCGACCGTTGCTTTTTCCCTTGGTGAGTTCGTGTACCCTTTCCCGACCACGACCATGCCCGGACCCGTTCGAACCAATGGGATGAGCAGTGCCGCCGCCGCCATGCAGATGCTGGAGCGGAAGCAGCAGGTGCTCGCCAACAACCTCGCCAACGCCTCCACCCGCGGTTTCAAAGCGGAAACGGCGTTCGCGCGGCTGATGGACAACCAGCTCGCCAAAACCGACACCGCCCTCGACCTCACCGCCGGCTCCCTGACCGAGACGCACAATAGTCTCGATCTCGCCGTCGAAGGCGACGGGTTCTTCGTCACCCAGACCCCCAACGGGGAACGCTTCGTCCGCAACGGCAGCTTCCGGCTCGATGCCGAACGCCAGCTGGTGGATGAACGCGGTAACCCGGTGCTCGGCGAAGACGGTCCCCTCGTCCTGCCCGCTGGAACCGTCGAAATCGAGAATGACGGCACCGTCAAAGTGAATGGACGGGTGCTGCAGCGGCTGCGGCTCGAACGCGTGGACGCAGGCGCACAGCTTCTGCACGAGGGGGGCACCCAGTTCGTACCCGATGCCTCACGTCAGGCGATTCCGCCTGCGGAGCGGCTCGTCCGTCAGGGATTCGTCGAGGAATCCAACGTCAACACGATGTCGGCGATGACCGACATGCTCGCCGTGCTGCACCGCTACGGGGCCGCACAAAAAGCGCTTTCGACCATCGATGCCGCGCGCGGGACGTCCGTGAACGACCTCGCCAAGCCCGTTTAAGGAGAAGAGCACATGGATCCGGCACTTCGCGCCGCCGCTACCGGCATGATGGCGCAGCAAACCCGCACCGAAATCATCGCCAACAACCTCGCCAACGTGAACACGCCCGGGTTCAAGCGGAGCCGTGCGCACTTCGAGGACCTGCTGTACCAGACCGTGCAGGACCAGGCCATTCTCGGACAAGATGCGACCAACACCACTGCCGCCATTCAAGTGGGCCGTGGCACGCGACTCTCCGGCGTGCAACGCATGCACGAGCAAGGGCCGCTCGAACAGACCAATCGGAATCTCGACGTCGCGATCGAAGGCGAAGGCTTCTTCCAGATTCAGCTGCCGAACGGCGAGACCGCCTACACGCGCGACGGCAGCTTCCAGATCTCCGATCAGGGGCAGCTCGTCACCAGTGCCGGCTACGGACTACAACCACCCATTCAGATCCCGATCGACGCTGCCGAACTCTCGATCTCGAGCACCGGTATCGTGTCCGTGCGTCGCGGCAACGACATCGAACCGACCGAACTCGGACGCATCGAGATCGCGCGCTTCGCAAATCCCTCGGGCCTCATGTCGCTCGGACAGAACCTGCTCGCACCCACCGCGGCATCCGGACAGCCCGTGATCGGCTTCCCGAACGATGAAGGTATGGGACGATTGCAGCAGGGCAGCCTGGAAGGCAGCAACGTCGAGATCGTGACCGAAATGGTCGAGATGATCGCCGCCATGCGCGCCTATGAAATCAACTCGAAAGCCATCAAGACGGCCGACGAGATGGGTCAGATCGCCAACAACATCACCCGATAGTCCGCCTCATGAAATTCATGTTCATGCGACTCCTGGTCTCGCTGTTCATGCTCGCCGGCGCGGTCTCTGTGCTTGGCGCGCAGGAACGGACGATCACGGTCTCCGTCGCGGCGCGCGCCCTCGCACGCGGCGACACGCTTCAGGCGAGCGACATCGCGACCATGGACACGACGATCGTGTGGCGCTGGAACTCCATCACCCCCGACACCACGCGCGCGCTTCCCGGCTGGGTCACGCGCCGCAACGTCGCCCTCGGCGAAGTGCTGCGCGCACCGGCCGTGATGCCGCCACCCGTGATCACCAGCGGCACGCGCGTGACAGCGATCTGGCAAGACGGGCCGCTCCGCCTCGTCGTCTCCGGCATCGCGACCAACACCGCCGCCATCGGCGCACCGGTCGGCGTGCGTATCGATCCCACACGTCGGCTCGACGGCATCGCTGCCGGGCCCAATACCGTTCGCCTCCGTTGAAGACCCATCAAGTGAGGACCACCGATATGACCCACACGCGCTTGGGTTTTACCACGAGCGTCGCTGTTGCTCTCGCACTCTCCGCGCATCCCCTCCTCGCGCAGCCGGCCGGCCCGACGCCGCCCGTTGCACCTCCGACCGCCGGTGCACAGGCCGCGCCCGCGATGGCGACCACGAGCGCCATACCACCAGTGGCCCCGATCAAGCCGCGCGACTCATGGACCGCCGATCGTCGCAACTTCGTCGTCGGTGACATCATCACGATTCTCATCGACGACTACACGATCTCCACTGCGGTAAAAGAGAACTTGGCCACTGACAACCGCACGCGCGGCTTGTCGGTGAACGCCAGGCTCCCCACCAGCTCCAGGCAGGTCGGCATCGACGCACGTAACAACGCCGATCAGCAGCAGCGTGGGCAAGCGCGTCGCGAGAACCGTTTTCAGAACGAGATGAGCGTGCGTATCGTCGCCGTGGGCCCGAATGGTCTGCTGCAGCTCAAGGGCACGAAGAAGATCGACATCGACGAGGCACTGCAGGACATCGTGTTCACCGGTTGGGTGCGCGCGCAGGACGTGTCTCCCTCCAACGTGATCGAATCGAGTCGTGTGGCCGACGCGCAGTTGGGATACGCCTCGCCGGGACCACTCGGCAAGCCGCGGCAGGGCATCGTCACCAAGGTTCTCGGAGCACTCTGGCCATGACCACCATTCAAGCGCGTCATCTCGGCGTGAAGATCGTTCGTACAGTGCTCGTGACCGCTGGTCTGCTGTTGCTGCCGGTCATCGCTCGTGCCCAGAACGACAGCAAGATCCGCGATCTGACGACTGCCGAGGGTGCGCTGCCCGTGCGCTTGGTGGGCTACGGACTGGCCGTCGGTCTCGATGGAACCGGCGACCGTGCGATCGGCGGGCAGATGGCCGGCCCCACCGTTCAGAGTGTCATCAACATCCTGCGTCGCTTCAACATCGAAGTGCCAGCGGATCTCATTCGTATGCGTAACGTGGCAGCGGTGCTGGTGACCGCCGAAGTGTCGCCGTATCTGCGTGCCGGCGGCCGCTTCGAAGTGAACGTGGCCTCCATGGGTGACGC
>Ga0105048_10016764_pt1 | contig 11318 bp, 6 predicted proteins | sample MAT05_FD_78382 | JGI IMG/M metagenome (GOLD analysis project Ga0105048, IMG submission 78382) | Freshwater microbial communities from Lake Fryxell liftoff mats and glacier meltwater in Antarctica - MAT-05 | ecosystem: Environmental > Aquatic > Freshwater > Ice > Liftoff microbial mat | place...
CGGAGGTGAACTTTGGCCGCCCGGTTCTTCCAATGCACTGGTCGCGGCCCGGCACGGGGCGTGCAACTGGCACACCTGCTCGGGGAACGCCCTTTTCTGCAATTGGCACACCTGCTCGGGGAACGCCCTTTTCTGTAGGCGAGGCTTCAGCCTCGCAGGTGCACGTTGCGGCACTGGCGGCATACCCGCGAGGCTGAAGCCTCGCCTACACCGCACGGATGTCGCGCCTACTTTGCAAGCAGCGCGCGAATCTGCTCCAGTGCGGCGGGGTCCTCGATGGTGGTGAGGTCACCCGGATCGCGGCCCTCGGCCAGCGCCTGCAGCGACCGGCGCAGCAGCTTGCCCGAACGGGTCTTGGGCAGCATCGTGACGAAATGCACGGCACCCGGACGCGCGATGGCACCGAGTTGCCGGTCCACCATCGCCATCACTTCCTGCCGCAGCGATACCATACCGGCAGCATCGCCGATGCGCGCCGGATCCTTCACCACCACGAAGGCCACGGGGACCTGACCCTTCAGGGGATCGGCGACGCCCACGACTGCAACTTCAGCGATACCCGCGTGCGCCTGCACCGCCTCCTCGATTTCGCGCGTACCGAGCCGATGCCCCGCAACATTGATCACGTCATCGGTGCGGCCCAGCACGAAGTAATAGCCGTCCGCGTCGCGCGTCGCCCAATCGAAGGTGGAGTACGCGAGGCGACCAGGAAACGTACGGAAGTACGTATCGACGTAGCGCTCGTCGTCACCCCAGATCGTCGTCATGCAGCCCGGCGGCAACGGCGGCATGATTGCAAGCACGCCCTTCTCGTTCGCGCCGACTTCCTCACCCGTCGTTTCCCGCAACAGCCGCACGTCGTAACCCGCGGCCGGAAAGGACGGACTGCCGAACTTGCGCGGCAGGTCTTCCACACCGGGATGCGCCGACAGGATTGGCCAGCCGGTTTCCGTTTGCCAGTAGTTGTCGACGATGGCGACACCGCCCAGCGCATCGGCCACCCAACGCGCGGTCGGCTCGTCAAGTGGCTCGCCAGCCAGGAACAGGTGCCGCAATGACGACACATCGTGCTGGCGCATGAATGCCGGGTCCTGTTTCTTCAGCACGCGGATCGCGGTGGGCGAGCTGAACATCGTCGTCACCTTGTACTGCGCCACGATCTCCCACCAGATTGCCGGATCGGGACGGGTCGGCAGGCCTTCATACAGGATGGTGGTCGAGCCGTTGATGAGCGGGCCGTAGATGATGTACGAGTGCCCCACCACCCAGCCGATGTCGCTGGTGGTAAACATCGTCTCGCCGGGCTTCACGTCGAAGATGTCGCGCATCGACGCTGCCAGCGCCACCGCATAACCCCCGGTGTCGCGCTGCACGCCCTTTGGTTTGCCCGTGGTGCCCGACGTGTACAGGATGTACGACGGTTCGCTTGACTCGACCCATGTGCAGGGCACCTGCGCGTCGAGGTGCCGCGTACGCAGCGCCGCGTAATCGTGGTCGCGTCCGGCCACATGTGCGCCGCCGGTTTCGAGGCCGCGATCGAGGATCACGACACTTCCCGGGGGATGCGCGGCCAGGCGTATCGCTTCATCGACCAGCGGCTTATAGGCGATGGCCTTGCCGCCCCGCATGCCGGCATCCGCCGTGAAGAGAACCTTCGGACGTGCGTCGTCGATGCGCGTGGCAAGACTGGCCGCCGCGAAGCCGCCGAATACGACCGAATGCACCGCACCCAAACGCGCGCACGCGAGCATCGCAAACACCGCCTCGGGCACCATCGGCATATAGACCAGCACACGGTCGCCGCGCCCCACGCCGAGGCTTGTCAACACCGCGGCACAGCGGTTCACCTCGGCCGCGAGCTGGCGGTAGGTGTAACGCGTCGACTGCCCCGTTTCCGTCGACCGGTAGATCAACGCATCCTGATCGCCGCGGGTGGCGAGGTGACGGTCGACCGCGTTGTGGCACAGGTTGGTCGTGCCGCCAACGAACCAGCGCGCGAACGGCGGTTTCGAATAGTCGAGAACGGTCGAGAACGGCGTGTGCCAGTCAATCAGTGCCGCCCGTTCGCGCCAGAACCCTTCGCGATCGGCAAGCGAGCGTTGCTGGAAGTCGCGATAGATTGTCATGCCCGGTTGGCTCCTGTAATTGTGGTGCGATTGGCGGTCAGCCGCCGTGCGTATCCGGCGCAATGCGTACCACGGTGCGGCCGCGCACCAAGCCTTTCAGGTATGCGTCGAAATGGGTCGGCAGGTCATCGAAGTCAATCGTGCGCACCTGGTCGTGCACGCGATCCGGCCGCCATTCCATCGCCAGCTTGTTCCACGTCCGCTGCCGCAACGGCATCGGCGTGTTGGCACTGTCGACACCCAGCAGGTGCACACCACGCAGGATGAACGGCATCACCGTCGTGTTGAGCTTGAAATCCGCGGCAAGCCCCACCGCCGCGACGGTGCCACCCACTTTCGATGATGCCAGCAACCACGCCAGCAGGTCGCCGCCCAGGTTGTCGATCGCGCCGGCAAACGTGGACTTTTCAAGCGCGCGCATCTTCGTCAGGTCGATGGCCTGGCGCAGCATCACTTCCCTGGCGCCGATGCCCTTCAGGTAATCGACCTCCTCGGCCTTGCCGGTGATGGCGACGACGTGATAACCCATTTTCGCCAGCACTTCCACCGCTACCGAGCCCACGCCACCGGTGGCGCCGGTGACGGCCACCGGACCGCTGTCGGGCTTCAAGCCATTGTGTTCCATCAACGCGATGGCGAGGGCCGCAGTGTAGCCCGCCGTGCCAAGCGTCATCGCATCGAAGGCCGTCATCGATTCGGGACGGCGCACGATCCAGTCACCGGGCACGCGCACATGTTCCGCATACCCGCCGTCGTGGCCCACACCGAAGTCATAGCCGGTGACGATCACCTTGTCGCCCACTTTGAAGCGGTGGTCGACCGACGCCTCCACGGTGCCCGCAACGTCAATGCCGGCATTCGTGGGGAACTTGCGCATGATCTTGCCGGTACCGTTGTACGACAACGCATCCTTGTAATTGATCGTCGAATACTTTGTCCGCAGCAGAACGTCGCCCGGATCGAGATCCTCGATCCCCATCTCCACAAAGCGGCTCGACACCACCTTGTTCTCCTCGAACGTGCGATAGGCCTTGAATGTCGACATCGGAGTCTCCTTGGAGCAGGCTTGGATTAGAAAGGTGGAAGGATGCTGACGCCGCTAGGCGGCGACGTTGTCGTCCAGCGACGCAATGGGCGGCGCCACATCGGTTGCGCGCGGGCGCGCGATGTACTCGCGTGTGCGCATCTCGACTAACCGGCTCACCGTGCGCGGAAACTCCTGCGCGTTCGGACCTGCCGGGTAAAGTTGTTCGGCGGGCGCGGCTGCGGACACGACCAATTTCACGCCAAGGTCATAGAGGATATCGATCAGCCACGTGAAGCGGCGCGCGAGATCGCCTTGCTGCGGCCCCATCACCGGGATGGCGGATACGAATACGACGGCGAAGCGCTGCGCCAGTTCGAGATAATCGCGCTGCGAACGCGGACCATCGCATAGCGTGGCGAAGTCAAACCACACGGCACTGCCCGCGCGTTGGCGCGCCATCAAGGTCCGCCCCTGCACGATCAATCGCGGGGATTCGTCGGCACCACTCTTCATGGCGTCGAAGGCCACCGCCATCCTGCCATCGGCGGCGGGGCCTGCAGGAACGAGGTAGGTCTCCACCTGTTCGAGCGCACGCAGCCGGTAGTCGATGCCGCCGTCCACTTCCACGATGTCGAGATGATGTTCGAGCAGCGCGATCGTTGGCACGAAATTTTGCCGCTGCAAGCCGTTGGGATAGAGGCCCTGCGGCGGATAGTTCGACGTCATGACGAAGACCACGCCCGCGCTGAACAGCGCGGTGAGGAGCCGCCCGAGGATCATCGCGTCCGCGATGTCAGACACATGGAATTCGTCGAAGCAGATGAGCCGCCAGCGCTTGGCGATGCGTGCGGCCACCGCGGCCAGCGGGTCGATCTCACCCTTGTGCCCCTGCAGGTCGGCGTGCACGTCGCGCATGAACGCATGGAAGTGCACGCGCGTCTTGCGCTTCAATGGCACCGCCGTGAAAAAGCTGTCCATCAGGAAGCTCTTGCCGCGTCCCACGCCTCCCCACAGGTACAGCCCGCGTGGCACTTGAGGCGGCGAGAACAATCGCTTCAACCGCGATTGCCGGGCCACGCGGAAGGCCGTCAGTTGATCACAGAGGACCTGCAGCCGCACCAGCGCCGCCGCCTGCGCCGCGTCCAGCGTGGTACCGCGCTGGGCAAGAATGGGGGCCAAGTACTCGAACAACGAGCCCTCTGGCAATGCCATCGGGCCGGTATCCATATCCGCTGCAGGGATCATGGCCCCGATGCTAGAGATTCAGCGTACGGCCGTCTATGGCCAGTGCGGCCTCTTTCGTCGCCTCCGACAAGGTCGGGTGGGCATGGCAGATCCGCGCCAGGTCTTCACTGGAGGCGCCGAATTCCATGGCCACAACACCTTCGGAGATCAATTCCGAGGCCATCGGGCCGATCACATGCATGCCGAGGATGCGGTCGGTCTTGCGATCGGCCAGAATCTTGACGAATCCCGAGGTATCGCCCAGCGCCCGGGCACGACCGTTGGCGATGAACGGAAAACTGCCCGCGCGGTACTCGGCACCACGGGCTTTCAATTGCTGCTCGGTCTCGCCGACCCAAGCGATCTCAGGCGCCGTGTAGATCACCCAGGGCACGGTGTTGAAGTCGACGTGCGGATGCTGTCCGGCGATGCGTTCCGCCACCGCGACGCCCTCCTCCTCCGCCTTGTGCGCCAGCATCGGCCCGCGCACAACGTCACCCACGGCCCATACGTTGCGCAGGTTGGTGCGGCACTCGGTGTCCACGGTGACGAACCCGCGGGCATCGAGAGCCAACCCGACCGTATCGGCGCCAAGACCACCGGTGAACGGGATCCGGCCGATGGAGACGATCAGCCGGTCGAAGCTGGCTGACGTGGCCTTGCCCGCGCTGTCCGCGTAGTTGACCGTCACGTCCTTCTTGCCGGCGACCACACTGTCGATCTTGATGCCGGTCTCGATCTTGAGTCCCTGCTTGGCGAAGAGCTTCAGCGCTTCCTTGGCCACCGATTCGTCGACCGCGCCCAGGAACGTGGGCAGGGCTTCGAGGACCGTCACGTCGGCACCCAGGCGCCGCCAGACGCTGCCCATTTCAAGGCCGATGACGCCCGCGCCGACAACACCAAGGCGCTTCGGCACCTGCGGGATGGCCAGCGCACCGGCGTTGTCCAGCACGCGGTCGTTGTCGATGTCGATGCCGGGCAACGGACGTGGCTTGGAGCCCGTGGCGATGACCACATGCTGCGCGACCAGCTCCGCTGGCTTGGTGCCGGTAACATTGACCTTCCAAGCGTCGCCGTCTTGGCCGGCCAGCGCACCCATGCCGTGGAAGAACGTGACCTTGTTCTTCTTGAAAAGATAGAGGATGCCGTCGTTGTTCTGCGTGACCACCTTGTCTTTGCGTGCCAGCATCTTCGCGAGGTCGAGCGTCAGGCCCGCCACACCGATGCCGTGATCGGCGAAGCTGTGTCCCGCGTGATCGAAGTGCTCGGAGGACTGCAGCAGCGCCTTCGACGGAATGCAGCCGGTGTTGGTGCAGGTACCACCCGGGGCCGGCTTGCCGTCGGGGCGCGACCAGTCATCGATGCAGGCGGTCTTGAAACCAAGTTGCGCCGCGCGAATGGCCGCGATGTAGCCGCCGGGGCCCGCGCCAATGACGACGACGTCGAAGGCCTCCGCCATCACAGGTCCAGCAGCATGCGCGCGGGATCCTCGAGCACGTCCTTGATGGCCACCAGCGACAGCACGGCTTCGCGGCCGTCGATGATCCGGTGATCGTAGGATTGCGCGAGGTAGTTTATCGGCCGCACCACCACCTGACCGTTCTCGACCACCGCGCGTTCCTTCGTCGCGTGCACGCCGAGGATGGCCGACTGCGGCGGATTGATGATCGGTGTCGAGAGCATCGAGCCGAACACGCCGCCATTGCTGATCGTGTACGTGCCGCCCGTCAATTCCTCGACGGTGAGCTTGCCGTCCTGCGCGCGCTTGCCGTATTCGGCGATCTGCTTCTCGATATCGGCGATCGACATCTGGTCCGCATCGCGGAGGATGGGCACCACCAGGCCGCGCGGGCTGCCCACCGCGATGCCGATGTCGTAGTAGCCGTGATACACGATGTCCGTGCCATCGATCGACGCATTGACCAGCGGATATTTTTTCAGCGCATGCACGGCGGCCTTCACGAAGAAGCTCATGAACCCGAGCTTTACGCCGTGCTCCTTCTCGAAGCGCTCCTTGTGCCGATTGCGAAGATCGATCACCGGCTGCATGTTCACTTCGTTGAACGTCGTGAGGATGGCCGCCGTGGATTGCGATTGCACGAGGCGCTCGGCCACGCGCTGGCGCAGCCGTGACATCGGCACGCGCTGTTCGGGCCGTGTTTCGTGCGGGCCGCTGCGCGCAATCATCGGGGCGGCGGGTGCCTTGGCGACGACCGGAGCAGCGGCCGGTACGGCCTTCGCTTCCACCGCCTCGATCACGTCGCCCTTGGTGATGCGTCCGCCCCGGCCCGTGCCGGTGACCGATGCGGCATCCACCGCGCCCTCCGCCAACATTTTCCGCGCGGCAGGCAATGCGATACCCGCTGCGGCGGACGCGGCAGCCGTCGATGCCGGCGCTGGCGTGGGTGCGGGAACCGCTGCTGTCGCAGGTGCGGCCGCCTTTGCCTCGACCGCCACCGTGCCCTTGGCCTCGGTGTCGATGATCGCGATCACTTCGTTGGACGTGACGGTGGCGCCATCCGCGCGGACCAGCTCGACGATCACGCCATCGGCCGGCGCGGGCAGCTCAAGGACCACCTTGTCCGTCTCGACGTCGATCAGGTTTTCATCACGGGCGACCGCGTCGCCGGCCTTCTTGTGCCAGCTGACGAGCGTGGCCTCGGCCACGGACTCCGGGAGCTGGGGGACTTTGACTTCAATACGCATGACTTGTCTGCCTTCAACCGGGCGCGCCATCGTTGCGCGCTCGAAGGATGTCAGTGGGCTACGACCATTTCGCCCGATTTGAGGGTGGTCGTGAATGCATCCTCGACCAGCTGCTTTTGTTCGGCGTTGTGCTTGGTGGTATAGCCGACCGCCGTGGACGCCGAGATCTCCCGACCCGCGTAGGCCAGTACCTGCTTGTCGGCGATGTCACCGCGCAGGTAGGCGCGCAGCCGGTACCACGCACCCTGGTTCTGCGGCTCTTCCTGGACCCACACCACCTCGTCGGCGCTGGGAAAGCGCGCCACCTCGGTCTTGAATGCGTCGTGCGGAAACGGATATTGCTGCTCAAGCCGGATGATCGCGATGTCCTCGATCTTGTTCTCGCGGCGATACGCCAGCAGGTCGTAGTACACCTTGCCGGAGCAGGCCAGGATGCGGCGGACCTTCTTCACGGCAAGCTTGTCCGTCTCGCCGATCACCGTCTGGAACGTGCCCGTGGTCAGCGATTCAAGCGTGGAGACCGCCTCCTTGTTGCGCAGCAGGCTCTTCGGGCTCATCACGATCAGCGGCTTCCTGTACTTACGCACCATCTGCCGCCGCAGCATATGGAACACCTGCGCCGGCGTCGTGGGCACACACACCTGCATGTTGTGCTGCGCGCAAAGTTGCAGAAAGCGCTCGGGGCGCGCCGACGAATGTTCGGGGCCCTGGCCTTCATAGCCGTGCGGAAGCAGCATCACGAGACCGCAGATACGGCCCCACTTGACCTCGCCGGCGCTGATGAACTGGTCAATCACGACCTGTGCGCCGTTCACGAAGTCGCCGAACTGCGCTTCCCACAGCACGAGGCGATCAGGGTCGGACGTCGAGTAGCCATACTCGAAGCCCACCACGGCCTGTTCAGTGAGCACCGAATCGATGATCTCGCACGACGGTTGCGTGGGGCTCAAGTGCTGCAGCGGGATATAGGTGCCCACATCCCAGGTCTGGCGGTTCTGATCGTGCAGGACTGCGTGGCGATGCGAGAACGTGCCGCGCCCGATGTCCTCGCCGGAAAGACGCACACCATAGCCGTCGTTCAGCAGCGAGGCATACGCGAGGCTTTCGCCCATACCCCAGTCGAGCGGCTGCGTGCCCTCGCCCATGGCGCGGCGATCGGCGATCACGCGTTCAACACGTGAATGCAACTTGAAGCCTTCCGGCACCGTGGTAAGTTTGGTGGCGAGCGACTGCAGCGTGGCCAGCGGCACGCCGGTGTCGGTGACATCCGTCCAGTTGCGTTTGAGGTAGGGCGACCAGTCGATCGTGAACGGCGGCTTGTAGTTCGACAGGATCGTCTTGTTGGTGTGCTGGCCGCGATCCATCGCCGCACGGAATGCGGTGACAAGGCCGGCGGCATCGGCCTCGGTGATGACCCCGGCCGTGGTGAGGCGCTCGGCGTAGAGCTTGCGCGTCCCCGGATGCTGGGCGATGCGCCGGTACATGAGTGGCTGCGTGACCATCGGCTCGTCGGCCTCGTTGTGGCCTTGGCGGCGGAAGCACACGAGGTCGATGAAGATGTCGCGGTGGAAGCGTTGCCGGTATTCCATCGCGAGTTCGACGGCGAGCAACGCCACTTCCGGGTCGTCGCCATTGACGTGCAGGATGGGCGCCTCGACCATCTTCGCGACGTCGGTGCAATAGACCGTGCCGCGCGCGTCGCGCGGGTCGGACGTGGTGAAGCCGATCTGGTTGTTGATGACGATGTGTATGGTGCCGCCCGTGTAGTAGCCACGGGTCTGCGCCATGTTCAGGATTTCCTGGTTCACACCCTGGCCCGCGATGGCCGCGTCGCCGTGGATCAGGATCGGCAGCACCTGGTCGCCGAGCGTGTCGCCGCGACGATGCTGGCGCGCGCGTACCGAGCCCTCGACTACCGGATTGACGATCTCGAGGTGCGACGGATTGAATGCCAGCGTGAGGTGCACCGGGCCGCCCGGCGTGGACACGTCGGAGGAGAAGCCCTGGTGATACTTGACGTCGCCGGCCGGCAGCGCCTGCGCCGCCTTGCCCTCGAACTCGGAGAATAGATCGCTGGGCATCTTGCCCAGGATGTTGACGAGCACGTTGAGGCGTCCGCGGTGAGCCATGCCCATCACGATTTCCTTGACGCCGGCGACACCGGCCGTCTCGATCAGCCGGTCGAGCATCGGAATCATCGTGTCGCCGCCCTCGCCCGAAAAGCGCTTCTGGCCGACATACTTCGTGTGCAGGTAACGCTCGAGCGTCTCGGCTGCCGTGAGACGCTCGAGGATGTGTTTGCGCAATTCCGGCGTGTACGTGGGGCGTGAGCGGATGGGCTCGAGGCGCTCCTGGAAGAAACGCTTGGTGGCGGTATCCGCGATGTACATGTACTCGGCGCCGAGGGTGCGTGTGTACGTGTCCTGCAACGACTTGACGATATCGCGCAGGCGCATGCGCGCCGGCCCAGCCTTGTAGGACCCGACGTCGAACTCGGTATCCATGTCGGCCTCGGTGAAGCCGTAGGTCTTGAGGTCGAGGTCGGCGACGTAGTCGGGCGCGTGCTGATGCAGCGGATCGAGGTCGGCGTTGAACATGCCGAGCGTGCGGAACTTGCTGATGAGGCGCAGCACCAGCACCTGCTTGTGCATCGTGGCGGCGTCCACCATCGCGCCATGCACACGGCGGTTGCGCGCCATTTCGCGGAACGACTCCACGACTGGCGCATGCGGCACGTCGGGCGAATCGCCGCGCAGCTCGTCGAAGTAGCCGCGCCATTCGGCCGGCACCGCAGCGGGGTCGGTCAGATACCGCTCGTAGAGTTCCTCGATGAACGGCGCGTTGGCGCCGAACAGCGTGCTGGTGGACTCCAGTTCCTTCATGAGACCCATTGCATCATCTCCAGGCCGGCGATGCCCGATGGCGCCGCACGGCAAGCGTTGGACTTACGAGCGTTGCGCGAGCGGGACCACCGTGCGGCGCGGGGCGCCGACGTAGAGCTGTCGCGGGCGGCCGATCTTGTATTCCGGATCGGCAATCATCTCGTTCAGCTGGGCGATCCAGCCCGCCGTACGCGCGAGCGCAAAGACGGCGGTGAAAAGCGGCACCGGAATGCCGATGGCCTTCTGCACGATGCCCGAGTAGAAGTCGACGTTCGGGTAGAGCTTGCGCGACACGAAGTACTCGTCTTCCAGCGCGATCTTCTCCAGCTTCATCGCCAGTTCGAACAGCGGATCGTCCTGCAGGCCCAGTTCGTTCAATACTTCGTAGCACGTCTCGCGCATCAGCTTGGCGCGCGGATCGTAATTCTTGTAGACGCGATGGCCGAAACCCATCAACTTCACGCTGGAGTTCTTGTCCTTGACCCTGGTGATGAATTCACCGATCTTCGCCGCGCCGCCCTGCGCCTGAATGTCGTACAGCATGTTGAGTGCCGCTTCGTTGGCGCCGCCGTGCGCGGGGCCCCACAGGCACGCCACGCCCGCGGCAATGGCCGCGAACGGGTTGGTGCCCGACGATGCACACAAGCGAACCGTTGACGTGGACGCGTTCTGCTCGTGGTCGGCGTGCAGGATGAAGATGCGGTCGAGCGCGCGCACCAGCACGTCGTTGATCTTGTACGGCTCGCAAGGCGTGGCGAACATCATCCGCATGAAGTTGGCGGAATAGCCGAGGTCGTTCTGCGGGTACACGTAGGGCTGACCGATCGTGTACTTGTAGGCCATCGCCACCAGCGTGGGCATCTTGGCGATGAGGCGGATCGCCGAGATGTCGCGCTGCCGCGCGTCGTGCAGGTTCATCGAATCCGGGTAGAACGCCGACAGCGCGCCGACGAGGCCGGTCATGACCGCCATCGGGTGCGCGTCGCGGCGAAAGCCGCGCATGAAGAAGTGCATCTGCTCGTTGACCATCGTGTGCATGGTGACGCGCGAGACGAATTCGTCCTTCTGATCCGGCGTGGGCAATTCGCCGTACAGCAGCAGGTAGCACGTTTCGAGATAGTCGCAACGCTGCGCCAGCTCCTCGATCGGGTAACCGCGATACAGGAGCTCGCCCTTGTCGCCGTCGATGTAGGTGATGGCCGAGTTGCAGGCCGCGGTGGACATGAAGCCCGGATCGAAGGTGAACTTGCCCGTCTTGCCGTACAGCGATCGGATGTCGATGACATCGGGGCCGACGGACCCGGAGAGCACGGGAAAGCCCACTGACGAGCCGTCCGGAAGGTTGAGAGTGGC
>Ga0105048_10016765_pt1 | contig 11317 bp, 2 predicted proteins | sample MAT05_FD_78382 | JGI IMG/M metagenome (GOLD analysis project Ga0105048, IMG submission 78382) | Freshwater microbial communities from Lake Fryxell liftoff mats and glacier meltwater in Antarctica - MAT-05 | ecosystem: Environmental > Aquatic > Freshwater > Ice > Liftoff microbial mat | place...
CAAGGCCGGCAAGTACGACTACGCCGTTGAATCGACTGCCCAGTACCGCAAGGCACGCATCACCGAACTGGCCGCTGGCACCGCGCCCCAGCAGGCAGCGGCTGGCTTCATCGCCGGCTTTGCAAAGGCCGTGGGCCGCCCGGTCAACATGGACAAGTTGTCGGCTGCCGTGAAGCAAGGCTTGGCCGCCCTGCCCACCGCCGGTGTGTACGGTGGCGCTGGTGTTGACGGCACCTTCGTCTCGCGCGTTGGCCGCACTGCAGGCAACAACTGCACGCCCCTGGGCGTGGTGAAGTAAACCCACTGGCCCGGCCCCGGCGCTGCCGGGGCCATGTCCGCAACTTGCCGGCCGCCTCACCGCTGCCGGTTCTTGTTTTTTTTGGCCGATGCCCTGCCGGCATCGGCGATAACCTGCCTGACTGCCCACGCCATGCGCCAAAGACCTCGTCTGCCGACATTGCTGTGCATCTTCCTGCTGGCCGCTGCCACGCAAGCGGGCGCAACCCTGCGCAGCCCGAATCTCGACCGGCTCAGCACCGGCGAAGCGACCAACGGTACCGCGTCCGAATTGTGGTTTTCGGTGCTGGACCCGGTGGGTGAGGCGTCCTATACGCTGGACTTGGGCGTGACCATCGCGATGATGCGCGCCGTCAATGTGGACACCGGCAGCGCCAAGAGCCTGCTGCCGGCAGGCAACAATGTGTCAGCCATCTTCACAACCGGCAGTGACGCCACCCGGGACTACGCCTTCTGGATCATCGACCCGACACGAGATGCCGCTTGGGGCCAGTTTGCCGGCGCCACCGCATCGATGTCATCGGCGGTCTGGGGCGTGATGGGGGCAGACGCGGTCGGCAGCGCTGGTTTGATCAATGGTGTGGCCAACCGCAGCATGATGATGACCGTCAGCCAGGGCAGCGAAGCAGCCTTCCGCAGCTTCACCAACGCCGCCCTCGCCAGCTTGGCATCGCCAATGAGCGCCTTCGTGAATACCGGTGTCAATGATCGCCCCAGCCATGCCGCCGCCGATGGCAGCTTGGCCGACCTGGAAAGCTCGATCGCCATCAACGGATCAAGCTATGACACCAAGGCCGACAACCCTGGCGCCTACTTCTTCAACATCACCCAGGGCTTCAGCTCACTGAACACACCGTTGATGACCAATTTTGTCGGCGATTCAGCCTGGTTTTACGAGGTATCACGAAGCGGCGTCAGCAACCTCGCCACGGCGTTCGCCACCATCAACGAATTCGACAACCTCGCCGGCGACGCCTACTGGGGCTTCACCGCTGAGGCCGGCAACACCGGCCGTTTTTTGCTCAGCTATGTGATGCCGCGCTTCCTGTCGGCCACTGAAGCTGCGGCGGGCGTGACCTTCGAGAACAGTTTCGCCCGCCTGGCTGGCGTGCTGAGCCTGGCCAACCCGGCGGGCGAAAGTGGCGCGGTGGTCAGCATGACCGAAGGCTTCCTGCGCCGGCTGGTGGACCAAAAGGCCGCCTTGGCCGTGGGCGGCGCGCTGGGCAGCAAGCAGGCGTTGGCGGTCAGCGGGCCGGCATTTGCCGTCAGCAGCGTGCCCGAGCCTTCGGCCTGGGCCTTGATGGCTGCCGGCCTGCTGGGCCTGGGCGCACTCGTGCGGCGCGGCCGCCGCTGAGCAAACGGCGCCAGCGCGGCCCTTGGCCGGCGTGCCCGGCACCTGCCGCGCCGCGCCACCGCCTGCACGCCCGCCCCCCGATGCCACCCATGCCCCGCCTCCACGCCTGCCTGGCCAACGCCGCCAGCGCCGCCCGAGCCGCCGCCCCGCGCCGCGCGCCGGCGGCGGCTTGGGCGTTGGCCGTGGTGGTGCTGGCCAATGCGGCCATGGCGCGGGCGCAGGGCGGACCGACACCACCCATGCCAGTACCGGCCGGCAGCGGTGGTGTGCCGGTGGCGCAGGCGGCACAGGAGGCGCAAGTGCCGCCGGCTGAACTGCCCTTCGACCTGCTGGAGTTCGAGATCGAGGGCAACACGGTGCTGCCGGTGGTGGTGGTGGAGCGGGCCGTGACGCCGCAACTGGGGCCCCAGCGCGGCATGGCGGGCGTGGAGGCGGCGCGGGCCGCACTCGACCAGGCCTACCAGCAGGCCGGATTCCTCAGCGTCGTGGTCGACATCCCCGAGCAGCGGGTGGACGGTGGGCTGGTGCGGCTGCGGGTGATCGAGGGCCGGGTGGACAAGCTGCGGATCACCGGCGCACGGTACTTCTCGCAAGGCTGGATTCGCGACAAGCTGCCGGCGCTGCAGCCCGGCAGCGTGCCCAACTTCAACGAGGTGCAGCAGCAGATTGCCGGCCTCAACCGCACCGAGGACCGGCGGGTGCAGCCGGTGCTGCGCCCGGGGCTGACACCGGGCACGATCGAGGCCGAGCTGAAAGTGGAAGACCGCCTGCCGCTGGGCGCCAGCATCGAGCTGAACAACCGCCATGCCAGGGACACGGTGCCCTGGCGGCTGACCGGCACGGTGCACTACGACAACCTGTTCCAGCGCGAGCACACGCTCAGCATCAGCGCCACCACCGCGCCCGAGAACACCGCCCAGGCCCGCGTGCTGGCGCTGAACTACGGCATCCCGATGGCCGATGGCGGCGCCTGGCTGGGCTACCTGGTGATCTCCGACAGCCTGGTCGAGCCTCTGGGCGCCAGTGTCATCGGCAAGGGCAATACGCTGGGCCTGCGCCGGGTGTTGCCGCTGCCGGCGCTGGGCGCGCTGAACCACGGCATCACGCTGGGCGTGGACTACAAGAACCTCAAGCAAAACACCACCGCGGGCGGCGACACCATCGCCTCGCCGCTGCGGTACTTGCCGATGTCGGTCGACTGGAACGGCAGCGCCGCGGATGGCCGGCTCAGCAGCCAGGCCACGGTGGCGATGACCTTTGCGCTGCGCTCGATCCTGCAGCGCACGGTGGGTTGCGTCGGCCTGCCGGCCGACCAGTTTGAATGCAGTCGGCGCAACGCCGACGGCAGCTTCGCGGTGCTGCGGGCCGAGTTGCGCCCGCAGTGGAAGCTGAACGCCAGCGGCTGGCTGCTGGCCGGCCGGCTGGCGCTGCAGCAGGCCAACGGGCCGCTCACCAGCGGCGAGCAGTACGCGCTGGGTGGCGCCGAGACCGTGCGCGGCTACTTGGAGAGTGAAACCAGCGGCGACAACGCCTGGCTGGGCTCGGTCGAACTGCGCTCGCCCAACCTGGCGCCGCGGATCGGATTCGGCCTGACCGAAGCGGTGGCCAGTGCTTACCTGGACGCCGCCCACGCCGGCCTGATCGACCCCGCCGTGGGCCAGCTGGCCGCGGTCAACCTGGCCGGTGCCGGGCTGGGCATCAAGCTGCGGCTGGCCGACCGGCTGGAGGGTGCGTTTGACCTGGCCTGGCCGCTGCGCCTGACCGCCAACGTGCTGCAACGCGACCCGCGGTTGCATGCCCGCGTGGTGCTGCGCTTCTGAGGGCACTGTCGACATGAGCCCCCGCACGCCCGCCCCCGCCTTGGTACCGGCCACGGCCCCGAACCGCCGGCGGCCCGACACCGGCTGGCGCCAGGCCCTGCGGCCCGCGCTGCGCCCGTTGGTGGTGGCATTGGCCGGCGTCTTTCCACTGTCGATGGCGCTGGCCGCCGACAAGGTGGCCGCGCCCAAGGTGACGCTGCCGCCGCCGCTGCCCGCCACGGTGCCGCAAGCCGCGGCCCGCTGGGTGGTCAAGGGCACGGCCACCGGCAGCCAGGCCGGCAACGTCGGTGGCGGCGTGGACCTGCGCATCGACCAGGCCACACAGCGCGCCATCTACCAGTGGCAAAGCTTCGACATCGGCGCGGCCAGCAGCGTGCGCTTCGAGATGGCCACCGGCAGCACCGGCGCGGCGCTCAACCGGGTGGTGGGCGGTGCCGGTGGCATCACGCCCAGCCAGATCTTCGGCAAGCTGTCGTCGAACGGGCAACTGGTGCTGATCAACCAGAACGGCGTGCTGTTCGGCCGCGGCGCCAATGTCAATGTCGGTTCGCTGATCGCCGCCACGCTGGATGTCGACAACGACGACTTTCTCAACGGCTTCACCACCAGCCTGTTCGGCACGGCGCCCACGTTCCTGGGCCGAGATGTCAACAACCCGGCGGCGGTGTACACCAACCCCGGCAACTTTGTGCTGATCGAGCCCGATGCGGTGATCACCACGCCCTCGGGCGGGCGGGTGATGCTGCTGGCTGAATCGGTGGAGAACCGTGGCCGCATCAGCACCCCGGGTGGGCAAACCGTGCTGGCCGCCGGCAGCGCCGTCTACCAGCAAGTGCCCACCGGCGAGCGGCTGTACGCCTCTGAAGCCAACGCCGATATCCCGGCACTGCGCGGCCTGCTGGTGGAGGTGGACGGCGCCGGCCGCGCCAGCAACCTGGGCCAGATCCTGGCCGAGCGCGGCAACGCCACCTTGGTGGGCCTGGCGGTCAACCAGAACGGGCTGATCTCGGCGTCCACCGGCGTCAGTGAAAACGGCTCGATCTTTCTGCTGGCGCGCAACAAGGTGCAGGCCAGCCAGACCAACGTGGTGACCAAGCGGGCCAGCGAAGGCGGCGCGCTGGTGTTGGGCCCCGACAGCCGTTTGCTGATGGCGCCAGCGGTGGAAACCGACGCCAAGGGCCAGGCCAAGACCTCGACCGACAACTCCAGCTTCACGGCATCGCGCATCGAGATGTCGGGCCGCACGATCGACCTGCAGGGCGGCTCGGTGATCACCGCCCCGGGTGCGCAGCTGCGTTTGCGCGCCGAGGCGGTACCCGAGTACGACATCAACCGGGCCAACGCCGCGCCGGTTCAATTTGAGGCGGCCGACAGCGGCGCGCGGCTGACGCTGGCCGACGCCGCCCGCATCGACGTGGCCGGCACCACCAGTGAATCGCTATCGGTGGCGCGCTATTTCGTCACCACCGAGCTGCTGGGCAACAGCGACCTGCGCGACGCACCCCTGCAGAAGTTGGGGCCGCTCTACCGCAGCCGCGTCACCTTCGACTTGCGCAAGGCGGTGCCGATCCTGGGCGATACCAGCGCCTACCAGACCAACCTGGCGCGCACGGTCAACGAGCGGCTGGCGGCGGCCGGGTCGGTGCTGCTGCTGTCGCGTGGCAGCCTGGTGACCGGTGGCGACGCGGTGATCGACCTGTCGGGCGGCCGCGTCAACTTCACCGACGCCAACGTCAAGCCCAGCTTCCTGATCAGTGCCGACGGCAGCCGCTACAGCCTGAACACCGCCACCGCTGACCTGCGGTACACCGCGCTGGAAAACAACGCCGCGGTGGTGAAGACCCGCTGGCAGGAGCCGGTGGCCCGCTACGGCACCAACCTGCAAGGACAAGTCGAACTGGGCTACACCGACGGCCGCGCCGCCGGCAGCCTGAACATCTTTGCGCAGCAGGCCGTGCTGGACGGCGCCGTGCGCGCAGCGGGCTACAGCGGCCGCCGGCAGCAAGACGGCAGCGATGCGCTGGCCAGCCGGGCCGCGCTGTCCTTGACGCTGACCGCGCCCGTGACCACCGCATCGGCCACCGCCACTCCCGCCACCAACCGCGCCGACCTGGCGATCAACGCCGTGCCCGGGCGGCTGCCGGCCGGTGCCTGGACCACACTGAGCAACGATGACGCCGCGCTCTGGCAGGCGCTGCTGCCCAGCAGCAGCCGGCTGGCCGCCGCCACGCTGAATGCCGCCGATCCAGGCCGGCTGGTGGCGTCCACCACCGGCAGCCTGTTCATCGACGAGGCCGCCGACCTGGCCTTGGGCCCACGTGCCACGGTCAGCCTGGCGGCGCAGGGTGCACGCGGGCTGCGGCTGGGCGGCAGCATCAGCAGCGCGGGCGGCAGCCTGAGCGCGCGCACGCTCGACGGCCAGCCCGGCTCGGCCACCGGCCCCACCGTGGCCGGTGCACTGGAACTGGCCGCCGGCGCCCGGCTCGACGCCAGCGGCAACTGGGTCAACCAGGCGTTGGCCGAACAAACCGTGCCCGCCGCGGCAGTGGCCGGCGGCAGCGTCACCCTGCAAGCGGCGCATGGGCTTCTGCTGCGCGAAGGCAGCGCGGTCGATGTCTCGGGCGGTGCCACGGTGCGCAACAACGGCGTGGTGGCCGGCACAGCGGCCGGGCGCATCGTGGCCGAAGGCAACACCAGCGTTGCCAGCCCGGGCGAGGCGCTGGCGCCGTTCGAGTTGCGCGCCGCGCTGGCCGGCTATGCGCTCACCGGCGGTGGCAACCTGCGCTTGCGTGCCGGCCAGGTGGACATCGTGCCGGCGGGTGCCGGCCTGCCGGCCGCCCAAAGCGCCGCCAGCCGCGCCGATGCCGGGCTGATGCTGAGCACTGACTTTTTCAACCAAGGCGGCTTCGCAGCCTTTGACATCGACGGCGCCCGGTCACTGACGCTGGCCGCCAGCACCGTGCTGGCACCCCGCCAGCTGAACTGGCTGGCCGCGGCCGATGCCCGCGCGCTGCCAACGGGCAGCGCCGTGGGTGCTGCATTCAGCCTGGCCCGGCTGGACGACGCCCTGCGCAGCCCCGTGGCGCTGGCACTGCGCTCGACCGGTGCCGACCGGGTGATCCCCAACGGCAGCCTGCGGCTGCTGCCCGGTTCAGTGGTCGACGCCGATCCGCTGGCGGCCGTGACACTGAGCGCGGGCCTGAATTTGCTGGCTGCCGGGCAGTTGCGGGCACCGGGCAGCGCGGTGTCGTTGGCCTTGGCGGGCAACTTCAGCGGCGCCACCGCCGGTTATGCCGGCAGCTTGGTGATCGACAGCAGCGCGCTGATCGACTTGTCGGGCACCACGCTGCTGACCGCCACCACCAACGGCCTGCGCCAGGGCCGGGTGCTCGATGGTGGCAGCCTCAGCGTGTCGGGTGCCCGGCTCACCGGCATCGAGCTGCGGGCGGGCGCCCGCATCGACCTGGCTGGCGCCAGCGCGGTGCTCGATCGCGCCACGCCACTGGGCACGGCCAACGCCACCACCGCCACCCAGGCCACGGTGGTGAACAGCGCGGGCGGGACGTTCAAGCTGGCCACGCGTGAGGGCGGCGCGATCGTGGCGTCTGCCTTCAACGCACAAGGCGGCGGCGCAGGCGCGGCCGGCGGCAGTCTGCAAGTCAGCGTGCAGGCCCAGGACAACCCGAACGACCGCAGCAACGACCTGGCCGACGTGCGGCTGGTGGTGCAGGCCGCCGCGGTAGACAACCCGGTGCGGCGCGGTGAGCTGACCTTGTCGTCGAACACGCTGGCCGACGCGGGCTTCAACGATGTGCGGCTGCAGTCGAGTGACCGCATCCGCTTTGTCGGCAGCCAGACGCTGGCCGTCAACCGCAACCTGACGCTGGACGCGCCGATCATCGAGGCCGCGCCAGCCGCCGGGCCGGCCAGCACGTCGCCCACCATGATCGACCTGCGCGCCGGTGGCGTGTTGACGCTGGGCAACAGCGATACCAGCACGCGCTTCGAACCCGATATCGGCAACCAGGCCGCCCGGCCGTTCAGCAGCGGCAACGGCAGCGTGAGCGCCAGCGGCAACTTGTTGCAACTGATCGGCGTGCAAAGCCTGCAAGGCATCGGCCGCGTGGCGCTGAACAGTGCCACCGAGTTGCGCCTGCGCGGCGTGGCCAACGGCACTGGCGACAGCGGCGTGCTGCGCGCCGATGCCGACGTGACACTGCGCGCCGCCCAGGTGGCGCCGGCCAGCGGCACCGATTACCGCCTGCTGGCCGCCGGCCGTGCCGTGACCATCGCCTCGGGCGATGCCACGGCCGCCGCGCCGCTGTCGGCCGCCGGCTCACTGATGATCGGGGCCCGCAGCATCGACCAGCAGGGCGTGCTGCGGGCCCCGTTCGGCCACATCAGCCTGCAGGCCAGCGAGCGGCTGACGCTGGCCGCGGGCAGCGTGACATCGGTGTCGGGCGATGGGCTGGCCGTGCCCTTTGGAGAAACGCAAGGCAGCACCAATTGGCGCGACAGCACCGGCCAAACCCTGGCGGCGATGCCCGAAAAGCGCATCGACCTGCAAGTGGCCACCGGCCGCGCCGAGGTGCAGACCGGCGCCACGCTGGACCTGTCGGGCGGTGGCCAAGTTCTGGCCTACGAGTTCGTGCCCGGCCCCGGCGGCTCACGCGATGTCTTTGCCGGCGGCGCCGATGGGGCTTTTGCGGTGGTGCCGGGCGTGCAGGGCTTTGCGCCGCATGACCCGGTGATCCAGGGCGGCGTCAACGACAAGGGCCAGGCGGTGACGGTGCGCCTGGGCGACACCGTCACCTTCGGCGCGGGCGGCCCGCTACCGGCCGGCACCTACGCGGTGCTGCCGGCACGCTATGCGCTGCTGGAGGGCGCCTTCCTGGTCAAACCGCGCGGCGGCAGCGTGGCCCTCGGCTTGGCGCAGGCGCTGCCCGACGGCTCAACACTGGTTGGCGGGGCGTTGGGCTCACGCGGTGCTGGCCTGGCAACGCTGCCGGCCAGTGGCTTTGGCGTGCTGCCGTCGGCGCTGGCGCGCAAGGCCAGCGAGACTCGGGTGGCCTCGGCCGACAGCTTCTTCGGCACCAACGCGCCGGGATCCCCGCTGCCGCGCGACGCCGGGCGGCTGGGCATCGAGGCGGCCGAGCTGGCGCTGGCTGGCCGGCTGAATTTTTCAACCGCAGCGCCGCGCGAAGGCAGCGCTGCGGTGGGTGGCGGTGAACTCGACATTGCCTCGCGCCGCATCCGCATCGACAGCGCCGACCGCGCCGCGCTGGCCGGTGAACTGCTGCTGACACCTGCGCAACTGGCGGCCAGCGGCGCGCAGCGCATCATCATCGGCGCCACCCGCGGTAGCACCACAGGCGGCAATCCGGGCACGCTGGAGGTGCGCGCCGACAGCGTCACCGTGGGCGCCGGCCTGGACTTGGCCGCCGCCGCCGACCTGACGCTGGCGGCCACTGGCAGCGTGGTGATCGGCGCCAACAGCCACCTGCACACCGTGGGCGGCCTGGCCGAAGGTAGCGCCACTGCCCTGTCGGTGACGGGCGACGGCGCGTTGCTGCGGATCTCGGCCGATCCACTGGCCACGGCCAGCCGCACCGGCACCCAAAGCGGCGCCGGTGCACTGACCCTGGCCGGCGGCAGCTTGCTCAGCGGCGCCGCCGTGCTGGCCGAGGCGACGCAACGCACCGACTTGGCCGCCGATGCCCGCATCGATGGCCGCCGGGTCACGCTGGGTGGCAGCCGCATCGGCATCGGCGCAGCGCCCGCGGGCACCGACACCGCCGACCTGCTGCTGCTGTCGCCCGCACTGGCTGCGCAACTGGGCCAGACCGAGGCCTTGAGTCTGCGCAGCTTCAGCAGCATCGACTTCTACGGCAGCACCACCTTGGGCAGTGCCACCCAGCAAGCGCTGACGCTGGACGCCGGTGCCCTGCGCCTGCAAGGCGCCGGTGCGCAGGTGACGGTGCAGGCCGAGCGCATCACGCTGGCCAACCGCAGCGGCACTGCCGGCGCGGTTGACGAAGCCGGCGCGGCCACCGGCCTGCTGAGCCTGCAGGCGGGCCAGACATTGCGACTCGATGGCGGGGGCGTGGCCATCACCGGCGCCGCTGGCACCCTGCTGCAGGCCGGTGGCAGCCTGGTGGCCGGCGCCGGCTCGTCACTGACCAGCGGCGGCAAGCTGCGCCTGCGCGCCGCACAGCTGTCGGCCGACCGGGGCGCCGAATCGACGATCAGCGCCGGGGGTGAACTGGCCGTCGAGCGGCAGCCCAGCACCGGCACGCTGGAGGCCACGGGCGCGGGCGCGCACCTCACGCTGCGAGGCGGCACGGTGCGCCAGGATGGCCAGATCGCGCTGCCCGCCGGCCAGTTGACGATCAACGCGACCTCGTCCACGGCGGCGGGTGCGGCGGCCGTGAGTTTCGGTGCCGACTCGGTCACGCGGCTGGGCGGCGAGCACCATCTTTTCGACAGCATCGACGTCACCACCCGCGGTGGCGACCTGGCCGTGGCCGCCACCAGCGGCGACATCCGGCTGGCGGGGCGGGTGGACGTTTCCGGCGTGACCAGCACCGCCAGCGGCAGCGTGGCGCCGGCCGACAGTGGCGCTGGCAGCGTGCTGCTGCGCGCGGCGGCCGGCAGCGTGCTGATCGGCGGCACGCTGCAGGCGCAGGCCGGCGGCACGGCCGCGGGTGGCCGATTGGTGATTGACGCCGGACAGCCAGTGGACGCTGCCGAACTGGCGCGCACGCTGGCCAACAGCGCGCCTGCGGGCGCACGAAATTTCGATGGCTTGATCATCTTGCGCAACCGCACCGGCGACCAGTTGCTCACCGCCGATACCCGGCTGGCGGCCCGGCGCATCGAGATCAGCAGCGACGCCGGTGACCTGGCGGTGGCCGGCCGGCTGGTGGCCAGCGCTGACAACGGCGGCGTGCTCAGCCTGTCGGCCGGGCGCAACCTGTCCTTGCTGGCTGGCGCGCAGCTGTCGGCGACCGTCACTGCGGCCAGTGCCGATGCGGGCGCCGCAGGCCGGATCGAGCTGATGTCGCGCGAGGGTCGCATCACATTGGCCGAGGGCGCCAGCGTCGATCTGTCGGGCCCGGCTGCTCGCGCCGACGGCAGCCTGCTGCTGCGTGCACCGCGCAGCGGCGGCAACGACGTGGCCATCGACCCCATCGCCAGCAAAATTGCGGGGGCACGCCAGATCACGGTCGAAGCAGTTCAGGTCTACGAAGCCGAATTGATTGCCGTCGGCACCGATCCCGCGGCAAGCCCGGCGCCCACGGCCGCACCCAGCCCGGCCCCGACCAGCGCCCCCGTGCCCGCACCGACCTCGGCACCAACGCCCGCACCTACGCCCGCACCAACGCCCGCACCGTCGGCATCGCCAACGGCTACGCCAACCACGGCACCGACCCTGGCCCCGGTCAACCCCGCGCTGTCCACAGTGGGCGCCACACCGCCAACGCCGGCAAGCCAAATTCCCGCCAGCTCGACCTCGCCAGCGGCTGTAACGCCGACCAGCGATGGTCAGGCCAGTGTTTTGGCCACCGCCAGCGCCCTCACCGTCGACAACACCTCGACCATCGGCATCAAACCGCCGGCACCGCCGACCAGCATTCCGGTGCCTACCGTGGCGCCCACGCCGGCACCCACACCTGCGCCCACCATCGCGCCCACGCCAGCACCCACACCCGCGCCCACCATCGCGCCCACGCCGGCACCCACACCCGCGCCCACCATCGCGCCCACGCCGGCACCCACACCCGCGCCCACCATCGCGCCCACGCCGGCCCCCACACCCGCCCCCACCCTCCCGCCCACGCCGACA
>Ga0105048_10016766_pt1 | contig 11317 bp, 10 predicted proteins | sample MAT05_FD_78382 | JGI IMG/M metagenome (GOLD analysis project Ga0105048, IMG submission 78382) | Freshwater microbial communities from Lake Fryxell liftoff mats and glacier meltwater in Antarctica - MAT-05 | ecosystem: Environmental > Aquatic > Freshwater > Ice > Liftoff microbial mat | place...
CGTCAACGTGTTCCTGCCGGCCAGCCAAGTGGATATCCGCCGCCCGCAGAACATCGACGAATACATCGGCACGACCATCGAGTGCTTGATCCTCAAGATCGATACCGAACGCCGCAACATCGTGGTCAGCCGCCGCAAGCTCATCGAAGTCCGCCGCATGACGCAGCGCGATAAGCTGATGAGCGAATTGGAAGTCGGCCAAATCCGCAAGGGCATCGTCAAGAACATCGCCGACTTCGGCGCGTTCGTCGATCTCGGCGGCATCGACGGCCTCTTGCACATCACCGATATGGGCTGGCACCGCGTGACCAACCCGCACGACGTGGTGAAGATCAACCAAGAGTTGGAAGTCTGGATTCTCAACATCGACCGCGAGAAGAACAAGATCGCGCTGTCGCTCAAGCACAAGACGGCCAGCCCGTGGCAGAACATCGAAAGCCGCTATGTGGTGAACAGCCGCCACAACGGCGAAGTCGTCAACATCATGCCGTACGGGGCGTTCGTGAAGCTCGAACCGGGGATCGAAGGCCTCGTTCACATCTCCGAAATGAGCTGGATCAAGCGCATCAGCAACCCTCAGGAAGTCGTGCAGATCGGCGACAAAGTCGAAGTGCAGGTGTTGAACATCAACCACGATAAGAAGGAAATCTCGCTCGGCATGAAGCAGTGCCAGAGCAACCCGTGGGACGAAGTGGCGAAGAAGTTCCCGCCCGGATTGCAAGTGTCCGGCGTGGTTCGCAACCTCACCAGCTACGGCGCCTTCATCGAGATCGAAGAAGGCATCGACGGCCTCTTGCACGTTTCCGACATGAGCTGGGTGCGGAAGGTTTCCAACCCGAGCGAAGTGGTGCAGAAGGGCCAGAAGGTCACCTGCGTGGTGCTGAACGTCGATCAGGAACGCAAGCGGATCGCCCTCGGCTTAAAGCAAATGGCCTCCGACCCGTGGGAAGGCGATATCCCGAGCAAGTATCAGCCGGGCCAAAAGGTGAAGGGCACCGTGACGAAGCTCACCAACTTCGGCGTGTTCGTCGAACTCGAAAGCGGCCTCGAAGGCTTGCTGCACATCAGCGAACTCTCGGACAACAAGATCGAATCGCCCGAAGAAGTGGTGAAGGTCGGCGACGAAGTGGACGTGAAAGTGCTCCGCGTGGACAGCAAAGATCGCAAGATCGGCCTGAGCATGCGGAACGTGGACGATCCGACCGTGCCGGACGACATCCCCGAAATCTCGGACGAAATGATGAGCGAGGCCACCGGCGGCTTGCCCGAGAAGTCGATCAACGACAAGAAGGAAGGCCCGAAGAATCTCCGCGGTGGCACCGGCGCCGCCGGGCCGCTGATTCAGATGCCCACCAGCGAAGAGTAATCTTCACTTTGGGGTTCAGCTAAATTTGTAGGGTGGGCATTGGCCCACCCTACTTCGTTTAATGGCGAGCCGGGGACAAAAGTGAATGCCGGATGAGTGTTACCGCATTCCGCATAGGCATGTAATACCGCACTGCGGTATCGTGTTAGTTCGGCACGGTACACGATTTCGAGCGGAGATGGCTATGAAACGTCGCATTTTCCCGGCTTTACTCTGCGGCCTCGGCGCCGCGGCCCTCGTCGGATTCTCCGATGTGCCCGCCCAAACGCCCGGCGAGAAGCTCAAAAAGTTCGCCGAGAAGTACGGCGAGAAACGCAACCCATTCATTAAAGGCAAGGACAAGGAGAAGGACACACCCAAGGCCGAACTCGCAGCCACCGACGACGCGGCACCCATCCCGCAAGATCAACTCGCCTTCTTCGAGAAGAAGATTCGACCGGTGTTGATCGATCAGTGCTATTCCTGCCACACCACCGAAACCGCGAAAGGCCCCAAGGGATCGCTCACCGTCGATACCCGCCTCGGCTTGCGCAGCGGCGGCGATTCCGGCCCGGCGGTAGTGCCCAACAACCTCAAGGCCAGTTTGATCGTGAAGGCCATGAAAGGGGATGGCCTCTCGCAAATGCCGCCGAAGAACAAGTTGAGCGACGAGGTGGTCGCCGATTTCGAGAAGTGGATCGGCATGGGCGCCCCCGATCCCCGCAATGGAAAATCCAAAGGGGAAGCGAAGGTCATCGATATCGAGAAGGGCCGCGAACACTGGGCGTTCCAACCGGTGAAATCTTCGACATCGAATGCGTCGATCGATTCGCTCATCCTCGCCAAACTGAACGAACACAAGCTCACGCCCAGTTCCCCCGCCGATCCCCGCACCCTCGTCCGCCGGGTGTACTTCGATCTGATTGGGCTTCCACCCACTCCCGAGCAAGTGGAAGCGTTCGTATCCGGCAAGGAAACCTACGAACAATTGCTGGATCGTTTGTTGAAATCGCCCCAGTTTGGCGAGAAATGGGGTCGGCACTGGCTCGATATCGCACGCTACGCCGAGAGCAGCGGCAAAGAACAGAACATGGTGTATCCGTTCGCGTGGCGCTACCGCGATTACGTGATTGCCTCGTTCAATAAGGACAAACCCTACAACGAATTTCTGATGGAGCAGCTCGCCGGGGATTTGCTCCCCGCCGCGAACGATACCGAAAAGGCCGAGAAGACCATCGCCACCGGTTTCTTGGCGGTGGGGGCGAAGAGCCACGGCGAGCGGAACCGCCAGCAATTCCTTCTCGATGTCGCCGATGAACAGATCGACACGATGGGCCAGGCGATGCTGGGCCTCACCATCGCCTGCGCCCGCTGCCACGATCACAAGTTCGACCCGATCCCCACCAAAGATTACTACGCCATCGCCGGGATCTTCACGAGCACGGAAACGCTCTTCGGCACCGCGACGGGCATGCAAGCCCGACAATCGGCTCCGTTGGCCACACTGCCCAAAGACTCCGACGTACCCGTGGGGCCGATGATGTCGAAGTCCGAGCTGGATGCGAAAAAGGCGAGCTTGGCGACCATGAAAACCGGGTTGGATAAGCAACGCCAAGATGACCGCAAGAATGGTCAAACCGTGCCGATCAACCAGCTCTTCTACATCCAACAAATCGGCATCACCGAGAAGCAACTTTCGTACTACGATGCCGATGGCACACCGAAGAAGATGGCGATGGCCGCTCAGGATCGCACCTTCCCCAAGGACATGCCCGTGCATATCCGCGGCGAAGTCGATAAGCTCGGGGAGGTCGTGCCGCGCGGATTCGTTCAGGTCGCTAGCACAGCCCCGGCAAAGATCGCCTCTCGCAGCAGCGGCCGCAAGGAACTCGCCGAGTGGGTCGCTTCGGAGAAGAATCCTCTCACCGCCCGCGTGATGTCCAACCGCATCTGGCAGCACCTGTTCGGCCAAGGGCTCGTGCATTCGCCGGATAACTTCGGCACCACCGGCCAAGCCCCCACGCACCCCGAACTCCTCGATCTCCTCGCTTCGGACTTTGTGAAGAACGGCTGGAGCGTGAAGAAGCTGATCCGCGAAGTGATGCTCAGCAAAACCTACCGCCAAGCCTCAGCGAACATCGGAGCGAACGCGGCCATCGACCCGGACAACAACTTCCTCTGGCGGATGAGCAAACGCCGCCTCGATGCCGAAGCGATCCGCGATGCGATGTTCCAGGTGAGCGGTCAACTCACTATGACGCCACCGAACGGCTCGCCCGTGCAGAAATTCGAAGGCAACCTCCAACAACTCGGTCGGCCCGCCCCCGGCGGGTTCGGCGGTGGCCCCGGCATGGGCGGCGGTGGCATCAGCAGCATCATGGAAACCTCCCGGCGTTCCGTGTACATCCCGATCCTCCGCGACAACGTGCCCGAGGCGTTGGAACTCTTCGATTTCGCCGAGCCGAGCTTGGTGACCGGTTCCCGCGATGGCACCTCGGTTCCTTCGCAAGCGCTCTACCTGATGAACAACCCGCAGGTGATGAAGCTTGCGGAATCCTTCTCCGAGAAGCTCGCCAAGGGAACGAAAACTGATTCGGAACGGGTGAACGCAGCATTCCAACTCGCCTTTGGCCGTCCCGCCACGGCAACGGAAACGAAAGCGGCCACGCTCTTCATCGAGAAGTTTACCAAGGCCGAGATGATGAGCAGCCGCAAGAAGGCGGACGTGGAACGCGCCGCGTGGGCGGCGTTCGCCCAAGCGCTCTTTAGTGCAGCCGAGTTCCGGTACTTGGATTGATGTATTCACCCTCTCTCCTTGGGGAGAGGTGTGGTGTGAATTGGAGTAAACGAGGCGGAAAGTCGGCGACATTCTTACCCTCTCCCCAACGGGGAGAGGGTAAAACCCAAAACGCACTCATTCAATCAAACACCCCACACCCCATACCCCAATAATCCCATGCTCAACTTCGCTTGTACCCCCGATGCCATGAGCCGCCGTGCGGCTCTGCAACTTTCCACCTGCGGCTTCGGCTACCTCGCCTTCCAAGGCCTCGTCGGCCAGGCGATGGCCAAGGAAGCCGCGAACCCGCTGGCGATCAAGCCGCCGCACTTCCCGGCCAAGGCCAAGCGCGTCATCTTCCTCTGCATGACCGGTGGCCCCAGCCACCTCGATCTTTTCGACTACAAACCGCAACTGGCGAAAGACGACGGCAAAGCCCCGCCCGCGGGCAAGGGCCGCGGCGGCTTCGGCGGCGGTACGCTGATGGCCTCGCCGTTCAAGTTCAAGCAACACGGACAGAACGGTATGTGGATGAGCGATCTCTTCCCCAGCCTCGCCAAGCACTCCGATGAAATCTGCATGTTGAACGGCCTGCACACCAACGTGCCCGCGCACCCGCAAGCCTTCCTGCAAATGCACACCGGCACCTCGCAGTTCGTTCGCCCCAGCCTCGGCGCCTGGACGCTTTACGGCCTCGGTACCGCCAACGAAAACCTCCCCGGGTTCGTGAGCATCAACCCGCCCACCGGCAATGGCGGCGCCCAAAACTACGGCAGCGCCTTCCTCCCGGCGATCTTCCAAGGCACCCGCATCGGCTCCGAAGGGCGTGGCCCTGGCGGAGGTGGCGGGCCGGGCGGTCGCGATGGCGGCGGTGCGAAGGTGGCGAACATCGCCAACCCCAGGCTCGGCAAGGAAAGCCAACGCGCCCAACTCGATTTCGTGCAAACGCTCAACGAAGAGAAGCTGAAAAAGGACGGCGAGAACCCGCAAATCGAAGGCGTGATCGAAAGCTACGAACTCGCCTTCCGCATGCAGCGCGACGTTCCGAAGGTCATGGATATGTCGGTCGAAAGCAAGGACACCCTTTCGATGTACGGCATCGGTGCCGGCAGCACCGACAACTTCGGCAAGCAATGCCTGCTCGCCCGCAAGTTCGTGGAAGCCGGGGTGCGCTTCGTGGAAGTGACCTACGGCAACTGGGATCAGCACCGCAACCTGAAGGCCGATGTCGAACGCCACACCGGCGCCATCGATAAGCCGATCGCCGGGTTGCTGGCCGACCTCAAGAAGCGCGGCCTATTGCAAGATACGCTCGTGGTATGGTGCGGGGAATTCGGCCGCACGCCGACCTCGCAAGGCACCGATGGCCGCGACCACAACAACAAGGGCTACAGCGGTTGGTTCGCCGGCGGCGGCGTGAAGGGCGGCTTGACTTACGGGAAGACCGACGATCACGGCTTCGAGGCGGTGGAAGGGAAGATGCACACCCACGATTTCCACGCCACGATCTTGCACCTCATGGGCTTGAACCACGAGAAGCTCACTTACAAATACGCCGGCCGCGATTTCCGCCTAACGGATGTCCACGGTGTGGTGGCGAAGGAAGTGATCGCGTAACGACTACCAATGCGTTGATCTTCTACCCTCTCCCCGCATCTCGCTTCGCTCGATGCGACCCTCTCCCCAGCGGGAAGAGGGTAAGACAAGAACTGCCACTCGCGTAACGATCTACGGTTTTAACCCCTCTCCCTCGGTGGGAGCGAGATCGTTTTCACTTCAACGCGGCCTTCGGCGTGAGCACGTTCACCACGTTATCAGCCACTTGCACGAAGCCGCCATCGATGGCGAACGTTTTGGTAGTCGTACCGGTTTTCAAGCGCAGATCGCCTTGGCCGAGCTGGCCGACGAACGCGGAGTGGCCGCTGAGTACGCCGCGTTCGCCGTCGAACATGGGTAGCACGACGAACTCGGCGGCTTCATCGAGTACCGCTTTTTCGGGCGTGACGACGACGACTTTGAGATTGGTCATGGGGTGTGTGGGGTGTGGGGTGTGGGGTGTGAATCAGTCCGATTCTTGCGGTGCATCGCCTAGCGATGCAATCAATTTGCGGAGCATCTTCCCGACCGACTGAGCAAGTTCCCAGGGGGGGGGAGCATTATTTCTCGCGGAATGTATCCCAACCTGACGGCGATCGTGAAGTGCGTTTCCAACTCGCACAACGAACCGCGGGCAATTGAGAGGAACCTCTTGTAATCGCCGCGGTGAGTCCGCCCGTAACCTTCCGAGATGTTGGCCGGAACGGAGACCGCTGCGCGTTGGGTTTGGCTCGTCAGGCCGTATCGCTCTTCCTTCGGATACTGCCGGGTGAGGATGTAAGTGGCTTCGACGAGATCCATCGCCACTTGCCACACTTCGAGATCGCGGTAGGATTGAAGCCCCATCGTAACCCCCGTTTTACACCCCACACCCGATACCCCATACCCGCATCACCCCATCTTCTTCGCGGCTTCCTCGGCTTCTTCGATCGCCCCGACGTACATGAACGCCCCTTCCGGCAGGTGATCCCATTTGCCGTCGCAGATTTCCTTGAAGCTGCGGATCGTATCCTTCAGCGAAGTCACGTTGCCGGGTTTGCCCGTGAATGGTTCGGCGACGATGAACGGCTGGCTGAGGAAGCGTTCGATCTTCCGCGCCCGGTTCACCACTTGGCGGTCTTCTTGGCTCAACTCTTCGACGCCGAGGATGGCGATGATGTCTTGGAGTTCGCGGTACCGTTGGAGAATACGCTTCACGCGGTCGGCGACGTTGAAGTGCTCCTCGCCCACGATCAGCGGATCGAGCAACCGGCTGTTCGATTGCAACGGATCGATGGCCGGGTAGATGCCCTTTTCCGAGATCGACCGTTCAAGGTAGATGAACGCATCCAAGTGTTGGAAGGTATTCGCGGGGGCGGGGTCGGTCGCGTCGTCGGCGGGCACGTACACGGCTTGCACCGAGGTGATGGCCCCCTTTGATGTACTCGTGATCCGTTCCTGTAACTCGCCCATTTCGGTGGCCAGCGTCGGCTGGTAACCCACGGCGGAGGGCATCCGTCCGAGGAGAGCGGACACTTCCGAACCGGCTTGGCTGAAACGGAAGATGTTATCGACGAACAGGAGCGTTTCGGCGCCGGTATCGCGGAAGGCTTCGGCCATCGTAAGCGCGGAGAGCGCGACCCGCATGCGGGCGCCCGGCGGTTCGTTCATCTGGCCGAACACCATCGCGGTGGAATCGATCACGCTCTTGGCATCGGCGCCAACGCCGGCCTTGGTTTCCTGCATTTCCAGCCAAAGATCGTTCCCTTCGCGGGTCCGTTCGCCCACGCCGGCGAACACCGAGTAGCCCTTGTACACCTTGGCGATGCGGGCGATGAGTTCGGTGAGAATCACGGTCTTGCCGAGGCCGGCCCCGCCGAACAGCCCGGCTTTGCCCCCCCGCGCCAGCGGGGTGAGCAGGTCGATCACCTTGATGCCGGTTTCGAGGATGTCCGACTTCGGTGAGAGTTGATCGAACTTGGGCGGCTCGCGGTGGATGCTGCGGTATTCCGTGGCGTTCACCGGGCCTTGGCCGTCGATGGGGTCGCCGAGGAGGTTGAAGACGCGGCCGAGGGTGCATGTGCCCACCGGCACCATCACGGGGCCGCCGGTATCGACGGCGTCGGTACCGCGAACCAAACCGTCGGTGCTACCGAGGGCGACGCAGCGAACTCGGCTGCCGCCGAGGTGCTGTTGCACTTCGCCGGTGAGCTTGATCTTCACGCCGCCTTGGGTGGTGGCGTCGATCTTGAGTGCGTTATAGATTTCCGGGAGTTGGCCTTCTTCGAATTCGACGTCGAACGTCGAACCGATGATTTGGACGATTTTCCCGCTCTTCGTGGCCGTGGCAACCATGTTCAAAAACCCTTCGGTGTTGTGAATCTATTGGAATGTTCAGTTCGCCATCGCTTCGGCGGGCTGGCGTTCGAGTTCGGTCACGCGGCGCTGCAATTGTTCGGCGAGCGCGGCCAGTGCGTTGGCGATTTCTGCCGAACGAATAGTGTTGAACTTCGTGTTCCGGATCTGCCAGCGATCCTGCTCGCTCATCGCCGCCCAACCCGCCTCGCTGATACCGTGTTCCGCATCGGCCTTCTCCCCGAGTTCCTTCCAGGAACTGGAACGAAGTCCGTCGTGCCAGCGGGGTTCGCCGTCCGAGGGTTCGTCCCACTTGGAAGCCTTGCGGATCAATTCCACCAAGAACAGCATCGAAAGCACTTGATCCGGCTGTTCCCCGTTCCCGAAGGATTCCGTGGCTTCGATGATGGTCCAACCTCCCGGATTCAACCGGAAGATTTCCCAGAACGCGCGGAGGTACTCGTGCCGGGGAGTATCCTCCCCCAACGCGGTTCGGGTCTGTTTGAGCAAACCCGCCACCGTGGCACCGTTCCTAAAACTTTCCCGCAACTCATCCACGATTTCGTCCGGAATCATGGCGTCCCTGCCTTTCGGAAATCCGCCCGTACAAAGCGCGGGAGGCCTTCGTGATTCTCCACATGAACCGGTATGAAACCGTGGCGCGAGGCTTGTCGTCCAGTCCAAGTTTCCGCTGCCGCTTCGAGGGCAGTCTTTCCGTCGCGTATCTGGTTGAGAAAGAGCGTCAAATTGATCCCCTTCGTCCAGAAACCGACAACCGTATCGACCAGCGGGCCGAAGTGCCGCACCATCAGTTCGAACAGTTCCTTTCCTCGAACTGTTCCGCGAGTACCGTCCTCTTCGACAGCCAGCACATAAAACCAAAGTTCGCCGCCCTCACACTCGGCTTGAAGAAACAGCTTCGGATTCGCTGCGTCTTCGATCCGTACAAGTTCCGGACGAGCCACAACCAACCGGTACCCCTCGGGCATGTCGGATTGCGTGATCATTTCAACGCTTCGCTACCCGCGATTAGTTCGCTGATTTCCTTCGTGATGTTCGCTTGGCGGGTGCGGTTGTAAATCCGGCTCACTTCCTTGATGAGATCCCCGGCGTTTTCGGTCGCGGCTTTCATGGCCACGCGGCGGGCGATCTGTTCGCCCACGGCGGAATCCAAGAAACACTTGAACAGCCGCACTTTGAACGCCACGGGAACGAGCGCCCCGAGGATTTCCCCCGCGCTCGGCAGGAATTCGTAATCGAGTTTCGGGCCGACCACGGCGGTCGGTTGAACGTCCGCAGGCATCTTGGTGGTCGGCAGCGCCATGCTCGAGAGCGGCAACAGCACTTCCGCGACCGGCGCCTGCCGCGAGACGGTTTGGAACTTCTGGTACACCACGATCAGTTGATCGATGGCCCCGCTCGTGTACATTTCGACGTACTTGCTCGCGATGGCATCCACTTCTTGGAACGTCGGCTTTTCCTCGAAGTGCGTATACACCGCCGAAGTCGGAATCTGCTGGAACTTGAAGTAGCTTTGGCCGCGTTTGCCGGACACTTCGAGATCGAACGCGATTCCCTTTTCCTTCAGTTGCTTGATCTGATTCATCGCCTCGCGGATGATGCCGCCGTTGTAGCCGCCGCAGAGGCCGCGGTTGGCGGTGAGTACGAGAACCAAGGCCTTCTTCACGGTCGGGCGGATGGCCAAGAGCGGATGGCTCACTTCCCCGGCGTTCTTCGTGAGGTCGGCGGCCAACTCGGCGATCTTCTTCGTGTACGCGTCCGCTTCCAAGGCGCGGTCGAGCGCCTTCTTGAACCGCGCGGTGGCGATGAGTTCCATCGTCCGCGTGATCTTGCGGATGTTGCGGATCGCCTTGCGGCGTTTCACGAGTAATCGAAGATTAGCCATATCGGCGTGTTACCCTTGGTATTTCATGTAATCTTCGGGGAAGCAAATGAAACCGAAGCATCTGCAGTAATCGAGCGTGTGGAATCGGTTGTTTTCGATCCGCCGGCACACCTCGGCTTCGAATTCCGTGTTGGTCGGGGTGACTTCCACGACCGCCTTTCCGTCGATGCAAATCGCCTTGCGAATCTTGAAAACATCGATGCCGAAGCGGAACGGTTGATCCGCGAAGCCGAGTACTGCCGCTTGATCCATCCCGGCGGCCCGTATGAGTTCTTCGACGATTTCGCCGCGGTAGACGATGGCCATTGCGCCTTCTTCGCTGCAGAGCGTTTCGGTTGCGAATTCCTCCCAGTTCTCTTCGGCGACGAGCGCATCGAGGCGATCCAACTCGCTGGCTGTTAAAGTCGCGGTATTCATCAGTTTCCTCCCCCGTACGCGTTGATAATGTAGACGAGTTCGTCGCCGAACTCGTCGGTATTGTACCGCCAAAGCATCCAGATTCCGCGCCCGGACGGGCAAACGCCGAAGCTTTTGAAGTATGGCCCATTTATACCGTGACGATGCTGGGAAACATTCGTCCGGCCGGGCCAAGCCGCTTCGACCTCCCATTCGGCAAGGGAGTGCTGGATCAACTTGGCCCGGTTCTCGTCGTTCCATTTGAACTCGGTCACCCCGCATCACCCTTGGGGTTGCGGATCGCCTTGCGGCGAATCACGAGCAGGCGGAGGTTAGCCATCGGTTCCCAGTTTTCAGTGTTCAGTTTTCAGTCACCGCATTCAGTCTTTCACTGAACACTGAACACTAGCTACGCCTTGAATTGCGGATTAAACTCCGCGATCGAAGCGTTCAGTTGCTTTTCCACGTCGGCGGTGATCTTCTTTTCCTTGGCCAGCAGGTTGCGCACTTCGGGCTTCTGTTCCTTCATGAACTTGAGGAACTGCGCTTCCCATGCCCGCACCTTGCGACGATCGACGGTATCCAAGCCGCCGGAGTTCCCGGCGAAGATGACCATGATCTGATCGACCACGTTCAGCGGCTCGTACTGCCCCTGCTTGAGGATTTCGACCATGCGGTAGCCGCGGTCGAGTTGCTGCTGCGTGGCCTTGTCGAGGTCGGTGCCGAGTTGGGCGAACGCTTCGAGTTCGCGGAACATGGCGAGCGTGAGCTTCAAGCCGCCGGCGACGCGCTTATCCTTCATCGCGCCGATCTGGGCGTTGCCGCCCACGCGGCTCACGGAAATCCCCACATCCACGGCCGGGAGTACGCCGGCGTTCTTCAGGTCCGGTTGCAGGTAGATTTGGCCGTCGGTGATCGAGATCACGTTCGTGGGAATGTATGCGGACACTTCGCCTTCGAG
>Ga0105048_10016767_pt1 | contig 11317 bp, 9 predicted proteins | sample MAT05_FD_78382 | JGI IMG/M metagenome (GOLD analysis project Ga0105048, IMG submission 78382) | Freshwater microbial communities from Lake Fryxell liftoff mats and glacier meltwater in Antarctica - MAT-05 | ecosystem: Environmental > Aquatic > Freshwater > Ice > Liftoff microbial mat | place...
GGTTTGAATGCCGCATCGACGGTTTTGTGGGCGGTTTCTTCCTGGTGGTTTTCCATCCCAACTTACTTGCCTGAATGTCCTTCCCTATGACCACACCCGATTCCACTTCGGAGTTCGGGTTTACATCAAAGCCAAGCCCGTCGAAATGCTTACCGAAGAGCACGCAGGTAACGAAGGCACGGCTCTGAAAACCAGAATCGCTTCGTTCTCTTCGTTACCTTCTGTTCAAAATGCAGAAGCTTGTGGTGTTTGATCTGAACCAAACGGCATATACCAACCAGAAGGTTGGGCGAAGCGTCTCGCCGAGCCACCGCTCACCGAACCAACGCGCCCTACCGCACGATCCGCTTAAAGGGTTCTTTTCCAACCAAGGGATTCATCGGAGTGGAGGGCAATTTTGCGCCTGCCTCAATTGGGAAGCCACGCAGGAAATCGGCCGCAGGAAGCATTTTGCCACCGGGGCGTTGCAGCTTCAGCAACCGCACGCTCCCCTGCCCCGTCGCCACGCTTAGACCAGCGGCGTCGGCAGAAATCACCGTGCCTGGCTCGACGCTATTCACTTCATCGGCGGCTTCGGCTTGGCCGATTTTCACGAGCTGCCCTGCAATTTCGACCGAGCAAGCCGGCCAAGGATAAAGTCCGTTGATGCGCGCGGCGAGCACCGTGGCGGGCGCGAAAAAATCGAGCGCGCCGTCGTCCTTCAGCAGCTTGCGGCAAAACGTGGCCTGCGTCTCGGCCTGCGGCGCAAACGCCAGCCCGCCCGCCATCAGATTGGGCAAGGCGCGTGCGAGCAGCGGCACGCAGGCGGCGGAGAGTTTGGCTTCGATGTCTAGCGCTCTCTCTCGCGGTTGGATCGGCACGCGCTCCACATCAGCCACGGGGCCGGCGTCGAGCTTGCGCACGATGCGCATGAGCGACACCGCTGTCTCACGTTCGCCGTTGGCGATGGCGGTCTGGATCGGCGACGCGCCGCGGTATTTCGGCAAAAGCGAAGTGTGCAGATTGAGCGAGCCGAGCCGCGGCGTGGCGATGAAATCGTCTTTGAGGATTTGCCCGTAGGCCATGACCAGAGCGACGTCGACGCAGAGCGCGGCGAGTTGCTGGCGATCCTCCTCGATCAATTTCTCGGGTTGAAATACCGGCAGGCTGCGAGCGAGCGCCCAAGTCTTGATCGCATTGGCGGTGATTTTTTGTCCGCGACCGACGGGCCGGTCCGGCTGCGTGAACACGGCGATGACCTCAGCCACCGCGCACCCCTCGCCCGCCAACCAATCGAGCAACGGCAAAGCAATCGGGTCCGAACCCATGAACACAAGCCGCAGCGGTGGTTGATTAGGTGTCAGCATGTCAGAAAAAATCCATATATTTATCGAGAACCCGATGAAAACTTTCGGCGCTCTGCGCCCCTGCGAGAGTATGGATTGAGGTTTTAAAAACCGAAGCTCTCGCAGAGCCGCAGAGCGGTGTTGGATCGCTCCAACCCCATTTTGCAATTCCTCGATGCTGGAAGACAAACCTCAGATTTGGCGGAGAGCCACCTCCTCAATCCTCCAGCGTATGCGGGGTGTCGCTGACGTCTTCGGTGGCTTCGCGTTGTTTCCACTTCGGGACAAAGTTTTCTTCGTTCTTCTGCTGCGGGATCGGGCGCTGGCCGTCGGCGTAGCGGTCTTTACCCACGAGATCGAAGTAGATCGGGCAGCCAGCGAGGCCGAATTTGTCGACCAGATTGGCTTCCAGATAGCGGCGGTATTGCTCGGTGAGTTTTTCCTCGCGGTTGCAAAATAGCTTGATGCGGAAGGGCCGGTTGCCGGTCTGCGTCGCATAGTAAACACGGAAGCGGCGTCCGCCCACCGCAGGCGGCGGCGTGCGTTCTGCCAGATAGGAAATGGTTTCGTTGAGCTTCGAGGTCTGGAGTTTCTTGTCGAGCGTGCGGTTGAGCTGCACAGCGGCGTTGAGCATGCGATCGACTTCGTAGCCGCTCATGGCGGAGGCGAAGATCAGGGGCGAACCAGGCGTAAAGAACAAGCGCTCGAAGACGGCCTTCTCGTACTTCTCGCGGTACTCGCGTTCGTTTTTGTAGCCGGAGATGCCTTCGGGTTTGGCGAAAGCCTTGCGCACGAGATCCCATTTATTAACCACGATGACGATGGGCTTGCGCTCTTTCACGGCCTCGCCGGCGATGGCTTTGTCCTGCTGCGTGACGCCTTCGAGCGCATCGAGTACGAGGAAAACCACGTTGGCGCGTTGGAGCGCGTCGAGGGAGCGGAGGCGGGAAAAATACTCGACGGGCGAGGAGAGCTTGGTCGATGCCTTGATGCCAGCGGTGTCAATGAGCTTGAACGGGTACATTTTCCCGTTGCGGCCTTTGAACTCGAAGGCGACTTCCACGGCGTCGCGCGTGGTGCCAGGTTCGTCGCTCACGATCAGGCGGTCGCTCGCGAGGAGGCGGTTGCCGAGGGAGGATTTGCCGACGTTGGGGCGGCCGACAAAACACACGCAGAGCGGGTCAGCGGCGGTCTTGCCAGAACCATCGTCAACCGGCAGAGGCCCGAGGTTGGCATTGATGGCCTCGCGCAGGTAGTCTTCGTTGCGGCCGTGTTCGGCGGAGACGTAGAGGGGTTCCCCAAGGCCGAGTTGGTAGGCTTCGGAAGGTTCGATCTTTTCTTCGCCGAAGTCGGCTTTATTGACAACGAGGACAACTTTTTTGCCGCTGCGGCGGAGGCTGGCGGCGATGCGTTCGTCGATCGACGAAATGCTGGAGAGGCCATCGATGACAAAGAGAATGACGTCGGCAGTCTCGATCGCGAACGTCACCTGAAGCTCGGAGGCTTTGATGATGTCGGCGCGCGTGGCGCCTTCTTTTAGGCCAATGCCGCCAGTGTCGAGGAGCGTATAGGCGTCTTCCTCGACGAAGGTGGAGATGACGTCGCGGGTGATGCCCGGCTGGTCATGAACGATGGAAATGCGCTTCCGCGCCAGCCGGTTGAAGAGGCGGCTTTTGCCGACATTAGGACGGCCAACAATGGCAACGGTACGAGACATGGTGAGATAGTTAAACACGAAGACCGCAAAGAGAGCCAAGGAAATCTCACCTCGGCCCCCTCTGTGGTCAGAATTTTAAAAAATTACTTTTTGATACCCTGCACATACCGCTCGATGCGGTTGCAGGCTTCGATGATCTGTTCGTAGCTCGTGGCGAAACAGGCGCGGACGTGGCCGACGCCGTTCGAGCCGAACGCAGCGCCAGGGACCACGGCCACTCTTTCTTTTTCGAGCAGGCCGATGGCAAATTCCTTTTCGCCGAGTCCCGTCGCGCCGATCGCGGGGAACGCGTAGAAGGAGCCGCGCGGCGAGTGGCAGGTGAGGCCGATTTCGTTGAAACGGCGCACGATCAAGTCGCGGCGGCGGTGGTACTGCTCGCGCATTTTCAGCACGCTATCCCAGCCGCGTTGGAGCGCTTCGAGCGCCGCTTCTTGGGCGATGATCGAGGCGCAGAGCATCGTGTACTGGTGGACTTTCATCATCGCGTCGACGAGCGCGGCCGGGCCGCAGGCGTAGCCGATGCGCCAGCCGGTCATCGCGAAAGCCTTCGAGAAACCGTGCAGGAAAATCGTGCGTTCGGCCATGCCGGGCAGGCTGGCGATGCTGGTGTGCGCGCCGTCAAAGGTGAGCTCCGAGTAGATTTCGTCGCTCAGCACGAGTAGGTCTTTCTCGCGGCAAAACTCCGCGATCTTGGTCAACTGCTCGAGGCTGCAAGTGCCGCCCGTGGGATTGCACGGGAGGTTGAGCATGAGGATTTTTGCACCCGGTTGCCACGCGGCGCGCAGGGCGTCGGCGGTGAGGGCAAAGTTGTCCTTCGCATACGTCGGCACGGCGATGGCCTCGGCATGAACAAGCGTGACGCTCGGACTGTACGAAACGTAACACGGCTGGTGAAACATCACCTTGTCGCCGGGATTGCACAGCGCGCGCAGCGCTAGATCGATCGCTTCGGATACGCCGACGGTGACGAGCACCTGGTCCTCGGGCCGGTAGCTGACGCTGAAATGATCCTCAACGTACTTCGAAATCGCGCGTCGCAATTCGATCAGGCCGAGATTGGAGGTGTAGTAAGTTTTGCCGCGTTCGAGGGCGAAAATCGCCGCCTCACGGATGTGCCACGGCGTGACGAAATCGGGTTCGCCCACGCCGAGCGAGATCACGTCCTGGCCCTTCATCTTGGCCACCAGTTCGAAAAAATCGCGAATGCCGCTCTTGGGCAGCGAGGCCACATGGCCCGCCACCCAGCGTTTTGGGTCGGTGCTCATCGGATACGTTCTCCTTGTTGATGGTTAAGGAGCGACGTTGAGGCGGGCGCTGGGCGCGTCGCCGACGCTGAGCAGGAAACCCTGGTCCTTGTAGCAACGCAGCATGAAGTGCGTCGACGTCGAGAGCACGCCCTCGATGGTGGAAAGCCGTTCCGAGACGAAGCTCGCGACTTTCTGGAGCGACGGGCCCTTCACGAAAACGAGCAAATCATAACCACCCGACATCAGGTAACAGGACTCGACCTCGTCGAAACGCGCGATGCGCTCGGCGAGCCGGTTGAAACCGCCGCCGCGTTCCGGCGTGATCTTCACCTCGATGACCGCGTGAACCGTGGTGGCGGCTGCGGCCTCGTGCGAGAGATCGAGCACCGGACGCCAGCCGAGGAAGATTTTATCTTTCTTCAACTGTTCCAGGTGCTGGTTGACTTCGGCTTCGGGCAAGCCCGAGACCTGCGCCATTTGCGCAGACGTCAGACAGCCACCTTCGAGCAACAGCTTGAGAACAGGGTTCATAAGAGGCGGAGGTTATCCGGGAAACCAGCCATTTTGACGAGAACGTTTTTTTGCTCCGCTGACTCGGCGCGGCCGCCAGTTTAAGTTTCTGCGCCTACGGCCGATTGTAAGCATAATTGGCGTATGAATATCCTCGTGGTAGATGATGACCCCGGCTGCGTTTGCTTATTGCAGGAGGTGCTGGGCATGATCGAGGACATCGAAATCATCACCGCCGGCGACGGAGCTGAGGCGTGGTGGTGGCTCACGCACCCGACTTTGCGGTACTCGCTGGCGATCCTCGACGTGAAAATGCCCAAGGTCGACGGCTTCGCCCTACTCTCGCGCATCCGGGCAACACCGCATTTGCTCACGCTGCCCGTGATGATGTGCACGGGAGTGATGGACCGCCGCATCATCAGCAAAGCCGCGCAACTCAACGTCAGCGGCTACCTGCACAAACCTTTTTGTCCCGAAATGCTGCTCGAAAAAGTCGAAGCCGCCTTGCCTCACCGCAGCGGTCGCACCGTCACGATTGTCTGAGCCTGCGCCACCGCGAAGACCTCGCGCACGAAACACGTCAGAGTGCGTTTTCCCCTCGCGTCAATTTTGACGTCCCTTCGCGGCTAGAGGAATTTTCGCGGATCAGAACGCCCCGCCGCCTCTGAGGTTGCATCGCGAAGTTTTCCCTCAACTGTTCGCCTTTCACGCCCATGTTTGAATCGCTCACAGAAAAATTAAGCAACGCCCTCCGCAACCTCCGCGGCGTCGGCAAACTGACCGAAGAAAACATGGCGGACACACTCAAGGAAGTGCGTACCGCCCTGCTCGCCGCCGACGTCCACTTCAAGGTCGCGCGCGAATTCGTCGAACGCGTCCAGCAGCAATGCGTCGGCCAAGACGTCCTCAAGGGCGTCAGCCCCGGCCAGCAGATCGTCAAGATCATCCACGACGAACTCGTGCGCCTGCTCGGCGAAGGCTCCACCAACCTCTCCACCGCCCGCCCGCTCAAAATCCTCATGGTGGGTTTGCATGGTTCGGGCAAAACCACTTCGTCGGCCAAACTCGGCAAGCTCCTCAAAAAACGCGGCTACCGCCCGCTCGTCGCCGCCTGCGATGTGTACCGGCCCGCCGCCATCGATCAGCTCGAAATCCTCGCGAAACAAGAAGAGCTCGCCTTCTACTGCGACCGCACCTCGAAGGACGTGCCCGCCATCGGCACCGCCGCGCTCGAAGCCGCCCGCGCCGCCACCGCCGACGCCATCATCTTCGATACCGCCGGCCGCCTCCAGATCGACCACGACCTGATCGAAGAGGTCAAAAAACTTCACGCCTGCATCCAGCCCGACGAAGTTCTCCTCGTCGCCGACGGCGCGCTCGGACAGGAAGCGGTCAACGTCGCCAAAGCCTTCCACGAAGCCCTCGCCCTCACCGGCCTCGTGCTGACCAAGCTCGACGGCGACGCCCGCGGCGGTGCCGCGCTCTCGATCAAGGCCATCGCCAACGTGCCGATCAAGTTCATAGGCACAGGCGAAAAGACCGGCGACTTCGACACCTTTTATCCCGACCGCCTCGCCTCCCGCATCCTCGGCATGGGCGACGTCGTTTCCCTCGTCGAACGCGCGCAGGAAAACATCGACCAGAACGAAGCCGAAAAGATGGCGGAGAAACTCCGCAAAGCCGACTTCAACCTCGAGGACTTCCTCGCGCAGATGCAGCAGATAAAAAAACTCGGCTCCATGCAGAGCATCATGGGCATGATGCCCGGCATGAGCGGCATGCAGATACCCGACGGCGCGGAAAAACAAATGGCCCGCACCGAGGCGATCATCAAGTCGATGACCATTCAAGAACGCCGCAAACCCGAACTCCTCAACGGCAGCCGCCGCAAGCGCATAGCTGATGGTTCGGGCACGAAGATCGTGGAAGTGAACCAACTGATGAAACAGTTTCAGCAGATGCAGCAGATGATGAAAATGTTCAAAGGCGGCGGCGCAAAAAAGATGATGCGCCAGATGGAAACGATGAAAGCCAAAGGCGGCTTCCCGAGGATGTGACCCCAACCACGCCCTTCAAAAATTTAAAAGCCTAGCATACGGCATCTCCGTATTTTTCGGATTAGCCACAGAGCCAAGCCGGAGCCCAGACACAGAGTCCACAGAGGAAAAGCAGAACGGATTTCATACCTCGGTGTTCTCTGTGTCGGAGCTCGGTGTTTTCTGTGACGAAAAAATCATCGAGGGGACTGCTAAGGCGTCCCGAAGCTTCTCGTGTTACTGCATACTAGGGCGTCGGTTAAAGACACGGTCAAAGCCCCCCCTTGTAGGGCCGGGGCCGGACCTCGCGTCCGCGCCCTCACGGCAAAAAGGCCAGCCTCAGCCAACCGGGTAACTGCCAAGCCACTTCACCATCGGACAGAATTTCCGCAGTTCGGAAATCGCTTCGCGCATCGGCACATCGTCGTGGTGACCCATCACGTCGATAAAGAAAAAATAGTCCCACGCTTTGCGCTTGGTCGGACGCGACTCGATCTTCGAGAGGCTGATGCCGCGCGAAGCGAAGGGTTGCAGCATTTGCAGCAACGAACCGGAGTGCGACGAGGCTTCCTCACCCAAACCAATCAACAAGCTCGTCATGTCGCGGCCGTTGCCCACCGCACCCGACGGGCTTTTGCCGATGACAACGAAGCGTGTCGTGTTGTTGGACTTATCCTGAATGTTTTTCTCCACGACAGGCACGCCGTAGACGGTGGCGGCGAGTTCGTTGGCCACGCCAGCCGCGCCTTCTTCTTCGCTGGCGATCTGCACGGCGCGGGCCGTACTGGGCGCATCGACCCATTGGGCATGCGGCAGGTAGCGCTGGAGCCAGAGACGGCACTGCGCGAGCGCAGTGTCCTTCGAATAAACTTTAGTGATCTTCTCCAACGGCGAGCGCGAGATCAGGCAGAACGGAATCTCCAGATAGATCTGCGAAACGATTTTGAGATCGGAGGAGACGAATTGATCGAGCGCGTCGCGCACGGAACCTTCCGTGGAATTTTCCACCGGGATGATGCCGTAATCGCTCTCGCCACGGTCCACGGCGGTGAAGATATCGGCGAAAGTCGCCAACCCATGATAGCTCACGCTCGCGCCGAATTTCTTCAGCGCGGCCTGATGGCTGTTGGTCGCCTCCGGCCCGAGGTAGGCGATGGTGAGTGGTTTCTCCAGCGCGATGGCGGCCGACATGATCTCACGGTAGATGGCGCGCAGGGCGTCGTTGCGAATCGGGCCCTGGTTCAGCTCAGCGACTTTGCGCAGGACGGCGTCCTCGCGTTCGGCGACGTAGATCTGGCCGCCGGTGCTGCGCTTGACCTTGCCGATCTCGGCCGCGAGCGCTAGGCGCTGGTTCAGCATCTCAACGATTTGCCGGTCAATGTGGTCGATTTGATCTCTGATGGGCGCGAGGTCCATGGAAAAGTGCTAGGGAGTTTACTGTCCGGTGGTGGGTGGTTCGTCAGCGGTCCGCGGAGTAGCATCCTCGGCGGGCGGCACGTCGGCGGGAGTCTCGGCATCGTGCTCGACGGTGACGGTTTCGAGATTCGGAGTACTGCCCTCGCCTTCTTCCAGCGGCAGGCCCATCTCGGCGTCGGTCGGCGTGCGCGGATTAATGGCGTTTTGCAGCCATTCGTCGATCTGGCGCGGCGAAAGCACATCGGAGGCGGGCAGCTCAACGAGAGATTTCACGCCAACGAAATCGAGGAACTTGTCCGTCGTACCGTATTGAAGCGGCCGACCCGGCAAGTCGGCTCGGCCGACGATGTAAACGAGTTCGCGCTCGATGAGTTTGTTCAAACCCGCCTCGGCCGAAACACCGCGAATCGCCTCGATCTCGGTGCGCGTGACCGGTTGGCGGTAAGCGACGATCGCGAGCGTTTCCTGGGCAGATTGGGTAAGTTTCACCGGCGCGGGTTCGGCGCGCAAAATCCGAATCCAGCGAGCAAAGCGCGGATGCGTGACCAAGCGGTAGCCCGTGGGGCCTTCGATCAACAAATAGACATCGTCCGCCGTGCGCAGCTCGGCCGCGATGACGTCCATCGCCTCGCGTATTTGCGTAGCGGTGACAAGCGAGGGCACTTCGGCGTAGAGCTCGGCATCGGTCGGAGCCACCGGCAGCTCAACCGGCACTTCAACGACTTCGGTCGAACCATCGGACGCAGACAAAGATGTCGTCGCGGTGACGGACTGGTTTTCAGCGTCCGCTGCAGCACTCGACTCATCCGCGCCAGCAGCAGCCACGGTCTCATCCGCGCCCGCCGTTTCAACATCCGCCACGACCGACACCCGCGCCTGGTCATGAAAACGCGCGAAGGCCGCCTGAACATCTTTGATCGAGAGTGACTGGCTAGAGGAGAAAAGCAGTGCCTTGAGCACCTTCTGGAGATTAAATGCCATGCGAGTAACGCGCTGAGTGAATGCGACCGGGCTTCCGCGAAGCAATCCCGAAAACCGGCGCGCTAGCCGATGCCCACGCGGGCACGATCTGCTTGCGCCTCTTTCAACTTACGGCGTCTTCGCGTGAACTCCGCCCTTGCCCGTCCGCCGGATAGTGGGTGTGATCGGCCTGATTTTCCCATGACCAAACCCGCCTCTCCCCGCCAACACTCCGCCCTCGTTCATGACGGAGCCGACCGCGCCCCCAGCCGTTCGATGCTGCGCGCCGTAGGGTTCAAAGACGCGGATTTTAGAAAATCCGTCGTCGGCATCGCCTCCACCTGGAGCATGCTCACGCCTTGCAACATGCACATCGACGAACTCGCCCGGCACGCCGGCGCGGGTGCCGATTCCGCGGGCGGCAAATCGATCATCTTCGGCACCATCACCGTCGCCGACGGCATCAGCATGGGCACGCAAGGCATGCGCTACTCGCTCGTCTCCCGCGAAGTGATCGCCGACTCCATCGAGACCGTGTGCGGCGCCGAGGGCTTTGACGGCGTCGTCGCCATCGGCGGCTGCGACAAAAACATGCCCGGTTGCCTCATGGCCATGGCACGCCTGAACCGCCCCGGTGTTTTCGTGTACGGCGGCACCATTCTCCCCGGCATCCATCCGGGTAACCAAAAGGAATGCGACATCGTTTCCGTTTTCGAAGCCGTTGGTCAACACGCCGCGGGCAAAATCGATGACGCCGCCCTCGCCGAGATTGAAAAGTGCTCCATCCCCGGCCCCGGTTCCTGCGGCGGTATGTACACCGCCAATACGATGGCCTCTGCCATCGAGGCACTCGGCATGAGCCTACCCAACAGCTCCACCCAACTCGCCATTTCCGACGAGAAACGCTCCGACTGCCAGCGCGCTGGCGCCGCCGTCGTCAACCTCCTCAAGCTCGGTCTGCGCCCGCGCGACATCATGACGCGGAAGGCCTTTGAAAACGCCATCACCGTCGTCATCGCCCTCGGCGGCTCGACCAACGCCGTGCTCCACCTCCTCGCCATCGCGCACACCGCCGGCGTGAAACTCGGCCTCGACGACTTCACCCGCATCGGCAAACGCGTCCCCGTCCTCGGCGACCTCAAGCCCTCCGGCAAATACGGCATGGCCCACCTCAACCGCATCGGCGGACTGCAACCGCTGCTGAAAATGCTCCTCGACGCAGGCCTGCTCCACGGCGACTGCCTCACCGTCACCGGCCACACCCTCGCGGAAAACGTCCGCGGCGTCGCGCCGTATCCAGCGGAGCAGGACGTCATCCGCCCCTTCTCCAACCCGGTCAAGAAAGACAGCCACCTGCGCATCCTCTATGGCAACCTCGCCCCCGACGGCGCCGTGGCCAAGATCTCCGGCAAGGAAGGCCTGCTCTTCTCCGGCAAAGCCATCACCTTCGAGTCCGAAGAATCTGCGCTCAAGGCCATCCTCGACGGCAAAGTGAAAGCCGGACACGTCGTCGTCATCCGCAACGAAGGCCCCCGCGGCGGCCCCGGCATGCGCGAGATGTTGTCACCCACTTCCGCCATCATGGGCAAGGGACTCGGCAAAGAGGTCGCGCTCATCACCGACGGCCGCTTCTCTGGCGGTAGTCACGGGTTCGTCGTCGGCCACATCACGCCCGAAGCCGCCACCGGCGGCCCCATCGCCATCATCAAAAACGGCGACCCGATCACCATCGACGCGGTCAAAAACGAACTCACCCTCGACCTCCCGGCCAAGGAAATCACCACCCGCCTCAAAGCCTGGAAACCGAAAAAAACCAAGGAAACGCGCGGCGTCCTCGCCAAGTACGCCAAGCTCGTCGCCACCGCCTCCGAAGGCGCCGTCACCGACAAGTACCTCTAAATCACACGGCCGCTCCAGCAAACACTTTTTCGTCGCCTGTGAAAAACCTAGAGCAGCTCGCCCGCGACGCCCTCATTGACGAACTCAACCAAAACCTCACCGCCAAAGTTTTCACCACAGATTGCACAGATGAATACCGGATTAAATACCCCCGAACATCCCGATGCCTTCTATCCGGTTCGTATCTGAGAAATCTGTGGTCAAAAA
>Ga0105048_10016768_pt1 | contig 11316 bp, 7 predicted proteins | sample MAT05_FD_78382 | JGI IMG/M metagenome (GOLD analysis project Ga0105048, IMG submission 78382) | Freshwater microbial communities from Lake Fryxell liftoff mats and glacier meltwater in Antarctica - MAT-05 | ecosystem: Environmental > Aquatic > Freshwater > Ice > Liftoff microbial mat | place...
GTAATTTTTTTACCAACAAAACTGCCGCCCTCTTTCATTTTAATTTTGCCCTCTTCAATTAATTGCTGTAAAAATGTTGCATGATGAATTACTTCGTACTGCCCACCAAGTTCCGGATACTCATTTCGCAACGTATTAAAGCAATGGGGGCACGCTGTAACAATTTTTTTAATGCCATATCCATTAAGTAATGCAATATTTTGATAAGCCATCATTTGAAACATAAACTCATTGCCGGCTCTTCTTGCAGGGTCGCCTGTACACATTTCTTCCTTACCTAAAATGGCATATTTTACCTGTACTTTATCTAATATAGTAACAAATGCTTTGGTGATTTTTTGTGCTCTTTGGTCAAAACTTCCAGCGCAACCTACCCAAAATAATACATCAGGACTTTCTCCTTTGGCCATCAATTCTGCCATTATTGGAACATGCATCGTTTAAATTAGTTTTAATCAAAATTAGTTACTTGTTGGTAAAATAGTGGTATAAAAATATTTGTTGTTAAAGATTGAAGAGTTTTGGTAAACAGTAGCTTGCAGTAGTTGGAAAGAAAGTAAATAAACCTATTTCCTATAATTTAAAAAGCTTTTCCATGTGTTTGTTTTATCAGTAATCTTGTAAGCCATGGCATTGTTTTCATCACCATTACAAATAAATTGGTAACCCATTTTTCTCCAAAAAGATGCTGAATCATTCTGCCAATAAATAATCGTTTGGCAAATATTTGTTTCCATTGTTTTTTATAATTTTTCTCCAGCGTTTTCCGGTCAAATTCTTCGCTTAAAAAGTGCAGTATAAGTGAAGCTGCAATTTTACTGGCATGCAATGCCATACTCATACCATTACCGCAAAGAGGTGTTATGCTTCCGGCAGCATCTCCTAATAAAAGTACGTGGTTTTCTACCTGGGTTTTATGGCTGAAAGATATTTGAGAAATAGTAACAGGTGCCGGATACAGGTGCTCACAATTATCTAAAATGGTTTTTAGGTGTGGATTTTGTTTTAAAACATTTTTTTCCAGTGCTTCAATAGAGTTATCGTTTTCTTTTAAATTGGCTGCATTGGTTAAATAACAAAGGCAGAACTTATCTTCATCAATTTTAGAAATACCACAGTACCCATTTTTAAAGTTGTGTAATGCAATGGTATCTGAAGCAAACAAGGTTTTAATATGATATTTTACGCCTACATAGTTGCTCAGTTTATTGTTTTTATGCGATACAAAATATCGCTTCCACTTAATATCTATATTACTTCTTTTGCCGTAGCTACCGCAGCATAATTTGCTGGTATAAATACCGCCGCTTGTATGTAATGTAAATGTTTCATCAGCAAAAGCTACTTCCTCTACCTTACATTTTTCGTACACAGCAACATTATTAGCAATTGCAATTTTTTTAAGTGCATCATCAATGTTATACCTACTTATGCCAAAGCCACCTAAAGGTAATTTTGCAGTAAGCATATTGCCATTTGGAGAGGTTACTATTAGGTTTTTAATAATGGGCAAATTCATGGTTGAAAGTGGAAGACCTAGTGATTCTATAAAAGCCCAGCTTTCCATGCTAATATATTCGCCACATACCTTATGAAAAGGATATTCTTCTTTCTCAAACAAAGCAATTTTATGTCCTGCTCTACCTAGTTGTATTGATAATGCAAGCCCGGCAAGCCCGCCACCAATTATAGCTACATCAAAATGGTGATTATTTTCTATCATGAGAAAAAGTTAATAGGTATCGGAAAGCCCACTGCCATTGCAGTGTATAATTATTAACGTTTGATTTTGCAAGCAATTGTGTCCATTCATGTTTTTTAAATGCTCTTGCCACAGATAGGGGAGCATCATTTTTTACCAAATATGATTTTGAAAAAATTTGCGTAATAATTTTAATTAAATAATAAGCCAATGGGTGCCTGTGTAAATCATTTATAAAAAAGCCCAGTTTGCTATTGGTTTTCATCCATTGAATCATCACAATAAGCATATTATCTTCAAAATGATGACAAAAAAGGGAAGAGAAAATAATATCGGGCTTAGTTTTAAATTGTACAGCGGCATAATCATTCGTTATCCAAACAGCATTGAGTTGCGTGCATTGAGATTTTGCAAATTCGATACATTCTTGTTTAATATCTATACCAATAAACTGAACCGGAATCATTTTGTTATAACACCATTCATTTATTGCAATTAGATTATCTCCACCACCACATCCAATTTCGCAGATAGTTATTAATTGTTTAGGTGGTAATTTTTTTACAATTTCTTTAACCCCTTTAATGGTAATAGCATGGCCACCAAGAAGGGTGTTTACCCTATTCAGTTCCTTCATATTTTGCTGTATGTCAGCAAATGGTATTCCCGTATCGTCGAGTAATTCCTTTTTGTTAGATCTTGTTGTAAAGTCAATCATACTTGCCAATAAAAGTTTCCATAGTAAGGCCGGGGCCAAAAGCTGCACCAAATACAACTGCCTTTTTAGCATTGGGGGTTACTTGAAGCTCATTTAATATTTTTTGAAGTACAAATAAAATTGTTGGTGAGCTCATGTTTCCAAAATTACGGAGTACCTGGTAAGAGTAATCCAGAGAATTTTTTGGCAAATGAATACAGTTTTCAATTACTTCCAATATTTTTTTTCCTCCCGGATGAATGCACCAATGGGTAATATCATCTTTGGTGAGGCCTGCGTTATCTAATGCTTTACCAACCAATGCTTCAAAATCTTCTTTTACCAAATCTGGTACATAGCCAGATAGCGTCATTAAAAACCCCCTTGATGAAAGTTTCCAGCTCATGTCTTTTTTTCCTTTAAAAGAAATATTAGAGAAAAAACTGTCGATGTTTAACCCTTTCATTGTGCTTCCATCAGATTGAACCAACATTGCAGCACATCCATCAGCAAAAAGCAACGTTGCGGTAAGGTTATCAATGGTGTTTTCTTTTTGAAAATGCAACGTACAAAACTCAGTACATACAACCATTACATTTACATTTTCCTTTCCGGTACACAATGCATCGGCCAGTTTTAATGCATGAATGGCCGCATAACAGCCCATAAAATTAATTGATGTTCTAAAAATATTGGGAGATAAGCCCATGGTTTCTACTATTTCTAAATCTAATCCCGGGGCACTCATTCCTGTGCAACTTACTGTAATTAGGTGAGTTATATCAGATACTTTAATTTTTTTATTAATACATTCAGTAATAGTATTAATTGATAGAGGAGCTGCATTTTTTGCATACCACTCCATCCTTTCTTCCAAATTTGGAAATGGTTCCAGCGCTTTATTCTTTGCATAAAACTGTCGCTCATTTATAGGCATACCATAGTCGGGAATGCTGCTGTGGCGGGTTTCAATTCCACTATGTTTGTACAAAAATTTTAATTTACGGCTATCTACATCATTTTGGCTGTAAACTGCGTCTGCAAATGAAAAAATTTCATCTTGTTTGTGTTTGTAAGGGGGAGTGCCAGTGGCTATAGATACTATTTTGCTCAAAATTTTTCGATTAAAAATAAAGTAATAAATGCTGCATTGGTACAAGTGGAAGCAAGTATATTCATACGCATTGTGTTAACGAAATTTGCGGCATCTTGTTCAATCACTACCTGCTTAAACCACCAAAAAAAATATACGAGAACAGGTATAAAAAAGATTTGTATTTGTAAAAACTCTTTAAATGCAGCTACACTGTTTAATTGATATCCCATAGTGCCAACTGCCATTGCGTATACGACGGCAGTAAAAATAAAGGTGCCTCTGTAACCCAGCAAAATGCTTAACGTATTTACGCCATCAATTTTATCTTGTTTGTGCTGGTAAATTTGTGTAAGCGGATAAAAACCACCTATAAGCAGTGATGCTGCTAACACTCCCATCCACGGTACCTGTAAAGTTTTTTCAACGCTGCATCCATGCATTACTAAAAAAAATGTTACCCCTCCCTGAAAAATAATTACGGTAAGATAGCCTGTAATTGGATATTTTTTTAACCGGATACCTCTATAGCTATATGCCCTTGATGCAAGAATATATGCCAATAACCCAACAGTAAAGTACACACTAATTAGTACGCTGGCAATTAAAGCCACAACATCAAACAATATACTTACATAAAATAATTGAGGGGTTGGTTGTTTAGGATTTTTTATACCGCCCACACTTTCAGTATCTCTGTCCATGTAGCTATTGTAGCCATTGCTTGCAGGATATACCAATAAATGTAGTATTATAAAAATAAGAATGGCGTGAGCTTTGTTAATGCTGGCTGTTTGGCTTAAAGCGTACCAATAAACAGGCATCAAAAAAAATGAAAAATGAAACCTTAGTAACTGAATGGTAGATGATTGTATCAATTAAACACATTTAATAAGTGTAAGTTAGCTATGTTAGCCAATATAAAAGGGACAAGAGTTTTAAAATTACATTTTTTGAAATATCATTCAAACTTATATTGCTATCACTTTGTTTAACTTTGTACTTTTCTCCCAAAAAGAAGAGATATTTTTGTTATAATCAAATTATTTACAATTGAGTGCAGACGTTTTATTGATAACACCTCCTTTTACACAGCTAAATACGCCTTACCCGGCCACTGCTTACCTTAAAGGATTCTTAAATACAAAGAATATTTCCAGCTATCAAACAGATCTTGGGATAGAAGTTACATTGGCTTTATTTTCTCAAAAGGGTCTGCAACATTTATTTGGAAGCATCAGCAATACCGACGGTTTTTCAGCAAACTGTTTACGTATTTTCAGTTTACAGCAAGCTTACATTCAAACAATTGAAGCTGCAATAAAATTTCTTCAGGGGCATAATCCCTCGCTAGCAAGGCAAATATGCAGCAGGGGATTTTTACCGGAAGCCAGCCGTTTTACGCAGTTAGATGATTTATTGTGGGGCTTTGGAAGTATGGGTTTGCAAGATAAGGCTAAGCATCTGGCTACCATGTATTTAGAAGATATATCTGATTTTATAAAAGAAACAGTTGACAGTCATTTTGGCTTTAGCAGGTATGCTGAACGGCTAGGCCGAAGCGCCAATAGTTTTGATGAGTTGTATAAATCTCTGCATCTGAATTATACTTTTATTGATACTATATTGATAGATATTTTAGCGGAAAAAATGAAAACGGTGCAGCCTTTATTAGTGGCTTTATCGGTTCCTTTTCCAGGTAATTTATATGCTGCATTACGTTGTGGGCAATGGATAAAAGCAAATTATCCAACTGTAAAAGTTGCAATGGGCGGAGGTTTTGCTAATACCGAATTACGCTCGTTAAAAGATGCAAGGGTTTTTGAAATGGTTGATTTTATTTCGCTTGATGATGGTGAAGCACCCATAGAAATGTTGGTAGCACACGTGCAGGGTTTAAAAAATGCAGAAGACCTAAAGCGTTCATTTACAATGGTAAATGGGGAGGTTACTTACATTAATAATGCAACTTGTACAGATTATAAACAGGGGCAGGTGGGCACACCCGATTACAGCAATCTTTTATTAGATAAATATATTTCTGCTATAGAAATGGTTAATCCCATGCACAGCCTTTGGAGCGATGGACGGTGGAATAAACTGACCATGGCACACGGCTGTTACTGGGGTAAATGTACTTTTTGCGATATCTCACTCAATTACATACAACAATACGAGCCCCTCACTGCCGCTATTATTTGCAATAGAATGGAGGAGTTGATGGAACAAACTGGCGAAAATGGGTTCCACTTTGTTGATGAGGCAGCACCGCCTGCGTTAATGCGATCCGTGGCTTTGGAAATTATTAAACGAAAATTAGTAGTAAGTTGGTGGACTAATATACGGTTTGAAAAAAGTTTTACCCGAGATCTTTGTTTATTGCTAAAAGCATCTGGTTGTATTGGTGTATCCGGTGGGTTAGAGGTAGCATCGGACCGGCTTTTGTTACTCATTCAAAAGGGAATAACTGTGGCCCAGGTAGCATGTGTAAACAAAAATTTTAAAGATGCAGGCATAATGGTGCATGCTTATCTTATGTATGGTTTTCCTACACAAACAGCGCAGGAAACAATTGATTCGCTGGAAATGGTGCGGCAATTATTTGAAGCCGGCATTTTACAATCCGCTTTTTGGCACCAATTTGCAATGACGGCCCATAGCCCCGTAGGCATGAACCCCTCTTATTATAAAGTAGAAAAAAAGAATACTACAATTGGAACATTTGCTAACAATGATATTGAGCATATAGATCCAACAGGTGCCGAGCATGACAGCTTTAGTTTTGGGTTAAAAAAATCTCTGCTCAATTATATGCATGGTGCCTGTTTTGATTATCCTTTGCAAAAATGGTTTGAGTTTAAAACACCTAAAACATCGGTAAAGCCTACCTATATTATAGAGGCTATAGAAAATGAAATTCCTGAGTCGGCAAAACCAACAGCTAAACTTGTATGGCTGGGAGTGCCACCAAAAGCTGAGTATTTTATAAAATCGAAAAAAGGAAATCAATGGGAGATGTGTTCACTTACATTTCAATCTACTACGGAAACAATTGAGTTTAAGGTAAATAAAGCCTTTGGCGACTGGTTAATCAATATTTTGCCAATACTATCTATTCAAAAGCATAAACTTACTACGCTACAAGAAGTAAAAGAAAATTTTGAAGCCGCCGGGCTAATAGATTTTGAATTGTTTTGGGATAATAAGCCTGTAAATAGCCTATTTAAAGTAGGATTGTTGCAACTCTAGAAAAGTAACAGTATCAATAGTTGTTTATCTATTTCCCACAAATACAGTAATTAAAATTTCTAGTAAGGCTTACAACAACTTTATTAGTAAGAATTTATAATCATTTTTTGTTACCTCCAAATCGTTGATAATTACCTTTTTTTTTATAAAATACAACTCCATATTTTTTTGGATTTTAAAACCTCTGTCTCTACGTTTTAACCCGCAAAATTTGATTTAAACAAAGTTATCAACAGGTATTTCAACAAGTACATCAACTATTTTATTTCTTATTAAAGAACAAGGATTTTTTAGGTAAAAACACATCTTTTGGCTTAGGCTAATCAAACATTTGAACATGGCAGGTATTATAAAAATAAATAAATACAGTACCATGCTGCATTTGCTAAGTTGTCAACATTAAGTGAATAACAACTTATTCCAATTTTAAATTTAGGTTATTAATTTACATCCTATTCCACTAAAAAGGTAAAATAGTGTTAACGAATGCAAAGCGAAAAAAAACTGATTTTTTTCCTTGTTTTACGTTAAAAAATACACACAAGGATCACAATTAATGGAAGAAGTACAATTAAAAATAATTTTCAACAAAACTGGTTTTGCGGCAATTTATTAATCCTGAATCACAATTAAATTAGCAAAAATTTAAACGATGTGGATAAAATAATATTGTGCTAATCTTTAATTATCAAAAAATATCAAAAAAGTTTGATAACAAAAAATTGTAAAACATTACTTATTAAAAACAACTCAAAAAAGTAACTCAAAAAGACATTTTAAATATCATAGAAAGTAAAAATATTATGCAAGCAACAGATGAAATTTTATTAAGAGAAAACAAAGATCGATTTGTTATACTTCCCATTAATTACCCCGAAATATGGAAACAATACAAAACGCATGAAGCTAGTTTTTGGACAGCGGAAGAAATAGACCTAAGCAGTGACAATAAAGACTGGGATAATTTGAATGACGGCGAACGGCATTTTATAAGTCATGTGTTGGCATTTTTTGCAGCTAGCGATGGTATTGTAAATGAAAATTTAGCTGTCAACTTTATGAGCGAAGTGCAATTGCCGGAAGCAAGGTGTTTTTATGGTTTTCAAATAATGATGGAGAATATCCATAGTGAAACATACGCATTGCTAATTGACACCTACATAAAAAATCCTGAGGAAAAAAATAAGCTTTTTCATGCCATTGATACTGTACCTGCGGTAAAGAAAAAGGCAGAGTGGGCATTGCGTTGGATTAACAATGGATCATTTGCTGAAAGATTGGTTGCTTTTGCAGCGGTTGAAGGCATCTTTTTCAGCGGTAGTTTTTGCTCAATATTCTGGTTAAAGAAAAGAGGTTTAATGCCAGGCTTAACCTTTAGTAATGAATTAATTAGCAGGGATGAAGGCTTGCATTGTGAGTTTGCATGCCTCATGTACAAAATGTTAAAAAATAGGTTAACTCAAACCCAGGTTCATGCTATTATTTCAGATGCAGTAACCATAGAAAAAGAGTTTATTACTGATGCCTTACCTGTTGGGTTGATAGGAATGAATGCTGTATTAATGCAACAATACATTGAGTTTGTAGCAGATAGGTGGCTATCGGAATTAGGATATGATACTATCTATAATACCACCAATCCATTTGATTTTATGGAAATGATATCCCTGCAAGGCAAAACAAATTTCTTTGAAAAAAGGGTAGGAGATTACCAAAAAGCGGGTGTAATGGGTAACAAAGAAACACAGGCATTCTCTTTGGAAGAAGATTTTTAGTAGCGTACTTGTACACCGGGCTTTTAAAAGTGATAGCGTAGTTTTTGGCTTACAATAACAGATAACAACATAAATATATCGTAACATGTACGTAGAGAAAAGAAACGGTAAAAGAGAATCCGTAAAATTTGATAAAGTAACAGCAAGAGTAGAAAAGTTATCGTACGGACTTAGTCCAATGGTAAATGCAATTGATGTAGCAAAAAAAACAATTGAAGGTATTTTTGATGGTGTACCCACAACAGAATTAGATAATCTTGCCGCAGAAACTGCCGCATCTTTAACCATTACCCATCCTGACTATGCAATACTAGCTTCAAGAATTGCGGTAAGTAATCTGCATAAAAACACTGTGAAAAGTTTTTCAGTTACCATGAGAAAACTTTACAATTATGTGGATAAAACTACAGGTAAAACTTTACCATTGATTGCAGAAGATGTAATGCAGATTATTGAGGAAAATGCAGACTTATTAGATAGCACCATTATTTACGATCGGGATTTTGCATTTGATTATTTTGGATTTAAAACATTAGAAAAGTCATATTTACTGAAAGTAAATGGTAAAATTGTAGAGAGGCCTCAGCACATGTACATGAGGGTTGCGGTTGGTATTCATAAAACTGATATTGATAGCATTATTAAAACCTATCACCTTATGAGTGAGCGGTGGTTTACACATGCTACTCCTACACTTTTTAATGCAGGTACACCAAAACCACAAATGAGTTCTTGCTTTTTATTAACCATGAAGGAAGACAGTATTGATGGTATTTATGATACTTTAAAACAAACTGCTAAAATTTCTCAAAGTGCCGGTGGTATTGGTTTAGCAATTCATAATATTAGAGCAACAGGCAGTTATATTGGAGGCACTAACGGAACAAGTAATGGTATTATACCAATGCTAAGGGTATTTAATGATACGGCCCGCTATGTAGATCAAGGTGGTGGAAAACGTAAAGGAGCATTTGCTATTTACCTGGAGCCATGGCATGCTGATGTTTTTGAGTTTTTAGACTTAAGAAAAAATCATGGTAAAGAAGAGATGAGAGCAAGAGATTTGTTCTTTGCATTGTGGATAAGTGATTTATTTATGAAAAGAGTTGAAGCTAATGGGGAATGGAGTTTATTCTGTCCTAACGAAGCACCCGGGTTAAGTGATTGTTGGGGTGCCGAATTTGAAAAATTATACACTCAATACGAAACTGAGGGACGAGCGAGAAAAACCATTAAGGCGCAAGATTTATGGTTCAAAATATTAGAATCGCAAATTGAAACTGGTACGCCTTACCTATTATATAAGGATGCGGCCAATAGCAAAAGCAATCAGCAAAATCTTGGAACCATAAAGAGCAGTAATTTATGTACCGAGATTATGGAATTTACCAGCCCCGAAGAGGTTGCAGTGTGCAACCTTGCATCAATTGCTTTACCACGTTTTGTAATAGATGGAAAATTTGATCATCAAAAGCTTTTTGAGGTTGCCTACCAGGTTACCAAAAATTTAAACGATGTAATTGATAATAATTATTATCCTGTAGAAGAAGCAAGAGTTTCTAACACCAAACACCGCCCCGTAGGTATTGGAGTACAAGGGTTGGCAGATGCATTCATCATGCTACGTTTGCCTTTTGAAAGTGACTTGGCTAAAATGCTGAATAAAAATATATTTGAAACAATTTATTTCGCTGCCATGACAGCAAGTAAAGACCTGGCAAAATTGCAGGGAGCTTACGAAAGTTATCCGGGTTCTCCAGTTTCTAAAGGTATTTTTCAATATGATATGTGGAATGTTACCCCAACAGATCGCTGGGACTGGGCTGCTCTAAAAGAAGAGGTGAAACAATATGGTGTTAGAAACTCTTTATTGTTAGCTCCGATGCCAACAGCATCTACCTCTCAAATATTTGGTAACAATGAATGTTTTGAACCATACACATCTAATATATATACTAGAAGAGTACTTAGCGGTGAATTTATTATTGTAAACAAACATTTACTCAAAGATCTGGTAAGTCTTAGATTATGGAACAATTCAATGAAGAATAAGATTATTGCAGCAAATGGTTCTATTCAAAATATTGATGAAATACCTGCCGAAATAAAAGAATTGTACAAAACTGTTTGGGAAATAAAACAACGTAATTTGATTGATATGGCCGCCGATAGAGGTGCTTATATTTGTCAATCTCAATCTTTAAACTTATTTGTAGATAACCCTACTACCTCCAAGCTTACCTCCATGCACTTTTATGGTTGGAAAAAAGGTTTAAAAACAGGAATGTACTATTTAAGAAGCCAGGCAGCAACACAGGCAGTACAATTTACAGTTGAAAAGCAGGGAAGTAAAGAAGTAGAACCGGTTATTCCTAATTTGGAAAACAATAATACTGTACAATCCGATGTAGAACCAACGCAGGCGGATGGTGCTTCTTGTTCTATGCAAGATGGATGTATTAGTTGTGGATCGTAATTAAAATGAAACACAAAGTGAGTTTAGCACAAAATTTTTTAGTGTTAAACTCCCTTTATTTTTAGATGAATTTTATATTGCTCTTTTATATATTTGTCATCTATAAATTTTTAAAGCATCAATTGTATAAATACTATAATCAAAAATTATTGAACGGCAATACTTTACAAAAGTGGTGGATTTTATTTGCTGTACATTTGCGTAATAAAATTTAGCAAAAGCAATTAAATTAATTTGCCAGGGTTAAATCCAACATCAATTTATCATAATTAAAATAACATTAGAAAATTGACTGTAGTAAATTTAAAATAAGTATTGGCCTTA
>Ga0105048_10016769_pt1 | contig 11316 bp, 9 predicted proteins | sample MAT05_FD_78382 | JGI IMG/M metagenome (GOLD analysis project Ga0105048, IMG submission 78382) | Freshwater microbial communities from Lake Fryxell liftoff mats and glacier meltwater in Antarctica - MAT-05 | ecosystem: Environmental > Aquatic > Freshwater > Ice > Liftoff microbial mat | place...
CCAAATAATAAGAGGTTGTAATGCATCCCCCAATATTTACCTGCAAATTGATTAGGCCTTTTCAAAATTTTTATTTGATAAGTTGTTTTGCTGTAACTATCAACATTAAAAAAGTGTGAATTATGTAATTTTCTACTAACATGCTATAAGAGTTATGCTTTGTAAGCGGTATATCTTTGTGGCTGTTTTTCATAGGATATTGGATTTTAAACCGGGGCTGTATTTTTATACTGGCCCTCTTTTTTTTGTGCCAGCCTCACGATTTAAGTAGGCTGTTACCGGTGGTCAAAAGCTATTCAATTGACTATTGTAATTGTTTACATTAGCTTTGTAACCATGGCAAACAATCAAGTATTTGATATCATTATTATTGGTGGAGGCCCTATAGGTTTGGCCTGTGCAATCGAAGCAAAAAGGGCTGGCCTTTCCTGTCTTGTTTTGGAAAAAGGAGCATTTGTACACTCGCTTTATAACTATCCGGTTAACATGACATTCTTTTCTACATCTGAAAAACTGGAGATTGGTAATATTCCTTTTGTAAGTAATAATCCTAAACCAAGCCGCAACGAAGCGCTGGAATATTATAGAAGAGCAGCAATTGCTTATCAACTTAACGTACAATTATTTGAAGAAGTTTTGGATGTAAAAAAGGTTGCTGCTGAATTTAGTGTAACCACCGTTAAACAAGTGTATCAATCAAACAATATTATTATTGCTACTGGCTTTTATGACATTCCTTACCTGTTAAATGTAGCAGGAGAAAACTTGAAAAAAGTAACCCATTATTATAAAGACCCGAGCTTTTATACTTTTCAAAAAGTATTGGTAGCAGGGGCAAATAACTCGGCTGTAGATGCAGCATTAGAAACCTGGCGAAAGGGGGCAATAGTTACCATGGTTATAAGAGATAGCACTATTGGCAGCAGGGTAAAATATTGGGTAAAGCCCGATATTGAAAACAGGATTAAAGAAGGCGCCATCAAGGCATACTTTAATTCTTCTATTCATGAAATAAGGGAACAGGAAGTACTTGTTACTACTCCGGAAGGAATGGTATCTGTACCCAATGATTTTGTAATTGCAGCTACAGGGTATCAACCTAATTTGTCTTTTTTAAAACGCTTAGGTATTCAGCTTGCAGATACTGAAAATCTAACGCCTTTTTATAAGGCAGCGACACATGAATCTAATATGGTGGGTATTTATCTTGCAGGTGTTATCTGTGGGGGAATGGATACGCATAGTTTGTTTATAGAAAATTCAAGAGAACATGCAGTAAAGATTGTAACAGATATTGTAAGCAAACAAAACTGATAGCTGTATCCTTATTCTTTTTTCAACCCAAATTTTGCAGTTTAAAGGTATAGTAGATTTTTAACTACAAATTTTGGAATTCATTTTCTACAAGTAAATTGATTGTTGAAGGCATCTGATTTATTGCTTATTATTTTGGATGATTTATTTCAAATTTTATTGACCAGTTATTCAATAAAAAACTAGCTTGCTACTTATTCACCCAAACATTTTATAATGAAACACTTTATTGCTGTTACAACTATTTGTACCTGCCTTGTTTTTTTAAGTTCTTTTAATTTAATGGTTAATAACACTACATATAAAAAAGGTTGGCAATCGTTGTTTGATGGCAAATCGCTTGCTAGTTGGAAAGTTGGTGATAATGCTGCCAGCTTTAGGATAGAGGATGGAATGATTGTGGCAAATGGTGAAGTTGCTCATTTGTTTTACAATGGCGACATAAACAACCATGTGTTTAAAAACTTTGAATTTAAAGCACAGGTTATGACAACAGCAGAATCTAATTCCGGCATTTATTTTCATACAGATTTTCAGCAGGGCGGCTGGCCGGCAAAGGGTTATGAAGCACAGGTTAATAACTCCCATACCGATTGGAGAAGAACAGGCAGCTTATATGGAATACAAGATGTAAAAGAAGTATTGGTGAAAGACAACGAATGGTACACAGAGCATATCATAGTAAAGGGTAAGCATATCATCATAAAGATAAATAGTACAACCGTAGTTGATTATACCGAGCCCGATACTGTAGAACGCAGTGCAGGTGAAGCTTTGCGCAAATTGTCAACCGGTACTTTTGCTTTGCAGGCCCACGATCCTATAAGCAAAGTTTACTTTAAAGATTTAATGGTAAAAGTATTGCCAGACTGAGCAGGATTTTATTTTTTGTTATTAAATTACAGGCTTATCAAACCCGGTATGCTTACAAATAAATAACTAAATTTAATTTGGGTGTATTGCAAATTAACGTAGCGTATAGTAGTTGGTGAGGATACCAACACGGCCTGGGTAGCGACATCAACTTTGGCCTGGGTGAGGACTACCAACCACGTCTTAGGTGAGGATACCAATCACATCCTTGGTGCGGATACCAACCACGGTCTTGGTGAGTAACACCAACTTGGGTTTAGTTGAGTACACCAACTATGGCTTAGCCTCAGTCAGGTGTAATTACCGACTAAAATAAGGAGTAACAATTTCAAATTCCCCCTTTCATTTTGCAATACAAACAATAGAATCAATAATATGGAGCTTCCATTGATAAAAGTCATCAACTCCGCTGTACCATTGGCGCAAGGAGAAGCAGCTTTGATACTATCTTATTTTACAAAAAAGAGGTATAAAAGAAACGACCTGTTGATACGTGAAGGTGAGTTGGCACCGGCAATTTTTTTTATAGAAAAAGGAGGTCTTCACCTGTTTTATAATGATGAAGATGGCAATGAAAGAAGCTGTGATTTTATATTTGAAAATGAGTTTATTTCCGACATGCTTAGTTTTTCTAAAAAAATACCTGCTGCCTGTTTTATAAAGGCGCTGGAACCTACAGTTTGTTATGTAATAACGTCCGCAGATTTTACAGAATTATTGGACTACTCACCTGCTACCAAGGCGTTTTATAGCATCATTGTAGAGCAGGTAGCTGCTGAAGGCATTCGGAGAACAAAATCGCTGCAATCATCCTCACCCGAAAAAATGTTTTTAGCCTTGCTGGAACACCGGCCAAATATTTTTCAGCGGGTACCGCAGCGCTGCATAGCACAATACCTTGGCATAGCCCCGGAAAGCCTGAGCCGTATAAAGAAAAGGATGCTGACTCTTACAAAATCTTAACCCGGGTTATTGTTTTGCTGCTGCAGGTTGGGGTAGCTTTGCATAAAATAATTTATATGCAAACAATATTAGGATCCGGTGGTGCCATAGGTTTACTGCTGGCAAAAGAACTAATGAAGTACACAGATAAGGTTCGCCTTGTGGCAAGAAATCCACAAAAAGTAAATGATACAGATCAACTTTTTAAAGCTGATTTAACCAATGCCGGTGAGGTGTTAAAATCGGTGGAAGGATCAGAAGTGGTTTACTTATGTGTGGGATTACCTTACCAGTTAAAAGTATGGCAGCAACAATGGCCAGCTGTTATGCAAAATACCATCATTGCCTGCAAACACCACAAGGCCAAACTGGTTTTTATCGACAATGTGTATTTGTATTCCCAGGATGCTATACCTCACATGACAGAACTATCGCCGATGGATCCTCCGAGCCAAAAAGGAAAAATCCGATTGCAGATTGCACAAATACTGATGGATGAAGTAGCCAAAGGAACCCTTACTGCATTGATTGCAAGAAGCGCTGATTTTTATGGACCTGATGTAAAAACGAGTGCGCTTAAAATAAGTGTATTTGATAATTTTCAAAAAGGGAAAAAAGCCATGTGGCTTTCCGATGCCACCAAACTTCATTCATTTACTTACACACCAGATATTGCAAAAGCTACAGCCTTGCTGGGCAATACCGCCGATGCATTTGGACAGGTTTGGCATTTGCCAACATCAACCGAAAAATTAACCGGTGTTGATTTTATCAACATGATTGCCGCAGAAATGAAGGTAAAGCCAGCATATAATACCCTCTCTAAATTTATGCTAAGCTTGCTCGGATTGTTTATGCCTATGCTAAAGGAGTTAAAAGAAATGCAGTATCAGAATGACCAGGATTATTTTTTTGACAGCAGTAAATTTCAACGGCGGTTCGGTTTAACGCCAACAAGTTATGCGGATGGGGTGAATCAAATTGTGAAAGCGATATAGTGGAATTATTGATACCCTGTTATAAAACAAGTTGCTGTTGTTGCTGAAAAGAATTAACATTTTCCTGTGTTTTATTAATATTGACCGGGATACTTTTATAAAGTAATTCTCGTTAATTATTTATATCTTTTTGTTAATCTTAATATCCATTATCCATCAGCTCAACTATCCTTTCGTGAAAAACCTATTGGTTATTATTCTAATAATACTACTATCCGCATGTAAAAAAGAAACAGTAGAAATTATGCCTCCAACACAAGATTCTGTTGTTACGGCGCTACCTGTTTACAAAAGTTATACTATTTTAAAAGGTGCTCATTATTGCAGGGAGAGTAGTATCAAATTTTTTTCCGGTAATGATATTAACTTTAGAGTAAAATTTAGCAATTCCGCCATGTACAAAACATTGGAAACAGAAAACCAGGGCGATGTAAATAAATTATATGGTTTTTCTGAGGGCATTGATAACCATCTTAACAGTGCAAGAATTGGCTGGAACTGGCAAAACAATGCCCTACGTTTGTATGCATACACGTACGCAAACGGTGTAAGAAATTGTAAAGAAATTTCAACTGTAGTTATTGGAGAAGCTATAGACTTAAGCATTGGTATTGCTGCAAATAAATACCTGTTTAAAGCAGGTGAAATAAAGCTGGAGCTTCCAAGGGCATTAAGTAGTGCAACTGTAGCAGGCTACTGGCAATATCCATACTTTGGTGGCGATGAAGTAGCACCACATACTATTTGTATTGAAATTATGGATATGGAAGGGTAGGTAATTAGCAATTTTACACTTAACGTGTTTGTTGCCAACATTTTCTTTAACAAAGGCCGGTACATTTTATGTAAGAGTTGATTTGAATGATTGTGTGGCCATTGATACCATTGTGGTTACTTATTTCCGTAAGCCCGGTATTAACCTGGTAAAAGATACCAGTATTTAAGTTACAGAAAAGTTGTTGCTCAATGCATTCTTCCCTGTTGCTACTTATTTATGGCAGGATGGTTCGGCGCAATCTTACTATACAGTAACCCAGCCTGGTATTTACAAAGTACAGGTAACCAATGGTTGCGGTAGTATTAGTAATGTTACTGCTGTAAAGTATGAAAATTGCAGTTGTAAATTTTTTGTGCCAGGTGCATTTACACCGGATAATAATGGAAGAAATGATATTTTTAAACCAACCTATCAATGCCTTTTTACAGATTATTCACTAAAAATATTCAACAGGTTTGGGCAACTGGTTTTTAATACTACCAGTTCAAATGCCGGCTGGGATGGAATATTCAATAATCAAAAACAACCTGTTGGAACCTATAGTTGGCTTTTGCGATACTATGACAGATTGGGTAGAAAATCTGCAATGCAAAAGGGAACAGTTTTGCTGATTAGGTAACGATTGTTTGGTAAAAGCCCAATAAAGAAATACTGATCAATGGCTGCCGGATGGAAGCGGTAGCCCCGACGAAGGAGGGCTACAAGCGTACAGCCGGAACAACTGTTGAAACAAGCGCAAATGCCCAAAGCCCCTCATAAAAAATCTCTTTTTTTAAGCACACAAGTTTCCGCTACCTTCAAAATAAAATTGCTTCCTATGCCAAAATATATTCTTGCACTCGATCAGGGAACTACCAGTTCCCGTGCTATTGTTTTTAATTATGCCGGCGAAATTATTGCCACTGCACAAAAGGAATTTACACAAATTTTTCCGCAGCCGGGTTGGGTAGAACACGACCCGGTGGAAATATGGAGTACCCAGCTTGGGGTGGCTGTAGAGGCCATCAGCATGGCGGGATTACATACTGAAGATATTGCGGCCATTGGCATTACTAACCAGCGGGAAACCACGGTGGTATGGGAACGGGCTACTGGCAAGCCCATCTATAATGCCATTGTGTGGCAAGACAGGCGGACGGCTGCCTTTTGTGATGAACTGAAAGCGAGGGAAGTAGAAAACCTGATTCGCAACAAAACAGGATTGGTAATTGATTCTTATTTCAGCGGCACAAAAATCAGGTGGATACTAGACAATGTACCCGGTGCAAAAGAAAAGGCCGGCCGTGGTGAATTGTGCTTTGGTACCATTGATACATGGCTGCTTTGGAACCTCACCAACGGGCAGGTGCATGCTACAGATGTAAGCAATGCAAGCAGAACCATGCTGTGTAATATCAATACCTGCCAGTGGGATGGAGAGTTGCAGGATATTCTCGGCGTGCCGGGTAACATGCTGCCCACCATTAAAAGCAGCAGTGAAATATATGGCTACACGGCTGGTAATTTCAGCAATACCCGCATACCGATTGCGGGCATTGCCGGCGACCAGCAAAGTGCATTGTTTGGCCAGCTTTGTACCCAACCCGGTATGGTAAAAAATACCTACGGCACCGGTTGTTTTATGTTGATGAATACCGGAGAAAATCCGGTACGTAGCAGCAATCATTTACTAACCACTGTGGCGTGGAAAGTGAATGGTATTACGCAGTATGCACTGGAAGGCAGTGTGTTTATTGCAGGTGCAGTGGTGCAATGGCTGAGGGATGGATTGGGCATTATAAAAACTGCTGCTGATGTAGAAGCATTGGCCAAACACGCAGATAGCAATGGAGGTGTTTACATGGTGCCGGCATTTACTGGTTTGGGTGCACCGCATTGGAAGCAGGATGCAAGAGGAACCATCACCGGTATTACAAGAGGCACAACCGCTGCACATATAGCGAGGGCTGCGGTAGAAAGTATTGCCTACCAAACCATGGATGTGCTGCAGGCAATGGAAAGCGATTCGGGTATCTCCATTAAAGAATTAAGAGTGGATGGTGGTGCTACGGCCAATGATTTACTGATGCAGTTTCAAAGCGATGTGATGAATACCAAAGTGCTAAGGCCGGTGATAACTGAAACTACTGCATTGGGTGCTGCTTATTTGGCCGGCCTGGCAGTGGGCTTTTGGCCAGGTATTGAAGCCCTGCAGGAGCAATGGCAGGTGCAGCAAATGTTTAATCCTGCAATGGGAGAAGCGGAAAGGGCAACACTGAAACAAGGCTGGGATAAAGCAGTGCGGCTGACGATTAGTGAGTAATTGTTGATCCTGGAATAAAAATGTTCTTTATGAAAACAAGCTGATTTTTTGTTGGTATAATTTTTATAAAAATAACAGCTTAAAAAGCAATAACTCATCTCTTTAAAACATAGGGTAGTTAAATAAAAACGTATAAGCCTCCAATTGTAAAATCATTTGGAAGGAGTGCGTTAAATTGAAAAAAAAGATGATTTGCCAAACTGTATTAATCAGTTAAACGGAGGTAATCAGTTTGAAAAAACCGCAACAATATTCATGAACCGCAACGAATCTATACAACAAATTACTACCACAGCCCATTGGGATATTATCATTATTGGAGGTGGTGCAACCGGACTTGGTTGTGCAGTGGATGCAGCTAGTCGTGGTTACAAAACCCTGTTGCTGGAGAAATATGATTTTGCAAAGGGCACTAGCAGCCGGGCTACTAAATTGGTACATGGTGGCGTAAGATACCTTGCTCAAGGCAATATTCGTTTGGTTAGAGAAGCCTTGCAGGAAAGAGGACGCTTGTTAAAAAATGCACCGCATATTTGCCATACCCTTGCCTTTGTAGTACCATCTTTTAAATGGTGGCAAAAATGGTATTATGGCTTTGGATTATGGCTGTATGAATGGTTGAGTGCTGCATTAAGTGTAGGCCCTACCAAACTACTGTCAAAAAAAGGTGCTTTGAGAAACCTGCCCGATTTAGCTGCCGAAAAATTGAATGGCGGTGTGTTGTATTTTGATGGTCAGTTTGATGATACAAGGCTGGCCATTAACCTTGCACAGACGGCAACAGAGCAGGGTGCAACGGTTATAAATTATTGTGGTGTTTCAGATTTTATTAAGCAGGGTAAAAAAATAATTGGTGTAAAAGCCAGGGACGAAATTACGGGTAACGAGTATGGTATTTCAGGCAAAGTTGTGATAAATGCCACGGGGGTATTTGCAGATGAATTGCTGCAACTGGCAGAGGGGCATAAGGAGAAAACTATTGCCCCGTCTCAGGGGATACACCTTGTGGTGGAAAAGCATTTTTTTAGAGGTACTGCTGGTTTAATGATACCTAAAACAGATGATGGGCGTGTATTATTTGCTATACCCTGGCATGATAAATTATTGTTGGGTACAACTGATACGCAGGTTGAAAAAATTACTACCGAACCCAAACCGCTTAAAGCTGAAATTGATTTTGTGCTTCAGCATTTTAACAGGTATGCATCAACCAAAATTAATTACAGTGATGTGTTGAGTGTTTTTGCCGGACTGCGGCCTTTGGCAAAATCTGGCAACGTAAAAAAGACGGCGGTGATGCCGAGAGATCATCATATTGCGGTGCTGCCGTCAGGGCTTGTGCATGTAACGGGCGGTAAATGGACCACCTATCGAAGCATGGCTGAACATGTGGTGGACAAGGCTTTTCAGTCTGCGGGGTTAGCAAAAATTGCCTGCAAAACAAGCTGTCTTGCTATTCATGGGGCTTCACCCATTAATGAAGATTCGCCGCTCTCTACTTATGGTAGTGATGCTCCGGCTATCCAATTATTGATCAATTCAAATACTAACTTGTCTCAGCAAATTCATCCTGCCTATTCATATACATTTGCAGAGGTGGATTGGATGATGGAACATGAAATGGCCATAACAGTAGAAGATGTTTTGGCAAGACGAACCCGGTTGCTGTTTTTAGATGCCAAAGCTGCAATAGAAGCAGCACCTTTAGTGGCCAGGTTTATGGCTGCTAAAAATAGTGAAAATGAACAATGGGTACTTGAGCAGCTTACACATTTTACCGCTTTGGCAAAAGGTTATTTGGTGGAAGTTGAATGAAGATTTTTTGTGGATTATAATTGTTTATGGAGGTGGGTTCATAGAAAATAGCAACAACTCATTTTAGTAAGCGTTTTAATTATCTTCCACCTCCCTGCGCCATCACCATTTTCTTTCTTTCACCAATCTGTTGCCGCCACATAGCATAGTACAAACCTTTTTCTGTGAGTAAATTTTCATGCGTACCAGTTTCTACCACATCACCTTTTTCCAGTACATAAATTCTGTCTGCATGCATGATGGTACTCAGGCGGTGAGCAATTAAAATGGTGATTTGCTCTTTGGCACTCGAAATAGATTTGATGGTATTGGTAATATCTTCTTCCGTTAAAGAATCAAGTGCAGAAGTAGCTTCGTCAAATATTAATAAGTTGGGTTTGCGGAGCAATGCCCTCGCAATAGAAAGTCGTTGTTTTTCTCCTCCCGATAATTTTAAGCCGCCTTCACCAATCATGGTATCAAGGCCTTTTTCTGCTCTTGCTACCAGGTTGGTGCAAGATGCTTTTTCCAATACATCCTTAAGCTCGGTATTAGTAGCGGTGGGGTTAACAAACAACAGGTTTTCTTTAATGGTACCACTAAATAAATTGGTATCCTGCGTTACAAAACCTATTTGGTTGCGAAGGTCATCAAAATTAATTTCCGTTTCATCAAGCCCGTTGTATTCAATCTTTCCCTCCTGCGGACGATACAAGCCTACCAACAATTTCATCAAGGTAGATTTACCGCTGCCGCTAGGCCCAACAAAGGCAATGGTTTCACCAATTTTAACATTAAAGGCAATTTTATCTATCGCTTTATGGCTAGCGGTATTGTGTTTAAAACTTACACTTTTAAAAGCCAGTTCATGAATGCTGCCCAAAGCTTTGGGCTTATCAGGTGTAGATTCCGGGGCCTTTGTCATCAGGTTATCAAAATTATTTAGCGAAGCCTCAGCCTCCCGGTACGAGAGAATGATATTGCCAATTTCCTGTAGCGGCCCAAAAATAAAAAAGGAGTAAAACGTAAGGGTAATCACTTCGCCGGCAGTTAATTTATCCTGAAAAACCAGCCATAGCAAAGTAAACATAATAAGCTGCCGCAGCAGGTTTACAAAAGTACCCTGTATAAAACTAAGGGTACGAATGCTCTTTACTTTACGCAATTCAAGGTCAAGAATTTTATAGGTATTATTGTTTAGCCGGCCAATTTCCTGGTTAGTTAATCCAAGGCTTTTTATCAATTCAATATTCCTCAACGACTCGGTGGTAGTACCTGCCAAAACAGTGGTTTCTTTCACAATATTTTTTTGGATAGCCTTTATTTTTTTGCTCAGCAAACTTGTTAGCAGTGCCAGCACCAGCATGCCACCTAAATAAATTGGCATAATAGACCAATGTAATTTGGCGGCATAAACAGATACAAAAATAATACCCACCAGCATACCAAACAGTATGTTGATGAAGGAAATTATAAAGCGTTCTGTATCTGTCCGCACCTTGCTAAGGATAGATAAAGTTTCGCCGCTGCGTTGGTCCTCAAATTCCTGGTAGGGCAGTTTCATAGAATGTTGCAATCCATCGGTAAATATTTTGGCGCCAAATTTTTGTACAATCACATTCCCAAAATAATCCTGAAACGCTTTGGCAATGCGGCTTATCATGGCCACACTAATCAAAATACCCAACATTCCCAATACGCCCCATACAAATTCGCTTTGTGTACGGGTGCCGGTTACATGAAACACTTTGGTGTCATCGTAATAGCCGGTTTGTTTTGGATGCGCCGCAAAATTATCTACCAGTTTACCAAAAAAGTACGGATCCAGCATAGAAAAAACCTGGTTGATGGTTGCCAGCAACAGCGCCAATCCTATCAGCCATTTATAAGGTTTTAAATAAGTAAGTAATATTTTCATTGAAATATATTTATTGATGTTTGCACTTTAATAGGCTAGAAGATAGCAAAATATGTACGAGGTTATTTTTGGTGACAAGATTGCAGTGAGGCTAAAAAAAGAAATACAATTTTGGGCTATCAACAGTAGAAGCTTTGTTGTGCTTCAGTTCCGGCTTTAGCTGCAGGCCCTTCACTATGTTACGGGGCTAATCATCCCCAAACAAAATAAGTAACAAGCCTTTTTTATCTGTGATACTTAAAATGCTTGTATATTTCTGTATTGTGAATCTTGCATGCCTGCATTTTATTGCAGCAGCTTAAAAATATGGATTAGTAACAAAGAGACACAGGGTAGGAGCCCTGCGCCTGATAAGAAACCAGCGGGAGACTTCGAACAGAAGGAAGCAGTCATCTTA
>Ga0105048_10016770_pt1 | contig 11316 bp, 6 predicted proteins | sample MAT05_FD_78382 | JGI IMG/M metagenome (GOLD analysis project Ga0105048, IMG submission 78382) | Freshwater microbial communities from Lake Fryxell liftoff mats and glacier meltwater in Antarctica - MAT-05 | ecosystem: Environmental > Aquatic > Freshwater > Ice > Liftoff microbial mat | place...
CACCCACACAACCAGCCTCGATTGGATGCCAGTGGGCGCAAGGTGGTCAGTGGCTACGGAATTTTGCAGCCTCGCATCGTGACGCCACTACCCGCTGCCGATCAGGTAACACCTTTTCACTGGTTGTTTGCCGGCCAGTGCGGCATCGACTCCTACAGCGTAGCCAGTTCAGAGGTATACCAGGACATTTTTGGTGAAGGTACGTTTACCGGAAAAGGGTTGCTGCACGTACAGACCCTGCACGCGGTGCTCAGTGGCCGTTTACCTGAAGGCCAGATTTTGAGCCACGATTTGCTGGAGGGTTCTATTGCACGCTGTGCGACCGTTACCGACCTTTCGGTGGTTGAAGAAGCGCCTTTTCACGCCGACGTTGCGGCTGCACGCGTGCACCGCTGGACCCGTGGTGATTGGCAACTGTTGCCCATCCTCGGCGCGTCCGTATTGCGGCCCAGCCAGTATGGCGTGGGGGCTGTTAGCGTATGGAAGATGTTCGATAACCTGCGTCGCTCGTTAGTGGCCCCGCTATCCCTGGTCTTTCTGCTCGTCTCATTGGCGACCGGCCTGGTGTCCCCTTGGATCGCGCTTGCGCTGGTGTTTTTGGCGTTTTCTGCTGGCCCTCTAATGGGTGCACTCGCCGGCTTTTCACCGCCACAGGCGGATATTGCCAAGGTACGCTTTTTTGTCGCGGCTGCGGTCGACCTTGCGCGGGCCCTGCTCGGCGGTGCATGGCATCTTGCGCAGCTGTTGCAACAGTCGCTGCTAGGGGTTGACGCTATGGGTCGCGCGCTGTATCGGACACTGATCAGTCGGCGCAAGTTACTGCAATGGACGACGGCAGCGGTCGCGCAGTCCAGGGCCAAGACGACGCTGCCCGCCATTGCGCGACTGCATTGGATAGAGCCTGTGACCGCTTTGGTGTTGCTGGGCTTGCTCCTGCTGTCCAACACGCCCTACATTGGGCTGTCCGTTGCTACCTGCCTGGTGTGGGCTGCCTCACCCCTCTGGACCTGGTGGGCAAGCCGCCCCGGGCAAACGACCAAGTGCCCGCCCGTGTCCGCGCCGGACGCAGCCTACCTGCATGGTGTTGCGCGAGACACATGGCGCCTATTCGAGCGGTGTGTGGGCGCTGAAGACAACTTTCTGCCACCCGACAACTTGCAACTGACGCCACGCGATATGGTGGCGCATCGCACCTCGCCAACCAATATTGGCTTGTACTTACTGAGCGTGGCCTGCGCGCGGCAGTTTGGCTGGATCGGCACGCAAGACATGGTGCGCCGTCTGGAGGCTACGCTAGCGACCATGTTGAAGCTGGAACGCCATCGTGGCCACTTTTTGAATTGGTACGACACCCAAAGCGGTGCGCCGCTGTTGCCGATGTATGTGTCTACGGTCGATAGCGGCAACCTCAGCGGGCATTTGTTGGCGGTTGCGCAGGCCTGCCTGGAACTCGCACAAGCGCCACTGTGCGGGGCTGCCACTCAGCGCGAGATAGCACGTTCGCGTACCCGCATGGCGCCTTCGTTGGCGCTACGGTCCCAATTGCCACCCAATTCGCGTGAGGAGCTGCGGTGGATGCTGGCTGACCACCGTGCCACGCTGCAATCTGCCGCGCTAGACCAATCCATGGACTCTGTTCAGGCCACCCAGCAACTACTGGCTCTGGCGCGGGCCTTTGCAGACTTGGCATTGCAGGCCGACTATACGTTTTTGTACCACCCCAAACGCCGACTCTTCCACATCGGCTATCGGGTGGCCGAGCGCCAGCGCGATTCTGCCTTTTACGATTTGCTGGCTTCGGAATCCCGCCTGACCAGCCTTTTTGCAATAGCCAAAGGTGATGTGCCGGTTCGCCACTGGGCCGCGCTGGGGCGCCCCTTCTTTGCGGCTGGCACTGGAGTAGGTCTGCGCTCTTGGACCGGCTCTATGTTTGAGTACCTGATGCCCAGCCTGGTTATGGTCGAGCCCTACGGGAGCGTCTTACATGCCGCATGCGATGAGGCGTTGCGCGAACAAATGCTTTTTACCGAGGCCCAGGGGCTGCCCTGGGGCGTATCGGAGTCGGCCTATGCCGCCAGCGACCACACCTTGGCCTACCAGTATGCTCCCCAGGGGGTGCCGCGTCTCGCCCTGCGTCGCACGCCCGCAGATGAATTGGTCATTGCCCCTTACGCCACGGCACTGGCTGCCATGATTGCGCCGCGCTGCGCCACGCGCAATTTCAAAATGCTCGAAGGCCTCGGTGCGCGATGCCGCTACGGCTTTATCGACGCATTGGACTACAGCCCGTCACGCCGGGTTGATGGGCAGCCGTTCACGCCTGTCGATACCGTCATGGCACACCACCAAGGCATGAGCATTGTCTCGCTGGCCAATACCCTGTTACAGGGTGTCGCGCAACGGTGGGGCATGGCCGATGCTTCGATGGAGTCTGTCGCGTCTCTATTGCATGAACCGGTTCCCCGTGCGGTTTCACTGTTGTATGCACCGCCTCCTGAGGCGCGACCCACGGCGCAGCAGCGCCGTCGCGTTCCCAGTCTTTTGCGCACCGTGATACCGGGAGCGGCAGCGGTGGAGCCCACTCACTTGTTATCCAATGGTCGCTACAGCGTGTCCTTGCGCGCCAACGGTGCCGGCTGGAGCCGGTGGGGCCAAACCGGCATAACCCGCCAGCGTGACGATGCCTTGCGTGACGACCGAGGCAGCTTCTTCTACTTGCGCTGGGACCATCAACCCAAGCCCGTCTCGTTGACGCAGCACCCCGCCCCAGACCCGCAGGCCCTATACCGCAGCGTCTTCCATGCAGACCGGGTGTGCTTTGACACCACTTGGTACGACATCCATGCCCAAACCACGGTCTGGGTCAGCCCCGAAGACGACATTGAGTTCCGCATGGTCGAGTTACGCAATGACAGCGACAAGACTTTGGACGTCGAACTGCTTTCCGCGTTTGAGCCCACCCTGATGGATCACCTGGCGGATGAGTCGCACCCTGCCTTTGCCAGTATGTTTATCCGGGCGCAGTGGCTTGTCACGCACCAGTCATTGTTGTACGAGCGCAAGCCGCGCCTGCCCACTGAGCAGGGGCTACAAATGGCGCACTTCCTGACTACGACCGACCCCCGCATACTGGGCGTGTCTCTGCAGACCGACCGGGAGCGATGGTTGGGACGCAACCACACCTCGGCAAACCCGTTGGCAGCGTTCGATCCCTTGCCCGAAACCACATTCGAGCCCAGCAAGTTCCTTGTAACCGGGCTGGACCCGATCTGTGCGCTAGCGGTCAAGGTTCGCTTGGCCCCCAGGGCTCGCATCCAGCTGACTTTTGCGACGGCGGTCTCAGACAGTGAGAGCACTCTGCGTGCTGTGATTGACAAATACCGTCAGACCAACAACGTCAAACGCGCATCTCTGATGTCGGCTACGCTGATGGGTATCCGCCTGCGGGGGCTGCGCGTCAGTGCAGACAACTTTGCCGCCATACAAATACTCACCACGGCACTTTTGTTGACGCTGACACGTCCCTCAACGCGTCCGACCAAGGCCGATGGTGTGCAACTGGGGGTCTGTGACCGCCGCCTGCTGTGGCGCTTTGGTGTATCGGGCGACAGGCCACTTATTCTGGTGTCTGCCGGCGTCATTCAAGGTTTAGGGCTGCTTCGCGTGATGGCGCAGGCTCTCAATTACTGGTCGTGGGGTGGGATTGCATGCGATCTGGTTGTCGTGAACTCTGAGCCGGCTTCGTATGACATGCCTTTGCAGCGCGAAGTTATCGCATTGCGCGACCGCCACCATTTTGAGACTGCAGCACCCCCACGGCCAGCCATTACGGGCTTCGTACTCTTGCGTGCAGATGAGTTGTCGGCTGACGAATTGAGTACGCTCAAAGCCCATGCCCGGGTCCGCCTCTATGCGGACGGCCGCCCCTTGGTTCACCATGTGCAGGAGTGGGCCGAACTGCATGGCCATGCCATGCAAGAGCGCCAGCTGCGCCTAGGTGTGGGCTTGAGAACCAGCGCCCGCATAGGCCAACCGGTCTCGCACTCCCAGGGCGAATTTCTACAGGAATCGGGTGAGTTTGCGTTTGCGGTTAGCGCCGATGTGCGCCCACAGCGACCTTGGATCAATGTGTTGTCCAACCCGGACTTTGGTGCGCAGGTGTCGGAGGCGGGTAGCGGTTACACCTGGGCGGTGAACAGTCGCCTGAACCAGTTGACTGCGTGGTCCAACGACCCGGTCGCCGACCCGCCGGCGGAGTGGTTTTTGCTACAAGACCTCAAGACCCTGCAAGTTTGGAGCATTACGCCGAACGCCTGGGGTGCCGACGCCAGTCAATACCAAGTACGGCACGGCCAAGGCTACAGCGTGATTAGCCACCACCGCGCTGGCCTGGAAATCAGCGCACGCTGGTGCGTGGATCCGCAGACCTCGGTGAAGCAAATCACCGTTCAGATCATCAATCGCAGCCCCAGGGCGGCACACCTGCGCGTGGTTGGCGTAGCCGAATGGATGATGGGTGCCAACCGCGCAGACCGCAGTACGGTGCAGACCGAATTTTCTCGCCAGCCCTTGTCCAGCGGCAGTCTATCGGTTTTGCTGGCCACGCAGCGCGAGCGCTCGGCAGGGTTTGGCGATGGCACTGCGTTTTTGAGCCTTGCCTGTGGTGATGGTGACGGCAACGACTGGACGTGTGATCGCCGGGAGTGCTTTGATACATACGGGCACTTCACGTTGCCCGAGTTGTTTAGGCGTCGCAGCGGTATTGGGTTAGATCCCTGTGCCGCGATCTCGTCGTCCATGGAAGTGGGTGCCGGAGACACTGCGGAACGAGTCTTCTTGTTGGGCTACGCAGAGAACGCTGATGCGGCGCTTGCGCTGGCTAGGGCCGCAGCCGCTGTGCCGAGCGACCACCGCCTGCAAACTGTGCACGAAACGTGGGACAAATTGCTTGGTGCCACCGTGGTGCAAACGCCCGATCCTCTGTTTGATGCCATGGTCAACCGATGGTTGCTGTACCAGACCATCAGCTGCCGCCTGTGGGCCAAAGCCGGTTTCTACCAGGCGGGCGGGGCAACCGGCTTTCGCGACCAGTTGCAAGACGCCATGGCGTTGGCATGGGCTGCTCCGCAGATGTTGCGCGACCAAATTGTGTTGTGTGCATCACGCCAGTTTGCACAGGGTGATGTGCAGCACTGGTGGCATGCCCCTCTGGGTGCTGGCGTGCGCACCCATTTCTCTGACGACCTGCTGTGGCTGGCGTACGCCTGCACACGCTATGTCGAAGTCACCGGTGATTTGGCTTTGCTGGAGCAACAGGTACCATTTCTGGAGGGCGCTGCCATACCCGAAGGCGCGGAAGACGCGTATTACACCCCAGGCATCAGTGCAGACACCGCCTCGGTTTACGAACACGCCGCACGCGCCATCGACCGCAGCCTGCGGGTGGGAGAACATGGCTTGCCGCTGATGGGCAGTGGCGACTGGAACGACGGCATGAACCGCGTGGGCATAGAAGGTCGCGGAGAGTCGGTCTGGCTGGCCTGGTTTTTATGCCGTCTGGTGACAGACTTTGTACCTTTGGCGGCTGAGCGTGGCGAGGTAGCCCGCGTTCAGGCATGGGAAAACGCTCTACAGGGTTGGAAGGCTGCGCTGCAAGGGCCCGCCTGGGACGGTCGGTGGTTCAAGCGTGCGTTCTTCGACGACGGTCAGCCGCTGGGCTCCAGTGCCAATGCAGAGGCCCGCATAGACCTGATTGCACAAGCCTGGTCGGTGTTGTCAGGTGCGGCACCGTTGGACATGCAAAGTTTGGCCCTTACCGCCATGGACACCCACTTGGTCGATACAGAGCGGGGCTTGATAAAACTGCTAGACCCCCCTTTCAGCAGCTCGCTACCCAGTCCGGGCTACATACAGGCGTATCCACCCGGTGTGCGTGAAAACGGTGGCCAGTACTCCCATGCTGGTGTATGGGCCCTGATGGCACAGGCGGCCCGCGCCAAGGACGCGCAGCACCCACAGGGCGGTGGTGATGATCCCTACCGATATTTCACCTATCTCAGTCCGGCTCACCGAGCCAGCCACCCCACGCGCGGCCCTGTCTACGGGATCGAGCCCTATGCCGTGGCAGGCGATGTTTATACCCAGCCACCCTATGTGGGACGTGGCGGCTGGAGCTGGTATACAGGTGCTGCCGCCTGGTTGCACCGTTCGGCGATTGAATCAGTCTTCGGTTTGCAGCTGGGTGCGCAGGAGCTAACATTCCGACCCTGCCTGCCCTCCCATTGGGACCGCGCGGAGATGACCCTGGTGCGCGATGGGCGACGCATGCGGTTTATCTTCATGCAGCTCAACCTGGGAGATGCGCTGGAGGCTACTGCTGCACTGAGTGCCCATGCTCTGCGGCCTGGCCACGCGCTGCGCTGGGCAGATATATCGGGTGACGCCAGCTTCGTCATTCCTTTGAAAGTGGAATAGTTGTGCATATTTAACGACACCCGAATGGCTGTGTGCGCCACCACACGGACAAACACTCCGCACATTTCTATAGTCAGACCGTCATCACTCATTTTTACTTGGAGATCTTTTATGCAAATCCGTCAAACACTCGCAATCGCTATTTCTGCCATCGTTTTGCTGACCGCCACCGGCTGTGCCGTCCAGCGCGGTCAAGAAACCGTCGGCGCTTACATTGATGACGCGGGCATCACCACCATGGTGAAGTCCCGTTTTGTAGAAAACAAACAGGTTGATGCTGCTTCCATCAAGGTTGAGACATTGAACGGCACTGTCATGCTGTCGGGCTTTGCCAAGAATAGCGCAGAGCGCAACACCGCTGAAGCCATTGCACGTGGCGTCAAGAATGTCGTAGCTGTGAAAAACGAGATCGCTGTGCGTCCTTAATCTGCAGTCGTAAGCATCTAGGCCCCAGGCTTCGTTATGAAGCGCTGGGGCTTTTCTTTGCCTGCAGATTTACCGTGGTCTTTGCAGCAAAAACTGCGCCAACTCTCCCAGAACCGTCTGCACCGCCCGGTTGGCGGCAACTACCCCCGCACGCGGGTCGTCGCTGCTAGCAGGCACCTGGCTGTCAAACGCCCGCCAAGCGACAACCTTGCGCGTCTTTTCATCTACCAAGTAAACCCGCAAGGTAAAGCGCACACTGCTCGGCCTGGTTTGAAAATCCTGTTGCAAGCGAATAATTTCGGTATCTAGCCGCAGATCACCCCCGGCGGAGCCCGGCGACATCACCACCGCCCTAAACCCGCCCGTTTGTTCTATGGCCGCCACCATGAGTGGCCCCAGCATGCGGGCCGGTGTATCAATCCATTCGTTGTGCGCAAAGTATTCCAGCTTGTGCGGCTCGCGCAGGTAAATGATGCGTTGGCTATCGAACCCTGAGGCTGCCCGCACGGGGCTGATGACCAAGGTCGGTGCGCCTGCAGGCGGGTTGTGGGCGGTGTTGGGTGTCGCCGCAACGCCCGTGTATTCCAGTGCATAAAAGTTGGGTGGCGTGCTGGCCTTGGGCTGCAGCACGCTGCAGGCGCTCAATCCCATAATGGCTATCCACACACCCAACAGGCGTGCCTTGGATGCGGAGTTTTTGACGTGCAATCGGGTTGTCATGGTTTTGTTTCCTGTTCACCGGGGCCATTGGGCACGGGTGTGCGACCGAATAGCAGTCCACTTGGGTCTCTGGTGGTTTGTTCACTCAAGCGTTTGAGCGAGTTGCTGAGTTCACCCAGTTCGCCCAGCAAGTGTTCAACTTCGGGCAGTGTTTCAGTGCCCAGGCGCTGCACGCCCGCGCCCAGACCATCAGCCGCTTTGGAGGCGCTGGCACCAGCTTTGGAAAGGTCGTTACCCATCTTGCCAACTGCGTCTGCGGTACGGCCCACGCGGTCAATCAGGGGGCCAAGCTTGGCCGTTGCCTGCGCTGTGTTGCTCAAAATATTTTTGAACGCTGCCTGGTTGTCTGGGCTCAAGATGGCGTTGATGTTGTTCGAGGTACTGTCCAGCTTGCCCAGCACGTCGGTCAGCACGTTTTCCAACCTGGCGCTCAGCGAGGGCTTGGTCTGTATAACGGGATACCGGTTGGGCGCAATAGTGCGCAGCGGCGGCGAGTGGCGTGCGCCGCCGCTCAGCTCTACATAGGTGATACCGGTCAGCCCTTGCGTCTTCAGTACCGCAATCGTGTCTTCCTTGATGGGTGTGCCCTCTTCAATGGCAAACGTTAGTATGACCCGCTCAGGGTTTGCGCGGTCCAGGTCAATGCGGTCTACTTTGCCTACATCGACCCCGTTGTACTTGACCGGCGCATTCAGGTTAAGACCAGCGACAGACTCATTGGCTATGGCCCAAAAGATATCGTAGTTCTTCTGCCAGGCTCCGCCCGATGCCAGCCACAGTGCGCCAGCAATCAGCACCGCACCCAGGCCCAATACAAAAGCCCCCACGATGGAAAAACTTACTTTGGTTTCCATGCAATCTCCTGGGATGGTTTAGCGGGTTGAGCCTGTTGTTGGGCACTGCGCGCACGCGGGCCATCAAAAAAGGGTTTGACCAAGGGGTTGTCCGATTCGGCAAGTTCTTGCATAGGGCCGGTTGCCTGCACCGTGCCCTCGCCAAGCACCGCCACGCGGTCTGCCACTTGCCACAGCAGGTCCAGGTCATGGGTGATCATGACGATCGTCAGGCCATACAGGTCGCGCAGCGAGCGCACCAGGTCATCCACACCCGCCGCACTGTTGGGGTCCAGGCCCGCAGTGGGTTCGTCCAGAAACAGCAGCTCAGGGTCCAGCGCCAAGGCTCTAGCCAGCGACGCGCGTTTCATCATGCCGCCACTGAGCTCAGACGGGTATTGCTGCGCCACTTCGGGCTTCAGCCCGGCCATCGACAGCTTCCAGTGCGCGATCTCGTCAATTAAGGCGCTGCTCAGGTTGGTGTGTTCGCGCAGCGGCAAGCCTATGTTTTCCAGCACGGTTAGTGCGCCAAAAAGACCCCCGTGCTGAAACATCACACCCCAGCGCTGGCGCAGGTTTAGTGCGGTTGCGTCGTCGATGTTGTGCAGGGGTACGCCCAATACATGAATCGTGCCCTCTGTCGGTTTTTGCAACAGAATCATTTCGCGCAGCAATGTGGACTTGCCCGAACCACTGCCACCGATCACGGCAAATATCTCAGCACGTCGCACGGTTAAATCAACGCCGTTGTGCACCACGTGGTCGCCAAACCGCGTCACAACGTGGTTCATTTCTATGACGGGTTCTGCTGTGTTTGGAGTGTCTTGCATGTCACAGATCCAGAATGCTGAACGCTACAGAAAACAAAGCGTCTGCCACGATCACCAAAAAGATGGACTGCACCACGCTGCGGGTGGTCTGCTGCCCCACGCTGTCGGCACCGCCGTGGGTGCGAAATCCCTGAAAACACCCCACCAGGCTGATGATGATGGCAAACACCGGCGCTTTGGCAATACCCACCATGTAAGACGTCACACTAACCGCTTTGGCCATGCGGTCCAGAAACTCGGTGTAGCTCACATCCAACTGGCTGCTCGCCATCAGCATGCCACCCGCCACGCCCATCACATCGGCAAATACCGTGAGCAAGGGCAGGGCGATGACCAGAGCGATGACCTTAGGAATCACCAGCAGCTCCAGCGGCGCAATGCCCAGTGTGCGCATGGCGTCAATTTCTTCGGTGACCGCCATGGTGCCAATTTGTGCGGCAAAGGCTGAGCCTGACCGCCCCGCAATGGTGATGGCGGTGATCAGCGGCGCAAATTCGCGCAGCATGGACAAGCCCACCAGGTCAGCCACAAAGATGTTGGCACCATATTGCCGCAGTTGGTCGGCCCCCTGGTATGCCACCACAATCCCCAATAGCAGCGCTAGCAAGCCAACAATGGGCAGGGCGTCAAAGCCCGCTCTGCGGATATTGAACAGAATAGGGCGCCAGCGCATGCGTGTGGGGTGCACCACGCAGTTCGCAAACGCCTGCGCGCATTCGCCAATAAAACTCAGCATGGCAAAAAACTGCTCCCAAGCCGAGCCCGCATTGCGCCCCACACGTTCCAACAGCTGGGGCACCGAGGCCGCAGGTGCGGCCTTTGGCGCACGGGCCTGCGCCTCTTCATGCTCTGTCACCGCTTGCAACAACCGGCCAAATTCGGGTTTCAGCCCGTGTAGCGTGGCCTTTACGCCTTCGGCGCGCAAACGGTTCAGCAGCTTGTGTAGCACCCAGGCACCCGCTGTGTCCAGCCGGTCGATACCGGTGGCGTCAATCTGCGCCGGAGCACTGCTATCGCATCGCAGATCATCCAATTCGTCGGCGAAGCCGCCCAAACCACGCGCGGTCCAAGTGCCAGCCAAGCGCAGTGTGTGCGGGCTTGACAGTGTGGCGCTGGCACGTGGTTCGCTGCAGTGTTTCATTCGTGGGCCAGAGCTTAGGTGCGGTCACGGGTCTTGTTTGTACGCAAGCGAACAGAACATATGGCCAAAACAGCGCACCGTAGAGGGCACAGTCACAGCCGTGACTGGCTATTGGAGTAAACCGTATGAAAACCCGTATTGAAACCCTGGTGTTAAACACCGCGCTCGCCAGCCTATTGGTCGTCTCCGCCGTAGGGTGCAGCAAGCCGGTTGACAGTCTCGGTATGCCCGCAACCACCACCACCGTGGGGACGGATATTGACGACAGCGTGATCACCAGCAGCGTCAAGTCTGCGCTATTGGCAGACTCCGACATCAAAAGCTTCGACTTCAAAGTAGAAACCCGCAAGGGCGAAGTGCTGCTAAGCGGCTATGTGGATAACCAGGCACAGTTGGATCGCGCAACAGCCGCCACCCGCGCAGTAAAGGGCGTCAAAAACATTCAGAACAATGTGGTTCTGAAAGGCGCAGCTACGTCGGTTGGCAAAAAGGTGGACGCCAGCATCATTACCAGCAAGGTCAAGACCGCGCTGCTGGCTGACCCCGATGTCAAGAGCTTCGACATTGCCGTCGTCACCCGCGACGATGAGGTGTTGCTGACCGGCTTTGTGGATAACCAGGCCCAGGTCGACCGCGCCATGGCAGTGGCCGGAGGCATTGAAGGTGTGCGCCTGGTGCGCAACGAGATGAGCATCAAGAAGTAACGCAGCTGTCTACTCGGAGCGCCTGTTCACGTCGGTGAGCAGGCGCTCCAGTTCTTTCTTGACCACGCCATAGCATTCGCAAACTCGCCCCTCCAGCCCTTCGCGTTCTAACACAGCGATATGGCCACGCCGGTAGCGTATGTAACCAGCAGCCTGAAGATTGCCAGCGGCTTCGGTCACGCTTTCCC